>Ga0209609_10001746_pt1 | contig 12573 bp, 11 predicted proteins | sample LakKivw325mmetaG_FD_184136 | JGI IMG/M metagenome (GOLD analysis project Ga0209609, IMG submission 184136) | Anoxic lake water microbial communities from Lake Kivu, Rwanda to study Microbial Dark Matter (Phase II) - Lake Kivu water 325m metaG... | ecosystem: Environmental > Aquatic > Freshwater...
TATCCACGCGATGCTGCCGAGGTCGCTGGAGGAGTTCTATCAGCAAGCGGGACGCGCCGGCCGCGACCGACTGCGGTCGCGGTGTCTCGTTGTCTTCTCCGACGATCAACCCGAACTCGCAGATGAAATGCTGGACCCCGACCTGACGGCCCCGGAATCACTGCGCGAGAAGGCGAATTCAGTTCCGCGAGACACGCAGGGTGACGCCATCCGCAATACGTACTTCATCTCCAATAGCTTCTGGGGACGGGAGAAGGAGAAGAGCATCGTCCTCCACGTTCTTGACCACGTTGTGAGCCCACGTCTGCCTGCGCACGGCGGCGACCGTGTGAGAATCCCCGTGCGATTTGACGCGCTGCCCGACGACGTAGCACGCCGACGCAAGGGCGTCAGAGTGACGCAGGATGACAAAGAGCTGGCACTGGAGAAGGCGCTGTACCGGCTCAGGGTCACGGGTGCGATCGTCGACTACTTGAAGGACTATAGCCACTCGACGTACCAAGTCATAATGCAGAATGTCCCATCTGAGAGCATCTACCGCGCCCTCAGAGACCGTCTGCGGACCTACGTCATGGAAGGCGACCTGCAGCGTCTGGTGCCTGCGAAACCCAAGACTTCGTTCAGGGACGCTGCCTTTGAGTGCGCTGCAGTCTTCATCGATTACATATACGACCAGATCGAGAAGCGCCGCAGACGCGCCACCAAGCAGATGCTGGACACCGCACGCGAGGCGGCCAGCCTTGGCCCTGCCGAGTTCCGCAGGCAGCTACTGGCGTATCTTGAGGAATCGAAGTTCACCAAGCCAGTCGCCGAGTTCGCTACCCGCATTCGCCCGGTGGAGTGGTTCGAAGTGCTAGCGCGGGCGGAGGGCGCAGATGACATACCGTTGCTCTTGGGAGCATGCCGGCGGACCCTTGAGGAGTTCCCGAGCCACCCCGGGCTGCTCATGCTCGCCGGACTGACCCGAATGGCGACTTCGACCCCGCCCGCGGGCGCTTCTGACATTCGGAGTGGATTCAGCGCACTCAAACCCTACTATCCGGACGTGAAGAACCGGATTTGGGTGGCAGACAAACTGGCAGAGCAGACGCGCCGCATGGTGCCTTCATGCGTAGACAGCGTGTGGGAGATGGCCTTAGCTGCGGACCCTGTCATCGAGATGGCCAGGTTCGCCTACACGCGAGTTGGCGAGTACAGCCAGGCTCATCTATCCGCAGTCCTAGTTATCGCGGAGGGAGTTCTCAGATTTGTCGATAAGAAAGTGAGGTAGTATGCCCGACGCCAACAGGAGGCAGGAAATCCTCAATGCCGAAGAGACGATACGTCAATTAGCAGAAGAGATGGCGCGCGTGAAGGCTCTCGTAGCCGAAGTGGACTTCATCAAGACAACACTGGCAAACGCGAGCCAGGCGCTGGAGCAGTCTAGGGCCTCGCTGGACAGCGCGAATGCCGCGGTTCAGAGGAGCAGCTCGGCCTCCACTAGGGCCGTCATTGATGCTTCAGAGGCCGCCGTTCGTGCGCTATCTGAGGCCAAGGACCATCTGGCACGAATCGCTGGCGACCTCCCGCGCGCGCTAGAGGGCGTCACTCAGAACCTGACCCAGGTCATGGAGGATCGGTTCGGTCGACAGAGTAGATTAACGACATGGACGCTCATTCTCGCTGCTGCCGCAGCGCTGGCTTCGCTTGTTGGCGCGATTCTGGCTATTCTCAAGTGATCCGGCGATGCTACCTGACCGAAGCCGAGATTGCGATTGTCGAAGGCCGGGCGAGCTGAGTCCCAATCGTAGGTCGGCCCGAGGTTGACCTCAAGTCGGTGGTCGGAGATAATGAATAGCACCATAGAATCCAATGAGAACATCTGTTCCTGCCGCTGACCTCATAGGCCTACTCCTGTCCCTGGCCGAACAGGAGGGCGTCCCGGTTGGCAAGACCAAGCTGGTGAAGCTGCTCTATCTGCTTGAGGTCGAGTTCTTCCGCGAGAACCAGCAGCGACTGACTGACCTGAAGTGGATCTTCTCTCACTACGGGCCTTATCCGGTCGGTTTGGATGACCTGTTAGGTTCGGCCGATGTAGATGTCATTCCCCAACGACTTGTCGGTGGCTCGAAGTTCGAGCAGGTGACGGTCGCTGATGGGGCGAGGCGCGAGCCCGCCTTTGATGCAGCCGTGGAGCACCTGGCGCGCAGAGTAGTAGATGAATGGGGCGGCTTGAGCCTGAACCATCTGCTGAACTATGTGTACTTCGAGACCGAACCGATGATGCACGCCGCCCGCGGAGATGAGCTTGACTTCGGCACGGTGAAGCCGCCCGAGCCGGTGCGAAGCATTGTCGTGGACCGCAAGCGTCTGGCTCAGATACGAGAGAACTTGGACCATCACCTTAGAGAGTATCGCCCCGTAAGAGCCGGGTGCGAGTGGGACCCAGGCCTGGCTGAGGGCCTGAAGTTGTGGGACGAGGGACACCGTCGTGTCGAGATTGCCGGGACCGTAGAGTTGGACCCCGAGATGCTCCGGCGGGGAAGCGCCGATTAGCGGCCGTCTCGGGTCGGACTGCCCCATACTCAAGGAGAGCTTCTACAGGACGCTGGCTGCCGGCGATGGATGGGCGAGGATACCGGGGCAGATGTACTTTGCTCACGCAGTGTATCCTCCGGAATACCCCAAGATTCTGTGGCCGGTGAGTGTAGACCCGCGCGACGTCGGGAAGTCCCAGTTCAGACTGAAGCCCTATTCGGACGGCGACGAAGGTCACATGCCAATCAAGGAGTTGGGACTTGAGGAAGATGAGCTGTACTACGTCTACAAGGGGAAACGCAGGCTCGTCGTCACTCTGGGATGCTGCACTCAGACCTGGTACCCCACAGCGCGTGAAGAGATGATTCTGCTGTGTGCCCCCATCTTTTCCTTCAAGGCCCGCCATAGTCAGGACTTCGTGGTTCGCACCCAGGCGTTCCACTACCCGAACTTGTTCTACCTTCCGCCCGACAACGACGGCTGCACAGACGAGAGCGCCGTCAGGTTCGAGTACATCCAACCGATTGCGGCAAGCTGTCTCCAACCTTGCCTCGGAGTTCTCAGCAAGCTTCCCGTGGCGCTAACCGAAGCAGCACTCAAGCTGATGTCCGTGCACTTGTCGAGCTTCCTTGGTCTTGGCTTGGCTTCGCCTGATGCCGCGAGAATCGCGGGTGACATCTCAGCCTACCACGACCTCCTGATAGAGCAGCTTCAGAAGCTGACAGCATAGTAGTCTCGGCGCTACCAGTCAGGGGTGGTCAGGGACACCACGGCATCACCGGTCCACTTGACATGGCCACCCGCGAGTCCTGGAATCCGGCCGATGGCTGAGATTGCGATTGGCGAAGGCCGGCGCGTCATTGAGCCGGTCGAGGGGCAGCGCAGCGGCTGAAGTTCCTGAACAACGCCCGTCTGCCAGGGCGCGGGCAGGCCGGGCTGCTGGTCAAGGGCGTCTATGGGCAGATTCAGGATGACGCGCATGCGCTTGAGACTTTGTTTGTGATGGGGACGAATCGGGATGCTTGCCGAAGTAGACAGTAGACAGAATACAGTATACAGGCCACCCTGTATGCTGCGTGCTGTATGTTCCATACTCCTCCTCGGGACGCCGCCCAGGCCGACGAACTCCACCGTCGCTTCTGGGTCGGCAGCATTCCCGCGCTGCTACATAAGGTTAGCGCGTAGCAGGCTCGCGCTCCTGGTTTTCACTCAAACAGCCCTTTTCACCGCTGCGGTGAAAACGCCATGAGCTCGGTCGCTGCCTGCGATTGGTTGCCAGCAGTTGCGGGTTGACGTCGGAGGGGATACCAGTATCATTCATTAGTTCTTAACGTTTTTGATAATAAGCATGGAACCTGCGATCGCTCGGAAGGTAGCTGCTGAACTCGGCATCAACATCGAGTTCGTGGTGCGGGAGTTCTGGGAGCTGGCCGTGCTGGACGTGCTCTTGGGTACCGGGGTCGGCAATCGGCTCGTGTTCAAGGGCGGTACGGCGCTGCGGCTGGCTTACGGTTCCCCGCGCTTTTCCGATGACCTGGACTTCTCCATCACACGTGATGTGAGTTACCGTGAGTTCATGAGCGCGGTGCAGCGGGTGGTTCGAAGATACCCTGAGTTGGAGTTGACTGACCTGGCTGAGAAACGTCAGACCCTCTTGGCGGAGTTCCGGGTGCGCGATTCGGCCATCGAGCGGAACGTTCGCCAGGTCGTGGAGGTGAGCCGTCGCGGCCCCGGTTCGCTGGAGAAGGAACTCCGGCTTCTGTCCTCGCCGTGCTCGCCGTTGCGAGTACTGGCCCTGGTCGTAACGTCCGAAGCGATCTGGCGGGAGAAGCTCGCGGCCATGAAGGCACGTAAGGCCCCACGCGACTTGTTTGACCTGTGGTTTCTCGGCCAGACCCTGGGCCGGAAGCTGCCGGACGATGCCCCGGAGTTCGACCCACGGGTGTTGCGCCGCGAACTGCGCATGTATCTGCCCCGCAAGTTCTATCCGGTGGTCGAGGAGCTGGCCAGGTGAAGCTGGAGGTCCTTGCGACCTTGCGCGCGTCGGGCAAGAACTTCTACACCGTGTCCGACCTGGCCAAGGCCACCGGACTTGCGAAGCCCAGCCTGTACGTATTTCTTGCCCGCTGGACCAAGGCCGGGTTGCTCCGGCGTCTCGGCACCGGCTTCTACGGCCTGCCTGACGTTGCGCCGGACCTGGAGAGGCTCGGAAACGAGTATTGCTTCCCGTCCTATCTTTCGTTTGAATCGGCGCTGGCGCGCTTCGGCGTCCTGAGTCAGTCTCCCTACGTTCTGAGCTTTGCGACGCCCCGGCGGTCTCGCCGGCTGAAGCTTTCCTGGACCGAAATCGAGTATCGTCAGCTCCGGACCGAGCTCTTCTTCGGGTACGAGCTAGAGAACGGGGTCTACGTTGCTCTGCCGGAAAAGGCCCTGTGCGACCAGTTATACATGAAGAGCCTGGGCCGGGCCGAGCTTGATGTGCCGAGCCTGAACTTGAGCCCGATTCGCAAGAGCGTCCTGGCTGAGTTCTTGCAGCGGTTCCCGGAAAGAACCCGGCGGCTGGAAACGGAACTTGGACTAGCGAGGAGAGAGGAGTGAGGAGGGAGGAAGAGGGAATGAATTGATGGCCACGAAGACACGAAGCGGAATGAAACGGACACATTAACATCCTGCACTTATTCGTTTCGTGTCTTTCGTGCTTTCGTGGCTCAATGTCGGCTTTGGCGGCGTCAGCGGCGGCCGGTTGACTTGGGCGGATGCAGCTATATCATCACACTCCATGAGCGAGCGATTTCCCCAACTTGAGGGACTGAGCCGAGACGATCTGGTCGGTCTGATTGAGGACTCGGCCAAGAACTGGCTGGCGCACGACGGGCTTTGGTTCCAGGCCGTTGAGGGCGCGCACGGGCTTGAGGCCGCTATCAAGGCCGATGCTGAAGCGTGGCGCGGTTTCACCGCAATCGAGGCGAAGAGGATAATGGGGCGGCACGGCATTGCCGCGAACGGGGGAATCCCGGCGCTGGTCAAGGCGTTGTCGCTCCGGCTCTACGCGTTTCTGAACAAGCAGGATACAATCGAGCTGAGCGAAAGCCGGGTCGTGTTTCGGATGCTCGACTGCCGGGTTCAGTCGGCGCGCAAGCGCAGAGGACTGCCGGATTTCCCCTGCAAGCCGGTCGGGCTCGTGGAGTACGAGTGGTTCGCCAAGACGATTGACCCGAGGATTGAGACCCGCTGCATCTGCTGCCCGCCGGACACGCACCCCGACAACGTCTGGTGCGAGTGGGAATTCGCGCTGAAGGACCAGTGACCAGTTGCCAGTGTCCAGTTTCCAGTGGGGCATGAATGAAATCGGAGACTGAGAACCAGAGACCAGAGACTCCGAGCGGGCGGAAGCCGACGATGAGGGAGACCCCGGTGCATGAGCGACCGAGAGAGCGACTCGTCAAGGTCGGGGCGGTTAACCTCTCCGAAGTAGAACTGCTGGCGATCATCATCAGCCGAGGAATCAAAGGGATGCCCGTTCGGGACATCGCCCAGCAACTCGTGAACCAGTTTCATTCCGTGGCCGAAGTCGGACGGGCGAGCGTCGAGGAGTTGATGCGGGTGCGCGGCATCGGCAAGGCAAAGGCATGTCAGATTGTGGCGGCGTTCGAGCTGGCCCGCCGCAGCGACGACACGCCCTGCGTGAAAGAACGGGCCGACCTGTCAGACCCGAAGGAGGTGGCGCGGCGGGCTCGGTCCGACGTCAGGGAATGGCGCAAGGAGTGTTTTCTTGCGTACTATCTTGATACTCGAAATCGCCACATCGGAGGGGACGAAGTCTCGGTCGGCAGCCTGGATACTACTCTCGCACACCCCCGCGAGGTATTCGAGCGGGCGATCCGCGCCGGGGCGGCGAGCATCATCGTCGTCCATAATCACCCGTCCGGTGACCCGACGCCGTCCGACGACGACATCCGGCTGACGCGCCGCCTGATTGAGGCGGGCAAGATACTCGGCATCCGGCTGCTGGACCACATCGTCGTCAGCCGGGACGCCCACTACAGCTTCCGAGGCCACGCGCTGGTGTAGGAATGAGGAATGAGGACGGAGGACTGAGGAACGAGGACTGAGGAATGAGGACGGAGGAGTGAGGACGGAGGACTGAGGAGCGGGATGGAGGACATAAGGAGACGGCCCGGCGCTTGCGGCGCGGCGATTGACAAGGTCGGGGTCAAGAATCTCAGTTACCCGATAGTGCTGCTCGACAAGGCGCAGCGCAAGCAGCATACGGTTGCCCGCATCAGCATGTACGTTGACCTGCCCCGTGAGCACCGCGGGACCTACATGGGCAGGTTTGTCGAGATCCTCAGCCGCTATCACCGGGAGATCGACCTGCACAAGGTGGGTGCGATTCTACGCGACATGAGGAAGGAGCTCGAAGCCGACTCGGCGCACCTGGAGATGGAATTCCCCTATTTCATCGAGAAGGCCGCGCCGGTCTCCGGCGTGCGCAGCCTGATGGATTACCATTGCCGCGTCGTCGCTCAACTCAGCGACCGGTTCCGGCTGAGGCTCGGGGTCGTGGTTCCGGTCGCGACGCTGTGTCCCTGCTCCAAGGAGATGGTGGAAGCGGGCGCCCACAATCAGCGGGCCGAAATCCGCGTAGCGGTTGAGTTCCGGGGCTTCCTGTGGCTGGAGGACCTGATAGATATGGTCGAGGATTGCGGTTCGAGCGAAGTCTACTCGCTCCTCCAACGGGAGGACGAGAAACACCTGACGTCCCGGGCGCTCGAGAACCCGGCGTTTGTCGAGGACGTGGTACGGAAAGTAGCGCAGCGGCTCGACGAGCATCCGCTCGTGACCGGCTACGAGGTCGCGGTCGAGAGCTTCGAGTCAATCCACCATCATGATGCGTATGCCTACATTCGCCGGTTCCCGGATACGGGTGACAGCAGCAGGATTGGAGGTACGTGGTGAGAACACTGGTCGTGAACTGCTATCGCGAGGACGCCGAAGAGAAGATTAAGGGCTACCTTGCGCAAGTTGAACGATTCTCGGACGCGATGGAGGTACCGTCGGGAGTGCTGGAACGAGCCTACGACATGGAGACCTATTGCGCGGTCGTCATCTCCGGCTCGCAATGGCTGCTGTCAAGAGAGGATCCGCCCGCGCCGTTGGTCGAGTTTGTGCGTCACCTGAAGTTGCCCACGCTGGGCATCTGTTTCGGGCATCAGCTCTTTGCTAGAGCTTCCGGGACGCAGGTCCTGGCGGGCGAACTGATAGAGCGGGATGAGACTATCCTCATTTCCGAGCCGAGGCCCTTGTTCCACGGGATGGAGCCGGAAATGGAATTCCGCGAGAGCCATCGCGAGTACGTGGTGGCGGAGCCGATTGAACGGGCCGGCTGGCACCTCATCGCCAGGTCAGCATCGTGCGAGGTCGAGGCGATGCACCACCCGACCCGGCCTCTGTACGGCGTGCAGTTTCACCCCGAGCGGTCCGGCCTGAACGGTGAGAAATTGTTCGAGAACTTCTACAACCAGATAGTATTTCCTTTCGCCAAGGGCACCTACCAGCACCCGCGCGGCCGAACGTACCGCTAAGGCTCGCCTGCCTCGGGCAAACTACAACCGGTAGAACTCAAATCGCGGTCCACCTCCGTCGGGTCGAGGATACGCCTACGTTGTCGGGCTTGAAGCGAGGCTAGAAGGTTCGGCCGACCTGGAAGTGCGGTTCCCAGCCCGGCTTCTCGCGGTCGAATCCGTAGCCAAAATCGAACCCGAGCAGTCCGAGCATCGGGATTTCCAGCCGCACGCCGACTCCGGCGCCCCGTTTGAGGTCGGAGAAGCTGAACTGGTCGATAGAGTTCCAGGCGTTGCCGGCATCGGCGAACGCGAGGAAGGAGAGCTGGCGGGATAGCCTGAGCTTGTATTCGAGTGAGAAGAGAGCTTCGGCCTGGCCGCCGATGACGTAGCCGGAAGACTTCGGGCCGATCGAGTTGTCGCCGTAGCCCCGGATGCCGTCCACGCCGATGCCGCCAGGGGTGAAACGCTCATAGATCGGGATTCTGTCCGCGCCGGTGAAGCCCGTGATATAGCCAAGGCGGGTCCTGCCCATAATACCGAACTTCCAGAACAAAGGGAAATACTGGCTCATGTCGAGGATGTGACGGTGGAAGTTGATGTCGCCCACCGAGACGTCGAGTTCGTACGTGGTGGACGACCCGGTGAGCGCGTTGTAGATGTAGTCCCGTGAATCTCGGGTGAAGGTAATGCTTGGTCTGAACGCAGTCTTATGCGTGGTGTCACCAAAGATGCTGAATAGCGTGTCGGATTGATTGTAGCTGGAACTGATGGATGACGGCGGGACGTAGGCGTCGATGACCCGCAGCGCGAGGTAGGCGCGAGTGTAGTCGAGGGGCAGGGGCCGTGAGAACGAGAAGCCGCCACCGAGCTGCTGCTTTTCGTAGTAGTCGTAGGTGTAGGTGTAGTAGGAGATATCGGCGCCCGCGGATATCGGCCGGTCGAAGAGCCAGGGCTCGGTGAATCCCAGTTGGACGTTGGTTTTCTTGCTGCCCTTTTCGAGTTTGACATTCGCGCTCTGGCCCCGGCCGAACAGGTTGGGTTGCTGGAGTTCGACGTAGCCGCTGATTCCGTCCGGCCCGGAGTACGTTATTCCGGCGCCGACGGTGCCGAAGAACGATTTCTCCTTGACTTTGTAGATAAGGTCAATGGTGCCGGTCGTGTCGGCGCGGCGGTAGTCGATGGTGACGTCATCGAAGAACCCCAGGTTGTAGATGTCGCGCTGCGAGCGCATCACCTCGGAGCGGCGGAAGGTGTAGCCGGGCAGCGAGCTGATTTCGCGGCGGATGACATTGTCGTGAGTCTGCTCGTTGCCCTCGATGCTCACGAGACGGATGGTCGCAGGTGAACCCTCGGTTATCTGATAGGTAATGTCGACCGTGTCAGAACGGACGTTCTCGACCGGTGAGACCTGCGCATAGATGTAGCCTTCCTCGGAATAGGCGCCAAACAGGTCCTGCAGAGTTGCCTGGGCGAGCTTGGTGTTGTACGGCTCACCGGAGCGGTAGCGGATGAGCTTCCGCAGGCCGGCTTCCTTCATCACCGAGTCGCCGCTAATGGTCACGTTCCCGAAGTAGTACCGCGTCCCTTCCGAGACGCTGATGGTGATACTCGCCCATCCTCGGTCGAACGCCATGTCGTAGTCGAGCACCTTCGCGTCGATGAACCCGCGCTGTTTGTAGAAGTCTACGATCCGGTCGAGGTCCTTCACGAACTCGTCCTCTTTCAGAGTCCCTTTGCGGTACCACCGCTTCTGGCGGTTGGTGAGCTTGATCTCGATCTGAGGGTCAGTGAAGTGGTCGTTGCCGAGGATTTCGATGTTGCGGATACGTACCGGGTCCCCCTCATCGATCTTGTAGATCAGAGCGACCTGGTTCGTCGCGTCGGGTTTGGTAGTTTCGCGGTCGACCTTCACCAACAGGAAGCCTTTTTCCTTGTAGAGCTTCAGAATCTCCTGCTGCCAATCGAATGCCTTCTTGTCGGTCAGGATTTCGCCTTCCTTGGCCTTGACCTTGGCCTCGAGGTCCTTCTTGCGAACGCGCCGGAATCCTTCGTAGTCGACCGATTTCAGCTTAGGGAATTCGGTGACTACGAAGGTGACTCGAACGCCGTCGGCCACGCGCGAAGTGTCGGCTATGACCTGCGAGAACAACCCCAGGCCGTAGATTCGGCGGATCGCGTCCTCAAGGTTCGTGCGGAGGGCGCGGGCAGTAAATGCCTGTCCCCGGGCAAGGCCGGCCGTGCGGACGATGAGCGTAGTGTCGGCTGTGGCGGAGCGGGCCGAAACGCCGAGGAGGACCACCTTTCCGGTGTCAGGCGAGGCCGGCTGCGCAAGCAGCAGGGCGACGAGCAGACCTGTCACTGCTTCAGCGCCACCGCCGGCTCGGTCATCTTCTCGGCGAAGACCAACCGGTCGCCGTCGCGGTCAACCAGGACGACCGAGATCTTCTTGAATCGGCCCCTGAGCAGCTCCTCGGCCAGCGGGTCTTCGAGCAGACGGCGCAGGGCCCGCTTGATGGGCCGGGCCCCGAACTGCGGGTCGAAGCCCTCCTGCACGAGGAGCTCCTTCGCATTCGTGGTCAGCTCAACGGTGAGCCGCTGCTCCTTGAGGCGGTCGGACAGGTCGCGGAGCTGGATTTCGACGATTTCCTCCATCTGCTTCCGGTCGAGCGGCCGGAAGACGAGCACCTCGTCAACGCGGTTCAGGAACTCGGGGCGGAAGAAGCGCTTGACCTCGGTCATGACCTTGTCGCGGATGGACTCGTAGTTGGCGTCGCTTGAGGTGGCGCCGAACCCGAACCCGCTCATGCCGCGGATCTCGGTCGAAGCGATATTAGAGGTCATGATGACCACCGTGTTCTTGAAGCTCACCTTGCGGCCGAGCGAATCGGTTATCTGGCCGTCGTCGAGCAGTTGCAGCAGGATGTTGAATACGTCAGGATGGGCTTTCTCGATTTCGTCGAAGAGCACCACCGCGTACTGCTTACGGCGTACCTTCTCGGTGAGCTGGCCGCCCTCCTCGTATCCGACGTAGCCCGGCGGCGCGCCGACCAGGCGGGAGACGTTGAACTTCTCCATGTATTCGGACATGTCGAACCGGATGAGCGCGTCCTCGTCACCGAACATGAACCGGGCGAGCACGCGGGCAAGCTCGGTCTTGCCGACGCCGGTGGGCCCGAGGAAGATAAACGAGCCGATGGGCCGGCGCGGGTCCTTGACCCCGGCGCGCGAGCGGCGGATGGCCTTGGCAATCATCGTTATTGCATTGTCCTGGCCGATGATGCGCTGCCGGATTTCGTCCTCCATCCGCAGCAGGCGGGCCGACTCGCGTTCTTCGAGCTTGGCCAGCGGGACGCCGGTCCAGTTCGAAACGACGTAGGCTATGTCCTCCTCGGTGACGACCGGGAACGAGCCGGCCTTTTCCCACTCCTTGCGTTTCCGCTTCAGGTACTCGGTCAACTGCTTCTGCTCGTCCCGGAGCTCGGCGGCTCTCTCGAACTCCTGTTTGCGGACCGCCTCTTCCTTGGCCTTTGCCGCCTTGTCGATCTTCTTCTCCAGTTCATCGAGCTCCGGGTTTATGACCGGGCGCATCAGCTTCACCCGCGAGCCGGCCTCGTCGATAACGTCAATCGCCTTGTCGGGCAGGAACCGGTCGGAGATGTAGCGGTCGGCAAGATAGGCCGCGCTCTCGAGGGCCTTGTCGTCGTAGGAGACGTTGTGGTGCAGTTCGTACTTCTCTTTGAGGCCCTTCAGGATGCCGACCGTCTCCTGGGCGCCCGGCGCCTCGACCAGGATCTTCTGAAACCGGCGCTCAAGGGCCGAGTGCTTCTCGATGTGCTTGCGGTATTCCTCGAGCGTGGTCGCGCCGATGGCCTGCAGCTCGCCGCGGGCGAGCGCGGGTTTGAGGATGCTGGAGGCGTCAATCGCGCCCTCGGCCGCACCAGCGCCGACGATCGTGTGTAGCTCGTCGATGAAGATGATGACATCGCCCTGATGCTGGATTTCATTCATCACCGACTTCAGCCGTTCCTCGAATTGGCCCCGGTACTTGGTGCCGGCTACGATGGCCGCAAGGTCAAGGGCCAGAACGCGCTTGTTCTTGAGCAGGTTCGGGACGTTGCCGGTGACGATCCGCTGGGCCAGGCCTTCGACAATGGCAGTCTTGCCGACGCCGGCTTCGCCAATGAGGACGGGGTTGTTCTTCTTGCGGCGGGCGAGAATCTGGATGATGCGCTCGATTTCCGTCTCGCGGCCGATGATGGGGTCGAGTTTGTCCTCGCGGGCGAGTTGGGTCAGGTCGCGCGAGAAGTAGTCGAGCGATGGGGTTTTGGTGCGCGACTTCTGTTGAGCCGTGCCTTTTTCGCCGCCCAGCAGCCGGATTGTCTCGTTCCTGACCAGCTCGATGTCCATGCCCAGGGACTGCAGGATTTGGCACGCGACTCCGCGCTCCTCGCGCAGCAGCCCGAGCAAGAGGTGTTCGGTACCGATGTAG
>Ga0209609_10001753_pt1 | contig 12540 bp, 11 predicted proteins | sample LakKivw325mmetaG_FD_184136 | JGI IMG/M metagenome (GOLD analysis project Ga0209609, IMG submission 184136) | Anoxic lake water microbial communities from Lake Kivu, Rwanda to study Microbial Dark Matter (Phase II) - Lake Kivu water 325m metaG... | ecosystem: Environmental > Aquatic > Freshwater...
GACCAGCTCCCCGACAACATCAGAGATGTTAAAGACGATATCATTGGCAAAGTCATAGAATGCTCTCACCAAGGGCAATGCAACGAACAATGCACCGAAGCCTTCAGGATCATTGAACCCGAGCTCCAATTCTACCGCAGAATGAACCTCCCCCTGCCTCGTCTCTGCCCCAACTGCCGCCATTACCAACGTCTCAAACAACGCAACCCCCTCAAGCTCTGGACTCGGCAATGTATGTGCCAGGGCCAGACACCCCGGGGTCAGACCCCGGGGCAAGCTTACCAGAATACCTCTTCTCATGAGCACGGGGATGGGCCCTGTCCCAATACCTTTGAGACCTCCTATGCTCCTGACCGCCCTGAAATAGTGTATTGCGAGGCCTGTTACCTTAAGGAGGTTGTCTAATGTTTAAATCCCGGTTTTAAACATTTTTTGTTATGTTTATTGATACCCATAGCCATTTAAATTTTAAGGCCTTTGATGATGATAGAGGCGAGGTTATCAAAAAAGCACTGGCAAATGAGACCTGGTTAATCAATGCCAGCTCTAATTACAAGACCTCAAAATTGGCGGTAGAAATTGCCCAGCAATACGGTGCTGGCGTTTTTGCTTCGGTTGGATTGCACCCAATAAATTGCGTGATTGATTTGAGCAAAGCCGATGAAGACCGTCTGGAGGAGTTGGATATAGAGAAATATAGGGAATTAGCTAAAATGCCGAAAGTTGTGGCGATTGGGGAGATAGGATTAGATTATTGGAACGAGCCCAAGGGCAAGGAAAAGGCCAGAATTTTTAAAGAAAAACAAAAAGAAGTTTTTTTGGCGCAATTAAATTTAGCGCAAGAGTTAAACTTGCCCGTGATTTTTCATTGCCGTAAAGCCCATAACGATTTAATAGAAATATTAAAATCAAAACCATTACACGATTCTCACGATCGTGAGAATCGTGTAATGGTTTTTGGGGAGCTGTTGCGAGGGGTGGTGCATTGTTTTACAGGGGATTGGGGACAGGCAAAGGAGTATTTGGATATGGGATTGTATTTGGGTTTTAATGGAATTATTTTCAAATTCGCCCCGTACCGTACCGCCGCAGGCGGGACTGGTGCGGGGATGGATTTAGATGAGATAATTAAGAAAATACCTTTGGACAGGATGCTGATTGAAACTGATTGTCCGTTTTTAGTTCCGGCGGGTATGAATATGGAACGTAATGAGCCGGCCAATGTTAAATACGTTGCCCAGCGGATTGCCGAAATTAGAGGCGAGGCAATAGAAAAGATTGCCGAGGCAACTGCGCAAAATGCTAAAAATTTGTTTAAAATATGATAGAATAGAGGTAATCTTATGGATAATCAAAAAACAATCGCAGAAAAGTTATTTCCCCAAGCAAAGCTAACGGTTGAGGAGATTGAGCAAAAATATCCGCCGCGTAATTTACCACAAGGAAGACCTGTCACGCGGGTTGCACCGAGCCCAACTGGTTTTATGCATATTGGTGGGATTTTCGCTGCTTTAATTTCCGAACGTTTCAGTCACCAACAAAACGGCATTTTCTATTTGCGTATTGAAGATACGGATAAAAAGAGAGAAGTGAAGGGCGCGGTGGCGATGATTGTTGAATCGTTAAAAAGATATGGCGTTTGGGTTGACGAGGGCGAGGTTGAAGTAGGTAAAGAAATCGGCAACTACGGGCCTTACCGCCAAAGCCAGAGAGTGGAAATTTATCAGGCAATAGGCAAATGGTTGGTGGAGCAGGGCTTGGCTTATCCTTGCTTTTGTTCAACCCAAAACTTGGAGGAAATCAGCAAACAGCAGGGGGTCAATAAATTACGGCCAGGATATTATGGGGAGTGGGCAAAATGCCGCGATAAAAGCGAGGCGGAAATTTTAAAACTGTTAAATGACGGCGAGAGTTTTGCCATTCGTTTTAAATCATCAGGCAATTTTTTAAATAAAATTACGGTGCAGGATTTGATTAAGGGCGAAAAAATTTTGCCGGAAAACGATTTGGACATTGTTTTGCTGAAATCCGATGGTATGCCAACTTATCATTTTGCTCACGTTGTTGACGACCATTTTATGAGAACCACTCATATTTTGCGGGGCGATGAATGGTTTTCTTCCTTACCGCTGCATTTACAGTTGTTTGCGGCCTTGGGCTGGGCACCCCCGCTTTTTGGCCATATCTCACCCATACAGAAGAGCGAGGGCTCATCGCGTAGAAAATTGAGTAAACGTAAAGACCCCGAGGCCAATATAGAATACTATGAAAAAGATGGTTATTTGCCAGAAGCCATTGTGGAGTATTTGCTTAATTTGGCTAACTCTGATTTTGAGAACTGGAGAAAAAATAATCCAACAGCCGATAACCGTCAGTTTGTTTTACGTTTAGAAAAGATTAACCAAAGTGGTGCCTTGTTTGACTTGGTGAAATTGCAAAACATCAACAAAGAAATGATTGCCAAAATGACGGCTAGTGAAGCGGCTGAGGTGGCTTTATTGTGGGCAGAAAAATATGACAACGACCTAGTCAAAGAGATGGCTGAAAATAGCGGCTATTTAGAGAAGGTCTTTAACATTGAGCGAGGCGGCTCTCATCAAAGAAAAGACATTGCGAAGTGGTCGGACTTGCGAGGCGAAATTGGTTATTTTTTTGAACCAATTTTTGAGAAGGCCGAAGTGGTTTGGCCGAAATTATTGCCAAAAATAGGCCCGGCCGAGGTAAAAGCGGTTTTGGAAAAGTTTTTGACATCTTATAACACTGGCGATAATCAAGAAGAATGGTTTGCGAAGATAAAAGAGATTGCGGTTGAGTTGGGTTATGCGGCTGACTTGAAGACGTTCAAAAAAGCCCCTGATAAATATAAGGGTTATGTAGCTGACGTGGCGAAAATTTTGCGAGTGTTTTTAACCGGTAAAGCCGAAGCCCCGAATTTGTACGAGATAATGCAGGTGATGGGCGAGAAAATGGTTGTTTCGCGGTTGAAAAAATCGTTAAAATCGCTATAATTCAGTATTTCGTTATGCAGGGATATCAACCTCAAGAAATAGAAAAAAAGTGGCAGAAATTTTGGGATGGAAAAGGGCTTAATAAGGCCGAGGATCTTGGCAAAAAGCCCAAGTTTTATTGCCTTGATATGTTCCCGTATCCTTCGGGCGCCGGGCTGCACGTGGGCCATCCCAAGGGCTACACTGCCACCGACATTATTTGCCGCTATAAAAGAATGCAGGGTTTTAATGTTATGCACCCCATGGGCTGGGACGCTTTTGGCCTGCCGGCTGAAAATTACGCCATTAAAACAAAAATTCATCCTGACAAAAGCACGCACCAAAACATTGAACGATTCAGAGAGCAAATTAAGTCGCTAGGATTTTCTTACGATTGGACAAGAGAAGTAGATACTTCCAATCCAGAGTATTACAAATGGACGCAATGGTTTTTTTTATTTTTGTACAAGCAAGGGTTGGCCTATAAAGCCAAAGCGCCGGTTAACTGGTGCCCTAAATGCCAAACGGTTTTAGCCAATGAGCAGGCGCAAAACGGCCGCTGCGACCGCTGCAACAGCGAGGTTGCGCAAAAGGACCTGGAGCAATGGTTTTTTAAGATAACTGATTTTAGCGATGACTTGTTGGCGGGCTTGGGTAAAATTGACTGGCCCGAGCCGATTAAAACGATGCAGAGAAATTGGATAGGAAAAAGCGAGGGCTGGGAAATAAAGTTCAAAGTTCAAAGTTCCCCGAAGGAGTCGCCTTACGGCGACCCTACGGGGCAGGCAAAGTTCAAAGTTGATTTGGAGGTCTTTACAACCAGAATTGATACGATTTTTGGTTGCACTTATCTTGTGGTGGCGCCAGAGCACGAGATAATTACGAATTATCAATTATCAATTACGAATTATCAAAAAGTAAAAGAATATGTTGAAAAAGCGAAAATGAAGAGTGAGTTGGAGAGGCAGGCGGAGACAAAAGATAAAACTGGGGTGAAGTTAGAAGGGATTATGGCAATCAATCCTGCCAATGGTCAAGAAATTCCGATTTTTGTGGCTGACTATGTTCTGGGCAGCTATGGCACTGGCGCTATTATGGCGGTGCCAGCGCACGACAAACGAGATAAGGATTTTGCATTTTCTTTCCTACCTTTTATTCCAGTTATATTACCTCAGACAAAAGGAGAAAAAGCTCTTTTCACGTCGGAAGCGGAATATATGCATCGTGCGGATATGAGTGTTGAGGAAAAGATGGATTGTGAAATCAGAAATTTTTTAAGCGGTTCACAAAGGTGTTATTCTGGCGAAGGGATTTTGGTTAATTCAGGCCAGTTTGATGGAATGAGGTCGGAAGAAGCTAGAGAGGAAATCGGCCAATGGTTGGCTAAAAATAGCTTGGCGCAAAAAAAAGTTAATTATAAGTTGCGTGATTGGCTAGTGTCGCGTCAGCGCTATTGGGGCGCTCCTATTCCTATTATCTATTGCGATAAGTGCGGCCAAGTACCCGTGTCCGAAAGCGATTTGCCGGTTTTATTGCCGACAGATGTTGATTTTATGCCAAGCGGCGAGTCGCCCTTGGTGAAATCGCGAGAGTTTCACAATGTTAAGTGTCCGAAATGCGGGGCAAAAGCCAGGAGAGAGTCAGACACAATGGATACTTTCGTTTGTTCTTCCTGGTATTTTTTCCGCTATACCGACCCGCAAAATGAAAAAGAATTTGCTGGCAAAAAACTGATTGATTATTGGTGTCCGGTTGATTGGTATGTGGGCGGAGCCGAGCACGCGGTTTTGCATTTGCTTTATGCGAGATTTTTTGCTAAGGCGCTTTTTAAGGCCGGCCTGATTGGTTTTGACGAGCCGTTTTTAAAGTTGCGCAACGTCGGCTTAATTTTGGCTGAAGGCGGGGAAAAAATGTCAAAGTCCAAAGGCAATGTAATAAATCCTGATGATGTAATTGCTGAATATGGCGCTGATACTTTGAGATGCTATGAGATGTTTATGGGGCCATTTGAGCAGGCGATTGCCTGGGACACGAAAGGAGTAAGAGGAGTTTATAGATTTTTACAAAAAATCTACAAACTCAATTTTCAATTTTCAATTTTCAATTCTCAAACAAATCCCAAATCCCAAATCCCAAATCCCAAACTAGAGAAATTATTGCACAAGACAATTAAGAAAGTTGGCGAGGATATTGAAGCGATGAAGTTTAATACGGCTATTTCGGCTTTGATGATTTTAGTTAATGCTTTAGAACAAGAGGAGGAGATTTCAGGAGGAATTTTTCAAAAGTTTTTGCTGATTTTGGCGCCGTTCGCGCCGCATTTAGCTGAAGAAATGTGGCAAGGGCTGGGTAATAAGGGAAGCATATTTTTGCAAAATTGGCCTCAATATGATAAAAAGTTAGTGCAGGACGAGAAGGTTAATTTGATTGTCCAGGTTAACGGCAGGGTGCGAGGGAGTATTGAGATAGACAGGGGCATTGAGCAAAATCAGGCGGAAGAGATAGCGAGAGGCGACGCGAAAATAAATAATTGGTTAAAGGACAAACAAATCAAAAAAGTCATTTTTGTCAAAAATAAACTAATAAATTTTGTAGTAGATTTTCAATAAATTTTGAAGCCGCAGGTGAAAAATTTAGTAGCAAAATCACTACCCTGTTAAATAATCCGCCTTTGGCGGATTGCTGCTTCGCAGCATTTAACAGGGCGGGGGCTATTTAACAGGGTATAAGAACTTCTAAATTTCGCTTTCAGCTCAATTAAGAATTTCTAATATGATAAAAAAAGTGGTAATCGCCGCGGCCGGGCAAGGCACGAGAATGAAGCATTTAACAGAAGATAAATCCAAGCACCTTATTGAGGTTTTAGACAAGCCATTTTTGGCCTATTTGTTAGATAATCTTTTAGAAGCGGGCTATAACGATTTAATTGTGGTTACTGGTTTTAGAGCCGATTTAATGGAGGAATTCTTAAAGAAATACGGGTATAAAGCAAAATTAGTGAACCAGTTTGAAATTTTAGGCCCCAAAGAAAAAGAATATGGCACCTTATGCCCGATGAAATGCGTTAGGGACTTGGTTGGAGATGATGACTTTTTGGCGACTTACGGCGACCATATCTTTTCGGTTCGCGATTTGCAGGGCTTTCAAAATTTAGAGAAAGACATTAACTACATTGCCGCTCGTATTGAGGAGCACCCGGAAAATTATGGCGTTCTAAAGACCGAGGGCGAGCATCTCAAAGAAATTGTGGAAAAACCCAAAGAGTTCATTGGCAATTTAGTGAACTGTGGTTTGTATAAGTTTACGCCCGGAATTTTTGAGAAAATCCCCTGCGTTGGTTTATCGCCGCGGGGCGAGTATGAGTTGACTGATGCGGTCAGCTTGTTGGCTAAAGAAAACAAAGTAAAGGTTAAACCCATTCAGGACTATTGGCTTGATTTCGGCCGGCCCGAGGATGTGGAAAAAATGGCCGAGTTGCTAAATCGCATCAAAAAGTAGCTTTTTATGTCTCTTGATTACTGGTTGATGACCCAAATCAACGGTCAGGTACTGCATCATCTTTGGCTTGATGCCTTAAGTATTTTTTTGGCTTATTATCTGCCTTTTATTTTATTTTTTATTTTTGTTTTATTTTTACTTATAAATTTCAAGCGCTATTGGTGGATGTTTTTGGAGGGGGTTGCCGCTTCAGGGGCGAGCTGGCTTTTGGCCGGGGCTGTTGGCTTTCTATTTTATCGGGCGAGGCCTTTTGTTGACGGTGGGTTTGTGGCAATCTTGCCTCATAGCCCAGACCCATCTTTTCCTTCAACGCACGCCAGCGTTTTTTTCGCTTTATCGGCAATCGTTTGTTTTTATAATAAAAAGGCAGGTATTGTTTTCCTCATCGGCGCCGTCTTAATATCTGCGGCCAGGGTTTTTTGCGGGGTGCATTGGCCATCCGATGTTTTAGCTGGTATGGGGCTTGGTGTTTTACTGGCTTTATTGGTACATCTTGTTCCGTGCAAGATTCTCACCACGGGGGGCGTAAAGTAGAAACGGAAAGATAGGTTTCTCCCAAAACAAGTTTTTTCAAGAGGGGGGTGGATAAAAGAGAGTACGGCCTTCTCTTGATTTTTTGTTTAGATTGATTATAATGCAATCTATTTATGTTGGACTTACGCGTTTGGGCAATTTGGCAGGGGTCAGACCCCTCAAAAAACTGCATACAGAAGCTTGAAGAGGGGTCTGACCCCTGTCATCAAGAAAGCTTTGCCCAAACGCGTAAGTCCTAAGATTTAAAATATAATTTTAAAAATGTATGTCTGAGTTGGACCAAATTTTAGAATATGAAGAAAAAAAGAAGGAGGAGATTGCCAATGCCCAACGTGAAGCCGAAGAGGCAATTTCAAGAAAGCGCGAGCAATTGAGAGAAAAATTGTCTTCTGATAGCGCCTTAACTGTAGGCGAGGCCCAGGACATTGCCAAGAAAACCCAGGCGCGGATAGAGGATTTGAGAAAAATCTACCAAGAACGGCAAGAAGAGGAGCTGGCCGCTCTGTCAGTGAAGAAATCGGATAAATTTGAGCGGGTAGTTAACCTTGCAGTGATTAATTTTCAGGATTTTAACGTTTAGGCGATGATTTTTCAAATTAATGATTAAGGCAGCCAAAAAATATTTATTAGCTTTCCCTAAGGACTATTTAAAAAAGGTTTCCAAGGTAGTTGGTAAGGCGAGTTGTTTTGAGGTATCCTCCGAATGGCCCTCTAATAATTCCCTGGATAAAGAGATTGCCAGCAACTTGCAGTCCGTGGAATATCGCCTTGCTTCCCTGGATTTTGCCATTGGTTATTTGGGTCCTTGGGCTGCGAAGGTTCCGTTTTTGCAGAAGCTGAAGCATCCCAGGATTATCGTTGACGGGAAAATTAGGGCCGAGCTGGACACCAAACAACGAAAACGTCTTTTAGGGAACGTAAAACGGCTGGAGGAGATTGAAAAGCAATTAAGCGGTTTTTCTAAAGAAGAGCGGGACATTGAAGGCCGCCTCAAGGAGTTAGAGAATTTCGGCGATTTGGATTTCATACCGCAGGAAACGGTTCACTCAATCTCTTTTTTGATTGCTGTGTCCAACGTAGCCGTTGAACGCCTCACGGAAACGGCGAAAGAACGTTCTTGGCATTTGCGCAAATTAAGCGATTCAGCCAGCAATGATTTCTTTATTTTAATCGGTTTGCTGGAGGAAAAGGAAAATATTCAAAACTTTTTGAAAGAAATTGCAGCTGAAATAGTCCAGTATGGCCTTGATAACCCTCCCCTGCAAGAGCGAAAGAGATTATCGGCCAGATTGGCTGAAATCGCTGATAAGAAAGTTAACCTGGAGCGGGAGGTCTCGGCTATGGCGGCTGACATGCCTAAACTTAAAATTTACCGCGATTTGATGGCCGTTAGGAAAACAAACCTGGAAATACAACTTAAATCGCAGCAGAATGGTTTGCTAACTTATTTGGTTTTTTGGGCGCAAGAGGAGGATTTCAAGAAGCTGCAGGTGAAAATCAAAAAGATAAATGAGAAGATTATCCTTACCCAGTTATCTTTGGAGGATGGCGAGGAGCCCCCTCTTATTTTGGAAAATCATAAGTTTATGCGCCCCTTTGAGTATGTTACTGAAATTTTCGGTATGCCTCGCGTTAATGAGCTTGACCCCACTCCTTTCTTGGCTTTTTTCTTCATTTTGTTTTTTGGCATTTGCTTAACGGATGCTGGTTATGGTGTGGTGCTTATACTAACGACGATTTTCGCCCTTCTGTTTTTGAAAAAATCCCTAAATGATACCAAGCTCATTGTTTTGCTTTTTTATGGAGGTATTACCACTTTAATTATGGGAGTTTTATTCGGCGGGTATTTTGGCGCATCTGTTTCAACTCTGGAAAAATATCCGTGGCTTTTACGTTTAAAACAGCTGGATCCTATTGAAGACACCGTGTTGTTTATGTTGCTTGCTTTTGCTTTGGGATATTTGCAGGTATTTTTTGCTCAAATCGTCAAAATTGTTTCCGGCGCGAAAAATAAAAATTCCTCTATGACTTTAAGCGGTTTGGCCTGGGCATTGTTTTATGTGGCTTTGGTTATGGCTGGGATGGCATTTTACTGGTCTGCATTTAAAGTATTTTCTTATATAGCGCTCGGCGTGACGGGTATCTTTGTTATCGTGGCCGAGTCAGGGGGAGTCAAGATTTTCCTGAAGCCGTTGGTTGGTGCGATAAAAATATTGCAGGGTTTAATCGGTACAATGTCTGACGTTCTATCATATTCGCGTTTGGTGGCTTTAGGATTGGCTACGGGTGTGATTGCTTTGATTGTTAATCAGATAGCTGTCTTGCTGGGCGGGATGGTGCCCTATGTGGGATTTTTGATTACCGCATTGATAATGATTGGCGGGCACATATTTAATTTAGGCATTAATGCCCTGGGTGCTTTTATCCATTCGGGGCGTTTGCAATTTGTTGAATTTTTTCCTAAGTTCTTAGAGGGCGGAGGAAAAAGATTTCGGCCCACCAGGCCGGAATTAAAATATATTGAGGTCTAAAAAGTCGTCGTTTTTTATTAAAATCAGTTTATCTTTTTTCTATTTTTCAATCTTTAATGTTTGAAAATTGAAAATTGAAAATTGAAAATTATTATGGTCGGTTTAGTTTTAGCGTTAGGAGGAGCGGCATTGTGCGTTGTTTTGGCCGGCATAGGTTCCATTATAGGTGTAGGTAAGTCCGGGCAAGCGGGCTCTGGCGTGGTTTCGGAAGAGCCGGAAAAATTTGGCAAGGTCTTACTATTGCAGGCGTTGCCTTCCACCCAGGGTATTTACGGATTTATCGGAACATTCTGGGTCATTATCAAGTTAGGGCTTTTATCGGGCAATGTGCCTGATATTTCTTGGCAGACCGGCTTGGCTATTTTCTGCGCCTGCTTGCCTGTTGCCTTTAATGGTTTGTTGTCAGGTATTTTTCAGGGCAGGGTTTCGGTGGCTGGTATGAACATTGTGGTCAAACAGCCCCAGGATGCGGGCAAGGGCGTAATTATGGCCGCGATGGTGGAAACATATGCTGTCTTGGGTTTATTGGCTACCATTCTTTTGATTCAGGGAATTAAATTATAATAATTTGAGGGGTCGCAATATTTCTATCTTCTTGCGTGCAGATTGGACGAGGTCAGACCTCCCTGAAAACTGCATGCAAGATTAAAGGAGGTTTGACCTCGTTCAATCTGCGATTCTCATTGTGATAAAAACATTGCGACCCCTCAATAAATTTCATTATGCTGGAAGATCTCTTTCGATCTATTGATGAAAAAGTCCAATCAGAGATTGAAAAAATTCAAGAGGAGGAGAACGAAGCAATCTCCGCTTTAAGCAAGGACTATAATAAAGAACGGGAATTAAGGTATCAGAAGGCCAGGGACTCTTTGCTTAAAAAAAGTGAGGCCGAAGTAAATGAGGCGCAAAAAGCACTAGAAATGCAGAATAAATTTGTGATTCAGGAGGCCAAACGTCGCATTCTGAAAGAAATTTACGAGGCCGCTTTGTCCAAAATTAACGGATTGCGAGACAGTGACTTTTCCGAGATTGTTAAAAAAATGGTCGGGACATTGCCCGATGGCATAGAAGGGCAGATGGTGGCAGGCAAGAGAACAGCAGGTGTTTTGCGTTCTTTACCGTTAAATCACCGAGGGCTTGACGTAAAGGAGGGTCTGCCAGAGGAGGGCTTCGTGGTTATCTCGCCCAAAATTGAGATTGATTGGAGATTTTCGCAGGTTCTGGAACAGGGCCGCGAGAAGACCGATCCGGAAATACTAAAGGTTTTATTTATCTAATAGCCCTTATGTATGAATTCGCCAGCGGCGTTATCAATGTTTGGGAAAAAAGGGTCTTAAGCCAGACCGATCAGGAAAGAATGCTTACTGCGCCCGACAGGGCAAGCTCTTTTATGGTTCTTTTTGACACTGATTTGGCGGAGATGGCTTCCGGCACCGACGACATAGAACAGATTTTTGAGAAGGACTTGCTTCTATTAAAGGAAAAGCTGATTAAAGCAATGGAGGGCCGAAATGAGCTGGTTGATTATTTATTTTTGCATTTTGACGTTTTGAATTTAAAAATGGCCTTGAAAAAATTTTTCTTGAAAGGTAATTTTCTGGCAGCAGAGCCCTTTTCCTGCTCGTTGGCGCCCTATCCTGAGTTGGAAAAGGCGATAGGCAAGCTTTTTCAGGGGGTTGTTTCGCTGGGCGCCCCTAAAGAGGCCGATAACATTCATTTGCCCAATGCCAATTTAAGGAGAATCATTCTGTTGGTTAAAAAAAATTTGAGCCATCTTGCGGACATTACTTCAGCCAAGATTGAAACGGCGGTTGACAGGGCTTACTTTGAGGTTAAAAAGGAGTCGGCCAAAAATATATCTTCTTTTCTGGAAGAACTTGTTGGCCTGCAGATTGACGTGGCTAATTTAAAGAGCTTGGTTCAGGGCGGTGAGTTTATCAAAGGCGGTAATTTGAACGTTCAGGACGCAAAAGAATTATTGAAAGGCAAAGAAGAGGATTTCGGGGAGGAAAATCTCGCAAAGTTTCTGGAGATTTTAAATGTTTCTTTTTTAATTCAGGATTTTATAAAGAATAAATCCAACCAAATTGTTTTGGAACAGGGTCTGCAGAATTTTTTGAGCCAGCGGGTTTTTGAAAAATCGCGCGCTACTTCCAGCGGGCTGGAGAAGGTCCTGGCATTTTTTTATCGTAAACTTAACAGTCATTTTAACATTCGTTTAATTTTATTTGCCAAAGACAATAATTTGTCCGAGGACGAGGTCAGGAATTTGCTTTTACCGATTTAGTTATTTTATTATGAAAGCCGGTATTATTGGAGAAAAAAAATCTGTTTTGGCTTTTCAGCCACTAGGCGTTGAAACGTTCGGGGTTGCTACCAAGGATGATTTGACTTCGGTTATAGAAACCATAAAGAACAATGAGTTTGCGGTGATTTTTATCACCGAAGACGTTATGGAAAAATACGAATCAATAACCGAGCCCTTGTTTAAGAACGTTTTGCCGGCCGTTTTGGTGATACCGGGAATTAAGGGTGGGGCCAAAAAAGGCAAAGAGAGTTTGAAGAAAATTATGGAGAGGGCTTTGGGCAGTGAGAACATTGGTATTTAAACATAAAATCAAATTTAATTACGGGTGATGTGAAATTATTGACAGGCAGAATATGAGAGAGTTGGACGGGGTCAGACCACCCGAAAACTGCATGCAAGATTTAAAGGGGGTCTGACCCCGTCCAACTCCTTGCCGCATCTGTCAATAATTTCACATTACGCATAATTAAATTATAATTTTTAAAAATATGTCAGAGCAAGAACAAACAACTGGAAAAATTATTAAGGTCGCTGGCCCTTTAGTTGTGGCGGTTGGTTTGCCCGAGGCCAAGATGTATGAAGTGGTTAAGGTGGGCAACCTCCAGCTGGTGGGGGAAATTATCAGAATTGAAAAAGACGAGGTGTTTATTCAGGTTTATGAAGAAACTTCGGGCATTGGGCC
>Ga0209609_10001754_pt1 | contig 12537 bp, 9 predicted proteins | sample LakKivw325mmetaG_FD_184136 | JGI IMG/M metagenome (GOLD analysis project Ga0209609, IMG submission 184136) | Anoxic lake water microbial communities from Lake Kivu, Rwanda to study Microbial Dark Matter (Phase II) - Lake Kivu water 325m metaG... | ecosystem: Environmental > Aquatic > Freshwater...
GGCGACACCAAAACGCTTGCAAAATTCTTACTGGTGCTGTATTCTGAAAATAGTTCGAACGCATTTCGCCGCCTGCGGCGACGACGGCCAGCCTCCCAAAATTTGAGCGGCTTCGCCGCGAACTTAAAAACTGCCAAAGAACCTGATAAAAATATCGGCTCGAACCACATTTTGTAAAAGAAAATTTTTTCATAATAATACTCGCAGAAAATTTGGTCAATTTTCTGCCTAAATAAATTATTTTAATTTTAAGGAGAAAAAATATGCGCTTACAAAACAAAATCGCAATTATTACTGGTGCCGGCTCTGGCATCGGACGGGGTATTGCTTTGGCTTTTGTCAAAGAAGGGGCCAAAGTAGTGGTGGCCGATTGGTCAGAGGAAGGCGGTAAGGAAACCGTTGAACAAATCCATAAATTAAATGGGGAAACGGTTTTTGTCAAAACAAATGTCAGCAAGGTCGTTGACATTGATAAAATGGCGAAAACTTGCTTGGATAAATTTGGTCGAATTGACATATTGGTTAATAATGCTGGCATTGTTAAATTCGGGCCTCTCCATGAAACCGCAGAGGAGGATTGGAATGCTGTTTTAGATGTTAATCTCAAAAGTGTTTTTTTGAGTTGTAAAAGAGTAATTCCCGAAATGCTTAAACAAGGTCAAGGAAAAATTATCAGCACCGCTTCAATCGCTGGTTTAGTTGGTTTTGAAAACATTGGGCCTTATTGTGCTTCCAAGGGTGGAATAATCGCTTTAACGCGAGAAATGGCCTTGGAGTACGCCAAGCAAAAAATCAATGTTAATTGTATAGCGCCAGGAGTCATCAAAACTGCTATGACTAAAGATATGCTAAACGACCCAGCCCAAAAACAATTTTTAGAAAGTTCTACTCTTTATCCTCGTATGGGCGAGCCGGAAGACATCGCTCAAGCTGCTGTTTATTTAGCTTCCAACGAATCAGATTTCGTAAATGGTCATGTTTTAGTGGTTGACGGTGGTTGGATAGCTAAATAATTTTTTGGTAAGTCAGTAAAAAGAATTTGCCGCCAAACCGAGCGAAGCTCGGAACGGGCTAACGCCCGCGAAAAACTTGAAATTATCAAAATTCGTGGCGAAGCCGCTCAAATTTTGGGGGGCTGGCCGTCGTCGCCGCAGGTGGCGAAATGCGTTCGAACTATTTTCAGAATACAGCACCAGATTAAATTAAAAATTAAAAAATCAAAATGAAAAATTTTGGTGTTGAAATTTTTGAAAAAATTTCAATAATTTTAAATTAAAAACCGCTGCGCAAAGATTTGCGCAACAGGTCCTAAGAATAAAAAAGGCGCCAATGGCGACTTTTTTATTCTTTGACGAGGAGTTTTTTCTTTTTTTCGCGTTGGATTTTGGGGAGGCGGATGGTGAGAATGCCGTCCTTTAGCGCCGCGTCAGCGCGCCCGGAATCAACTTCCACGGGCATAATGATTTTTCGGGAAAACGGCCCCCAATGGCATTCTTCAATGAAATAGTCGCCGTCTTCGGACAAGGGATTGGCGCGATTGCCTTTGACGATAACCACGTCTTCTTCAATCACCACTTCCAGATCTTCGGATTTCACGCCGGCGATTGCGGCTTGGATCACCAGATCGCTTTCGGTCTGATAGACGCTTACCGCTAACTGCCCTTCGTGGGGCAGCCACTCGCGGTCGGCTTGCTCCTGCGCGGAGATTTTTTTATTTGGCATGGTTTTTTTGGGTTTTAGAGCAGTTTTTTTAGCGGATTTATTTGCATCATCATCGGGCGCGGCGGCTTCGTCAAAATTTTCGGCGGTGATGATTCTTTTGGCGGGGTCTCGTTCATCAAGCGAGGGCACGCCGCGTTTTTTTGCCGCCGCTTTGGTTTTGTAGGCGGCAAATTCCGCGGCGCCTTCCGGGGGTATGTCGCCAAAAATTTGTCCCTCTTCGGGCTTATCATCCGCGGTTGATCCGGAAGTTTGCGGCGCCATGCCGCGCTGAAGTTTTTCAAGAAAAGACATGTTTCAAATTAAAAATTAAAAATGAAAAATTAAAATTTGCAGACGCTTTTCATTTTCAGGAGCCGGTTGAAGCATTGATAGAGCGCGATTGCCAGCGCGAAAATGATAAACAAAGGAACAAACAAAAGCAGAGAATTCTCCTCGCTTTTCATTATAGAGAAATTATAAAGTCCGTGCAAGACGCTCACGATAATAAAGCCGCGCGCGAGAATGCCGGATTGTCTTTTTTTGCGGCAAAACGCCATTGCCATATAATAGCCCATCACGCCCGAGCAAAGGGTGTGCAAAAGAATTGCCGTCAGGGAACGAAACAGCGACAGTGACACCAAAAACATCGCGCTTTCGGCGCGCAGCAATTCGTTGCCGGTGAAAAAAATATCCTGCACCGCCGGCAACAAAAACAGCAAATTTTCCACGGCGGCAAAACCCAATGCCGCCACCACCATATAGGTCACAAAATCCACCGGTTCGTCCAGGTGGCGATTTTGCTGGGCGGCCTGTTCGCGCACCCAAACGGCGAAATATTTGGCATATTCTTCAATGAACGCGATTGCCAAAATGTTGGCCAAAAGCAGGGCGATGATTTCGGGGAGCCCCAAAGAATTGATGGCGTTGATCAAAAAAATCTGCAATCCCACCGCCGGCGCGGTGATCAGCGCGCCCAAGAAAAAAACTTTGGCGATTTCTTGCCGGGGTTCGGGATTTTTGTCGCGCGCCAAATAGAAAAGCAACCACAAAAAGCAGGGGAGGACTCCGGCAATCAAATATACCGCCAGCGATCCGGCGGCTTGCGAAAACCACGCCAGCGCCGCCAGCGCGCCGTTAATGTCAAAAATAAAATCCATTGATATTGATTATTTTTCGCTTCACCATAACTCCATTCTAACCCGTTTTCCCCCGCCTTTCAATTTTTCTCACATTTTACCCGCCCGCCATTATTCCCTTGACAATTTTGGATAAGGTGATAATCTTGGGGCGCAAAGCGGTTCTTTTAGTTCTTGAGTTATGGTGCGTCTATGAGGTTACGAGCAGCCTACGCGGCCGCCAACCGCGGTGATCCTGGTGCGAATCCGGATAGACGCATTTATCTTTGGGGCAGTGGTATAGCCAGGTTATTACACCCCTTTCTTGCAAAGGAGGTGGTCGGGGGTTCGAATCCCTCCTGTCCCGTGCCTATGCGCAGATGACGATGTTGTCTGTCGCTTTTTATTTTACCTTGAAAAGAGGGGATTTTTTTTATATGATGGGAGATAAACAAAATAAGCTCCAAGAACCAAATTCCAAGCTCCAAATAATATCTAATATTTAAATTTTAAATATTTAGATTTGAAATTTACTTTGGGATTTGGTGCTTGATATTTGTGATTTATGTTTTCACCGGAAAATATTGTTAAAGGGAAGCTGGCCGAGAGTTTGGTGGAGCAGTTGCTGAAGGCAAGCGGTTGCCGGGTTTATCGTTTGGGCGCGGAGGCGGCGCTGGAGAATATCGCGCAGTTGGAAGACGAATTTTGCAAAGACAGCGATTTGGGCAAAAAAATGGCGTCAATTCCAGATTTTGCCGTGATGGGATGCCGCGAAAAGCCGGTGTTTGTGGAGGTGAAATTTCGCGCCCAGCCCGAATCTCTGGAAGAAGAGTTGCTTTTGGAAAAAGACGCCCCCGAAAATTTTTGGCGGGCAAAAATCGTTTTGGTGACCACCAAAGAAAAGCCCTATTTTCGCGTGCTGACGCCGCCCTATTTTTCCAAAGAAAAACGCGACGGCTGGCCCATTCCGGTGGCGAATTGGCGGCCGCTGGAAAAAGACGAAGATTTGGGATGCGGCAAAGATGCCATCAAAGAGTTTGAATATTTGGTAATAAAGTATTATACAAAATAAGCTCCAAGAACCAAGCATCAAATTCCAAAGTAAATTAAAATATCTAAATTTTAAATATTAAAATTTGACTATTGAATATTATTTGGAATTTGGTTCTTGATGCTTGGAATTTATTCAATAAAGAACAAATTATTGATTATGTTTTATGACCAATCAAGATAAAAAAAATGAACAAGAATATAATCCTGCCGAGATTGAATCCAAGTGGCAGAAATATTGGGAAGAAAATCAGACCTATAAAACTCAAGATCAATCGGCAAAACCGAAGTTTTATGTTTTGGATATGTTTCCTTATCCTTCCGGCGCGGGGTTGCACGTGGGACATTTCAAGGGCTACGCGGCCAGCGACGCGGTGGCGCGGCAAAAGATGATGGCGGGCTATAATGTTTTGCACCCCATGGGATGGGATGCGTTTGGTTTGCCGGCGGAAAATTATGCCATTAAAACCGGCATTCATCCGCGAATTTCCACAAGAACAAACATTGAAAATATTCGGCGGCAAATGAAAGCCGCGGGATTATCCTATGATTGGTCGCGCGAGATTAATACCACTGATCCCGAATATTATAAATGGACGCAATGGATTTTTTTGCAATTATTCAAAAGGGGATTGGCCTATGAAGCCGAATTGCCCATTAACTGGTGCCCCAGATGCCTCACCGGGTTGGCCAACGAGGAAGTGGTCGGCGGCAATTGCGAACGATGCGGCGCGCCGGTGGAGAAAAAAAATTTGCGGCAATGGGTTTTAAAAATTACTGAATATGCTGATCGTTTGTTGGAAGATTTGACAGAGTTGGATTGGCCGGAAAGAATCGTGGAGATGCAGAAAAATTGGATCGGCAAAAGCCAAGGCGCGGAAATCAAATTCAAAATCAAAGGAACAAGCGATATTGTCGACGTATTTACCACTCGTCCGGACACGTTATTTGGTTGCAGCTATATTGTTTTGGCGCCCGAACACCCGCTGATTGAAAAGATTAAGGACCAAATCAAAAATTACGGCGCGGTGAAAGAATATATTGACGCGGCTGGACGTAAAATGGATTTGGAGCGCGTGAGTTTGGATAAAGACAAGACCGGAATTTGTTTGGAAGGAGTTTTTGCGATTAATCCGGTCAACGGCCGCGAGGTTCCGGTTTGGACGGCGGATTATGTTTTGGGGCATTATGGCACGGGCGCGATTATGGCGGTGCCGGCGCACGATGCTCGCGATTATGATTTTGCCAAAAAATACGGCTTGGAAATAATTGAAGTCATTAAATCAAAAGCCGGCGATTCGCTTCCTTATGAAGGAACGGGAACATTGATTGATTCCAAAGAATTTGATGGTCTTGATTCCGGGGCGGCCAAAGAAAAAATCACTTTATGGCTGGCGCAAAAGAATGAAGCCAAAATCGCGGTTAATTATAAATTGCGGGATTGGGTGTTTTCGCGCCAACGGTATTGGGGCGAACCGATTCCTTTGGTCCATTGCGAGAAATGCGGCACGGTGGCCGTTCCTGAAAGCGAATTGCCACTTCGCTTGCCCGAGGTGGAAAAATATCAGCCCACGGGAACCGGCGAGTCGCCGCTGGCGGCGATTGCCGAATGGGTCAATACCATTTGCCCGGAATGCGGCGGTCCGGCAAAAAGGGAAACCAATACTATGCCGCAGTGGGCGGGATCGTCGTGGTATTATTTGCGCTATTTTGACGCTGATAATCAAAAACAATTCACAGCCGAAGAAAAAGAAAAATATTGGATGCCGGTGGACTTATATATCGGCGGAGCGGAACACGCGGTGTTGCATTTGCTTTACGCGCGTTTTTGGCACAAAGTTTTGTTTGATATCGGCGCGGTATCCACGAAAGAGCCGTTTGCCAAATTGCGCAACGTGGGGATTGTTTTGGCGCATGACAACCAAAAGATGTCAAAGTCGCGGGGGAATGTGGTGAATCCCGATGATATCATTAAAGAATATGGCGCCGACACTCTGCGGATCTATGAATTGTTTATGGGGCCGTTTGATCAGGCAATCGCGTGGTCGGAGAACGCTCTGCGCGGCAGCCGCAAATTTTTGGGGCGAGTTTGGAATTTGGTTATTGATTACTCCGGCAACGAAAAAAGCGGCGAAGAAGTGTCGCGCCGCGTTCACAAATTAAACAAAAAAGTCGCCGATGACATTGAACAATTGAAATTCAACACCGCGATTGCCGCGATGATGGAGTTTTTGAATTTTGCCGAAAGCGGCAAAGAAAAAGCCGGCCGCGATATTTTGCAAAGATTTGTTTTGTTGTTGGCGCCGTTTGCGCCGCACATTGCCGAAGAATTGTGGCAAAGATTGGGAAACGGCGAAAGCGTCTTTAAGCAAAAATGGCCCCAATATAACGCGGCGATGATAAAAGAAAAAGAAGTTGAACTGATTGTTCAAATCAATGGCAAAACGCGCGGCAAAATTACGGTTGAAGCGGATATTTCCGAACAAGAAGCGATCGCTCTTGCCAAATCGTCAAAAATAGTGCAAAAATGGTTAGACAATCAGCTAATTAAGAAAGAAATCTATATTAAGGGGAAATTAATCAACTTCGTCATCTAAAATTAGATAAGCTCCAAGAACCAAATTCCAAGCTCCAAATAATATCTAAATTCCAATATCTAATTTTTAAATATTGAGATTTGAGATTTATTTTGAGGTTTGGTGCTTGGTGCTTGGGATTTAATTCAATGTGCGGCATTATCGGCTATATCGGCAATAAACCCGCGTTCCCGATTCTTCTTTCGGGATTGAAGCGGATGGAGTATCGCGGCTATGACAGCTTCGGCTTTTGCTTGTTTGATAACAACAAAAAGCCGTTTTTGCACAAAAAAGTGGGCAAAATTTCGGACGCGGAAAACGACTTGCCGGCAAATATTGAAGGCACCATCGGCCAAGCCCACACTCGCTGGGCGACAATGGGCAAAGTGACCGAAATCAATGCCCACCCCCACACCGATTGCAAAAATGAAATTTTTATCACTCATAACGGCATTATTGAAAATTATCAGGATCTGCGAAAAGAGCTTGAAAAAGAGGGACATCAATTTCGTTCGGAATGCGACAGCGAGATTTTGAGCCACTTGATTGAGAAATATTTTCAAGGAAATTTGGAAGAAGCGGTGCGGCGCGCCCTGCGGCGAGTGCGCGGCGCTTATGGTGTGGTGGCGATGTCGGCCAATGATCCCGACAAGCTGGTGGCGGCACGGCTTTCATCGCCGCTTTTGTTAGGCGTGGATGGCGATGAATTCATTATTGCCTCCGATCCGGCGGCGATTATCACCCACACGCGGCAGGTGATCAATATGGACGATAACGAAATCGCGGTGGTTAAACTTGATGATTTTATGATTATCAAGGAAAAACCGATGATGCAGATTGATTGGACCGCCGAGGACGCCGAAAAAGCCGGCTATGAGAACTTTATGATCAAGGAGATTATGGAAGAACCGCAGACAATTGAAAACGCGATCCGCGGTCGATTGGTGCCCGAAACCGGAAATGTGAAGCTTGGCGGCCTTGACACTATTGCCGACCGGGTTAAAGACATTGACCGGTTGGTTTTGGTGGCGTGCGGCACGGCCAGTTACGCGGCGCGGACGGGCAAATATATGCTGGAAGAATATGCCGGCATACCGGCGGAAATGGATATTGCCTCGGAATTTCGTTATCGCAAGCCAGCGGTGGATGAAAGAACTGCGGCGATCTTTGTGTCGCAATCGGGAGAAACCGCCGATACTTTGGCGGCGATGCGGGAAATGAAACAAAAAGGAATTTTAACTTTGGGAATTACCAACGCCGTGGGATCCAGTCAAGCGCGGGAATCCGATGCGGGAGTCTACACTCGCTCCGGACCGGAAATGGCGGTGGCGTCAACAAAAGCGTTTATCGGGCAATTGACAACCTTTGCGTTATTGACGGTCTATTTGGGGCGGCAAAGAGAGATGTCAACAGTGATGGGCAAGAGAATTATTGATGAGTTGGAAAAATTGCCGGTTTTAGCGGCCAGAACTTTGGAGAACATTCCTTTGATTGAACAAATTGCCAACAAATATGCTCCCACTAAGGAAAATGGGGCGAAGGGATGCGGTAATTATTGGTTTATCGGCCGGAAATATAACGCGCCGATTGCGATGGAGGGAGCGCTCAAATTCAAAGAATGCTCTTATCTTCACGCCGAGGGAATTGCCGCCGGGGAGTTAAAGCACGGATCATTGGCATTGGTGGAGGAAAATTTTCCGACGGTGGCGATTTGTCCCAGCGATTCGGTTTATGAAAAAATGATTTCCAATGTTGAAGAGGTGCGCGTGCGGCACGGCAAAGTGATTGCGATTGCCACCGAAGGCAACGAAGAGATTAAAAAATCCGCCGAAGATGTGATTTATATTCCCAAAACATTGGAAATGCTCACGCCGATCTTGGCGGCGATCCCTTTGCATTTGCTGGCCTATTATATGGCAATCGCGCTGGGACGCAACGTTGACAAGCCCCGCAATCTGGCAAAATCAGTTACGGTGGAGTAATGAAAATTTAAAATTGAAAGATCAAAGTGGAAAATGGCAGTTCAAAATGTTAAAATTGGATTGCCATTTTGTTTTATGGAGTGATTAATTGGGTTTAATTCTTAATCTGGATTAATTAGCATTAAAATAGTAAAATGTTTTTATTAAGGAGAAAATCAAAGATATGCTTGATAGTCTAATTTTGAATAAAGAATCCATTGAGGCGATTTACGAGACAGTATCAGAATTTCATGAAAAATATTTGAGAAAATATGGCGTTAAACTTCCCAAACTGCGAGATAAAAACGGAAATTTCACTAAGGACGCGCTGGTTTTGGTTTATTTGGCTTATGATTATCCGAACACAAGAAACGTTACCAAAGAAGAATTGACGGTTTTTATCAGAAGTTATTATCCAAAAACCAATGATGTACAGCAGGCTCGCCATTTGGGCGCTCAAAGCGGTTGGTGGATAGTTGCCGGCGGTCGGGATAATATTGTGCTTGAAGTCAAAAGGGGTTCATATCAATTATATACTTTGGAGCAACCATATCCGGCTTTTAAAAAAGGTCATCGCATCGCCAATACCGCTGATTGGCGCAAAATAAAGGAGAAATATAATTTCAGATGCGCCACTTGCGGCTCTTTGGAGGGAAGTCCGCATTTTCATTGGCCGGCAACAAAAACTGTTTTACAAAAATCTCATAAAGATCCAAATAAACCTTTGGTTGCCGGCAATATTATTCCGCAATGCGAAAAATGCAATCGCGGCGATAGAAATAGATGGGTCTATGATGATAAAGGCAGAGTGATAAAAGTGGCTAATCCCGCAGTGGTTAATTTTTGCGATAAAGAAATCCAAAAGAAAATTTACCGGATTTTATATAAGAAATTTCAAGGTAAAAATCCAAAATTTTTAAAATGAAAAATCAAAAATTTTTGAATAAAATCATAGAAGGCGATTCGCTGAAAACAATGGCTGAAATTGAAAATAATTCGGTTGATTTGGTTTTGACCGATCCGCCTTATTTTTTGGACAAACTGGATAATAATTGGGATTACGAAAAAGTTGGCAAAATCGATAATCAGCGCACGGTTACGTCATTGCCCGCGGGAATGAAATTTGATCGACAGCAAGGGAAAAATTTTTATGAGTGGTATTTATTGGTGTCTAAAGAGATTTTTCGTGTTTTAAAGCCGGGAGGATTTTTCTTTTCTTTTTCCAGTCCGCGGCTGTATCATCGGATGGCTAGCGCGATTGATGACGCGGGATTCGAATTGAGGGACGTTTTTATTTGGCTTTATACGCAAAATCAAATGAAGGCGATGGGATTGGATCATTTTATAAACAAAATGGATATTGACTTTCAAAAAAAAGCGAAAATTAAAAATAAATTAAGCGGTTGGAAAACACCGCAAATAAAGTCCTGCTTTGAGCCGATTGCGATGGGGCAAAAACCAACGCAAGGGACTTATTTGAAAAATATGCTTGAAAATGAGGTTGGTCTTTTGAACGCGAACTTAAGAATTGGCGATGAAATGTATCCGGCTAACGTGGTTTCGTCAGAGAATATCAACGAACAAATAGATAAAGCGTTTTTGGTTTCAAAACCGGACAAAAAAGAAAAAGGTGAATTTAACGATCATAAAACGGTTAAGCCATTGGCGATTTGCGAATATTTAATCAATTTGGCCGCGTTCTCAAAGGACGCGGTGGTATTAGACCCGTTTTTAGGAAGCGGGACAACCGCGGTGGCGGCCAAAAGAACGGGAAGAAATTATATTGGTATGGAATTAAATAGGAAATATGTTGAAATCGCGCAAAAAAGAATTGCCGAAATTGGCGCAAATGTAAATTTGATAAATATCCCAAACAAGCAAAGACAAATGAATTTCCAGCTTAATTGATCTTGTAACGACGGTAAATACTAAATTATATTTTAGTATTTACCGATAAGATACTAAAATATATTTATGCACAAATTATTAAAAAACAAAAATGGGGAGAAAGCGATGCTTTTGGGCAATGAGGCGATCGTGCGCGCGGCGTTGGAAAGCGGCGTGCAATTCGTCGCCACCTATCCGGGAACGCCGGCATCGGAAATCGGCAACAATTTTTTCGCTTTGCAAAAAGAGTTAAAGGAAAATCCTCGGTTTCATTTTGAATTTTCCACCAATGAAAAAACCGCCATGGAGGCGGCAATCGGCGCCAATTTTTCGGGGTTAAAAACCCTGGTGGCGATGAAGAATTTCGGGCTGAATGTGGCGTTAGAACCGCTCCTGCCGCTGGCCTACACCGGCACCGCCGCGCCGATGGTGATATATGTCGCCGACGATCCGTCCTGCCACAGTTCGGCGCAAAGCGAAGAGAATTCCCGGCCGTTTTCGGTTTTGGCGCATTTGCCGATGCTGGAGCCCGCCGATGTTCGGGATTGTTATGATTTTATCATTGAAGGATTTAAAATCTCGGAAAAATTCGGCCTGCCGGTGATTTTGCGCGCCACCACGCGCGTGGCGCATCAGCGCGCGCAAGTGGCTTTGGGCGATCTTGATTTGAGCAAAAAAATCAATTTGCAAGGAAAGTTTGTGAAAAACAAGCAAAAGTTTGTCACGATGATGCCGCGATTGCACGAAATGAAACAAGAAATGCTGGCGCGGTTGAAAAAAGTTCAATCTTATCTTGAGGGAAGCGGCATTAATCGCGTTGAGGGAATCGTCAGAGGGAAAAAACAGCCATTAGGCATCATCACTTCAGGGGTTTCTTATTTGCATGCCAAAGAAGCGATGGGGTTGTTGAAAGTTGATCTGCCAGTGTTAAAAATCGGATCATTTCACCCTTTGCCCAAAAAGAAGATTGCCGCGTTTATCAAGCCGCTGAAAAAGGTCCTGGTTTTGGAGGAATTGGAGCCCTATTTGCGCCATCGGATTGATCGGCTGGCAAAAGAAGTCAATTGCAAATTGGAAATTTACGGCAAGGGGCTGGTTTCTTATATTGGCGAAATGAAGCCCGAAATTGCCGCCAACGCGGTGGCAAAATTCACCGGCAAAAATTACAAAATGCCTAAATTCGCGCCCAAATTCGCCCTGCCGGCGCGTCCGCCGCAATTGTGCCCCGGATGTCCCTATTGGCTGGTGTTTGCCGCGGCCAAGAAGGCGGTGGATGAGGATAAAGTGGTTTTTGGCGGCGATATCGGCTGTTATATGATCGGCGCTTTGCCGCCGCACAATCTGTATGACTATATGTTTTGCATGGGATCATCAATCGGCATCGCGCACGGCATCAAAAAAGCCAACCCGGATCAAAAAGTGATCGCGTTTATCGGCGATGGCACATTTTTTCACTCCGGCATTGAGGGATTGCTCAACGCCGTCTACAACAAATCAAATCCGCTGGTGATAATTTTAAACAATGAAATCACCGGAATGACCGGGCATCAGCCGCATCCCGACGCGGTGGGCGTGGAGAATCGCATTCCGATTGAAAAAATGGTGTTGGCGTGCGGCATCAAAGAAAAAAATCTCAAAATTATTAACCAGGGCAACAGCCAAGAATTCATCGCCGCGGTGCAAGAATTCATCCAAAATCCCGAACCCTCGGTGATCATCGCCCGCCGCCCGTGCAAATTCGTGGCGCCGAAGGGGTGAACATTGAACATTAAACGTTAAGCTTTGATAAAATGCGTAGGGGCGAATGATTATTCGCCCTTTCGCGTTTAAATGCGGGCGAATGATTATTCGCCCCTACAATACCCGCCCTTTACAAATACCAAAAAAATGATAGGAAATAATTACTGGCTCGTTGACAATTTAATAAGAAATTAGATTGCTAGCGAGCTGTGGGAGGAATAGTTTGGCAAGAAAGCAATTTCGGGACGGCAGGAGAAAGACGCATAAATCGCCGAACGAGCGCCGAGAAGGATCTGGAGATACGCCACGGAAAGTAGGAATATGTGGAAGATCCGATCCTGGTCAAAATTGGGGGGAGGGATCAAGAAAATAATTGATAATTAATTATATAATTTCATTTTTTGGACACTCAAAATTTTTTTGGTGTCCTTTCGTGTTTTTTTGAACGCTTTTATTTGATAAATTGTGAAATTTTTAATAAAATAAAACCACTACTAACGTGTCGAA
>Ga0209609_10001756_pt1 | contig 12534 bp, 12 predicted proteins | sample LakKivw325mmetaG_FD_184136 | JGI IMG/M metagenome (GOLD analysis project Ga0209609, IMG submission 184136) | Anoxic lake water microbial communities from Lake Kivu, Rwanda to study Microbial Dark Matter (Phase II) - Lake Kivu water 325m metaG... | ecosystem: Environmental > Aquatic > Freshwater...
GACCCTATCAGGCATCATGGTGACTTAATTTATTTAATGAAAAATATATAATAATTATTTTTTGAAATATCTCGTAGGCATCTTTTAATCAAGATGGGCCCTGGAAACCGAATTAGTTTAAACATTAAAGTAAGCCCGAGCAACAACATTGGCTCTTTTGTTCCGACCAAGGTCGGAACAGTGAAGTTTTGTTACTGGGCATACTCAGTAATAATAAAAATAAAAGAGTTTGGTTAGACCAATCTTAATAGAAATATTATACTTATTTCATTGTTTTTGACAAGTGTCTTTTCCACAGCTATTTAAAGTAAATTATGCCGCGAACGCTGTTTTGAGCTTGATTTTTTGGGCTATTAACGGCTTGGCCTTCGATGGCCACGGCCTGGTTTTGCCAATAAAACGCTTCGGTAAAATCGAGCGGGAGGGGTTGTTTCAAAAATTTTTCCACGAGCGCCTGATTGTTACTTAATAAAATGCAGTTTTGTAGTCGGCCCAGAAAAATGATCGTTTTTATCTGATTGATGTTTAATTTGTAGGCATTTTGTCCGTCAATAGCGATGCTTTGGAATTTAAAAAGATTGGGATCAGCGATTATTTCGTTAACCGCGGTCTTATCAGGCAAAATTTTTGGCTTTTTAACCGGAAATAGGACGGCTAATTTTTTTTGAAAAATATCTTGAATTTGTTCCAGAGAAGTCTGTGGTTGGTTTGGCAAAAAATAAACATATTCTTCTTGATTTTGCGGCGCGGCGATAACGTAAGCTAAAAATTGATTGATTTTTTCCGGCAAACTAGGGTTGGTTGTTTTTTGGTCGCTTAAGGCGTAAAAATTCAGGTCATTTTTGGCCAGCGCGGCCCTGATTGTCCAGTTTTGCAATCGGCCATTGGCAAATGATTTCAAAGATAAGTTTGTAAATTGTTTCCAGAAGATATATGGCTGTTTATTGATTTTATCAAGGCTTGCCTTTTGATTAGAAGCGGCGAAAATGGTCGGCGTCAAGAACTGATAATAATTATTGGTTTTGCCTTGATTTAGAACCAGAGGAATGAAATTGGCGAAGTTGGCTTTATATTTCATTAAAATTAGCGGTTGGTTGTCGACAATTGCTATGGCTAATTCATCGATTTGGCCGATTTTGTCTTGAACGAGATAGTTTTTAACGAACGCCCATTGGCCGGTTAATAATTGGTTAAGGGATTTTTGCGGCCAGTTTTGGCTGAAATATTTTCCGGCTATTTGCCCCTGATTGTTTAAGGGGTTGAAATTAAAATGTAAATAAAAAGTTGTTCCTTGAGGAACAAATGGTTTTAAATGATCGCTGGCTGAAGCCAAAGAAAGGCCCAGCAAAAATAGGCTAAGCACAAAAAAGATAACCACCAGGGATAAAAAAATCCTCTTCATACAAATTATTTCGCTAAAGGCTCCCACCACCACTTATTTTTTAAATACCAATTAATCGTTTCTTTAATCGCTTGATTAAATTTATATTTTGGTCGCCAACCGAGTTTTTTAATTTTAGTGCAATCTAAGGCGTAGCGCCAATCGTGTCCTAAACGATCAGCCACTGGTTGAATCCAGGAATTATTTTTACCCAATTGTTTTAAAATAGTTTTGGTTAATTTAAGATTAGATAATTCATTTCCGCCGCCAATATTATAAACTTCACCCATTTGGCCGTGTTGTAAAACAAAATCAAGGCCTAGGCAGTTATCTAAAACGTAAATCCAATCGCGGACATTTTTGCCTGTGCCGTAAAGCGGCACTTTCTTGCCGCGCCTTAAATTGGTAATAAAAAGCGGGATGACTTTTTCCGGAAATTGATAGGGGCCAAAATTATTAGAGGACCGGGTGATTAAAATTGGCAGGCCGTAGGTTTTATAATAAGCCCGGCAAAGCAAATCAGCGCTAGTTTTGGAAACTGAATAAGGGCTGTTGGGAGCCAAGTTACTGGTTTCACTGAACTTTCCCTTTTTAATGCTGCCATAAACTTCGTCAGTGGAAATATAAAGAAATTTTTTGACCGGATGTTGGCGAGCAGCTTCTAATAAGACTAGGGTGCCCAAAACATTAGTCCGCAAAAACGCTACTGGCCCACTGATAGAGCGGTCAACATGCGATTCAGCGGCAAAGTGAATTATTTCATCTACTTTTTTAACCAGCGAGTTAACCAAATTTTTATTACAAACATCGCCTTTGACAAATTTATAGCGCGGATGATTAGCGACATCTTTTAGATTTTCTAAGCGGCCAGCATAAGTTAGTTTGTCCAGATTAATTATTTTATAATTTTGATGTTTAGCCAAAAAATATCGGATAAAATTTGAGCCGATAAATCCGCAGCCGCCGGTAATGAGAATTGTTTTTAATTTTTTAGCCATTTTGTTTAAAGTCTTCATTTATTTTCCAAACGCCTTTTTCTCTAAAGGCCGGAATATTTTGCCGTCGCGCGGCATTGATTGTTGCCGGCGCCGACAATTTATGAGTTTTGATATATTGCGATAGGTTAATAATTTTTTTTCCTTTAAGATAAGCAATTCTTTTGTTTAACGATTCAATCAAGGCCAGATAAATAATCCTTTCCATTATTTTAAGATTTTTTTTCTCGCGGTATTCCGCGCTTGTTGTCTGCATCTTTTTCCGCGTCAGTCTGCGTCAAGTCTGCGTAGGTCTGCATTTATTGGAAATTAGGAATTAGGAATTAAATCTCCTCTTCTTCGTGGGGCAGCTCTTCTCCTTCGCGCTTGCCCCGTGGTGCCAATTTACTCTGTGGGCTTAAATTATTTTTTAAAATTTCCCGGGGCTTGGCGCCGTCAGCCGGGCCGATGGTGCCTTCTTGCTCTAATAAATCGAGCAATCTAGCAGCTCGAGCATAACCAACGCGGAGTCGTCGTTGTAAAAGCGAAGCCGAGGCGCGCTTAGCTTGGATAACTGCTTCGCGGGCTTGGGGCAGCAGTTCGTCATCAATCAAGTTGCCATTAAAACCCTCAAGCGTCGCGGTTTTTTCAACAATTTCATTTTGATAATTTGGTTCACGCACATTTCTTAAATATTCTACCACTCGTTTAATTTCCTTGTCGCTGACGTAGGCACCCTGTAATCTTTTCGGTTTGGAGAGGTCAGATGAGATAAACAGCATATCGCCGCGGCCTAATAATTTTTCCGCGCCAGAAAAATCTAAGATAGTTCGCGAATCAGTCATAGACGCCACGGAAAAGGCAATGCGCGAAGTAATATTGGCTTTAATTAAACCAGTAATAATATCAACCGAGGGGCGTTGAGTGGCTAAAATTAAATGAATGCCAGTGGCTCTGGCCATTTGAGCTAAACGAATAATGCAGGTTTCAATTTCTTGCGGCGCGGCCATCATTAAGTCAGCTAGTTCATCAATCATAATTACAATATAAGGCATTTTTTCTTCAGTGTCATGATTATAAGATTCAATGTCCCGCTTGCGGCTTTCTGATAAAACATCAAAACGCCGCTCCATTTCGCCAATCGCCCATTTTAAAGCATTAATAGTTTTGGGAGTGGAAGTGATGACCGGCGTTAATAAATGCGGTAAGTCATTATACAAAGAGAGCTCCACGCGTTTAGGGTCAACTAAAATAAATTTCAAATCATCAGGAGAATTTTGATAAAGCAAACTGATGATAATTGAATTTAACATCACGGTTTTGCCCGAACCAGTGGCTCCGGCTACTAGTAGATGCGGCATTCTAGTTAAGTCAGACAGCCAAATATGGCCAGACACATCTTTACCAACCGCAATAGTCATATTGTGTCTTCTTTTTTTAAACTCTTCGTTTTCTAAAAGTTCGCGGATTTTGACAATAGCAATGCCTTGATTAGGCACTTCAATGCCGACCAAAGATTTGCCTGGGATGGGCGCTTCAATTCTAATCGGGTGAGCAGCCAAGGCCAGAGCCAAGTCGTTATTTAAGCTAGTAATTTGGGAGATTTTAACGCCGTCGTAGGGTTTTAGGGTATATTGGGTAACAGTTGGGCCAACTTTGACTTCAGCCATTTCTACCGGAATATTAAAGTTTTCTAGAGTTTTTTGAATAATTAATTTATTGGTTTTAATGTCGCCGCTGGTTGGTCTGGCGCCATTTTTTTCTAATAAATCTATGGGTAAATCAATTTTGGCTGTCAAAGTGCGCGATTTAAAAACCGGCGTGAAGGTTTCGCTAGCTGAAGCCTTTTTTTCTTCGGCTAGAGCCACTTGCAATTCTTTTTCTTTGGCCTCTCGTTTGGCCTGCTGCTTTTCTTTTAATTTGTCTAACCAGGATTTAGCCAAAGGCATTAAAGCCCCTAGTTCTTTTTCTTTAATTTCTTCTTCTGGTTCTGGCTCTTCTGGTGTTTTTTTTGGGCGAATGAAAAGAGTGGCGATTAAAAATAAACTAATTAATAAAATTGCCAGCAGAATAATTAGGCTGGGCCAAAAACCAAACACTTGATTCATCAGCCAGATAACGCCAAAGCCCAGATAACCGCCGCCATGTTGGGTTTTCAGGGCTGTCAAATCAGCTAAAAAATAAAAATGGCAGATTCCGGCCACAGCCAAAATGCCTAAAATGACGCCCAGCCAAACGGTTTTTTTAATGCGCTCATTTTCTTTTAAGCGAATTAAATTATAAGCCACAATTACTAGGCCTAAAGGTATAGACCAGCTAGCCCAGGCCAAAACAAATTTTAATCCATAAGCCAAATATTTTCCCAAGGGGCCGGCTGTATCAACCAGACCTAAGACCAAAATAATGGCAATAGTAATTAAAATAACCGCGGTGATTAAGCGAGAAATTTTTTCGTGTTCTGGATTGGCCGGCCGTTCATTTTTGGTTTTATTTTTTTTGTTTTTGTGATTAGCCATAATTAAAATTATTTGCTTAAAGCTCGATAAAGTTCAGCAAATCTCTTTTTTTGTTCTTGCGGGTTAGATATTTCTCGGCGCAGACGAGCCTTTTCGCTCCGGATAAATTGACGCAAACTTTTAGGCAGACGCTTTTTGGGCATAGGATATTTAAATTAAAGAGATTATACTGTTATATAGTATAAATAATAAAATAAAGAAGACAAGTGTAGAGAAACAAAACAGGGGTCGGACGTTGTCCGTAGCCCCATGAATGAAAGTGTTGTTTTTGATTTAATCCCCAGGAATGGCAATGACATGAAATCCATTTCGGCCTCGGACGACCACAAAGCAATTGACAAAAAGTTAAGAATTCATTATCCTTAATTCATAATTCATAATTCTTAATTCTAATGAGTTTCTCCATCGGCATTGTTGGTTTGCCCAATGTGGGCAAGTCCACCCTATTTAAAGCCTTGACCAAAAAGCAAGTAGAAATTGCTAATTATCCTTTTACCACCATTAAAGAAAATGTCGGCGTGGTTAAAGTGCCGGATGAACGACTTAATAAGTTAGCCGAAGTTTTAAAACCAAAAGAAATTATTCCGACCCATATTGAATTTTTTGATATTGCCGGCTTGGTTAAAGGTGCGCACAAAGGCGAAGGTTTGGGCAATCAATTTTTAGCCAAGATTCGCGAGGTTGATTTGATTTGTCATCTTTTGCGCGACTTTGAATCTAAAGACGTTGTTCATTCTAGTGTTGAGATTAATCCAAAAACAGATTTAGAAATTATCAATCTTGAGTTAATTATGGCCGATCTCGAAACCGTTAATAAAAGATTAGAGAAAACAAGACCAGAAGCAAAGTCTGGTGATAAAAAAGCGGTCAAAGAATTGGAGGTTTTAGAAAAAGTAAAAATTGGTTTTGAAAAAGGCGTTTTGGCCAAAGATTTAGGTTTGACCAAAGAGGAAGAAAAGGAAGTCCTTGACCTAAATCTCCTAACCATTAAACCAGTTATTTTTGCGCTTAATATTTCGGAAAGCGACCTTAAAGAAACAAAAACCAGCTTTGGCCAGGCCATCCCGATTTGCGCCAAACTTGAGGCAGAATTATCCGAGCTTTCAGCCGAAGAAGAAAAAGAATATTTGGCTAGCTATGGTTTAAAACACTCGCAGATTGACGATTTAATTTTAGCTGCTTATAAAGCTTTAAATTTGATAACTTTTTTTACTTGCCAGAATGCGATTTTGCAAGCCTGGACAGTGAAAAGTGGCACTAAGGCACCCCAAGCCGCTGGCAAAATTCACACTGATTTTGAACGCTGTTTTGTCCGGGCTGAAATTATCGGCTGGCAGGATTTATTAAAAGCTGGTGGTTATGTGGAAGCGCGGGAAAAAGGTTTGGTTCGCACCGAAGGCAAGGAATATGTGGTTAAAGACGGCGAGGTGATTGAGGTTAGAGCCAACGTGTGAAATTAGAATCATGAATCAAGAATTATGAATCAGGGACAAAAAACATAAAAAGCAAAAATCGTCCGCCATTTTGGCGGACGATTTTGTAAATCGACCTCTCAAGTAAGGTTTTTTAATTTTTTTCAAAAAGAAAACGGAGCAGATATTATCTGCTCCAATAAAAGATGGCGATTATCGCCCCTGGGTTTGAAGAGTCCTAAATTCCTTCAGAGAATAGGTGTCTTTTCCTTGTTCGCCGCCTTCGGGATCAAAACCAGTGTTGGTAATGGCCTCCAGAATGGCATCTTCTAGAACAAAGTAGGAGTGCATAATATAGGGCGGGACCAAGATGGCCATACCGGGTTTAAGGAGGATGTTTTTCTTTTTGCCGTCTAAATCTTCAGCTTCCCAGGAAACCAGGCCAGTGATAACTATAATCATCTCCTGTCGGCCGCGGTGGAATTCTCCGCCGCCCAGGGAGCCGGGTTTAAGACCCCATTGAAAGTAGACCCTTAATCCAGGATGTAGTTTGGGATTGTCAGCGAGTTCGGCCGGAGGAATTTGGAGAAAGCATTGACTTTGATCAGAAGTCAGGTTAATCGGAGCTACCAGAATGCCCCCGGCTTTGGTTTTCCAGGGTCCACCAGGCACACTAGGCAGAATGACCACATTATTAATAGTTGGCTTGTTGACCACGATTTACCTCCTTAGGGTTTTGGTCACTGATAAGTAAATTATAGCCTAAAATTATCCTTTTGTCAAGTGTATTAAATAGGTGTTATAAAATGTTTTTGACGTTCATAACTTAGGCTTCGTAAAATGTTAATTAGAAATTTAGCGGTAAAAAGGGTAAATATGGTTATAATTAAAAAATGTTCCTCGTGGAACATTCGCGCCAGAAGGCACGAAAACAAACAATAATTTAATGGCTCCTTATTTGTTCTGAAATTAAAAAATAATAATTTTGATCCTTATCTAAGATCTAAAAATTGTTCTATTTTCTAGATTCTACTTTCTAAATTCTATTAATGTTCCTCGTGGAACATTTTATCCGGCAATATAATTTTCATTAAAAAACGAAATTTAATTCATAAATTTTGTATTAACATTTTGCGACACCAAGCCAGATTAGCTAGAAACAATATTAAAAGTCCGACCAGTGAGGCCGGGCTTATAATTCTATAAATCTTTTCCTTGAGCATAAGCGACAGCAGTTTTGACAGCCTCTTCAGGGGTTATCCTTACCCATCGATTGATAACCGGCACGTATATTCCCTTGACTTGCGCGTGGTATAGCTGAACAGCGCAGCGCAGACAGGTATGAACAGCCTTTTCTTTAATCCACGGCAGGCCGTTGGAATGAAGGCCGGCTACGTAAAAATCACATTCGTTAAGGGGTATTTTAGTCCCGACCATCTCCCACAGTGCTAGTTCTTCAGCATGGCCGCAAGCTCCGAGCATTGATTCAGTTCTTGATTTAATAGACAACCTGATGCAGGTCGGATCGCAGAGCGACTTGAGCGGCTCAATAGTTCTATTACAATCTTCGTAAACCACCTCTCCTTTGTGGACGACCACGCAGCCGAACTGCATTTTTTGGCATGGCGAGTCAAGGGCAGCGAAGAAACATTTTTGATAGATCGGGTCGGTAAAAAGAGGGTTATCTGGGTAGAGTTTTTTTGCCAAACGCCAGCAAAGTAGCTTATAACGCCCCATTGTCTCTGAAAATGACAATACATAGGAGCGCTCCCTGATAATTTCATTAAGCAGTTTATCTCCTGGATAATGAGGACCAAATTGCGAGGCAGTGAAATCAAGGATTCGGCCGTCAGGTAGCTGATTGCGATAATGAGACCGCAGATGTTCAAATCCTTTTATCAATTCTAAGGATGACCTTAAGAGATTTCCGCCAAAAAGATTTTGGGCCACTAGCGAAACCACAGCGCAGGTGCCATATAACGGATTATTATCTGTCCATTTATCAGGATCTGACGAAATGTCTTGGTCGCAAATCAGGGGCAGTAGTTCCCGGAATGCTTCAATAGATAGCTCTTTTTGCATCAGACCTCCTTTGCTTTCAGAGTATCATTTTGGCAGATCTTTGTCAACCCCGTTAGAAAACTTGACGCTTCTTAGAGCGCGATTAAAAAATGATTAATAATTAAAAGGCAAGGTTAGTCCAATGTCTTTAGGCTATATCTATTGACCGAAGACGAAGCGCTGTCAAGTTGTTCTAACGGGGTCAAGTTCTTGACTTATTTTTCCGTTGTACTAGACTAAAGTTAAAGGAGGTATGATGAGCAAAATAAGAACTGCAGCCGATTTACTTGATTTGGTGGCCGAATCAACTCGAGAGGGACAGAAGGCTGACCCATACGCTAAGGTGAAGTTTGATAATTCTCTCAGTCGTGAGTTTTTTGAACGGCATCTTGATCCGTTTTTACGATCAGCTGGAGGGGGTTTAAGATTCAACGGTGAACTTTCAGACCCAGTGACAATTGTCACCATGAACCTTCCCACCGATGCGGAGTGTGGCGAGTGCCATCAAGAAAAGTTGATTTTGGTTAAAGTGGTCGGAATCTGGGACAGACGCCGGGCTGATGAATATCAACGACAGCATGGTCGACATGGTAACGTAGTAATCTATCGCGATCCAGCCCCTCAACCCGAACACGTTGGCAATATCTATTATTTTTACTGCCCTTATTGTGCTAAAGGATTTGTTTATGAAGATTGGTGGCATATCCGTATTATAGATTAACCCCGCTAAAAAGCGGGGTTTTGTTTTTTTGAGGATAATTTTTTTAACAAAACATTATTTTGATTTTAATTTTATATTTTTCAGCCAGATTTTTGATTTGTTGTTTGAGTTCAGCTTCGTATTTTTTTTGGTCACTGGTCAGAAATTTTTGATAAAAAGGCCATTGATTAGAAAAATTATTTTTAATTATGGCCAGAAATTGAGGCCATTTGATTAATTTAGTGTTAAGTGAATCAAACCAGATTTCATCAGCAAATTTATAAGTGCTGGCGATAATTTTTTCTAAATCCGTGATTTGCGGTAAAATTGGCGCCACAAAAACATAAGTAAAAATTTTATTTTGATGCAATTTTTGAAGAGCAGCAATTCGTCGTGACGGCACTGGCGCGCCAGGCTCTAAAATTTTTGCTATTTTATTATCAAGAACGGTAACAGTAAAACCAACTTCAAGATTTTTTAAATAATTTTTAAACAAATCCAAGTCGCGCAGGATTAGGTCAGACTTGGTTAAAACTGATACTGGCCAATTATTGGTTAGTAGGATTTCTAGACATTGGCGAGTGATTTTATGTTGTTTTTCTTGGGGATTATAGGGGTCGGTAATGGTTGATAGAAATACCGAAGCCCTGGGTTTGGTTTTTACTTCTTTATTCAAAATTTCTGGCAAATTAGTTTTAATTTCTAGAACCGTGCCCCAGGGTTTTTCAGGATGAATAATATTAAAGAATCTTTGGTTATAACAATACTGGCAGCCGTGCGGGCAGCCAGAATAAGGATTTAAGGTATAGCCGCCGTTTGATAATTTTGATTTATTCAGGGCGGATTTGGCTTGGCTTAAATAAATTTTCATGAAAATTTTTAGAAAATTGTTCTATTGTTCTTGAGAACTTAAGAACAATCTCGGTGGTGTTGTTCGGGTGGTTAAAATAAAGATTTTTGATTTTTGTTGATTCTTTTTTTGGCGGTCGGAATATTTGCCTGTTTTTGGTCCGGCGATTCGGGAAAAATTTTAATCTGGCCGAAAACTCCGTCATAGCCCGGATGTTTAATAACCTTGCCAGCGCGCATTTTCAGAATCGCTTCAGCTATTTTCGGTTCGCTGATATTTTTTATCTCTTCGCCCGAAAGATTTAGCAAAATATTAAATTCATTTTTGCCCCTTTTAATCATTTCGTGGTAGATGGTGTCAACGCGCCGGCTCGACGGCATCACGCCTTCAATCTCGGCAATGATTTCTTTGAGCGGGATAATGCTTTTTTGATCGGGCGCGCCTTGGGGTTGCTGGGGCTCGGCGCGGTCAGCTAGGTCATCAACGCGATGCAAGACGCCGACAGTTAAGGGTCGGTGGCAAACCGGGCAGATGCCTTTGAGTTTTTTAGTTTGAATGGGTTCGCAATGAAAGTTACAAGCCCGATGGCCATCAATATGGTATTTTCCTTCTTCGGGGAAAAATTCAATAGTGTACACGAGCGCGGATTTACGCGGACTTGACGCGGATTGTCGCTGATAAGGAGAAGCATTTTTAATTGCTTCAATAATATCTTTATAGCTTGGCTCAGAAGGGAACTCAAAAACATTGGCTTCACGACCGAGCTTTTCCGGCGAGTGAGCGTCGGAATTAGAAATTAAAGTATATTTATCCAAATACGACCACTGCCAATTCATTAAGGGGTCAGAAGAGAGGCCGGTTTCTATGGCGAAAATTTGCGGCGCCAGTTCGTCAAAACATTCTTCAACTGAATTAAAGCCGGACTTAGAACCGAAAATGGAAAACCAGGGGGTCCAGGCGTGGGCCGGAATCATGACGATTTCGGGCGAAATATTTAACAAAATTTTTAGCAATTCTTTGGCGTCAATTCCTAAAATCGGCCGGCCGTCTGATTTCAAATTATATTTTTCTCCCAATTTCTGGTTAATTTTTTCTGCGATTTCTATGTCGGGTGCCAGAACTACTAAATGAATTCGCCTGACTTTGTTGTTTTTAGTGTAAATACAGGAAAATTCAGTGGACAAAATAAAACGCATTTCCGACTTGACGTTTTTTAATTTATATAAACCGAGTTTAACCGATTCTAATTTATTTTTGATTTCTTTGAACCAGAGCGGATGAGTAAAATCACCGGTGCCCAAAATTTGGATGCCCTTAATCTGCGCCCACTTGGTTAGATTTTCCAAATCAGTGCTTTTAGAAGTAGCACGAGAGTATTTACTGTGGATATGTAAATCGGCGATATAAATCATGGAATTATGAATAATGAATTAAGAATTATGGGTATAGAATTAAGTATAACAAAAAGAGCTGGAAAGACCAGCTCCTTTCGTTATCTCGGTCAAGATTATTGTTTAGAATTTTCAATTAACTGATCAATGGCTGCGTTATCTTGGATAGATTGACGCAGTTTAAGAACCTCACGATAAATTTGTGGTAGGTCAAGATGCTTAAATTCAGGATTTTGCTCCATGTTGAGACAGACGGTGACCTCGTGAGCATCGCGAGCCGCAATATAGGCCGCGGTTGGACCATACCTTTTTTCAAAATATCTTAATTTGGCCGCTGGTTGTTCGGCTGGAGGTGGATTAAACTGCGCTGCTCCTGTTTCTGGCCAGGGAGTTTCAAGGCTCATATATTATAATTTTGGCACAAAATTATTTAAAGGTCAAGGCTGAAAAGGAAAATCTTAGGGGAATAAAAAACCAGTCCAGGGTTCTGGCGTTGGCCTACTCTCGCAGCCCCAAAAGAGCTACTACCATCAGCGCAGGAGTGTTTAACCCCGTAGTAGAGCAGAGCTCACTACGGGGCACGCTTCCGTGCCTGCCCCGCACTGAACTTAATTAAATAAAAACATGCGCAAGATCTTGGCGTTGGCCTACTCTCGCAGCCCCAAAAGAGCTACTACCATCAGCGCAGGAGTGTTTAACTTCCGTGTTCGGGATGGGAACGGGTGTGACCACTCCGCTTGAAACACCAAGACTTTACGCATGTTTAATTCAGGTATTTAGTTCTAGTGCGGGGTTCGGGATGGGAACGGGTGTGACCACTCCGCTTGAAACACCAGAACTTTGAACTGGTTTTATTTTGAATTTATTATTCGCCCCGTTAGAAAGTTTAACAGAGCTTTGCTTCGATAATTATCAAAGTAGCTCTAAATTTACTAATGAGCCTTTTCTCAAACTATGCCCCGTTGTTTTTAAGCGCTCTAAGAGAAGCGTTAAACTATTCTAACGGGGTTCGGTTTTTAGCGAGGTAAATAAGAATTTCGACTTATTAGGACTCCTCGGCTGAAGCCATTACTGGCCTTATACCTAGAGCCTATTAACCTGGTCATCTTCCAGGAGTCTGTATCGTGCCTCGCTACCGCTCGGCACCTTAGCGACCCGAAAAACTCGCCCCGTCATTCGACGGGGCGCCCTATCGAATGATAGGGCGAATTTCACTCGAATGACTCGAAAACTTTAACTTTTAATTCGT
>Ga0209609_10001758_pt1 | contig 12527 bp, 4 predicted proteins | sample LakKivw325mmetaG_FD_184136 | JGI IMG/M metagenome (GOLD analysis project Ga0209609, IMG submission 184136) | Anoxic lake water microbial communities from Lake Kivu, Rwanda to study Microbial Dark Matter (Phase II) - Lake Kivu water 325m metaG... | ecosystem: Environmental > Aquatic > Freshwater...
AGCGCTGCACCGCGCAGCGCTCGCCGCCTTTCTCGGGGTCGCTCTGCTGGGCAGCCGGACCGCGCCCGCGCAGGAACAGGCCGGAAGCAGCGCGCCCGCGCCGGGGGTTCCGGGAAGCGTGAAGCATATTCCCGTGCGGGGGGAAGACACCTACACCGGGCTGTCCGTTGACGTGCGCGACTTCGGCGCCAGGGGCGACGGTGTGACCGACGACACCGAGGCCATACGCGCCGCGGTCAAGGCTGCGTTTGAGCGCCGGAGAGTTCCGCAGCACCCGCAGTACGGCTACTTCGTAAGTTTTGCGGAAGTCTATTTCCCCTCCGGACATTACATCATCAGCGATACGATGGACATAAGCTACATCAAGCTGCGCGGTGAGAACTACGCCGCGATAGAGCAGGTGGATCCGGAGAAGGACCTGTTCTACGCGCACGACGCCTGGCGCCAGCTGATTGAAGGGCTGACATTCCTCGGCGGCAGGGTGCAGCTCAATCTCGGCAATCCCAACGTGGACACCGGGCACGTGACGGTCCGCGACTGCCATTTCAAGAACAGCCGCGACGCTGCGGTGCAGATGCGCAAGGGCAGCAATTCCACGTTCTTCAAGGTAGAGAACTGCGTGTTCTGGGACTGCGGGCAATCGGTAATCAATCACTGCGACATGGCCGTCGTCAGGGACTGCTGGATGTCCACGTCGGCGAGCATGCAAAACAAGGCCGTGATGGAGAACTACGGCGTGATGCACGTGGACAACCTGCTCGGCGTGCCCCGCGTGAGCCGGGGCCCGGAGAAATGGGTGGATCCGCGCGGAACCGCCCGCGAAATCTCGAACCAGCGCTGGATTGACAACTACTCTGTGGTTCACATCCGCAACAGCCGCTTCGGCGGCGAGGGCGGCGGGTTCCCGGCGGTCTGCAACCTTGCCCCGTACCGGCTGGACGACTGTCCGAGCATCGTGACCATAGAAAGCAGCTACCTGTACAATGCCCAGGACGCGGCCGTGGTGCTCAAGGAGGTGCCGAACAAGCTGTCCGTCGTCAATTGTTCGGGACTGTCCTGGCCGTCGTGGATTGTGCGGGCGGACCCGGGCATGGACCTGGATACCTATTTTGACAGGGACGGCCGGCCGGTGCCGGCCGGGCTGTTCAGCATAGACATCCGGAACACGGGGTCCCGCCTGAGCATCGGTCTGCCGGAGCAGCTGGCTCCCTACCAGCTCGGGGAAATCACGGGCACGGGGCCGCCGCAGAAGGGCAACTGGTCGAGAGGCCAGTTCATACGCAACCTTAATGCGGAAGGCTACTATGCCAACGATGGAGAGTTCGTGAAAGCCGCAGTCCCGGCGCTGGAACAGCCATGGGGCTGGCTCTGCACGGAGTCCGGCAAGCCCGGCAAGTGGGAAGCTATACCTGTCCCCCGTATTCAGGGAAATGCGGCAGAGTCCCATGAGACAGGAAAAAACATCCTTGGGATAGAGCCATATCCCTACGGCATGAAAGTCACAAGCCCCCTGATTCCCGGCGGATTCATAAGGTGGATGGTGCCGGAAGCGTATACATACGGGGAACAGGTGCGGGAATTTTCAGCGCAGGATTCATACAGGCAGTCGGAAGACGGCAGGTGGATATTTGAATCTGCCCTGGAGGCGGGGAGCGTTTTCAGGATGACGCTCTCGCCGGGAGAGAATTATGTGGACGCCGAAATCCTGATAGATAACTCGAAAGGCGAAAAAACTATTCCCGCCACGGCATACGGCATATGCTGCGATTTTGTGAATTCGGAAGCGTTCTACGGAAAGGACGCGGTGGAAAGGGCATTCATAGAGGTTGACGGAAAACTGGTTCCGCTGACATCCACGGACAGGTCTGAATCCCTCGGCCAGGAGATGCCGGTCTACTCGGTGAAAGGCGTAGAGTATCCGGAGAACTGGGCGCAGATTGTCAAGAACGGGTACGGATGGGGCTTGAGCAATACACTGGCTGATAACGGCTTCATATGCATTGCATCAAAAGACGGGAAATGGGTTCTCGGCACCTTTTTTGAGCCCGTCAGGCGGCTGAGCTTCAATACCAAGGGAGACCGCGTGCACGGCTGCATACACAGCGACGGACGGCTGCCGGAAGTTCCCGCGGGAGAAAAAGCCGTCTGCAGGGGAAGAATCTGCCTGATGCCCGGTCCGCCGGAAGTCCTCTGGCAGGAATATCGTAAGCCCGGGCCCCGCGGAGCCGATGCGAAAACCGGGCAATAACTGCAACAAGGAGACAATGGCCATGACGACGCAACTGAAACGACTGCACCGCGCGGCGCTGACAACCTTCCTCGGGGCAGCATTGCTGGGCATCATGCCGGTTCAGGCGCAGGAGGCCAAACCGGCCCCCGTGCCCGCCTGCTTCAACGTGCGGGACTTCGGGGCCAAGGGCGACGGCACGACCGACGACACCGAGGCGATACGCTCGGCCGTCAAGGCGGCGTTTGAAAGGCGCATGATTCCGCTTCATCCGGAATACGGCTATTTCGTGAGTTTTGCGGAGGTGTATTTTCCTTCGGGCTATTACATAATCAAAGACACGATTGACATAAATGCCGTAAACCTGCGCGGGGAAGCGTATGCGGCCATTGAGCAGAAAGATCCGGCCAAGGACATCTTTACCAATCCATGGGCCTGGCGGGTCAAGATCGAGGGCCTGACATTCCTCGGAGGCAGGGTCCAGCTCGACCTGGGCAACGGCAACATTGATTCGGGCCATGTGACCGTGCGCGACTGCCACTTCAAGAACAGCGCAGGCGTTGCCGTGCAGATGAGGAAAGGAAGCAACTCAAGCTTTTTCAAGGTGGAAAACTGCGTCTTCATTGACTGTAAGCAGGCCGTCATCAACCACTGCGATATGTGCGCGGTGGAAGACACATGGATTTCGTCCTCGGCCAAAATGGAAAACAATGCCGTGATAGAAAACTACGGGGTGATGCATGTCAATAACCTTTGCGGCGTGCCGCGGCTTGCAGGGGAGAGAGAAGAATGGACTGACCCGTGGGGCGGGACGAGGAATGCGACCAGGCAGCGATGGATAGACAACTACGGCGTCCTGCACGTAAGAAACAGCCGCTTCGGAGGCGAAGGCGGAGGATTTCCGGCCGTTTATAACTTTGCGCGCTACCAGTACAAGTACCCGGTAATTCCGAATTCAGTCACCATAGAAAGCAGTTACATGTATAATGCCCAGAATACTTCCGTTGTCCTCAAGGAAATTCCCAACATGCTGACCGTGGTCAACTGCACGGGCATGGTGGATGCATGGATAGCCAGGGTGGACAGGGAACTGGATCTGGACACGTATTTTGACATGGACGGCCACCCGCGCCGGGTAAGTATCAACATTGACAATAATTACGGGGGGTTCGGGCACGGGCTTCCGGAGCAGCTGCTGCCTTACCTGAAAGGCGGGATATACTCGGAGGCGCCTCCCAAAACCGGCAACTGGATGCGCGGCCAGATTGTGTTAAACAGCAAGTTCGGCGAGAATTTCATCTACGGATGGGTCTGCGTGGAATCCGGCAAGCCGCTCGAACGCAGATGGCAGCCCGTTTACTTCTCGCTGACTCCGGTACAACTTCCATGAACAGGACAAGGAGGCAACGACCATGAACATGACGATATATCTGCGCGGACTGCGCCGCGCCGCGACAGCAGCTCTTCTGGGAGCCGCGCTGCTGGGGTTCCGGCCGGCGTCCGCCCAGAGCACTCCGGACGGCAGTTCGTACATCAACGTCAGGGACTTCGGGGCCAAGGGCGACGGCGGCACGGACGATACGGCGGCCATCAGGGCCGCGTTCGCCGCTGCCGCTCAACCGCCGTACAAGCCGGTGCTGTTTCCGCCCGGCAACTATGCCATCACCGATACCATCACGTTTTACGACGGCCGGGTCGAGGGCGTGAATGCGGCCGTCACGCAGCGCAGCCCGGACAAGGATATCTTCGTCATCCCGGGCTTCCATCGCGCGACCATCCGCGGGCTGGGATTCGTGGGCGGGCGCACGCAAATCCGCGCCCCCTACCACAATACCGACCAGGGGAACTCGCTGATCGAGCGCTGCTCATTTCAGGGTTCCGGCGATTTCGCCATCCGCGTGGATTCGCACTCGTGCCTGCTGACCATCGCCTACTGCCACTTCGGCGAGTGCGAACAGGTGCTGACCAGCAACGCGGACTGGACAACCTTCAGAGATGCGTGGATTTCCACCAGCACAGTGATGAAACACAAGGCCGTCATCGTCACCACGGGGAATACGACGCTGATTGAGAACATCGTTGGCGTGCCACTCGTCAACGGATTCGACCAGCGGTGGATCGACAACCATGGCACGCTCATCGTCCGCAACTTCCGCTTCGGCGGCGAGGGCGGCGGCTTCACCCCGGTGGTCAACTGGGCGAAAGGCACAGCGATCAAACTGGAGGACTGCCCGATGTGGGCCAACGGCAACAACAAGCGGCTCTGCGCCGTCTATTGCGAGGAGATGCCCACCCGCCTGCTCTTCAACAACTGCTATTTCGGCAATCCGCCCATCCGGGTGAGGCCCGGCCTTGACATCAAGGGCAGCCTCAAGCATGTCGGCCAGGGGGAATTCGCTATTCTCATCGACGACAGCAATACGAATCCCTTTCACGGGGATGCCGAAGTCCGCCGCATCATCCGCGAAGCTGCCAAACGTGATGCATCCCCCGCTCCGGTCGAGGGGCAACTGTCGGAGAAGGCGACGCAGGCGGCGCTGGACAAGGCCGAGCGGATCGTCAAGGCCCTGCCGCCGGAGGAAGCCGCGGCGCCGTTAGTATCGGAGGTGCCGCAGCGCCATCACAAGTACGCGCCGCACACGCAGAAGACGGACCCGGCGGACTTCATCGAATTTCCCTTTGTGAAAAAGGATTGGGACCTCAGTACGTACATGGACAGCACCACCGAGCCGAACAGCCGGTACATCGCGGTGCGGCCGGCCGGCGATGACGTGATCGTGCTGCGCCGTACGACGAATATGTGGGCGCATGTCACAATCCGCAACATCACCGTAAACCTTGATACACACCCGGTGCTGTCCTGGAAAGCCAAAGACCCGAAGAACGGCCGGCCGGCGACTTACGCCGTCAAGGTCATTCACGACGAGTCACGGGAGATGCGGTTTCCCTACTATTGGAAATACGAACCGTTCTTCGGTTACGCCGCCGTTGACCTGCGCGAGGCGTTCGGCCTCAAGGGCGGCACGCATACGTTCTCGATCCAATTGTACCCGCTGATCCAGGGTTACATGAAGGAACCGCCTCCCGACGCTGTCATAACCGCAGGGGGCATCAATACGGTGGCGGGCGACTTCATCCTCGTGGATTTCATCCGGGCGGAGAAGCCGTGACCGGCGCGGGGAACAGCGTTTAAGTTGGCAGTCGTCAAAGGAGGACTCACATGATCAAGCGTTATCTCAGTCTGTGCAGCCTGCTGTTGTGCGCGGCCGTCGCTGCGCACGCCCAGCCGGAACCCGTCAACGTCCGGGACTTCATCACCAAGCCGGAGTTCAAAGAGCAGAAGGATCACACGGAGGCAATACGCGCCGCCTTCGCCGAGGCGGGGAAGACGCGCGCGTACCGGGTGCTGTTCCCCCCCGGCTACTACACCATCAGCGACACGATTGATATCAGCCAGGGGACGCCGGTCAGCCCTTACGGCGCGAGCATCACCCAGACTGATCCGGAAAAGGACATCTTCGTCAACAAGGGCGTCTGGAGGATAGCGATCCGCAACTTCAGTTTCTACGGCGGCCGCGACCAGGTCGTACTGTTCACGAACAACTGCGACATTTCCGTGCTGGAGGTCTCGGACTGCCAGTTCAAAGACGCCGGCGGCGTGGCGGTGCGGATGCTCAAGGGCAGCAATTCCACCCTGCTCAAGGTCAAAGACTGCGTGTTCTGGGACTGCAACCAGGCACTCATCAACCACTGCGACATGGCCGTACTGCGCGACTGCTGGATCAGCACGAAGCAGAAGCAGGACAACAAGGCGGTGATTGAGAATTACGGCGTGCTCACCTGCCAGAACATCGTCGGCGTGCCGCGCGTCACATATACCGACCAGCGATGGATAGACAATTACGGCACGCTCCTCTGCAACACCTTCCGCTTCGGCGGCGAAGGCGCCGGCTTCACCCCGGTGGTCAACTATGCGAAAGCCGGCTCGGTCACGATGGAGAACTGCTTCGCCTACGCCCTGGGCAACAACAAGCGCGCCTGCGCGGTCTATTGCGAAGAAATCCCCGGCCAGCTCATCGTCAGGGGCGGAGGCGGGAGTGTGCCTGCGGTGAAGATCAACCCCTCCATTGACGTGCAGAAGGATCTCAACACCCGGCAGGGCGCCGTGCAGTTCATTGTTACGGACTACGCCGTCGTGGACGGGAACGCTGCGCCCGACCAGTGTTCCGGACCGCTGCCCAAAGCGTTGAAGGACGCCGTGGCGCGGCGCAAAGTGCAGGCGATTGACTTCGGCGCAAAGCAACTGTCCGCGGCGGAAACGAAGAAAGCGCTGGCAGCGGCGGTCGCGGCGGCCAGGCGCATCCCTTCGGCGAAGGCGCCCGGGGTGATGACCTACGCGTTGCCCCTGGACCAGGAAGGACACCGCCAGGTTGCCGACCCGGCTAAGTACGTTGAAGTCACGCCGAAAACACATGCCTGGGACTTGAAGGACACGCTGGACGGCGGCGCGGAACGGAATGACGTCTATCTCGCGCTCGCCCCGGCGGGCGATGACGTGGTGCTGATGAGCCGCCTGGACGAGGGCAGTTACCCTCACCTGCGCATCCGCAACATCACGGTGGATCTCGACAAGACGCCTTACCTCACCTGGCGGCTGAAAGACAACGGAGTGAAGGGCGGACACCAGGCGATGAAGGTGATCAACAACGCCACGGAAGCCATGACCACCCTGATGGAAGACTATTACACGGATCAATTCGGCTATTATGCCTATGACCTCCGTAAAGCGCTGGGCGTGGAACACGGCACGGTAAATCTCGACCTGAAATTCTACATGTGCGGCACGCGCCAGACCGGCGCGCTGAGCTCGGTGTCAATCAAGAAAGGCGAGTTCTTCCTCGTAGACTTCATCCGCCTGGAGGCGGCCGAGTGAGCCCTTCCGGCAAGGAAACGGACCGTTCCCGGAGGGTGAACGGGAAAAGAAGATAGATATGGCGTATCGTTTGGTCAATAACGCCAGGGAGGTCAAGGTGGGCACGACCAGAGGGTATTTGACGTCTCTAAAATTCATGGCAATCGGAATGCTCATGCTGGCAGGCGCATCTTTCGCGTCAACCGAGGAACCGTGGTTCAGTATCGGGGCCGACGGCAGGCCGGTCTACCCGAAGAAGCACGCGCCGGGACTTCCTGCCGATTACGGCAAAGTCGGCAGGGACGGTCTGGTCTGGTATGCCGGCTTTGACGGCGCCTTGGACGCGCAGTATGCCGCCCCTGACAATCCGCAGACGGTCGAGACGATGCAGGCCGAGTTCGGGAGATACGGAAGCGAGCTTAAACCGCCTCCGGCCGGCCCCGCGTTTGTGGACGGAATTCTCGGGAAGGCGTTTTCCGCCACGGCGGGCGAAGGGCATGCAACGGCGGTGTTCACGGGCATGAACCAATTGACGCCGCTGCAACGGGGCACCCTTGTGATCTGGATGAAGACGGAAGACGCCAGTTTGGGAAAGCCCTTCAACATCTTCAGCTCCGGCGCGGGCAATCTGCGGCATGGGACGTGGACGGACTATGAAATTGCGATCCAGGAGATCGGCGACATCACCCATGGGCACTCGGTCTGGTTCGTGATGCCGCTGACCAATGATATCAAGGGCTGGAACATGTTTGCCTACACCTGGGATGAGAAGACCATCACATGCTACATCAACGGCATCTATGTGACGCAGGCCCCGGTAGACGTCGGCAAACGGAAATGGAACTATTTCTCCCTCGGGAGAGGGGGGGGGCAGGCGCCGCGCATCTACGACGAGGTAGCCTTCTACGACCGCATGCTCTCGCAGAGCGAAATCCGGAGCCAGTATTTAGCCCTTCTGAAACCGATGTTCCGGCAGAGTGTTTCCATCCCGAAAACGGCCGCGCCCGTAACCGTCAACGGCGTTCTTGACCCGGAGGAATGGCAGGATGCCGCGTCAGTGAAAGGTTTCCTTGAAGGCAGTCCCACGGGCGATTTCGGAACAGGGCAGATCGCCGATCCCCAGGGCGAGCTGATGCTCAAGTATGATGACGGGAATCTGTACGTCGCCTTCCGGAGTCCATGGCCGGAGGCGATACTGCGCGAGAGGATAGCTACGACGCAGGTCTCCGGGGCGGTAAAAAGCGTTGCGGCCAGGGGCGAAGAAGTGAACCCGGACAGGGAGGATGCCTTTGAGATACTCGTGTCCAATCCCGCCGACAGCGGCGGCAGGGTCTGCCGGCTGCTGGTCAATCCCCAAAATGTGGTCGCCGGCGGCATCATCACGAGCATGGCAACAGGCGGCGCCGTTGAAAAGGTTCCCGCGTGGAATTTCAGCGGGAAGGCGGCGACAAGGGACGCGGTGGAAGGCGAATGGATACTCGAGGCGGCCATCCCTTTTGCCGATCTCGGCATGACACCCGCGGCAGGCGTCCCGCTGGATTTCAACATGGTCCGCCACTGGAATCTCCTGAAGAAAGGAAGCGAGTCGTGGCAATGGGGCAGGCGGGAAAACGACCCGTCCAAAGTCTACGGGGGAAACACTCTGTGCATTTCCGGGGAAACGGAGAAGGTGCCGCTCGGCAGACTTCAACTTGCCGGCCCCGGCACCCCCGTCGTCAGCATTGTCTCATTGGGCGACCTGCGGCGCGGCGAGATTGACTTTGCGGCCGAGGTCTTCAATCCCGGCGATACGGCCGCTGACATCGCTTTCTCCCTGCGGACAGGCACGCTTGAAAGCGGCGGTTTTGCCCCCGGTTTCCTTTTAAAAGAGGAGAAGATAACCGTCGCGCCAAAAGAGAAAGGCAGGTTTGCCTTCAAGCAGCAGGTGGAGGACTACAGCAAGAACATGCTTGTCTTTCAAGCAAGCGGCCCCGGCGGCGCAACGCTGATGAAAAACAGCTGGCAATTCATAAGGGAAGAGAAGCTGGACATATATCTGAAGAAGTTCCCTTCCGCGGGCAAACTGGCCGCGCTCATCAACTGCGGGCTGCTTTCGGGATACGAGCCGTCGCAAATCCGGGCGAGACTCGAACTTAAGGACAGCCAGGGGCGCGTGCAATGTTCCACGGTCAGTCCGCCCTTTGCCGGGTATACCGACACGGTAGCCCTGGACGTCTCACGGCTTTCCCCCGGCGATTATACGCTGGCGGTTGAAATCCTGGCGAATGATGAAGTGGTCGCGAAGGAAGAGAAGGGCTACTCTCACAAGCCGCTCCCCGAATGGCTCGGCAACGAGTACGGCTGGAATTTCGACAGGGTGCCGGCGCCGTTCACGCCGGTGGAAAGAAAAGGGAACGTTCTTTCCGCATGGGACAGGGATTACGATTTCGGCACGGGTTTGTTCCCCCGGCAGATCACCACCCAGGGCTGGAACCTTCTGCGGGCGCCGGTCAGGCTGGTCGTCACTCTCGGCGACGGCACGGTCATAGAGAGCGACCGGATTGAATCGGAATTTGCATGGAACGACAGGCCCATGGTCACCGTTGCGCGCCAGGTTGACGGGAAGCTGCAGAACATCGAAAAGGCCGTCGGCAAAGACCTGCGCAGGGAAGGCAGGGCCGCTGCGGCCGCAAACGGGATAAAGATCACCAACGATTTCTGGTTTGAATACGACGGACTGCTGTGGAACACGGTAAGGATTGAATCGGACAGGGACGTCGTCGTCAAGGAGATGATGATAGAAGTCCCCATGACGCCGTTCTTTTCAAAGGACATCTATCCCGGAGGCGCCATTCCCAAAGATGGCTTTACGCGCGCCGTGCAGTGGATAGGCAACGGCTACGGCGGCCTGGAGCCGATAGTCAGGGCGGCGCCGGCGGGAGAGATACGCGCCGGCATAGAACCTTCTGATGAAGGCGCCACATACCGGCTGACGATGGTCAATGCCGGGACGCCTGTCTCAAAACTGCAGCCGCTGGTATTTTCGTTGCAGGCAACGCCGGTCAAGGACCGCCCGGCCGAATACCGGAGGCATTACTGGTACATGGAAGGCAGCAAGTCGTATTTCTCCATCGGTCCGTTCTATCCCGACAACGAGATGTTCGTCCCCGCCCCGGACTCCACCTTCCAGCAGATGACCTATTCCTGGGATGAGAAGTTGTCCGGCAGGTTCCCGCCTCCCCGGAACAGCGGGTGGTCCCTCCTGGAGAAATACAATCCCAGGCCGACCCTTTACCTGGGGCCGTATTTCATCAGCGCTCTCAACGCACGGGTGCCGGAAGCGGCCGACTTCAAGGATGAGTGGCTTGATTCGCCCAACGGCGACGAGCGTGTGGCCCCGGGGGACACCATTATTTCTCCTGCGTTCGTTGTTCTTTCGGTGCGCGATTACTTCCTCTGGCGCTACGCACGGCTCATGGAAAAATTCCCGTTCGGCGGGATGTACTATGACGGCACGGTCCGGGGAGGTTACGCGCACCCCCTGGTCCAGGATGTACCCGGCACGAAGAAAGACCCTGCCCTTGCCCAGCGCGAACTGCTCCAGAGATTCTACCATCTTGTCAAAATACCGTTTCCCGACGGCTGCATCGTTGACCACTCGGGCGGAGGAATCGTTGACATGGCCCACAAATCGTTCACCGATTTTTCTATAGACGGCGAGCAGGACTGGCCGCTCCATTACGAGGGCATGGCCAATTTCAAGGGCGTCATGCCCCTTGCGAAGTTCAGGACGAAATTCATGGGCCTGAATTACGGACTGGCCGGCTTCTGGTATCTCAAGCTCGGCACCAAGACGCCGACATTGGGCAGGAGGGGTCAGCGGCAGTCGGGAAACGCCCGCTCGCTTGCGGAACATGCGCAATCAATCAAGATGCTCCATGATTCCAGCCAGTTCTATGAACGGTACATGACGACGGGGGAATACAACAACCGGCTCAAGAACGCCCTTTTGAAGCACGGATGGGGTTCGGATTACCTCATGATTCCCTACTGGGACCAGGAGATAGCGCCTCTTCCCGAAAATCTTTACGCCAGTTTCTACGTAAAGCCGGCAAAAGATTCTCCGAGGCCGAAGACCTTTGACACCGCCGGCTATTACCTGAGGACAATGGGGAATTCGTCCGCGGAAAAGGTCATCTGCATCTTTTCCAACGAAAGCGATTGGGAAGGCGAGATGCGCGTGAAGCCGGACTGGAAGAAACTCGGATTCGCCTCGCCTGAAGGGCTGGCCGTTGAGAACGCCGTGCACCGCGTCAGGGTGAAGTACCTGAATCCCGAGGCGCGCAATTCCGATGACGTGGACTTGCCTGAAGGCTGGTTTGAATACGAAGAGGACCCGGGTGAATACGCCAGGATAGAAAACGGCGAGCTGGTATTTCCGATGACAAAGTGGAACTACCGGATGATTGTACTGGAAAGGAAGGACGCCCCGCGGTAAGGGAGCGTTATCCCGTAACAGGAAGGGAGTGATGCATCCGCGGCAGAAAGTGTTTATCCTGCGAAGTCCTGTCCCTGTCCCGGACAAGATGAATGGGATCCATCCCGGGAGAGGCTGGCTGCTCTTGTCCGTCGGGAAAGGAGAAATCTCCCGGTTCACTTCTTTTCTATTACCAGCATCCTGTAGTTGTATCTGGTCATGGGGAATACCAGTTCCCCGCCTTCTATCTTTGCGTATTCTTCGGGCCTGGGAAAGAAAACCGCTTCCTCGTACTCCTGCCCGTTCCCGTCTTCCTTCTTTTCCAGCCTGAATCCCGTGCTGTGCACCGCGTTCTCCGCAGCAAGCGTTTCCGGAGACCCGAGCCCGAGCTTCTCCCAGTCCACCTTCAGCCGCATCACCCCTTCCCACCCGGTGTTGTTGTAAACGATGATGATCGCCTTGTCTTTGAGGTACCGGAGGGTTTTCCTTTCCTTTTCAATTCCTTCAAGGATATAATACTGCATGAAACGCGGCAGGTATTTGTACATACTGAAATAGTCCGCGAAGACTCTCGGTCTGTTCATATGTTCATTCGGATCGGTGGCAAGTAATTTCGAGGGTTGCGCAATATAGAAAGACGCATGCATGTTTTCATCGGGCAGTTTGACTATATCCTGGCGCCAGTAAGGCGTAAACTGGTAGACCCAGTGATAGAAGTCATGTTTATCAAGCGCCTTTGACATTCTTTCCCTCACCCTTCGCATCTCCTGCGATTTGGCTCCCCGGATAGCCGGCATGATACAGCACACTCCGTTCCCGTCATGCAGAAGATCCAGCCCTGATATCTGGTCGAACACCGCCTCCGGGCCTCCGTTCGCCTCAACCCATTCCCTCTTGATGCGCCCCTGCCCCAGGAAATACACGGGCCAGCC
>Ga0209609_10001760_pt1 | contig 12523 bp, 8 predicted proteins | sample LakKivw325mmetaG_FD_184136 | JGI IMG/M metagenome (GOLD analysis project Ga0209609, IMG submission 184136) | Anoxic lake water microbial communities from Lake Kivu, Rwanda to study Microbial Dark Matter (Phase II) - Lake Kivu water 325m metaG... | ecosystem: Environmental > Aquatic > Freshwater...
GAGTTCGTACTTCTCCTTGAGGCCCTTGAGAATCCCGACCGTCTCCGGCGCGCTTGGCGCCTCGACAATGATCTTCTGGAACCGGCGCTCGAGCGCCGAGTGCTTCTCGATGTGTTTCCGGTATTCCTCGAGCGTGGTCGCGCCGATGGCCTGCAATTCACCGCGCGCGAGCGCGGGCTTGAGGATGCTTGAGGCGTCAATCGCGCCCTCGGCCGCGCCGGCTCCGACAATCGTGTGGAGTTCGTCAATGAAGATGATGACGTCGCCCTGGTGCTGGATTTCGTTCATGATGGACTTCAGGCGTTCCTCAAACTGGCCGCGGTACTTGGTGCCGGCGACGATGGCCGCCAGGTCGAGGGCAAGGACGCGTTTGTTCCGAAGCAGGTTCGGGATTCTCCCCGCCACGATGCGCTGGGCGAGGCCTTCGACAATCGCGGTCTTGCCGACGCCGGCTTCGCCGATGAGCACCGGGTTGTTCTTCTTTCGGCGGGCGAGAATCTGGATAAGGCGCTCGATCTCCCGTTCGCGGCCGATAATCGGGTCGAGCTTGTCCTCACGGGCAAGCTGGGTCAGGTCGCGCGAGAAGTAGTCAAGCGAAGGGGTCTTGGTGCGTGACTTCTGCTGAGCCGAGCCCTTTTCGCCGCCGAGCAGGCGGGTCGTCTCGTTCCGCACCAACTCGATGTCCATCCCGAGTGACTGGAGAATCTGACAGGCCACCCCGCGTTCCTCGCGCAGCAGGCCGAGCAGCAGGTGCTCGGTGCCGATGTAAGTGTGGTTCATCTTGCGCGCCTCGTCCAGCGCGTAGTTCAGGCAGGAGCGCGCCTCCTGATTCAGCGGCACTTCGCCGAGGACGAGTGTCTCGGTGCCGGCGTCGACCGCGTTCTCGACCGCACGGCGCAGGTCGTCGGTGTTGACGCCGAGATTCGTGAGGACGACCGCGGCGACGCCCTCGCCTTCTTTGACCAGCCCGAGCAGCAGATGCTCGGTGCCGATGTAGTCGTGGTGAAGCCGGACGGCTTCCTGGCGGGCAAGCGAAATGACTTTCCTGACTCTCTCAGTGAAGCGTTCTTGCATGTTTCCTCAGAGTGTAGCTATTCCGCCGTCGAAGTCAAAGGGGCACGGGCAAGACCCCAATTCCCAAGCGCCAATTCCCATTCAAGTAGGAAATGACCAAAGGGCAGGGATTCGGCCATTGGTGCTTGACTGGTCATTGGGGCTTGGTCACTGGTGCTTAATCATGCAAGACTGCGGTGGAACGACTCGGCCTTCTGGCCTTGGTCAGGCGAGGAGGAGGGCAAGTTCCCTGGCGCTGTGTGCCGGCGCGAGACAGGTTTGGCCCTGGCAGACATAGGCGGTGGGTTTTCCATCAACGGCGGTCCGGCCATGCGTCAACGGTATTAGACGTTGTGCCCGCTCATCCGGTTGCCGGCCTTTGACGATAACAGTTGTGCGGTAGTCGTCCGGCGTCGAAGCGAGGAGCGCGGCCATCGCGTCCGCCTCGGATGACGTTGCGGGCAGATAGAGCACGACCTCGGTGCCCGGGTTGAGCAGCAGGTCGAGCCCGGTCAGCATCATGCCGAACGCGGGCGGATAACTCAGCATCGTCGAGTAGAACCGGCGGAGCGCGGATGAGGCGGCACGTTCGTGGTCGTTCCTGCCGCAGAGCCGAGCGAGGCGGAGCAGGTCCATGACCGCCACGGAGTTGCCCGAGGGAATCGCTCCGTCATAGCCGTTCTTGATGCGGCTCGGCAGGGCTGTGTCCGTGCTGCGGGTGGTGAAGAACCCGCCTTCCGGGTCGGAGAAAAGCTCAAGCATCCGGTCGGCCAGGCCCAGCGCCGCGTCGACGTATACAAGGTCAAAGCCGACGTCGTACAGGTCGAGCAGCCCCTGGACCACAAGCGCGAAGTCGGGAAGCTGGCCGGCCACGGTCCCGTTTTCCGGTCTTACGAAGTGGGCCAGTTCGTTGTTCCTTACCATTCGGGCAAGGATGTCGTCGGCAAGTGTGCGCGCAACGTCAAGGTAGTGACCGTTACCGAAGGCGCGCGAGCAACGCGCGAACGCGGACAGGGCAAGTCCGTTCCAGTCGGCGAGGACCTTGCCGTCGCGGCGGAGTGCCGGTCGGCGCCGGCGGGCCTCAAGCAGTTTGGTGCGGATTTCTGCAAGCCGGGGCCAGAGTTCATCAAGGGTGAGATGGTGGGCGCTGATGATGTGCTCAACCGGGACCGCTATGTGCAGCACGTTGGCGCCGTCAAAGTGTCCCCGCGCGGACACGCCGTAGAAGTCACACGCGAGCTTTGCCAGTTCCGGGCCGACCGCCTGTGCGACCTGCGCCTCGGTCCACGTGTAGTACGCGCCTTCGCGTCCCCCGGTGTCGGCGTCCTGTGAGGCGGCGAATCCGCCCTCGGGCAGGAGCATTTCCCGCTCCATCCAACCGAGCGTTTCCTCGGCGACCGAACGATAGAACTCCTCGCCGGTAGCCTGGAACGCGCGGGCGTACGTCTGGGCGAGCAGCGCGTTGTCGTACAGCATCTTTTCGAAGTGGGGGACAAGCCAGATGGTGTCGGTCGAGTAGCGGTGGAACCCGCCACCGAGCTGGTCGTATATGCCGCCCTCAGCCATCTTGTGCAGGGTCAGCTCGACCATGGCCCGCGCTTGGTCAAAGTCCCCCGGGCCTCCCGAATCCCGGACTTGAGAGCCACGAAAACACGAAGCCGGATGAAACGAAGTCGACTCCTCCGCTTCCTTTTCGTTTCGTGTCCTTCGTGTCTTCGTGGCTTCTGTTTCGGTTCCAGGACGGCCGGACAGGCGCAGCAGCAGCGCGAGGTCGGTCGGGTTCGGGAACTTGGGCGCAACTCCGAACCCGCCATGCTCCGAATCGAACACCTCCAGCCGTTGTTCGTAGAACCGGCGGAGCGGGGTTTCGTCCATCTCGCCATCATGGCCGGGCAGAGAAGAGAGCCGGTTCAACTCGACCACGACACGGTTGCCGGCTTCGTCAATCTCGTGACGCTGGGAGTGATAGTAGTGGAGCGCGGCCGCAAGCACCCGGTTGAACGCGGCCAGCCCCTTGCAGGGCTCGGGCGGGAAGTAGGTGCCGCCGTAGAACGGCTTCAGCTCGGGCGTCAGAAAGACCGAGAGCGGCCAACCCGCAGAGCCGGTCATCATGCGTACCGCTTCGACATAGAGTTCATCAATGTCGGGCCGCTCCTCGCGGTCGACCTTGATGCTGACGTAGTTGTCGTTCAGCATCCGCGCAATCTCCGGGTCGGAGAACGACTCCCTGGCCATCACGTGGCACCAGTGGCAGGCCGAATAGCCGATTGACAGGAATATCGGCTTGTCCTCGGCCTTGGCCCTGCTCAATGCCTCATCGCCCCACGGATACCAGTCAACCGGGTTCTCCGCATGGTCGCGAAGATAGGGACTGGCTTCGGTGGCGAGACGGTTGGACATCGGCGATAGAGACTATTGAAGGCCGGGCCTCAAGTCAAAGGTCAAAGGGCAAAGCTCAAAGGTCAAAGCGTGGGACGGCCTGAGCCTGAGCTTGTGCTTGGGCTTGCGCTATGCGAACCGGAACCGGCTGATGAAGTGGCGCATGGGCCGGTCCTGGCCGTAGACGACTTTGACGCCGGGAATCCGGTCGCGGCGGCGGTAGAGGATGCCGACCGCCTCGGCCGCGGAGCGGAGGTCGCAGTTCTCATAGCAGAGGCGGGGAACCGCAGCCCGGACGTTGTTCACGCGCGGGCTCGCCGGGACTTCTTTGCCGTCCACCAGCTTGCCGAAAGCGTAGACGCCGAGTTCGCACATCCGATGCCCGGCGATAATGAGCAGTGCCGTCAGGCTCACGCCCGGGAACTGGTCGTCGCGCAGGCTGGTGCCGGCGAAGAACTTGTCGAGGTCGAGGTAGATGGCATGACCGCCGACCGGCTTGACCACGATGCTTGAGCCGCAGTACTCGTCAACCCAAGCCCCGAATCTCCGCACCTGGTTGATGCGATGCGTCAGGTATTCCTCATGCACGACTGTCTTCAGGCCTTCGACCACGCCTTTCAGGTCGCGACCCGCAAGCCCGCCGTAGGTCGGATGCCCTTCGACCAGAATCTGGTGCCCGACGAGCATCGCTCGCAGCTCGGGATACCGCTTCGCCAGCAGCCCCTGTTCGTTCACGACGAGGCAGCCGCCGATGTTCACCAGCCCGTCCTTCTTCAGGCTGATGTGGAACCCGTCCACCGCCTCGAACATCAGGTGCACGACTTCGGCGATGCTCTTGCCCTTGCACAGCGGTTCGTTCTGTTGGTTGAACCAGGCGTTCTCGGCGAACCGGCAGGCGTCGAAAAGGAACGGCAGGCCGCGGGAGTGGCAGAGCTCGGAAGTCTGACGGATGTTGGCAAGCGATACCGGCTGACCGCCGCCGGTGTTGTTGGTGATGGTCATGTAGACCAGCGGAATGCGTTCCCTGGTCTTCGGGTCGTCGAGCAGAGCCCGGAGCTGGTCGAGGTCCATGTTCCCCTTGAACAGCGCCGAATCGTCCTTGGCACGGAGTTCCGGCGAAAAGAGATTGCGGGCCTCGAAGCCGTTGGCCTCGATGTTAGCCTCGGTCGTATCGAAGTGGCCATTCGACGGGATGATGTAAGGGGACTGGCACGGCTTTCCTCCTGGGAAAACCGTGCCTGTACCCGCCCTGAGCAGTCTCGCCATGCACGTGAACAGCCCGTACTCGGCCGCACGGCCCTGATGGAAGATGAAGACATTCTCCTGGTCACGGTCGCGGTTCTCCCACTGCGGGCCGAATGTCTCGACGACTTGCTGCTTGAACTCGAAATAGCCCTCGTTCGAACCGTACGACTCGTCGCCAAGCAGAAGCTGGGACCACTGCCGCATCGTCATGGTTGTGGTGCCCGAGTCGGTGAGCAGGTCGCAGCCGGGAATCATCGCGGCCGGGAACTTGAAGACATTGAGCCCGCCTTCCTCCAGCAGCCGGCGGCGTTCCGTTCTATCGTCTATAGAGGAGGGACGGAAGGAAACCGCGGCGTTGCGATACGGGCGGGGCCGGGATTCGGCCTTGGCGAATTCGGATGTCCAGTCGTCGAGAAAGCTTGGCACGGGCGGATTATACAGGCAGAGTGCGGGGAGTCAATCGGAAGGAACCGAGGGCGAAGTCAGAAGCTAGATGCTAGAGGCGAGAGTGCAGAGTGAAGTCAAAAGCCAAAAGGCAAGAGCCAAAAGCCAAAACGGCGGAGGGCTTGGGCTTGCGCTGGCTCAGCGTTGCAGGACTAGACGTGTTGTGGCGTGTCTGTCGCCGGCGTCGAGGCACAAGAAGTACGCACCCGCTGCCATGCTCCGCATGTCCAGCGGGAATGACGAAGCCCTAATTCCTGATGACGAATGAACCAGCCGTCCCTGAGAGTCAAAGATGCGGAGAGTGGTCGAGTGGTCTAGTGGTCCAGTGGTCAAGTGCAGGACGGTTGAGGAGCGACACGGGTTCGGCTCGCAGGTGAGGGAGATGCCCTGCTTGGGAGCCGGGCTTGCCTTTGGCTCCGCGACCGCGACATTGCCCAGCGAGTCGGTCTTGATGAGATAGACGTCGCATCCACCGGCCCCGAAGGACCAAGTCGTACCAGCGACAACATAGCCACCATCCGTAGTCTGCCGGATTGAGTATCCGGAGTCGTCCGCGGCACCACCGAACGTCCTCGTCCAGAGTGTGTCGCCATTTGAATCGACCTTGACGAGGTAGACGTCGGCGCCACCGGCGCCAATCGACGAAGTAGCTCCCGCAACGATGCAACCTCCGTCTGCGGTTTGCTCGACCGAGTAGCCTACGTCGCCGCTCTCGCCTCCGCAGGTTCTGGTCCAGAGCGCGTCACCGTTGGCGTCGGTTTTGATGAGATAGAGGTCTTCCCTGCCTGCTCCGGAAGACCAAGTGTAGCCCGCGACGATGTAGCCACCGTCCGCGGTCTGCCGAACTGAGTTACCTACGTCGATAGCCGTGTCGCCGAAGGTCCTTGTCCACAGCGTGTCGCCATCCGCATCGGTCTTGATGAGACAGACGTCATACGAGCCTGCGCCTCGCGATGAGGTCGCTCCGGTGATGACGTAGCCGCTGTCGCCGGTCTGCTGGACCGAGCGGGCGAAATCGTCCAGCAGACCGCCGAAGGTCCTTGTCCAGAGCGTCTCGCCAAGCGCATCAGTCTTGACGATGTATGCGTCGCATCCTCCCGCGCCCTGGGAGCACGTGTAGCCCGTAAGGACGAAGCCGCCGTCAGCGGTCTGCTGGCCTGAGTAGCCTCGGTCGGCATTCGCGCCTCCGTAGGTTCTGGTCCAGAGCGTGTCACCGCCGCAGTCGGTTCTAAGCAGAAACACGTCCCTCGTGCCTGAGTCGGGAAACGAGTATCCGACCACAAGGAAACCGCTGTCGGCAGTCTGCCGGACCGAGTAGCCCTTTTCGAAGCCCGATTCACCGTAGGTCTTGTTCCAAGCGGTATCTCCCAGAGCATCCGTCTTGACCAGGTAGACGTCGCCGTGGTCGCCGCTGTCGGCCCAGGTGCTGCCCGTGATGACGTAGCCGCCATCCGTTGTCTGCTCGACGGAGTATCCGTAGTCGTTATTCAACTCGCCGTACGTGCGCTGGAAGGTGATCTGGGCGGTCAGGAGTGAGGGCAAGAGGATTGCGGCCAATGCGGCCATGGCCAAGAGCGATGCACGACGGCGGTGTGACATGACGACCTCTTGAGGCGCTTTACTCCACGCCTGCGTCTACATGTTAGTCCTCTGGCCGGCGATTGTCAACCAAGCGGAGAAGCAGCGCCTATCAAGAAAGGCCGTGCTGACCGAGTAGCACCCGGCGGTTTGAGGGGATGGGTCTGCGGACCATGATGGCTGTGTGAACGGGAACGCTGTTGGGATTGACGCTGATGGCCGTGGCGGCGACGGAACCGGCGTCGGCGGGCCGAATGCGGTTTGACATCGTGGGCACGGGGTCTGGAATCAATCCGTGAAGCGGCGGTGGTCGGGCCTCATCCTGCTGCTCGGAGCAGCGGTGGCCTTCGGCGGCGAGTTGTTGTTTCAGGAGCACGCGGCCATTATGGACTCGTTGAGCCGAGTGCATCCGTGGTTAGAGGCAATGGCGGTTTGACAACGTACGGCTTGCGACTATGATGTTTCCATGAGTCGGATTGCCGTCGCCTTGTTGGGGCTGGGATTGTTGGTTATCGCGGCGGAACCGGATTGGTACAGCGCTGACCTCGATACGTTCCCGAGGCTGCCGAGCAACAAGCTGTTTTACCTTGAGCAGAAGGCCGGGCTGACGCCGAGGCCGACTGATGACGGGGAATCGCTGAACTGCCGGATGGTGGGCAAGTGGGGCGGCGGGCCAAGCTGGGGTGTGACCGGCAGAGATACGCTGGTCTACCTCTCGCGCGGCTCCGAAGTAGTCGTCATCAGCTTCGCGGACACCGCGAATCCGAAGATTCTCAACTACATTCAGGCCAAACGGCTGGCGGGCAGACCGGTGTTGGTTGATACGTTGCTCTATCTTGCCACCTCCGGCTACATCGAGGTCTTCAACGTGAAGGACCCGACCAATGCTCCAAGGGTCGGCAGGCTGGCGACGCCGGTGAGCGACATTGACGTTGAGGACTCACTGCTCTACAGCATCTCGGCTGATACCTTCCGGGTGTTTGACTTCGCCATCCCGTCGAACCCGCATCTGGTCGGAGCCTGCGCTGACTCAGGCTATGCCCTGGACTATGACGGCGGCTACGCTTACCTCCGTGACCGTTGGGGCATGTACATCCTGGACGTGCGCGACCCGACGAACCCGCACCGCGTCGCCTCCTGGGGCACGGACATCGCGGGAGTGAAGGTCAGGGGTCACCACTGCTACGTCGCTCAAGGTTCGATGGGCAGTGGCAGCCTATACGTCCTCAACGTTGCCAACCCGGCCAGCCCCTGGCAGGAGGGCGTGCTATCCGGGTTGACCGACGAGGGCGTCTGCCTTGTCGACACGTTCCTCTTTCTGCCTGGGTTCGACGTCCTGAGCGTGGCTGATTCTAGTCGGCCTCGGCTGGTTGGGCACGCGACCGTCGCCGGGCTGGGCGTTTGGGCAGACGCCGCGTTGCGGCAAGGCTATGTCGCCAAGGACCAATACGGCCTGACTGTCTTGAGTCTGAATGATATTGCGCACCCTGTGGTGGATACCGAGTTGCTGGCAATGGGTGCCGTGGTTGATGTCTCCGTCCGAAACGGCATCGCCTGCGTTGCCGCCAGCGATGGAACGGGACTGACGCTGCTCGATGTGAGTGACCCGACTCGCCCGATGCAGATTGCCAACCTGGACACTGCCGGGCCGAACCCGGGGTGTGATGCTGTCACCAACATGGACAGTCTCGCCTACCTCGGTTGGTGGGGCATCGGTGACCCGCTCATCCGCGTCGTGAGCATTGATACTCCGACCGCTCCGCATTTCGTCGGCGGTGCCGTGTGCTTCAACCCCATTGAGGCGATGGCGCTGCAGGACAGCTTCCTCTACTGCGCCGAGGACTACAAGTTCGAAATCTTCAACGTGGCGAATGCGAGGCAGCCGGAGTGGAGGGGGAGGTGCGATGCGTATTCTTCCGCGCTTGGCATCGATGTGCAGGGGACTCTGACGTACGTCGCGCCGAGACTCCAGATATTCGACGTTGGAGACCCCAGCAACCCGATGAAGATTCACGAGGAGTCTGGGAGCAGAGTGAACGGCCGGGGAATCGTCGTGCGAGATACGTTCGCGTACTTTCTTTCAAACTACGATACCCTGTGGGTCTGGAGCGTCAGCAACCCGTACATGCCGAGAATCGTCGGCTGGGTTCCGTCCGGGTCACATCGCGGCTTCGACCTCGTACTGCTTGATTCGAATGCCTGCGCCGGCTGCCAGGACTTCCGCGTCTTCAGCCTGGCTTCGCCGGCCCAACCGACTTCAGTAGGGTACTACGCAACGCCGTACTACGCGATGAGCGTAGACACCGGCGGCGGGTACATCTATGTCGCCTGCTACCTGGCCGGGGTCGAAGTGTTACAGATGCTGCCGGTCGGGATAGCCGAGCGGCGACCCGACGGGCAACAACAACCTTGGCTAGAAGCACGCGTGATGCCCAGTCCGGTCAGGAGCCGTGCAACGTTCTCGTGGTCCGGTATGGAAAGACTTGATGGAGTCGTCATCCGTGACGTGGCGGGGCGGGTGGTGTGGACGCTGAACCGGAAACCTGCTGCGGAAAGGAGGCAGTTGTCGTTAGACCTGACCAGATTCGGGTCCGGGGTCTACTTCATGGAAGTAAACATTGGTACAAAAACGACGAGCGTCAAGCTCGTCAAACAATAGGAGGATAGAATGAGACGTTCGTGTTCTCGCGCAACGGTGTTCGCCCTTGCCGGTATTCTGGCAACATCGGCATTGGCGGCCACGCGCGCCTACTTCGTGGAACCGAAGGCAGCCACGTCCGGCTGGACGCCTGAAGACGAATACGTTGGCCAATCGTTCATCGCGAACGTGGACAGCATCAGCTATCTGGAATGGTTCGTGGCGGAGCCCAGTGCGCCGGGGCACTATGTGTTCGACGTGCTCGAGGAAAGCGGGGACACTTCCCTGATTTATCCGAGCCCTATGCTTGCCTGTAAGATTTCGCAATGAGGGACACTTTCGGTAGATAGTGTAGGCCCAGTCAGCGCGCTGGTGGCCGACCTGTGATCACGCTCGAGCGGCGACCAGAAGCCCGGCTACTACAACATGACGTCGAACCGGCAGGACCAGAAGGGCCGCACCTGCGCCTGCGGGGTGTACTTCTGCACGCTCACCGCTGAGAACCAGCGGTTCTCAAGGAAGGCGGTCCTAACGGAATAGGCTATCCCGGGACCGACCATTGGGCTGCCCGCGTCGCCGCGGGCAGCCAGTCCTAACATGCGCCCTTGCTGGTACATAGCATGCCCATCACCGGGGCACGGGACGGAACTGAGCACCTGCGGTAGCGTCGTGAGATTCGGTCTGGAACCGACTCTCGGTTCCATTGTCGGTCTGACTCCAAGGCCGAATCCAATGGTGATTCTGAGATTCACGCCGGAGATCATGGCAGGATTCTGCCCAAGATTGATTCCAAGATTGACTTCAACGATGAGCCTCAGAGTGTATCTCTATGTGAATCCGGAGGTTACGGCGAGAATTGTCCTGAGATTGAGTGCAGGATTCGTCGTCAGGTTCGCTTTCAGGTTCAGTCAGGGGACCGTCCCGGGGACGAATCCGGGATTGAATCCCGGGGTGGATTTCAGGGCGAGATTCCAGTCGCTTTCGTGGCTGCTGGCCAGAAGCCTCGGCCCGAGTTTGTGGTCTGCCGACGTCTGCGGGCGCGTCTGGTCATAGTGGATAAACGCAACTGGAGGTAAGCCATGCCCAGTCCGTCCAAGGGACAGGGAGCGCCTCGCTCATCGAGTCTGCCTCTATCTGGGCAAGCGGGCTGACGATGTCGTGGAACCGGGGGTTCGAGGATTTAGATGGACAGACGCGCGAAGCGGGGCGGGCGGCTCAGGTGCGGTCTTGGTAGTGCTCGACGAGTTGCGCCATGCCCCACGGTTTGAGGTCGGCGGGCGCAAAGCCCAGTTGGGCGGCAGTGAACCGGACGGTCTCGACGTTCTCGGCCTCGACCTCGATGAACTCGGGTATGTGCGAGAGCTTTCCAAGGTAGCGGTCGATTGCCACGGTTGCCGGGCCGAGTTCGTAGCTGGTGCGGCGCTTCTCGACCCGCGATGTCTCAAGCAGTCCCATTGCTTCCAGCACACGCCGGCAGGCGTCGAAGTCGCTCACTTCGATTTCGACTTCTTCGCGCGCTTTGGCCCCGGTTTCTTCCAGAGGGTGTTTGAATGTCAGTACAGCCCGGTCGCCTTCCTGGCGCAGGCGCAGAAGGCTTCCCGCCACCCCAAGACGGCCGGTCGGGAAGTCGAAGAACGACGCATCGAGGCGTCCGTCGAAGGAGAGTTTGGCCCCGAGGTCCGCAAGCCGGCGTTCGACCGCGGCGCGGTCGATTTCGAGTATCTTCACCTCGACTTCGTGCACGTGGTCTCATTCACTGGAGCCCGCTCGGCAGCAGGCTCCATATCGGTGTCGGCGGGCGCTCTATTCAATCCATTCGACGTCGGTCAGACCAAGGTCTTCTTTCGTCACCGGGCCGAGGATAACCATCCAGTACTGGCCGGGCCGCACGTGGTCGCGCGCGGCCTGGTTAGCCTGCTCCAGCGTTACCGCGCTGACCCTGACCGGGAAGGTCTCGAGCCAGTCCATGCCGTAGCCGAGGAGTTCCATGGTGCGGACCGAGCCCAGCTTGCCCCAGGTCGAAGCGTAGGTGAGCGGGAAGGAGCCGGTGTAGTAGTTGTGCGCCTTCTCCAGTTCCTTCTTAGTCGCGCCGGATTCGTACATCTGTTTGATGTCGCGCAGCATCAGTTCGATTGCCTCTTTGGGCTTGGCGGTCTGGACGGTGGCGTGGAAAGCGCCCTGGAGCCGATTCCGGTCAAACCAGCAGCGGACATCATAGGCGAGCCCGCCCTTTTCGCGGACGCTGATGCCGAGGCGCGAGGACATTGCCCCGCCGCCGAGGATGTAGGACATCAGCCGGGTGGCGAGCATGTCGTCATCGGCAGCACGGATGCCGGGGTGGCCGAACTCAACGTAGGTCTGGTTCATGTCCGGCCGGGTGATGAGCTTGACTTTTATCCGGTTCGGGAAGGAGAGCGGGACTTCGGGCTGCGACGGAACCGGCGCCGGCTGCCACGCGCCGAGGCGCTTTTCGACCGCCGCCACCAGGTCGGCGCGGTTGATGTCGCCGACCGCGACCACAAAGCAGTTGTTGGGACGGAAGTAGGCACTGTGGAACGCCATCAGGTCCTCGCGCTTGACAAGCGGTAGTGAGGTCGTGTCGCCGCCGGTCTGCCGGCCGTACGGGTGGTCGCCGTAGACCAGTTTGCCGAACTCCACACTCACCTCGGACCCGGGGTCGTCGAAGACGCCCCGCGCGTCGCTCATCATCCGGCTGCGCGTAACCTCCATCTCCTTCGGCGCGAAGGCCGGGTGGAGTACCGCGTCAGCGAGCAGGTCCAGCGCGGTCCCGAGGTCCTTGGTCAGGGTTCGGACGTTAACTCCGCAGTTGTCGTCACCGGCGTCGCCCGAGAGGTCGGCGCCCAGGAACTCGACCAGCGACTTCACTGAGTCTCCGGACATTGTCGCCGTGCCCCGTGTAAGCAGGTCGGCAGTCATGGCCGCCGTGCCGGACTTCCCTACCGGGTCGCAGGTCGCGCCGGAGCGGCAGTTCAGGCCGACAACCGCAATCGGCAGACGGTGTTCCTCGTAGGTGAGGATGATGAGGCCGTTGGGTAGAGAATCGCGGTAGAGCGGAAGACCGAGGGCAGAAGTCAGAAGGCAGAAGGCAGAAGTCAGAATCACGGGCATCGGACGAAGGAGATTCACTTGCCTTCCTTTGTCGGCAGCAGAATGCCGGTGGTACGG
>Ga0209609_10001761_pt1 | contig 12523 bp, 10 predicted proteins | sample LakKivw325mmetaG_FD_184136 | JGI IMG/M metagenome (GOLD analysis project Ga0209609, IMG submission 184136) | Anoxic lake water microbial communities from Lake Kivu, Rwanda to study Microbial Dark Matter (Phase II) - Lake Kivu water 325m metaG... | ecosystem: Environmental > Aquatic > Freshwater...
GGCGGCGAAAACGGTTCGCGCTATTCGCTTGCAATTTCCTACGTGGTGCCCCTGAGAGGAGTCGAACCTCCAAGGTCTTGCGACCAACAGGCCCTAAACCTGCCGTGTATACCATTTCCACCACAGGGGCATTGGGACGACAGAAAATTAGTTATTTAGTTTTGTCATTTTAACCGCGTTTAATTAAAGATATTAAATAAGCCAGATAAGTCAGAATAAAAATAAATCCTTGCCACTTTTGCAATTCGTGTTTTTTCCCAATGAACATAAATAAAAAGAGTAGAAAAGTGGCTCCCAGTAAAAAAAGAAGGTCAAGGTTGGCGGAGGCAGATAGTTTTATGGGATAAATCAGGGCGGTGACGCCCAATACCCAAAATATATTAAAAATATTGCTGCCGACCACATTGCCCACCGCTATGTCGCTGTTTTTCTTCAGGCCGGCGACGATTGAAGTAAAGAGTTCTGGCAAAGAAGTGCCGATTGCCACAATAGTCAGTCCGATGAAGTATTCGCTTAAACCGAGTTGTTTGGCGATAGAAACCGCGCTTTTGACCGTCCATTCGCCGCCAAAATACAGGGCGATTAAACCGCCCAAGACCATTGAAAAAATGGTAAGTGATGAATATTTTTTAACTTTGATTTTTTCGCCTTCTCGTTGAATTTTTTTCTTCTTAGCCAACTCAAAAATGTAATACAAAAATATAATAAAGAAAAATAATAAAATCAGGCCTTGGGACCTTGTTATGGAGGAAGCTCCTGATTTATCCAGAAACGGAGCGTTGACAAAAATTAATAAAATTATGACTCCCAACAGAGAAAACGGTATTTCTTTCCAAGTGGTAGAGCGTTCGACATTCAAGTTGGTGATTATTCCAGTAACCCCTAAAATTAAGAGAATATTGGCGATGTTGCTGCCGATTATATTGCCAAAAGCTATTTCCCCGCTTTTTTTAAGGGCCGAAATAATATTCACGACCAATTCCGGTAAAGAAGTGCCAAAAGCGACAATGGTTAAACCTATAACAATGGTCGGAATGCCTAATTTTTTAGCCAAAGAAGACGACCCTTCAACCAAGTATTCGGCTCCTTTAACAAGGAGAATTATCCCCAGAATTAAAAGTAAGTATTCCATAGATTAAAAAAATAAGTCGCTTATTTTAGAAAAGCAGAAGCAATTATGAGAATCAGGGTGGTAAAAAATATCACGGGCATAAAGGGGTAGAGATTGTTTCTCCCCCACCTTAGCCAAAGATACTTGGTTAGTCGGTCGATAATCTTCACCAAGATAATAAAACCAATAATAAAGAGAGGAGATAATAAAGAGCAGGCGGCCATTTTAGCAAAAATATCGCCCCAAGCTACGCGGTGAATGTAATGGAAATAAAAGGGTAGGAAAACAAATATCAGCCCCCATTTCAAAACAAGGTAGGTTGTATTTTGAATTAGATAACAGTTGTAGTAAAGGTCGGTAACAAACATAGTTAAAATGAAAACCACCCATACCTGCAAAAATTCTTTTTGGGCTGACAGATATTTTAAATCAGAAAGAGTGGCCACAGTAAAAGATCCTAATAAAAACCAAAGTAAATATACCTGAACGTCGCCAATTTTTAAAATTAATAATTGTTGGACTAAGTTTTCAAACATACAATTGGAGGAGAATCAAAGAAAGAGATTCTCTCTGTTATTGGGCAGGCGTAAGATAAATAGATTTTAACACTTGGCTGTACTTTATCAAGCCGAAATTGTTTAAATAAAGTTTAAGACCCCAATTATTAGAATAATGGGGTCTTATTGAAGAAAATTTTTACCGCAAACGCAAGCCAATTTTTGCATTATACGGTTAGTAACTTTGATCAGAATTTCAGGGTTTTGGTCAATTTCTCTCTGGTTGACCCTTAAGAAAGAAAATGGTTTGCCTAAAATGACCCATTTTCTTTTGAAAAATCCGGTAATTTGTCCCAACCAGAAAGTGGCTGGACCAAAACAACCGACCGGGATAATTTTTTTCCCGGACAAAAGAGCTAAGACCGCCGCGCCCTTTTTACCTTTGGATAGAATCTGAGTGGAGTTTCTTCTCCCTTCTGGGAAAATAACCACCCCATTGCCTTTTTGCAGAGCGGCAAGCGCTTTTCTCAATCCGGGCCTATCGGCTGTCAAATATCCAATCTTTTCCCCAAAAAGGTTGAGAATGACGGATATTAAGGTATAACGGAACCACTGTTTTTTTAAATTCAGCGATCCGATAAAGTATACCTTTCTTGGCCAAAATTGGCCGAAAATCCATTTTTTTAACGCCACGGCCAATATCAGAGGGTCGTGTGAATTTTGGTGGTTGGCCACCAAAATAAAACCCTCCTTTTTTGGCAGGTTTTCCAACCCCTTGATTTTAGACATTTCTGTCTGAGGTCGGAAAACCCAGTAAACTATCGAATAGATGATTCTATACATCTTTTCTCCTCCTTTCTAAAATGAACGGTTATATAAATTGAAATCTTAGTTTTGGAGTGCCGGGGGCGGGAATCGAACCCGCATGAACTTGCGTCCACAAGATTTTAAGTCTTGCGCGTCTGCCAATTTCGCCACCCCGGCGGAAATCATTTAGAAATTATTTGGATTTTTATTTCCTTTAATATTTAATGATAAACGAATTTTTATCATCAGTCAATATCTTGCGAAAATTATTTTTTTCGTGTAGAATATTAGACAAAACAGGAGGAGAGAGACATTGGGGGAAAGTTTAGTGGGAGGATTGTCTACTGTTGCCCAAAGCCGAGGTAGCCCCCTGACGCTACGGTCGGAGCTCTGGCTTTTCGAAGAAAACGTCGGAGCAGTGGTAAAAAATATGTAAAAATGACCGAAAAAGATTCATTGTAAATTTATAAAGAGCGCCAGGGTAGCTCAATTGGCAGAGCAACTCTTTTGTAAAGAGAAGGTCGGAGGTTCGAACCCTCTCCCTGGCTTTATTGAACAAATTATAAATTTTTTTGTTATAATATTAAGACGTTATAATGCTAAAATGATTTTATGAGTCAAGATAACTTGATAAAATTTGAGTGCTCTGAGTGCCATCGAATAAATTATTACTCTCAAAAAAATAAGAAAAAGATTAAAGATCGTTTGGAGCTTAGAAAATTCTGTCGTTGGTGTAGAAAACACACTTTGCATAAAGAAACAAAGTAATAAAATTGCGGGGGCGTGGTGAAGTGGTATCACGAAAATCTCCAAAATTTTAGTCCGGGGTTCGATTCCCTGTGCCCCCGTTTTTAATGTTATAGTTACAGTCTGCGGTTTATGGCTGAGAAAGATTATTATCAAATTTTAGGTCTTGATAAAAGCGCTTCGTTAGAGGAGATTAAAACTGCTTTTCGTAAATTAGCCCAGAAATACCACCCTGATAAAAATGGTGGCAATGTGGAAAAATTTAAAGAGATTAATCAGGCCTATCAGATTCTTTCTGACCCGGAAAAAAGAAAGATGTACGATCAATACGGAAGCGCTTTTGAACAAGCTCAAGCCAGAGGGGGTTTCAGCGGTTTTGATAATTTTCGCGATTGGGCTAGTTGGGCTGAAGCTATGCGTGGGGCTGGAACCGGGGTGGACTTTGAGGATTTTGGTTTTGGCGACCTTGGCGATATCTTTGCAAACCTTTTTTCCGGCGGCGGTGAATCAGTTTTTAGTAGAGGTTTCGGTCGCCCTTCAAAAGGTAGTCAGTCTCGCAAAGGGCAAAACATAGAGGTAGAGCTAACTGTGGACTTTAAACAGGCGGTTTTTGGCGCAGAAAAAAATATTAAATTGGAGCGGTATGTAAAATGCGAGATTTGCCAGGGGCTCGGTTATGAACCCGGAGCTAAGTTTATCACTTGCCCGGTCTGCAAAGGCAGCGGTCAGATTATTCAAGCCCAGTCAACCTTTTTTGGCTCTTTTCAAACCCGGGTGGTTTGTTCGCGGTGTCAGGGACAGGGCGAGACGCCGGAGAAAGAGTGCCACCAATGTCGTGGACAAGGGCGGGTGAAAAAAATATCTGAGTTAAAAATAAAAATCCCTCCCGGGATTGCCCATAGTCAGTCAATTAGAATTTCCGGACAAGGTCAGGCCGGGAGAAAGGGGACGTCGGCAGGAGATTTATACATTACTGTTTTAGTTAGGCCAGACCCGAGATTTGACCGTCAGGGAGATGATATTTTTTACGAGAAAGAAATATCTATTTCTCAAGCTGTTTTAGGCGGCAGGATTGAAGTGGAAACCATTGACGGGCTGGTAGAATTAAAAATTCCTTCAGGTACTTCGTCTGGCCAAAAAATTCGCTTACGAGGCAAAGGAGTGCCGCATTTAATGCCCTCGAGATTGGGTCGTTCTAGGGGCGATCAAATAGTTGGTGTAAAGATTAAAATTCCTAAAAAGCTAACCAAAAAGCAAAAAGAATTATTAGAAGAATTGGGGCAGCAAGGATTGTAAAATCATTATAACAATGATAAAATTAAAATGATTTTCTATGTTTGATCAAATAATTAGTGATTTTTCAATTTTATTGAATAATGTCTGGCGGGTTATCTATGTCTTTTTCGGCGAGATTTGGTGGGTTTTGCTTTTTTTTATTTTGTTATTGATTACCCATTCTGTTTGGCTTTATTGGCGCCAATTAATATATAAAAATAGCCGGAAGTATGTGCTTTTAGAAATACAAATTCCCAGGGAAGTTGCTAAAAAACCCTTAGGCATGGAACAAGTTTTGAAAGCTATTTGGGGTTTGCGAAATTGGCCCGAAGATTTTGGTGAGAGATATTGGAAAGGGGAAGTGACTAAATGGTTTACACTTGAAATGGTCAGTTTTGGTGGAGAAATTCATTTTTATATTAGGACAGAGGGGAGACAAAGGGATTTGGTTAAAGCGGCCTTTCTCTCCTATTATTCAGACATAGAGATTATGGAAGTGGAGGACTATATTGAGTCTTTGCCTAAAAATGTAAACGAATTAGAGAATCAAGATCTTGATTTGTGGGGTAGTGAGATAATACTTGCCAAACCGGATGCCCTTCCCATTAAAATGTATGATGAATTTGAGCTTCAGGACAAAGAAGGAGAAAAGACATTTGATCCCATATCTTCCTTTTTAGAAGTGTTAGGAGGATTAAAAAAACGAGAAATAGTTGGCATTCAGATAAACATTGCTCCGGCTCCGTCTGACTGGGGTAGACGTTGGATGCGTTTGGTTGAAAGACTGCAAAAACCAAAAAGAGTCAAGACTGGGGTAGTGAGGGAAGGCGTGGCAGAGCTTGAGAAATTGCCTAGCACTCCCGGCGAGATAGTCGCCCTTAAGGCAATAGAAGAGAATCTTTCTGACCAGGCTTTTAATACGTTAATTCGTTTTATTTATATTTCTCCACGGGCTATTTTTTACGATAGTTTTGCCCGTCGAGGGCTGATTGGCGCCTTTAACCAGTTTGCAGCTTCCGGGTTAAATTCTTTTCGGCAGAATTATAAAATGAGTACAAGAACAAGGGCGTGGGTAAGGCCGTATATTTTTCCGGGTTGGCGCAATAAGTTGCGTCGGGAACGGATATTGTCTTCTTACTTAAGACGCGAAATGCCCGAAGAGACATTTATGGGTCGTGTTTTAAGTTCGCATCCGTTAAATTGGAATTTTCACTCAAGAGTTGTCCAGCTGAGCGTAAAAGCGGTTGCTACGCTTTTCCATCCGCCGACGCGAGTTGTTCTGACCACGCCCCATATAAGAAGATTAGAGAGTCGTAAGGCTGCTCCTGAGGTGGGATTGTCAATTTTTGGAGAAGAAAAATCTTTGGAGAAGTTTGGGCAGTAGGGGAGAGGCAAAAGCACGAATAAGGCGCATGTCTGGAATAAGGAAGACGAGATTTCTTTTACTTTTTTTGTTTTTAATTTAACCTTTTATGCTTAGTTATTTATATATTTTAATTTTATTGGTTGTATTTTTTGTCATCATCGGTGTAGTTTTTATGGCCGATACCGCCCATCTTTTTAATTTTCTTTACGTTTTATTTTTATTTATTATACTCTTCGCTGTGATTGGCATGCTCTTTATGACTAATGTTTTCTCCGGACCCGGTTTTTCCATAAATATGGGATGGTTTCAAGATTTTTTGTATTTTTGGCGGAATACCGTTTATCTATACGTGATTGTTTTAAATATCTTGCTGACCCTGTGTATATTTTATGTCTTGATTAGAGTTTGGCCGTTAAGGTATAAAATAAAACTTTTTTATTGGTTTAGGAAGCCTGAGAGTAAAAAGTTTTATAAAGATAAAAGGTTTATCCGTCAGTGGCAAAAGGTGGTAGATAAATTATCCGAGCCAACTCCGGAAAATTTAAAACTTGCCGTTATTGAGGCCGATATTCTAGTGGATACTTTTTTAAAGAAAGCGGGCTATATCGGAGACCATATGGCTGAACGTCTATCGCATATTGCTCCTGAGGTAAGAAGCTTGAAGGGGGTTTGGGACGCTCATCTTTTACGAAACAGTTTAGTTCATGTTTCAGGTTCTATGGTAAGCGCCGCTGAAGCTAAAATAGCCGTAACATCTTTCGAAAATTTTTTAAAAGAATTAGGTGCTTTACCGGAGAAATTATCCTCCATCCGGAAATTATAATATTCGGTATTTTTGACAAGATTTGGGTGGGAAGATAAAAATAGAAATGTAAGGTCGGATATTTTTAAGAGTTAATAATTTATGCTTCATATCAAAAAAGCATAACTTCTGAGTAGAGGATGGCAGAAAAAATTCAAATTATTCGTTATGCTCCGCCGCCGCCGGAATTACCAGCGTTAGGAAAGGCTAATCCGGCAGAAGTTTCTTTTATTGGTCGGACAAATTACGTCGCCGCCCTTGAGGAGAAATTATTTATTTTTGGCATTAAGCGAAGAGATAGAGATCGCCATGTTTATATTATTGGTAAGAGCGGAGTGGGAAAATCAAAACTCTTAGAGCTTTTAGTCCGTCAGGATATTGCTCATAACAAGGGAGTTTGTTTTATTGATCCCCATGGCGATGTGATTGAGACGCTTTTAAGTTTTATCCCGAAGGAGAGAATTGACGATGTGGTGATAATAGACCCGTCCGATAGTGAGCATCCTGTTTCTTTTAATCCGTTGGCCAATGTTGAACCGAGTTTTAAATTCCAGTTAACGCAGGGTTTAATTGAGGTGATGAAAAAGCAGTTCGGCGCCAATTGGACGCCCCGGCTGGAACATGTTTTTCGTTTTACTTGTTTGGCTCTTTTGGATTACCCTTATGCCACGATGAGAGGGATGATTTCTATGCTTACTGATCGTAATTATCGTCAAAAAGTGGTTGAATATATAACCGACGATATGGTTAAACGTTTCTGGGCTATTGAGTTTGCTGACTGGTCGGAGAAGTTTGACACTGACGCCATTATTCCTCTAGTTAACAAACTTGGTCAGTTTTTAGCCGACCCGATGTTAAGGAATATTTTTGGACAAAAAGAAAATAAAATAGACTTAGAGAAATTGATGAATGAAGAAAAGATTATTTTTATTAATCTTTCCAAGGGTAAATTAGGAGAAGAAAATTCAAGTTTTTTCGGTTCGATATTCATCACTAAGATTAAACAAGCCGGTATGGAGCGGGCGATTATACCTGAGGAGGGGAGAAAGAGTTTATATTTATATGTTGACGAGTTCCATAATTTAGTCACTGAGACGTTTGAAAATCTGATGACTGAAGCAAGGAAATATGGTATTTGTTTGACCGTTGCTCATCAGTACCTAGGTCAACTTTTACCGCAAGTGCAGGCTTCGGTTTTAGGTAACGTGGCCACTATTATTGTTTTTCGCGTTGGCGGCGATGACGCTGAAGCGTTAGAATCGGATATGGCTCCCCTTTTTAAAGCCAAAGATATGATTAATTTGGGCAAGCGGGAGTTTTATATTAAATTGATGATTGACGGAGAATCTTATGATCCTTTTTCCGCCCGAACTTTAAATGTCCTGCCGCCCAATCATCCGTCGTATAGAGAAGAGATTATTGAGCTTTCTCGGAGCAAATATACCATTTCCGCCGATGCGGCAAAGAAGTTAATCGAAGAGGAGGAAGCGCAGATTTTGCGGAGTGCCCAGGAAAAAGCGGCGATTGAGGGTAAAAAGGAAGAAGGGGAAAAAACTAAAAAAAAAGACGGCAACCCTCAACCCCTTATTTAACAGTCTTTTTAATTTTAGCGTCATTCGTTATGATATTCGGCCAAATATCATTGTTAGTGTTAGAAATTTTATAGGCCTTTTTTTTATTTTTGTATCAATTAAGAAAATTCTGTTTAAGTTGTCCTGATTCAATAAATCGGGATTGAGATAAAAGTTTATCTTGTTATTGAATCCGAATGCGCGAACTGAAACCTTCGGTTTAGTGCGGGGTTTCGTTTAATTTATCTTGATTTTATGCATCGGTCGGAAACAAAAATTTGTCAGAATTGCCAAAAAGAGTTTATCGTTGAACCCGATGACTTTGATTTTTACGAAAAAATACAAGTCCCGCCGCCGACTTGGTGTCCAGCTTGTAGAATGCAGAGAAGATTGGCATTTCGCAATGAACGTGCTTTTTATAAACGAAAATGCGACCGATGCGGGAAGGAGGGAATCTCAATGTACAGTCCCAATAAACCCCATACAGTGTGGTGTTATGACTGTTGGTTCTCCGACGATTGGGATCCGCTCCAGTACGGACGGGCGTATAATCCGGATAAACCGTTTTTTGAACAGTTTCTGGAGGTTTGGCGGGTGGTACCCAAGATATCTCTTATGCATATACGGAGCGTAAATTCGGAATATATTAATATCTCAGCCGAATTGTATCTTTAACCGGCCATACTCAAAGGAGGAATATAAGCGGAGACTTGCGGCTATGAGACTTGACACTGCGAGTGGCGTTGAAGCGGTTCGGAAGCAGGTCGCGGAGTTTTTCGCCCTACAGATACGGAGGTACGGGGAAATTGTAAATGCGCCAGGGTGCACAGGAAATTATATAAAAAATTCCGAGAATTGCCTTGCCTGTTTCCATTGTTATGATTCAGAAGATTCAAAGTACGGCGTGCATGTTTGGCGGAATGCGAAGGATTGCGTCGATGTAGATACGGCCGGGCGAAATGCCGAACGAGTTTATAATTCCATAAACGCTGGCATCGATGTCTCAAATTACCTTTGTGTAAGTTTGTGTTGGACGTGTAGTTTTATGGAATATTCCTACTATTGTTTTAATTCAAATCGTTGCTTCGGTTCGGTAGGGCTTCGTAAAAAGGATTATTGTATTCTAAATCGGCAATACCCAAAGGGAGAATACGAGAAACTTCGGGCGGAAATTATTGCAAAAATGCGCGAAGCGGGGGAGTATGGGGAATTCTTCCCGCCGGCGGTAAGCGCTTTTGGTTATAACGAAAGCGCCGCTCAGGAGCGGTTCCCTTTTACAAAAGAAGAGGCGCTCGCGAAAGGGTTTAAGTGGGAGGAATATCCGCGAGGTACATTCGACAAAGAAACGGTTTTATGGAATGATGTCCCCGATTCAATTCGCGAAGTGGACGAAAAGGCAATGCTTAAGGAGATATTTGGATGTGTACAGTGTAAAAAAAATTATCTCATTACCCCAGACGAGATGACGTTCTATAAGCGGCTTGAGATACCTCTTCCTCGTCTTTGTCCGGACTGTCGCCATCGCCGTCGGTTTATGGCTCGTGGGCCGAATCGTCTTTGGCATCGGCGATGTATGTGTAAAGGGGGACACTTTCACGGCGATCAACCCTGTCCCAATGAGTTTGAGACCACTTATTCACCCGACAGGCCGGAAATCGTTTATTGTGAAAAGTGTTACCAAAGTGAAGTAGTCTAAGATATAGAGTAAGATACAGAGGTCGGACCTCTGTAACTCTGTAACTCTGTAAGCTCCGTCAAAACCGAAGGTTTTGCTTCGGGGTCTATTGCAAAAAATGCTACTAAAACGAGGCGGCCTAGAGATTAAAGTAAGATTTTAATAATAATTAATCATAATAAAAGATGAGTATGAAAAAGTTTTTGTTCACTTCTGAATCAGTTACCGAGGGGCATCCAGATAAGGTAGCTGACCAAATTTCAGACGCTATTTTGGATGCGGCTATAAAAGGCGATAAATATAGCCGAGTAGCTTGCGAGGTTGCCGTGGGAACCGGTTATGCGATTGTCGGAGGAGAAATTACCACTAACGCTTGGGTCGACATAAACAATTTAGTTAGAGAGGTGGTTAGGGATATTGGTTATGATAAACCGGAATACGGATTTGATTACCATACTTTGGCGGTTTTTAACGCTATTCATCCTCAGTCGCCGGATATTGCTTTGGGAGTGAGAAAAACCGCGACTGAAGAGCAGGGAGCCGGTGATCAGGGAATGATGATTGGTTTTGCCTGTAAAGAAACGCCGGAATTGATGCCTCTTCCGATAGCCCTCAGTCATAAAATAGCCTACCGGCTGGCTGAAGTAAGGAAAAAGAAAATTTTACCCTGGCTGAGGCCGGACGGCAAAAGTCAAGTAACGGTTCAATACCAAGATTCAAAACCTGTTTGTTTGCATTCCGTCGTCATCGCCGCTCAGCATGATCCCGACATAAAACTTAAAGAATTAAGAGAGACAATAATTAGAGAGGTTATAAAGCCGGTCTGCAAAAAGTATTTAACTAAAAAGACGAAGTTCTATATAAATAATACCGGTCGGTTTGTGGTTGGTGGTCCGGTGGGAGATTGCGGCGCCACAGGCAGAAAAATAATAGTTGATACTTATGGAGGAATCGGTCATGCCGGCGGCGGAGCTTTTTCCGGCAAGGATCCGACAAAAGTCGACAGGTCGGGAGCTTATATGGCGCGCTACATTACTAAAAACATTGTGGCATCCGGAGTTTGCGATAAATGCGAGATTCAATTGGCCTATGTAATAGGCGGAATAGAACCACTCTCAATCAATCTTGATACTTTCGGAACAATTAATGGGAAAAAATACCCCAAACTCACTGAGAAGAAACTGATAGAAATTATTCCTGAAGTTTTTGACTTAAGACCAGGGATGATTATTCGCGAATTGAATCTTTTGCGGCCGATTTATCAAAAAACCGCTTGCTACGGCCATTTTGGGAGAGAAGAAAAAGAATTCGCCTGGGAGAAGAAAGACAAAGTAAAAAAAATACTTTCCTTAGTTTAATTTTCTATCCAAAAATCTATGGAAAAAAGATTTTCACAGATAAATAATTAGTAATCGGCAAAGAATATGCCTAAATCGGAAATACGAATTTGTCAGAGCTGCGGAACGCCATTTGTTATCGACGCTCAAGATTTTTTGTTTTACGAAAAAATCGGGGTGCCGGCGCCGACCTGGTGCCCGGAGTGTCGATTAAAAAGACAACTACTGTTTCGCAATGAGTATTGTCTTTATAAACGCAGTTGTGATGCACCCGGTCATAGTGAAAAATTTATTTCAGTGTATAATACTGACATACCGCTTTCCGTTTATGACCAAAAATACTGGTGGTCTGACGAGTGGAACCCCTTGGGTTACGGTTACAATTATAATTTTTCGGAGCCATTTTTTGAACAGTTTAAAAATTTGTTTTTGCAGGTTCCGTGGCCCAATTTGATAAATACCAATAGTGTTAATAGCGAGTATTGCAATTCAGTGTTGGATTTAAAAAATTGTTATCTCATTTTCGCCGCTAGTCTTTGTGAAAATTCTTGTTATGCCCATAATGTGGATTATGCGAAGGAGAGTCTAGATCTTTTTGCATCCGCCAAAGACGAGTTTTGTTACGAACTTATTTTTTGTAATGAATGTTATAAGGTTTTTTTTAGTTCATTTTCAACTCAGTGTTCTGATTCTTTTTTTCTTCAGGATTGTCAGGGATGTTCCAATTGCTTCGGTTGTATGGGTTTACGAAACAAGTCTTATTATATTTTTAATCGGCCGTATTCAAGAGAAAAATACATAAAGGAGATTAAAAATTCTAACCTGGGAAGTTTTAAAAATTTTTGTCCGAATCAGCGTCGGTTTGAGGATTTTAAGTTACAATATCCCCATAAGTATGCTCGTATCACCCATTCGATTAACACTACCGGCGATAATTTGCAGAATGCTAAAGACGTTTCGAGTTGTTTTTATTCTTTTGGAAAAGGAATTGAGGATTCTAAAGATGTCGTTATTTCCTACAGTTATTTGTCTCAACCACCTATTAGGGATAGTCGGTCTGTTTATACTATAGGAAGGGCGTCACATCTTATTTATGATGCGGCCAGTGTTCTAGGCGCTAGCTCGGTTTTTTTCTCAAAAAAAATTTGGGACGGTCATCATATCCAGTATTGTTATAACTGTTATGGATCTAATAATCTCTTCGGTTGCGTCGGCCTCCGCAATAAATCCTATTGCATCCTTAACAAGCAATACACCAAAGAAGAGTATGAGAAGTTGGTCCCCAAGATCATCGACCAGATGAACAAGATGCCCTATGTGGACAAAAAAGGCCGG
>Ga0209609_10001762_pt1 | contig 12503 bp, 9 predicted proteins | sample LakKivw325mmetaG_FD_184136 | JGI IMG/M metagenome (GOLD analysis project Ga0209609, IMG submission 184136) | Anoxic lake water microbial communities from Lake Kivu, Rwanda to study Microbial Dark Matter (Phase II) - Lake Kivu water 325m metaG... | ecosystem: Environmental > Aquatic > Freshwater...
GCCTGCCCTTGATCTGGGGCCCTGGCTTCCGTAGCGCACCATCCGCGCCCCCTCCGATGGGCCTCGGTCCATGACCATTTCATGCAAACGCTAGGTTAATATGAAATTCACCTTTTTAAATATCATCGGCCTCGTTGGGATCCTGATATGCTTGGTAGCAGTTGTGGGATGCCAGCCATCCATCAGGGCGCAAGAGCCGCCATTGGAAGAAATGACCGATGAGCAGATCGCGGACTTGTTGACTTTGCGAGACCCTAGCTCGGTTGAGGAGCTTAAGCAGAGAGTGCTTCGACTTGCACCGGGATACGGCGTGCAAAACGCGAAGGTCGTTGAAGTGCGGCGCACCACGTTGGGTGAAGTGAGCAATGTGGTCAACATACCGATCGAGGATCCCCAGGCACCGGTGTGGGATATCATTCTGAGTGGGATAGTGGAAAGCCGAGGTCCCCCTATTCAGACACCCCGGGGCTTCGGGCAGGGGGTTTTCACCGGCCTGCAGATTGTGTGGGAGGCTAAGGAGGGCGGAAGGCCACTGGGAAGTCAACCCTATGGTCCGATGCTGATCCGTCTGCAGGATGGCTCGCTAGTGCCGTATACTACACCAGTTCTAATGGGACTGCCTACGCCAACGCCTCCACCACCAGGTGGCCCATCTATGCCTGTGGAACCCGCAGGCGGCAGCTCACGTACAGCCACACCTACTCCCACTGCTACTCCTTCGCCTCAATAGAACAAGATGAAGAGCACTTTCATGGTGGTTGTCAGGGTAGCTTTGGGTTGCTTGGTAGGCTGACAGGCGGGGCCTGCAGCAAGGACCCAGTCCCCCTGAACAGCTTTCCAAAGAATACCTCCACAAGCTAGCCAAAAGATCGGACTCAAGGTCCAGGAGCGGGTGCGCCCCAATGATCGGGTGTATAAGGTGGAGTAGCTCGGCAAACCGGATTTGACAAAATCGTCATTTCAGAGTATACTATAGGGCGTAATTCGAACAGAGGGAGGCAAGCGGAATGATCTACGGCATGGGCCACAAGGGAATTCATAGCGTGCGCGGCTTTGAGGCCGCTGTTCGTTGGAGGAGTGCGCCCATCTGCCGGTAAATTATGTCAACCGAGCCGTGGGCGCAAGGCCCACGGCTTTTTTGTCGTCCCCCTTACCCTGAGCCGTGGGATTCCCACGGCTCTTTTTGTTTGCCCAGCGATCACGGAGGAGAAGAGATGCCCATATTGGACCCCTTAAGCTTGGAGATCGAAAGACAATGGCGCTTGGTGGCCCACCCTCAGGAGAAGCTCCTCATCAGCGCCATGGCCGACCTGACCGCTGACGGACATTTCGGCCAGCGGTGGCTGCTGGTGAGCGACCGGCGAGTCCTGGTGCTGGGTTCCAACGGTGCCGGGCCCGAGGAGACGATGGAGGTGCCACTGGCAGAGATCAGCGAGGCCATGACGGAATCGTTAGTGGGTGGAGGCCGGCTCACTGTACAGGTGAATGGCCATTCCCGCCCGCTGATCACCTACACCCATTCCGAAGGGGATAAGTTCGCGGAGGTGGCGACGGGCATCACCCAACTGGCTAAGGGAGAAGAGCTAAACATCGCCGAGAAGCTGCTCCCCACGCGCTGCCCCAGGTGCGGCCGAAGGCTGCCGGACCGGGATGATGTGTGCCCATCCTGCGTGCCCAAGGGAGCGGTATTCATGCGCATTATCTCCTACCTGAAGCCCTACCAGTGGCAGGCGGCACTCCTGGCGGGCCTGGTGTTCGGCCGCACCCTGGCCCAGCTCATCCCTCCGGTCCTCACCAAGACCATGATAGACGAAGTGCTTACACCTCGCCAGAACTTCTCGCTGCTGATCTGGCTGGTGGGAGGGCTGGCGGCGGTGGGGCTCTTCACCGCCGCATCGCAGGGCCTGGGCGGCTGGCTGGCTGCCTGGCTGGGGGCCCACATCATCGCTTTCATCCGCGCTGAACTCTTCCGCTGTCTGGAGCGATTGTCGCTGCGCTTCCACGACCGCAAGGAGACAGGCTCACTCATGTCGCTGGTGACCCGCGACACTGACCGGCTGCAGGAGTTCCTGGTGGAGGGATTGCCCTACCTGGCCACCAACAGCCTGATGCTCCTGGGCATCGTGGGGGTGCTGTTGAGCATCAACTGGCAACTGACGCTGTTCATCCTCATCCCCACCCCAGCGCTCTTTATCGGTGGGGGCCTCTTCTGGCAGCGGATGAGGAGGCTCTTCCATCGCTGGTGGCAGCGCTGGTCCATCTTCTCCGCCGAGCTCAACGAGTCGCTGTCCGGCATTCGGGTGACCAAGGCTTTTGCCCAGGAAGAGGCGGAGACCGAGAAGTTCGACCGGCGCAATGAGGATCTGCTGTGGGCTGGGATAGTGGCCGACCGCACCTGGTTCAGCTTCTTCGCCACCATGAACTTCTTCACCTCCACCGGCGCGCTCATCGCCTGGCTCATGGGCGGACGGGCGATCATCGCCGGGCAGATCACCCTGGGCACCCTTATGGCCTTCATCAACTACCTGTGGCTCTTCTACGGGCCCTTGCAGTGGTTCAACCAGGTGTACAACTGGATGTCGAGAGCCTTCGCCGGGGCGGAGCGCATCTTCGCCGTGCTGGACACGGAACCAGAGCCCTATTCCGCACCCCATGCGGTCCGCCTGCCCCGCATCCGGGGCGATGTGGCCTTTGAGGAGGTGACCTTCGGCTACGACAAGAGCAAACCCGTGCTCAAGAATGTGAGCTGCTCGGTGAAAGCAGGGGAGTTGATCGGGTTGGTGGGGAAGTCGGGCGCGGGGAAGACGACCTTTATCAACCTGGTGTGCCGCTTCTACGATGTGGACCGCGGCCGGGTGACCATTGACGGCCACGACATCCGCAACATCCGACTGGAAGACCTGCGCAACCAGATCGGGATTGTGCTCCAGGAGCCCTTCCTGTTCAATAGCACCATCGCCGAGAACATCCGCTACGGTAAGCCAGAGGCGACATTCGCCGAGGTCATCGCTGCCGCCCGTGCGGCCAACGCCCACGAGTTCATCGTGGCCAAACCCAATGGCTACGACACTCGGGTGGGCGAGCGGGGGAACGAGCTGTCAGTGGGAGAGAAGCAGCGCATCTCCATCGCCCGGGCCATCCTGCGCGACCCGCGGATGCTCATCCTGGATGAGGCCACCTCCTCGGTGGATACCGAGACGGAGACCGCCATCCAGGAGGCGCTGGCCCGGCTGGTGAAGGGCCGCACCACCTTTGTCATCGCCCACCGCCTCTCCACCCTGCGCAACGCCGGCCGGCTGCTGGTCATTGACGAGGGGCGCATCGTCGAGATGGGCACTCACGAGGAGCTAATGGCCAGGAAAGGGCTCTACCATCGGCTGGTGGAGCTGCAGTGGACGCTTTCCTGGATGAAAGCAGTGGGGGGATGAACATGCGGAGGTGAAAGGGGGAAGCCTATGAGCTCGCAGGCGTTGAATCTAGAACGAGACAAAAATGGGACATTGGTGCTGACTCTGGATGGCAGGGAGCCAGTGAGCAACATTCGGGTGGTCCGCGCGGCACCCCTCTCCCATCCCAGCCGCTACATCACCTTACTGGATGAGAAGGGGCAGGAACTGTGTACAGTGGACCGGCTGGATGACCTGCCCCAACCCGCGCGCCAGTTGGTCGAGGAGGAGCTGGCCAGCTACTATCTGAGCAGCACCATCCAACGCATCAACGAGCTGGAGAGCGAGTTTGGCATCGCCTACTGGGATGTGGAGACCCCCCGCGGGCGACGCGACTTTGTGGTCCAGGATGTGCAGTCCAGCATCACCTGGCTCAGCCCCACCCGCCTGCTCATCATGGATGTAGATGGCAACCGCTTCGAGATCCCCGACCTGCGGCTCCTCGACCGGCGGAGCCAGAAGCTGCTGGAGATGACGTTGTAGGGGGTAACGAGTAACGAGAGGATGAGGCCATGAGGAAGTTGTACCCCCATTGGCTCAGTGCCCCGTTAACCCGTTACCCCCACGAGCCAGTTGAACTCTGCTTCAATTTCTGGTACAATCAAAGAAGCAGGATCCCCTTTCAGCAGTGTGAGGAAGAAGAATGCTCTCCAGGCTTCTGAGGGACAGACCCGATCAACCGGTTGAATTCCTGCCTCTGCCGGATACGAGGGCCCTGGCCGAGACGCTGGTGGCCTTCGCCAATGGCGACGGAGGAACCATCCTGGTGGGGATTAGCCGGGAGGGGGTGGCCATGGGTGACGTCACCTCAGATGAGCTGGAGGGGAGCCTCCTGGCCGCCCAGGCCGAGTGCCGCCCCCCTATCGAGGTCGGCTGGGAGCAGATGGAAGCTCCCGGAGGCACGGTGATCGCCGTCCGCGTCCCCCGCAGCTCGGAACTGCACACTTTGGCCGATGGGCGGGTGCTCATCCGCACCGGGCAGGAGAACAAGCCCCTCACCGGCCCGGAGGTGCGCCAACTCGCAGCGACCAAATCGGCGGGGGACTTCGAGGCCGAGCCAGTGCCGGCGGCGGATTTCGATGACCTCAGCCCGGAGATCATCCAAGAGTACCTGGCCAAGCGGCAAGAACGGGGTGGTGGTCCCCTCAGTCAGCCACTGTCCCAGTTTCTGCAGGAGATCGGCGCTCTGGATGAAGAGAGGCAACCGACCGTGGCGGGGCTTCTGCTTTTCGGCGAGCGGCCCCAGGGTATCCTGCCTCAAAGCGGGTTGGTGTTCGTCCGTTTCGTGGGCACCGAGCCGCGGGGCAGCAATGGGCTGGCCGGCTATGGCCGCCGTGAGGAGATTGGCGGGCCACTGGCCCGCATGATCGAGCGAGCCTGGCAGGTGGTGTGGGAGGAGATGCGGGTGGGGGCGGTGGTGAAGGAGCTGGTGCGGGAGGAGCAGACAGAATATCCCCCCTTCGCCGTGCGCGAGGCGCTGGTGAATGCCATCTGCCACCGCGACTACCGGTTGCGAGGCCGCCGCATCGAGGTGCGCATGTTTGATGACCGGCTGGAGGTGATCAGCCCGGGGGGGCTTCCGGGCTACATCACCCTGGATAACATCGTGGATGAGCACTTCTCCCGCAATCCCCGCATCGTGGCTGGCCTCTTCCAGTGGGGCTACATTGAGGAGTTGGGGCTGGGCATTGACCGCATGATTGAGGAGATGCTGCGGGCCGGCCACCCGGCTCCTGTATTCCGTGCCACTCCTTACTCTTTCACTGTCACCTTGTACAATGTGCGGGAGCGGCACGTCGTGCCCGACTGGGAGCGGAGCATGAATGAGCGACAGCTTCGGGCTCTGCAGCACCTGCGGGGGCATGGCTCCATCACCAACCGCGAGTACCGGGAGCTGTGTCCCGACGTCAGCGCCGAGACTATTCGGCTGGACCTGGTAGACCTGATAGAACGGGGATTGATCCTTAAAGTAGGAACCAAGCGGGGGACCTACTATATGCTAAAATAGCCTGACCCGTTTTCATCCTAGCGAAAAGCCATATCCCAAATTTATCCCAAATTCTATTTGGGATATTTCTTTTCACTCAGCGTAGTGCCAGGCTTGAACCAGCCTGCTTTTGTACATATCCGGCACAACGTATATCCAGGGCAAAACGATATCCTTTGCGCTCAGAATGACGCCCGTACAAAAAGTATCCGGTAGCAAACGGAAGGAGAACATGATGACCAACTGGGAAATCCCCCCTAAGGGGGGGCACATGGACCTGCCTACAGGCATCTACCTGCAGACCATGACGGGAAAGCAGGTGGAGGAGCGATTGAAGGAGAATGACCTGATCATCATCCCCGTCGGCTCCACCGAGGCCCACGGGCCGCACGCCTGCTCCGGTGAGGACACCTTTCTCGTCACCCGCATGGCAGAGGCTGTGGCCCAGAGGACAGGGGGCACTGTGGCCGAACCCATCTGGTACGGCTCTCACCCCTACCACCACGTGGGAATGCCTGGCACCATCGTCGTGTCCGAGGAGATCTTCGTAGGGCTGCTGAAGTCGGTGATGGCCGGCCTGTGGAACACAGGCTTTCGCAAACAGATCTATCTCAACGGCCATGGCCAGGAGTACGTGATCCCTACCGCTATCCACCAGTTCGCCAAGCAGTATCAGGTGCCGGCGGTGCTAGTCAACCTCAACTGGTACCATGCTATCCAGGATCACTTCAAACTGAAGTCGGAGGGCGGCCCCTACGAGACCCCTTTCATCCACGCCGACGAGGTGGAGACCAGTTGGTCGCTGGCCCTTTTCCCGGAGCTCATGGACATGAGCGCAGCGGTGGACACCACGCCCACCAGCTTCTTGGGGGAGAAGATGGGCCGACATGTGGACAAGGCGGGGAACCTGCAGCACAAACCCATCGCCTGGTATGGCCAGGTGGGGCTGGGACCCATTGAGGTGGCGGCCTACCAGCCAGGCTGCGTGGGCCAGGCCACCCTGGCCAATGCGGAGAAGGCCCGCCCCGGCGTGGAGGCCCTGCTGGACTACATGGTGGAGCTGGTGGAGGACATCCTGGAGCGCTTCCCGCCGGGCGAACTTCCACCCTGGGATCAGATCAGCCAGCGCCCCAGGGAGGAACTGGAGGCGGTGTGCAAGATGCCCTTCGAGCCCGGCTGGCGAAGTATCTACATCCTGGGCTATCCACCAGCGTGATCCACGAGGGCTCAGGGATAGCGAGCAAACACTGAGGGCCTGGGAGATTCATCCCAGGCCCTCAAGGCGTATATACCGCCCTTACTCCTTCGCGATCAGGGGAAGATAGACAGAGACACCTGATACCATCACCTCTGCCCCTTGCGCAGTGGGTATCTGGCCGGTCGGCGGCAGTTCCGTATCCGCCACTTTGACATTCTCTAGTTGCAGGCTGCCTTCCCCGACCTTCTGAGCGGTCAGCACGATGTTCGCCAGTACGCCATGGCCATCAGGCCCTCGTCCATCTCGGAGAGTGTATCCCACTACCGTCTTGCTACCTTCGTTGTCGAAGAGAGCAAGATACGCGGTCCGCCCAGTGCTTCCCAGGAAATCTCCCAACGTCACCGTGTTCACCTGCAACAGCGCGGGATCATACTTCAGATCAAACTGGAACCCGCCCAGGTCTGTCACATCGGTGATCACTACGGTTACACTGAAGGGCTTGCCCACGTCCACCGTGCTCTCCTCCGGTTCGATCTTCACCTCAACATTCGCCGAGGGAGCTGCCTTGGCTGCCTGCAGGAGTGCAGAGGCCTCCGCTTCGCACGGTCCCCAGGCGTCCACGACTTGCATGATGTCTCCAACGTCGATCTCGCCGTTGTCATTGAAGTCGTAGTCGCTATCGTAGCATGCATCCACACCAGACTCGCAGCCCCAGAGACCGGCTATGGTCATGACGTCCACTATGTCCACGACACCATCGCCGTTGAAGTCGCCAAAACACTCTTCCACGACGATGTAGCCATCGGTGGAATCGAAGGAAATGGTGCGCCCCCCTGTGTCGAATAACCGAGCGTTCTGGAAGGCAAGATCCGTCTCTCCTGGGGCGATAGGCGACAGGAAGGTGGTGGCCAGGACGCCCTTGCCGGTAGGTCCTGGTCGCCCTGGATCTGCAGGACAAGAGCTGTATGCCCAGAAGCTATACCGCCCATCTCGCTCCAAGGTGCTATCATAACCGCTCTCAACAGTCCGCCCCGTCCTTCCCAGAAAGTCGCGCAGCTGTATCCTGGCCACACGGACCACATCGGGGTCGTACACCACATCGAACTCGAAGGCCCCCAGATCTGACACATCGGTGATGACCACATCGGTGGTAAAGCTTAAGGCACCAGTGTAGGTGAAGACAGTCTGGTAGGAGGGGCTAAAGGCAAGTTCGGTATGCGGCGTGCTGATTGGCGTGGGTGTGGCGGTTGGCGTGGGTGTGTGGGTCGGCGTAGGCGTGACTTCGCCGCACCACTGCAAGGACACATCGTCTACATACATCCAGGTCCGCCCGTAGTAACGGTAGGGGTTATTGTAGACGCTGAAGTAGAGGCGCAGTGTCTCACCGGCATAGGACGAGACATCAAAGGTGTGCTGGGTCCATATCCGACTATTGGAGAGCACCGAAAGGATTCTATCCTGTAATACCCAGCTAGTGTCGTAAAGAAACACCTGCTGACGGTCCCATCCACTCGAGTCTTGCGTGTAGGGCTTGTACCAGAAGGAGAGGGTAGCACTCGAGGCACTAGAGGGAATGGTGACATCTTGATAGATTGACGAATAGGCATATCCGTCAAAATACCCTGGAGGGATCCCTAATCGCATCGATTGCACACCGGAGTGGGCCTCGGCGGTGGAATAGTCAGCAGGGAATGCCGTTGTAGGAATTGTCCAATCACTGTACAGCGTCTCAAAGCCACCATTCTTCACCAACTCCTCACACAGGATGGCCGCTCTGTAGGACGCTGTCACCTGGGAGACAGGTCGGAGGACAAAGGAGAGGATCACCGCCGTTAGCAGCGAAGCAACAAGGACTGCTATGGATAGGTTTCTGGTTTTCATAGATTCCCTCCTGATGCATACTGTAGGATTGCCAATAGGATCTCTGCTCATAGCTTCACCTCCTGATCCATGCTTCGGATTGCCAATAGGATTTCTGGTCATGGATTCACCTCCTGCATTTACCTGCGTGGTTTTGTGAGCCTCAATCACAAAGGGCTATCAGATTGTGGGAGTAGAGATGGGCAAGCGTCCAGGCAATTTGTGGCCTCCCAACTTCAGGGGATTGCATCAGGTACCACCTGTTTTGGGAATAGTATACCACAACTGCTGGATTATATCAAGTCAAGAATGCCACCTGAACGCTCACTTAGGCGAATGGCTGGCACCCTGATCTTTTTTCTGCAGGAAAGTCTCAACCAGGCTGCGGAAGATGGGCGCAGCAGCCACTGACCCCTCGCCACCGTTCTCCACTACAACGGCGATGGCGATCTGCGGGTCATCGGCCGGGGCATAGCCCACAAACCAGGCATGGGGCCTGCCACCAGGGTTCTCCGCCGTGCCCGTCTTGCCCGCCACGGGGATCTCAAAGCCCTTGAAGACCCAGTATGCCGTGCCAGCGTCCTGATTGGCTACCCCCCACAGTCCTTCCCGGATGGCCTCCAGGTGCTCAGGGGTCAGGGGCAGCCTCCCCCGGGCATCGGGGGCGAAAGGCTGCTCAGGGAGCTCCGGCGTGCCGCCGACCTTCCACACGAGCTGAGGCCGGTAGAGGGTGCCGCCATTGGCCACCGCGCTGATCAGCACCGCCATCTGGATGGGTGTGACTAGCAGATCCCCCTGGCCGATGGCCAGATTGACAGAATCTCCGGCCCTCCACACCTCTCCCCACCTCTGTTCTTTCCACTCCTCATCAGGAACCAGGCCCTCCTCCTCATCCAGCCCTTGCACGCCTGTGAGCCGCCCCAGGCCAAAGCGGCGGGCATATTGGGGGAGGATCATCGGGTCCCGCTGATGGAGCGCCAGACTCACTTCGTAGAAGACAGTATCGCAGGAGACCGTCAGCCCGGTCACCAGATCGAGAATCCCGTGCTGACGAGGCCAGACCCAGCAGCGCTTGGTCCACCCTGGACCCAATCCGCTCCACAGCCCGGTACAGTTGAAGAGGGAAGTCGCTTCATAGAGGCCGGACTCCATCGCTGCAGCCATGCTCACGATCTTGAAGATCGAGGCTGGAGGGTAAAGCCCCTGTGCCGCCCGGTTGAGCAGCGGCTGCCCGGGCGCATGGAGCAGGACCTGCCAATCCTGAGGAGCGATAGCGGGGACGAAGAGGTTGAGGTCAAAGGAGGGAGAACTGGCCATGGCCAGCACCTGACCGTTGCGAGGGTCAAGGGCTACCACAGCCCCCCGCTGGCTCTTCAGGAGCTCGACCGCTCTCTGCTGAAGAGCTCGGTCCAGCGTGGTGTAGATACTCCGGCTCTGACGGGCCGGCTTCTGGGCCAGGATGTCTATCGTCTGTCCCTGGGGCGAGACGAGGGCCAGGGTACCTCCCCATTCCCCCCTCAGATATTCCTCGCCCCAGGCCTCTAACCCCGTCTGCCCCACCATGATGTTCGGAGGATAGCCCCTGTCGGCCCACTTTTTCGCCTCCTCGGCCCTGATGGGACCCACATAGCCCAGCACATGGGGGGCCAGATCCCCTCCATAGTAGACCCGCACGGGCCTCTCTTTGAGCACCACCCCAGGCTGCTCCTTCAGGGCGTCGTAGTATTCCACGCCCTTTTCTGCCGAGACCTCACCCAGAGCGACAAACCAGTCAGAGGGCACATCGGCGTATGTCTGGCCCAGGATGGAAATAGGTTCCTCCAGAACCTGGCTTAGCAGATGCAGGGTGCGCTCCTCCTGCTGCAGTTCCTCAGGCACAATGCCCACCACCACCCTGGAACCATTCGCCGCCAGGCCCAACCCCTGACGGTCGTAGATGTGGCCCCGCGCGGGCACCTCGGGCAGGAGATAGAGATGGCCACCCCTCTCCAGTTGGGGCAGAATACAAGCTGGTGACCAGGCCACGCCCCAGCGCCCCTCCTCCAGTTGTAGGGTCAGGGTGTTGGTGACGGAGAGAGAGCCCAGCAGCAAGGTCTGGGCTGTCAGTTGGAAGTCAGCCAACGCTTCTTCCCCTTGAAGCACTGACTGCAGGTTGATCGTGAGTCGGGTGAGAGTCATCGCCTGGGCCGCACTGGAGTAGGCGGCGATGAATTCCTCCTCCGATGTGGCCGCCTGAGAGGCGGAGGTGAGCAGAGCGTACATGGCTGAATAGTCATCTCGCTCCCAGGCCTGAAGGAACGCATGGGCAACCCCCTCCGCTGATGGGGGTATAGGCGTGGGCAGCGGTCCCGGTGCGGCCAGGGAGAGGGGCAGGACGATGCCCTGACAGCCCACGCACAGGGCGGAGAGAAGCAGCAATATGAGGGTCGGAGATCGAAAGTGGGCCATGTGTTCCTGTTTCAGGGACCGCCGGCCACCGACCGCAGACCGCCGAAAGAACCTACGAGATGTTGCATTTGGCAGCGGTCGGCGGTCTGCCGTCAGCGGTCACGTCTTGAGAGAGCAACCAAGAGGCAAGAAATGCATGGGCGATGGAGACCTGTTCCCCCTTGCGCTGGATATAGCCCAGACACTCCAGCCAGCGGAGGCAGATGGCCAAGCGCTCCTCCTCGAACCCCGTCGCCGCCTGCAGCTCCCTGGCGTTCCAGGGCCTGTCGGCGATGAGCCCCAGCAAATCCCGTTCCTCAGAGAGGAGGTTCTGATAGTCCGCGCGAAAGAGACTCCCCAACAGCTCATCCACCTCCAGGTCCGACTCGGTCGGGGGGCGTAGGGAGTGGTCAGGCTGGTACAGCCGCTGACAGAGCCACTGCAGAAGGTAGGGCTGGCCGCCGGTGGCCTCCCTGATCCGTTCTATCGCTTGGGGAGCTACCTGCACAGGAGAGGGAGAGTTGCACTGCTGGATCAACGCCCTAGCCTCTGCATCATCCAGGCGTGCCAAACAGCGCAGTTGAAAGCCCTCCCAGAAGGGGTAGGAGAGTTGCGAGCAAAGCAGATGACCCAGGCTCAACAGCGCCCGGGAACCGGCCATGACGACCTGGAAGGCCGGCCATTCATGCCGCATCTCCCACAGGCGAGCCAGGAGCCCGGGAAAGGAGCTCGCCATATCCAGCAATACCTCTGCCTCATCCAACAGCAGCAGGAGTTCCATCCCCTGCACCTCAACCCGCCTCATTAGCTCCTCCGTGAGGGTGAGCAGATCGGGTGCGGCCAGCAGATCGGGGCTGAAGAGATGCGCTTCATAGTGAGCCTTGCCTCGGAGCTCAGCCCGCAACACCTGAAACAAGCCCTCCATGCTGCGGCCAGTGGTTTGGAGGTCCAGAAACAGGCAGGGCCTTCCCTCACTCAGGCAGACCTCCTCCACACGGCGCAGCAGTGAGGTCTTACCTGACCGTCGCCCCCCTATGACGTACAGAGCTTCAAACTGGCCACTGACCATCTCCTGCACCAGTTCCCCGCGTCCATAGAAGTGGGACCCTGTTACCCAACCGCCGCAGATATAGGGATTTCTCAAGGCGACTCCCTTCTGATCCATTCTTGGAATGAGGGGAGGAGATGTTCCCGCTTCTGATAGCGGTAGAGTACTCCACCCTCCATGAGCAACCTCCGATCCTCATCGGAGATGGGCAATTTGGGCAGTGCCTTTTCCCGCCTGCCCCCCTGAGCCCCTGGCCAACTCCCTCGGGCGAGTTGTTCGGGGGCGGACACAGACATGCTTCTGATCAGGACTTGTAGCGCCCGTCGACCATCGGGGCTCATAGCCTCCCAGAGCTGCTCAAACTCCAGGGCCCTCTCTTCCAGAGCGCTTTTCAGGGCCGCTTCGACCTCCGAGGCGGTAACACGACGCTTCTTTTGTTCCAGCGCCTCCTTTACCGCATGGAGGCACAACTTCTGGGCTTCGAAGGGCCTTCGATCACTGTAGGCAATGATGTGTCTTATCGCCTCCTGATCATAG
>Ga0209609_10001763_pt1 | contig 12501 bp, 16 predicted proteins | sample LakKivw325mmetaG_FD_184136 | JGI IMG/M metagenome (GOLD analysis project Ga0209609, IMG submission 184136) | Anoxic lake water microbial communities from Lake Kivu, Rwanda to study Microbial Dark Matter (Phase II) - Lake Kivu water 325m metaG... | ecosystem: Environmental > Aquatic > Freshwater...
GGATGTCATGCAAGGTCCTCTTGCCTATCCTATACCGGTCCGGCTGGGGTAGGTCGTTGGAGGATGCAGAGCTGAAGCATGGGTTGTGCGGCATTCCGGTTGGAAACGTTTTCTAGTTTGAAGATTCACCTGCTTAGACCATGCAAATTGTCACGTTACTTTCAGACTTTGGGAATCGAGATCAGTACGTCTCTGAAATGAAGGGGTCGATACTGAGCCTTTGTCCTTCGACGACTTTGGTCGACATCAGTCATGAAATAGAGAAGTTCAGCATTCGAATGGGCGCCTTCGTCCTCGCTGCTGCTTCAACGTATTTCCCCGCAGGCACAATCCATGTCGCGGTTGTGGATCCAGGAGTCGGCGGACAGAGGCGGGCTCTGCTCATAGAGACCCAACGGGCCACATACATAGGTCCTGACAATGGCATACTTCTCCCAGCGGCTTTGAGAGACGGAATCAAAGAGATGTATTCGATCGAGAACCGGCAATTCATGAGAAGTCCCGTTTCATCTACCTTTCACGGTAGAGATGTGTTTGCATATGCCGCAGGCAGAATAGCCTGCGGCGCAGAAGTGACTGAGGTCGGACCAGAGGTCTCTGATCCGGTTTCAGTCACTCTCGTGGGCGCGGAGAGCTCTCGTGAGAAGATCAGTTGCGAGGTCCTTGCGGTCGACTCATTTGGAAACATAGCGACGACTGCAAGCGAAAAGGATCTGGAAACGATTGGTCTTAAAGTCGGGGAGGGGCTCGTAATGCAAACGAAGCGGCGAGCATACCATCTGAGCGTAGAGAGAACCTACTCGGATACAGACAAGGGCAAGCCCGTCTTGCTGGTCGGAAGCTATGGCCTTCTCGAGCTCGCGATCAACAAGGCAAATGCGGCAAAACGATTTAATCTGTCGCCCGGTGATCGGCTCACTTTCCGGCGCCGGTTGGGTTATCGCTCATAGCGAGTTCCCTGATGCGTTCTATCCCGTGGATCTTCACAAGCGTCTCTGCAACGCTCCTTGGAACCAGCGATTCCCAGTTCTTCCCATTTAGGATCCTCTTGCGGATTTCTGTCGCCGAGTAGTCATGCCGTTGAAGGAACGGGATTCGTTCGACTCTGTATTCACGTTCCTTGAATAGACGTGATGTGAGTGCTTCATTCGTGAAAACTACATCAAACTTGGGTGTCTGGGATACAATGAAGGGAACCCAAGTCGCATGGATGTGGACGTCCCTGATCGGGATTACAAGATATTTGCCTGGGTCTGTTCCTGCTTCCTTCAACGCGGCCCGTATCATCTCAACACGTTCTCCCGCAGTGAACGGATTCTTGTCAGAATGACTGTACTCAGCGCTACCGACCATTATGATGAGCTCTTCCACGTGCTCCAGTGCATTCTTGATCGCGCCCAGATGTCCTAGATGGAATGGCTGAAATCTCCCTACGAATAATCCGCGCTTGAGCTTGGTTCCCACCCTTATCTCACCTCAGAATGGATTCCACACGCAGCTCTGCGAGATCCTGTCTCTGTCGAATTGCACACCCTCACGCATCAGCAGCTCTCGTTTAGTCCGACTCCTGCCGTTTCTCTCAGACCCATAGTTCCCGATTTGAAGCGTTGACCGGACGACTCTATGACAAGGGATGATAAGCGGGAGTGGGTTTCTAGCCATCGCGTTCCCGACTGCTCTGGAGGCTCCTTCTGAGCCGACTACCTTGGCCAGTCTCCCATAGGTGGTGACTTTGCCTTTGGGGATTCTGATCGTCATCTCGTAGACACGCCTCAGGAACTCTGAGGTGGGCATGAGAGCGACCTCTGGAGAATGATTGACGTCTATGCCCGCGTAGATTCGGTGAAGCCCTTCAATCACTTCAGACTCACCTGATGAACGTGTCAAACCGCGCCTCAGATTACTGGGCAGAGACCAGATCGTGGATTTCTCGGCCACTTTCCTGCTACCGCTGAAGCCGCAGGCCATCAGTCTTCCCTTCTCATCGGTCACCGCGGCATACCAGATATCGTTGCGCTTTGCCGAGCTCAGAATCAATGTTCGGGACCCGACTTGGCCGGAGATGCTCGTAAGGGTAAATAAACTAGGGGCATTCACCTGCGACGGGGGCAAAACCAATGATCGAAATAGACGGCAGCCTCGGTGAAGGGGGAGGGCAAGTCCTCAGAACCTCGATCGCTCTCTCAGCCCTGCTCGGAAAAGAGGTCCACGTCAAGAACATTCGAGGCAAGCGACCGAATCCGGGTCTTCGCGCGCAACACATGACGGCGATCCGGGCGGTTGCCTCTCTCTCGGATGCTGAAACTAATGGGCTCCAGCTCGGATCGACCGACCTGTACTTCACGCCAAAAAAGAAGATGTCTGGCTCGTTCAAGTTCGACGTAGGCACCGCTGGAAGCATCTCACTAGTGCTTCAGGCACTGATGCCCGCCTCGGCCTTCTCATTAGGCAAAACGGAGTTCGAGATAACTGGCGGAACAGACGTGAGGTGGAGTCCAACGATAGACTACGTCCGCTTTGTCGTGCTCCCTAACTTGTCGAAACTCGGCTATCTAGCAGAGTTGAAGCTGATCCAACGAGGACACTACCCCAAGGGCGGAGGACGAGTATTGATGATGATCCAACCATGTAAGGGATTGATGCCTCTACAACTGACTGAGCAATCAGAGATCAAGAGAGTGCGCGGAATCAGCCACTGCGTTAGGCTCCCTGCCCATGTTGCCCAAAGGCAGGCAACCGCTGCACAAGACATCTTGAAGGAGATTGATCAACTAGGTGTCTCCGTAACATTGGAGACGTATCCTAGTGCGACTGACCCTCATGTCGCGCCGGGAAGCGGAATAGCTCTCTACACCGACAACGAGCCTGGTAGAGTTCTGGGCGCGGACAGTGTAGGAGAACGAGGAAGACCCGCCGAAGAAGTAGGTCGCCAAGCGGCGACCCAACTCGTGGGAGAGATCAACAGCGGCGCCCCGGTTGATAGGCACATGTCCGACATCCTGATTCCGTACTTGGCAGTGGCTGACGGCAGCTCAGAGTTTCGAACATCACTCATCACGATGCATACGATCACAAATGCGAGAATAGCCGAGCTCATATCAGGCGCAAAGATCACCATAGATGGTGAACTCGGGAATCCAGGAATCGTAAGAGTGAAAGGAATCAGCCTCGGCCCCTAGGCGGTCTTACGGGCCCTCGATATCCATATGACCTGACCGGTCTGTACATTGATGATTCTCATAACACGATGAAAAGGAATTAGCGTCTCCTCTGATTCAGCCGTTGCATACGTGAACCACGATGGACCGACCTTCGTAATGAGGGATGCGTTGATCTCACGCATGTCTCCAGAGACTCCTCGATGAATGAAGTAGATGACATAGTTCCCGGCTCGTTCTCTTGCGTTCCATGTTATCTTCTTGAAGATGTTCCTTAACGGATGCATGATAGGTCGGCCAAGGACAGTAGGACAGTCAACATCAACCTTAATAGAGTCGCCATTTCATGCGGAATCTGCGACTGGTTTCTGGTGACTTGAATGAGTGAACCTTTCATGCCGGGCGCCACCACGATCGGCGTGGTCTGCAAGGACGGCGTAGTGCTCGCTTCTGAGAGACGTGTATCCTATGGGTACTTCGTACAGAGCAAGAGCGGGAAGAAGGTCTTCCGAGTAAGCGACACGATTGGCGCCGCGTGTGCAGGGCTTGTTGGAGACATGCAGGTCCTGACAAAGGAAGTCGCGGCTCAGCTCAGTGTGTACGCTTTCGAGCGAGACAGGGCTGCATCAGTGAGGTCGGCGGCGAAAGTCATGGCAAATCTTCTGTTTGAGAGACGCATGTTCCCATATCTAGCCCAGACCATCGTCGGTGGAATTGACGACGAAGGTCCAAGTCTCTTTGTACTCGATCCGCTAGGGTCGGTGATAGATGACAAGTTTGCATCCGTGGGATCAGGTTCCGAGATTGCCATCGGCGTTCTGGAGGCAGAGTTCAAGGAAGGCTTGAGCGTTGAGCAAGGTAAAGAGCTTGTCAAGAAGGCAGCCAAAGCTGCGTTGGCGCGCGACATAGGAAGCGGGAACGGACTCGACTTTATGACGATCACCAAGAGTGGCATCAAAGAGGAAGGCGAATCTCTCAGCTGACCGTCCGACTGCGAGTCGAATTTCGTTCGATGCCCGTTCGTGGGTCAACTCATTTATCCATCAGAAGCGAGGTCTAGCGGCGAACATAGTTGCTATCGAAAGACGAACTTGCCGGACTGCAGCATAAGCTCACAGATTACGACAAGACAAGAGAGAAGCTGCTGGAGCTGACGAGGAAGACCGTTCGACTTGCCAGCTGGGCGATCGTTCAAGCCCACAGAGGGCAGATTTCAAAGGCCAAGACGACTCTGAGGGAAGCTGAAGAGAGCATTGCTCAGGTGCGAGCTCTCTTGAATGAGCGCTCTGAGTTCAAACAGGTCGGCTATGTGATTGTTGCTTTTCAGGAGTTCTCTGAGGCCAGGATTCTGTTGAGCTACGCAAGTCGGAAAAGGCTGCTGTCACAACGTGAAGTGGGCGTCGATTGGATGCCGTATGTGCTTGGCCTCTTGGATTTCATAGGTGAGCTTCGCAGGATGACGATGGATCAACTGAAGGTCGGCAAGCTGAAGGAGGCTCAAGGGACTTTCGAATCGATGGAGGCTCTCTTCGAAGATTTGCTCTCCCTTGACCGTACGTCAATAGTTCCTACGTTTCGGAGGAAGATGGATGTTGCCAAGAAGCTGGTCGAAGCCACACGCGCGGACGTGGTCGCTGACATTCGAAGGTCCTCTCTTGAGAAGACAATGAAGAATCTTGAGAAGCGCATGCGCTGAGCTTCCTTGTCCTCTAAGAGAATCGCTATACCTCGGAATCCTACGCTTCGAGAAGCGATCATCCTACAGAAAAAGTTGGCCCCTCTAGTATCTCAGCAGAGTAGAATTCCAGAGCAAATACGGTACATTGCAGGGGCTGACGGCGCATACGACAAAGAGCAGGCTTCAGGAGCGGCAGTGCTCATCGAATACGCCACCTTGGAACCAATCGAAACCACGACCGCCAAAGCTCGCGTGATATTCCCCTACATTCCGGGATTACTGTCGTTCAGAGAGGGCCCAGTGGTTGTTCGTGTGCTTCGCAAGCTGAAGATCAAGCCTGATGTCTGTGTAGTCGACGGGCATGGTCTGGCGCATCCTAGAAGGTTCGGCTTGGCTTGCTATGTGGGGGTCGTCACGAATCTTCCCACGATAGGTGTGGCGAAGAGCCGGCTCTTCGGTACGGAAGTTGGAGAAACACTCGTCGATTCAGAGGGGAGCGTGATCGCGAGGGTCCTCCGATTCAATAGGAAAAGCCTCTATGTGAGTGTTGGTCACAATGTATCGCTTGAAGATGCAGCGAGAATCGTCAAGCACTGCATTACCAGACGCGGTCTTGAACCCATCCTATCGGCGCATCAGGAGGCGAATAGGCTGAGATGGTCATCGAAGACGTGAGTCCTGCACTACTGTTGACATTGTGCAAGCTTGCAGAGCTTGGAGCATACTCTGGCGAGCTGTCGATCACCACAGCAGATCTGGCGAGAAACCTGAACGCCTCACAGCAGACAGCCTCGCGACACCTAATAGACCTTCAGACACTCGGCCTAATCAGAAGAACCCGAAGTGCTCGCGGGGAGGCGATCAGAGTGACTGCGAAAGGGTCGGAGGAGCTCAACAGAATGCATCTCCGGCTCAAGGCGATATTCGAGTTAAAACCAAGAGAAGTCGTGCTCGAAGGAACATTGTTCTCAGGAATAGGCGAGGGCGCTTGGTACGTAGGCCAATCTGGCTATCGCAGACAGTTCGCGGAGAAGCTGGGTTTTGATCCCTATCCTGGCACACTGAACCTACGGCTCAGACATGATTACAAGGACGAGAGAAGACTCCTAGAAACGCTTCCGCACGTCGAGATTGATGGGTTCCGAGACGGTGAAAGAACCTTCGGGCCTGTCATATGCTACAAAGCGAAGATCAATGACGCGGAGGATGGAGCGTTGATCTCGGCAGTCAGAACGCACTACGCAGGCGACGTGATCGAGATGATTGCACCAAACAATCTCAGAGCGAGGCTCGGACTCAAAGACGGTGATATTGTGAAGGTTCGTGTCATCATCCCGTCTCTTGGAAGAACCTCTGCCTGATCACAGAAGAACTCAGATACTTCTCTCTGTCGAACTTGGCAAGCCGGACTATCCTGACTTCGAGCCCCTTTCTTTCGACAAGCTCGGTGACTGTTCGCGCAACAGAATCTTGGTCATACCCAAGGGCGATAATATCGGGCCTGACGTCATCAATTACCTGCTCATACCCCATGCCCACGTCTTCATAGCCAAGAATAGCAGCATCCACGGGCTTCAGTGACTCCACAAGTGCACGCCTATCCTCTTCAGGAAATACAGGTCTACGACCTTTCAATGTTTCAACCGTGGTATCGGTTGCCACGACGACTACAAGAAGGTCTCCGTGTGTTTTCGCTTCAGCAAGAGCAGCAAGATGGCCAAGGTGGAGTATATCATAGACTCCTCCCACGAGAACTACGCCCAGCTTCGATCGTCCCTTAGGCAACAACGCGTACTTGTCCGTGTCTTGACGTTCGAGCATTCCAGATCTCGTGAACTGTCTCAACATATCGTCAGATTTGCCTGGATCGAGCCCTGTCTTCTCCATCAGCTCCGCTCTCGTGAAGGATGATTTCCGAAGTTGCAGGATGTAGATGGACTTCAAGAGATCCTTCTCGTCTTGCTCACTCAGGTCCATCTCACTCTTGCCTCCTAGTTATTTCCATGGCATCATCAACGAGATATCATTTGTCAAGTCGTGACGATCCGACTGACTTCAGCGAGTTGGTTTTTCCTAGATCCGCTACGCCCATGATGCTCAACGAATCTAGGAGACCTTCGGCGTACGCAACGGAGGCCAGAGCGGTCGTTGGTTTCCCTGTTTCGAGATAGTACTTGCTGTCAGCCACGTATCTCTTGGCATAATCAACTACGCGTAGTGCGTCAGGATTGCTGACAACCTCGGCCATTTGAAGGGCTCTCTCTATGGCTGCTAGGTAGGTTCGTGTGCGTTCTCCAGGGTCTTCGTTCATTCTTGGCCCTCCAGCAGTTCTCGTGGGGCTCCGGCAAGTAGTTGGAGCGCCTCGGCCTCTACAAAATGCAGTCTGCTTGGGATAATGATCGACCATGGGGGGTCCCCAAAATCGCCCTTCAGTAGATCTCTTGCTCTATCCGCTCTCACTAAGCAGTCAGGGGCTTCGACACGTGCGAGTGCAACCATGAGTGTCTCTTCCGTCAGCAGACCTGTTCTCTTTGCGGATTCCAATTTGATGAGAATTCGAATTGCTTCGGGAATCGTCAATCCTCCTTGCTCAAGGTCCAGGAGAGCGAGCGTATGAAGGCCTATTCTCTTGTTGGACGCGATGAATTCGTACACCGATTCCGGAGCAGGGCTGGTCTTTGGCGAGGGGATCGTGACGGTTCTTCCGAACTTGTATACTTCCAACCCTGTGGCCCCGGCTACGGCTGTGAGTATTGACGCCGAATGGATGACTGCTGTCCGGATGCCGAGTTTTTTGGCTGATAACAGAAGTGCGACATGCGTCGTTGCTGACATCGGATCTCCGGGAGTTAGAAGGGCCACGCGTCCTTTCTTGGCCTTCAACAGAATCGTGCGTTGAGCGTCTTCTTCTAGGTCTTTCCTGGTGAGGATCTCGATTTCCTTTCCAACGAGGTGTCGCAATCGATCCAATGAGAGCCCTGGCATGATACTGGTGTAGAATTCTGCATAGACGATGTCCGCGTTCTTGGCGGCATTTAGACCACGTAAAGTGAGGCCGTTTTCGTCATGTAGGCCCATGCCGATGAATGATAGTTCTCCCATGTTGTTCTCAGGGGGGAGTTACGTGTGGGATGGTATTATTCGTGACCGCTGGGGAGGGAACGGCTAGACTACTATCCTGCCGTTCTCGACTATTGTTCTTCCATCGAGTTCCACGGTTGCTTGGCTTAGCGTGCCTTGGAAACCGTAGTCACTGTTGTTCTTGCCGCCGATGCTCAAGCTTGATCCTATCCCGATCGAGACAGTCCCCTTTGCGAGACTGTCGTTTAGGAATCCAGTTCTTACCCGCGGGTTAAGTCCAATCGTAAGACTAGCAATCTTGTCTTTGTCTCCGTGTGCCTTCTCGAATATTGCACCGAAGGCGTCTAGGTTCTTCTCGGCGTTGTAGGACGTAACGTGCCCGTTCTCGAATATCCATTGAAGCCCGTGTATCAGTTTCCCGACCTGGGGTATTGGTAGGTCGAAACTGATTTTGCCTGATGCGCTGTCCTCGACTACAGAAACGGTCACGGATCCCGTTGGGAGAGTTGTGAAGAGCGCCCCGCGTCTGATGTCATCATCATCTATGATACCGTCATTGATCTGGGCCTGCCGTCCGAGTATGGAGAATCTCAGATCCGTTCCTATTCTCGATCGGACTCGCACTTCTCTTGCCCGTTCTAGGTTCGAAGTCACACGTCTCCCTAGGATGCTCATATCATCATATCGAATGGCCGTCGCAGAGTCCGTCATGCGTTTCCAGCGCTGGAAGTTGAAGCCGTAGGTTCGGGCTCTTTCGGGTGTCACCATTCCTTGCTGCAAGAATGCGCTTCGGATCTTCTTCTCGCGACTCTTATCCTCATGTCCCTTTTCACCCTCGAATAGGGCCGCGAACTTTCCAGGCGGTATCTTCCGCATCCGTAACGGGTTCGCTGGGCCGCCGATGAAGATATTCACGGTAGAGTATTCGGCCGTGCCGAGGCAATGTTTCGAGGTCACCTTCAGGTTCTCTTCGGAGAGCGTCTCCATTTGCGAGTAGTACGATCTATCGGTGTCAAGGATGGCCATGGCGTCGGCGCCGATCCTGTAACACTCCTCCAGTATCGCATCAGACAACTCGATGGTGTGCGCCCAAGTGTTCACGGTCACGACGTCATCGGGTCTAATCCTTAGGCAATCACTAACGATGGCATGTGCAACTCGAACCGACATCTTCAATCCAGCCAGACTAATAGGACAAAGTGCCTGATAAGACTTGAAGCACCACGGGTCCTGGAGACAAGATGGTGCTCGATACGCCTGATTCTGGGAAACCGAGTGAAGAAACACCAAGTGAATGATGTGAACTCACTTTCAGCTCCAGCAAAGACCCCCCCAGATCCTTCGGAGATCGCCTGTAGCTTCTGGAGCAGCGAGGACCTGTTTCCTATTGGCCGCGAAAACTTAAGTAGACTTTCCAGTTATGTCCGAAAGCTTGGGGTCCGTAGCTCAGTCAGGCAAGTCGATTTGCCCTCGAAAGGTAGAGCAGCGGTCTCGCAGGAGCAAGGCTGAAGCTCTTAACCGCTGGGGGACACCCGAAGGTCGAGGGTTCAATTCCCTCCGGACCCGCCACACTTCTTGGGCGAGTCCTGAAAACCGGGCCTTCTACGGCTTTTATAGCAGGCAAAGAGGAGGCCCGAGGCCGCATCGAATGGCGCACAAGAGGCTCCTGAAGGACCCTCAGGTTAGTCGATGGTATGATAACGTGAGCCGCGGGTCGATGCTGACTGCCCAAGCGTACCTTCGCCGACTCGGGTTGTTCTGCAGGAGATGGCATTCAACACCGGCTGGCCTGCTGGAGAAAGAGCCGCGAGAGATTCACAATCTTCTCGTGGACACGGTCACAGAACTTGAAAGCAAAGGCTACGCCGGCTCCTACGGACAGGCAGTTATCAAAGCCGTGAAATCCTGGCTGTCATTCAACGACATCACCTTAGGCGAGCGAAGAATAAACTTCACAGACGCAGACGACACACCGACTCTACGAGAAGAGAAGGCACCTGAACCAGGCGAGCTTCGAAAGGCTCTCGAACACGCCTGCCCAAGGACCAGAGCCGCAATGGCGCTATCTGCATTCTGCGGCCTCAGGCCCGGTGCCCTGGGCAATCATGATGGAAGTGATGGCCTAGAAATACGTGACCTGCCGGAAATTCAGATAGACCACGAGACCATGACGGTCTCGTTTGCGCAAGTACCGACGAAAGTGATTGTCCGCAAGAAAATCAGCAAGGCCGGGCATCAATACTTTGGTCTCCTCAACGAAGAAGGTTGTCGATACCTAGGCGAAGAGCTAGAGCGCAGACTCCGACTGGGCCATACCCTAGCCCTCAACTCGCCTGTAATCTCGAACTTCGACGCAAAGAAAGAGAGACACGTTACCACCAAGGCTATCTCAGCGAGTATTCGCGAAGTTATCCGAGCAGCCGGGTTCAACTGGCGACCCTACATCCTGAGGGTCTACTTCAGTGGCAGACTGTTGTTCGCGGAATCCAGAACTAAGGGATTGCTCAGAGATTACCGCGTCTTCTTCATGGGACACAAGGGCGACATCGAACACGTCTACACACTGAACAAGTGCAGACTCCCTGAAAGTTTGGAGACAGACATGCGTCAGGCATTCAGTCAAGCCGCAAAGTACCTGGATACGGTTCCGAAGCCCGAGTCTGCAAGGTTACAGGACCTAAGAGAGGTCCTGCTCTTCACCGCTGGATACACGGAGGAAGAACTCGAGAAGATTGACCTCGCGAACATCAGCACAGATGAACTCAAACAGCTACTGAAGCAGAGAGCTTCTCCTGGCAGTAGGGCTGACATGACGTCCTGTTCAAATAGAAACGGCAGGAGCAAGCAGAGGGTCCTCGACGGTGAAGAGGCAGCGGAGTTGATCAACAGTGGAAAATGCGAATTCATCGGCAATCTCCCAACTGGCAAGGTCGTTGTGGCAGAGCTTTAGGGCATTGAGCTATCTTGAGGTCATCATCCTGTCCCAAGCGACAGCCATTTCGACAAAGGCGGACAGAGACACCTCGTCTGGCTGGCAGAGAATAGCAATGCGCAGCGCGTTGTCAGAGGTCAAGTTCCTGCGAGCCCACTGCTTCAACATCTTCAGGTCGATTTCATTCAAACCTCCTCAGAAGAATTCTTCTATCGGCCTAAAAGCGGCGTCCGACAGCAAAATCGGATGTGCCAACAGGGCGGTCGCTATCCTTTCCACCTTGCAGCTGACAATGTGTGTACGTTCAGATATGAGAAGATCTCTCGGACGATCCCCGAGAAATCCCGAAGGAAGCGACGGAGCACAATCGGGCAGTGTGTTACTGGGGATCTCTCATACACGTGGCGCCGTACGGTGACCCTTCTTTCTCTCTGGCGCCCAATCTAAGGCAAGGTTTCGTGTGAAATCGTCCGTGATGCAAGGGATTACCTCTTGAGCACCGGCCGAGCTGCGTGCCTCTTTCTCTTTGACCTTCTCATGAGGCCTCTTCGGGATCTTTAGCAACGGGAGTTTGTGGATGTAGAATGTCTCGAGAGTCAGGTCACGTGAACGTGGTAGTGAGGCAAAGAATGCGTCCAGTTTCTTTCCCAAATTTATTACAACGTTGTAGTAAATCTTCTTGGGCTTCCAGCTCTTCCTAATGTTGTACGCGGCAGCGAGGGCTTTCTTCGGGTTGTTCTTGACCGCCGCATGCTCAGGGGTTCCCTTGAGCTCTACGTCCAGCATGTGGAGAGTGTGTTCCGTTTCTTCAGCGCCTCCACGTCTGCGCGATGCGACGGGCTCGTCAGCTAGGTGAATCCGCCGTGCGAAGCAGAGTGCTATGGAAGACCCGCCACATGTTGCTTTGCCAAACCCGTGCTTGTCACGCAGCTATTGCTCAGACGAGTAGCAACGTTGCTACTATTTTGCCGGGCTCCGAATTACTAACAACGTTGTTAGTAATCCGCGCCTCAGTTTGCTTGGCTCCTAATCGATTAGTGGGGAATTGGGTCCTCATGACGAAGAGGCGGAGAATGGAATGGTTCTAGGATCATGCTTATGTAAGGGGAGCGCGCACGCTATGGTCGTAGCAGATTAGAGTCGAGATGCCTGGTCGTCAGACTGATGGCAAGCTTGTGAGCAGTCTGCCACCGTTGGATCACGGTAGCGCGGGTATCCAACGAGGCTTCGCGCCAACCTATCGTTGATTTTGAATCAGCCAAAAACCACACGGGATCACGACGGATCACGCCAACCACCCGAGGATCACCCGTACGAGAACGCCCATCTTTCAGCTCCTCGCCAACCTCGACAGGATCACTCCAAGGCCAACTCTTCAGGATCACTCTCCGCCTAGTCCGCAGGATCACCACTTTTGCGAGGCTACTCAGCACCCTGAGGCAGGTGGAGATGGAAGAGGCCGCTGTATTCTTTAAGAGAACAAGTTACCAACTTCGGTATGCACGTCGATAGTTGTCCGAAGTGCGGTGCACCTGGCTACGTCGTCCGGAAATTCGTCAAGGGACATGGACCCTACCCAATCGTTCAACACTACGACCACAAGTCAGAGAAAGGAACGACTAGAGTGCGACAGTGCTTCATTAGTCTCAAGA
>Ga0209609_10001764_pt1 | contig 12499 bp, 9 predicted proteins | sample LakKivw325mmetaG_FD_184136 | JGI IMG/M metagenome (GOLD analysis project Ga0209609, IMG submission 184136) | Anoxic lake water microbial communities from Lake Kivu, Rwanda to study Microbial Dark Matter (Phase II) - Lake Kivu water 325m metaG... | ecosystem: Environmental > Aquatic > Freshwater...
GCATTAATGAGCCCGCCCCCGGAGCTTCTCATGGTGGCAGCTCTCCTGACAGCTGAAATTAACGCAAATGATCATGCTTTTCTGACTATGACAAGCGCCCGAACGGCTCAAGATCAGCACGTTCCAGTTAAGCGAGCATGAAGCATGGGTGATTCCAACCGAAAATGACTTGTTAGGCAAGTAGGGCGCGCCCGTCAAGTCTTAAATGACTTCCAGAACCAGTCTAGTCCGTGAGAACTTCCGGTTCCAGTAGCGAAACGCTTGGAGCTTGCACCCAAATGCGGGTTATGAATGTAGCAGCAGTTCTCCTGATACTGCTTGCGATCGCTTCGATGTTGAGTCCTATAGCATTCGCTCTTCCCCCATTGGAGAATGGAATCACTTTTCCGACAGGCACGTTCGTAATCCCGATGGATGGACACCAAGCGGAAAGGATTCTGGTATTCGGATTCGTTCACGCCCTACTGGCTGATCCGAACCCGATTCAACTTTTCAGAGTAATAGAGCCGCCGAACGTGACCTTGACCACTAACATGACCGCATCACCTGCAGTGTTCGCCGGTGGACCGTTTCTAGTGAATCCCAGCGACGCGGCAAAAGTAGCTCAAATGAAGAGCAAGACTGAGTTCAAGCATGTGACCGTTGGAGTACTGACAACTCAGCAGGTGCTGGACAACATCTTCAGAGTCACGGTACCGACGAAGATTCTGGTTGTCAGAGGCGAGCCCGCGTGGGGACGGACCGACATGACCCTTGATGCGATGAAGATCCCTTACAACATCACCACTCATAGCGAACTTGAAGCAAATCCCGACATGATGTTCAGCTACTCATTGATTGTCATAGACTGCAACGGCTGGAATGGCAACATTCCATCTCAGATTGCAGGTGATCTCAGAGCTCAGGTTACCTCGGGGCACGAGGTGATCTTCACCGATCGTGCCTTGATGGACATGAACTCCACGTTTCCTGGATATGTGACGCTAACTGGTCTCCAGCCCTCTGACAGGATTTCAGCGGCCTACGCCTACAATCCGCCCAGAAAGTACGACCTAACAAAATACGGAGCTTCAGCTGACAGATTCACGTCAGAGTTCCCGAGCCAATATTACAATGCTCCGCCGCGTCCGAATGAGATTAACGTTCGGACAGACTCGATGGGAGTTGCCGTCTCATCGATACCGTCGGGCAGAATCAATGACGTTCGAATTCTGTCCGACACGAGAAAGTTCGGGCCTGGAGGCAATCAGTATGCAATCCTCGCGTTCTATTTCGAATACGGTCAAGGAATTGTGGAAGGGCTGGCATTCCACCCGCAGGAGCAAAGTATATCGACTGTTGGGGCAAACGGGTACTACGCTGTATACGAGTTCTATGGCAACAAATTCGTCCACGGTCCTCCCCCCGAAGGCTACACACTTGACGCCACCCCGAAATCCGCCACGACAGCTCAGGGCACATCTGTGGCTTACACGGTAACTGTACAATCCTTTGGGAATTTCAACAAGCCTGTAAGTCTGAGCATCACGTCCGGAATGCCTCCTTTCGCAACATACAATTTCGTTCCTCCGGCGCCGCAGCCACCAATTGGGGGTGCTGCGACCTCAACCCTCACGGTCACAGTACCTCTGACTACACCAGTGGGGAGCTATGTCCTGAATGTGACGGGGCATGACACATCAAGTCCCTCCATCGTGAAATCGGTTCTCGTCACTTTGAACGTGACGCTTGCGCCTGCCGATTTCAAAGTGGGAGTCTCCCCGAACTCACTGACCATCAACACGACAGAATCAAAGAACGCAATCGTCACAGTCACTTCGATCGGAACGTTCAATCAGAACGTAACGCTCAGCGTGACGGGGTTGCCCGCGCACGTAACGGTGACCTTCACGCCTCCTGCGCCTCAGCCCCCGGCAGGAGGCACTGCAGACTCGATAATGAGAATCACAGTCGGCGGGGACGCAGTCAATGCGACTTATCCACTCACGATAGTTGGGTCAAACGGGACCGCAACGAGATCCGCGCCATTCACACTCACCATAGTGAAGCCCCCTCAGGCTGGCATTCCGTGGCTGACGTTGTTGCTCATATTATTGGCGGCCCTGGCGGGAGTGGTTCTCGGTATCCTAGCGTACGCCCTATCATCCCGTCGACGGGCAACAGGTCCTGGTGGGCTGAAGTACGTCGTTCCAGCGAACGCGCAACGTATGCGCTGTGCTAGCTGCGGGAATCCGATCGCCTTGGACACGGTGTACTGTCCGTACTGTAGACAGAGACGAGGAACGCCAGTCGCAACTGGAGTCGTCGTCTATCCCCCTACCCCCAGACGTGTAATTGTGATTCCTGAAAGAAGAGCCGTGTGGGGATTTGTTTTGGCGATGATAGCAGGAATTCTGATACTCGCGAACTCGGTGGCACTGCTTTCCGCGACTTTCTGGGGACCTCCAACCGGGTGGTCCAACGTCTTTTGGTGGTTAGGCGGTACATCAGGTCTGGGGCAACCTATCGCGGTCCTCATAGGTCTCATCGCGGGGCTGACCGTAATCGCCGGTGGGATGATGATGGTGATGAGGCGCGGTCCGATTGGAGCGGTCATAACGTTCCCATTTGCTGTGTTGAGTTTCATAATCGGTGGAGGGTTCATTGTAGGAGCAATCCTCGGGATCGTTGCAGGCATCCTAGGAATGCTCAGGAGATAGGTGTCTGGCAGCGGTGCGACACCTTATCATACCGTGACAAAATCACGCGTCTAGTGAGCGTCGGATATAAGGGAAAACGCGATCAATCCATCGAACTCGGGTGCTGCGGCCGCCTCATTGTTGAGCCTCGTCTGCGTATCCCAATCGCTTTGTATCTATGACGTTGACGCGTATGTGCAGGTCGACCTGTCGTTTTTCACTGTTTCCGGCATTCAACCACTGACAATAGATGATTCAAGGAATAAGTCATGATTTGACGTATTATATCGTAGGGCGAAATTATGTCAATGGAATCTTTCGAGTACTATCGCGACGCCAGCGGATTCTGGCGAGTGAAGAACATCAAAAGGCGCCGCCGTTCCACGATCTAATACACTATTGCGTGCGCTCGACATCCGTTCACACGTGTATCTGTACTATATCCCCGTCAGATAGTATGTGGCCGATCCCGACACGTTCCCCATCATAGCTTGCGCTCTTTCCCCAAACCCTTGCATATTTGAACTGGTGAAAGAGGACACTATGTATTTGACGGCTTAATTCACCGACAGTCGTACCTTTCTTGATGATGAAAGGTTCAGGCGAAGGATGCGTGGCATTGGGTTCCTTCGTGTAGATCCGTGCAATCTCCAGAACCTCGAATAGTCGCTTTCCAAGGTCTGACAGTCCAGTCCTAGTGAGACAAGAAGCAACCAGCACAGACCTCTTCAAGTCCATGTTGTCGAGAAGTCGTCGAGCACTTGCGGGGGCATCTATCAAGTCTGCCTTGTTGGCCAGCACAATCGTGGGTTTGTAGATGAGATTCGTTTCGAGGATCACATCCTCGATATCGTCAAGTGTCACGTCCCCCGTTGTACTGACTATCGCGTTTGAAATCCCGTAGCTCTTCAGCAGTGACAAGACTTCGTCGCGAGTACAACCCATTAGGCGGCCCGCGGCGAAAAGCTGCACGCCCTCAGACCTTGTCTTTCGGATGACGACATTGGATTCCGACCTCTGAGTACTCACCTGCGAGCGACCGAGCTCAGCCAGGATCGCTCCCAGTTGTCCGACGGGGTCAGCGCTCAAGTCGATCATGACGATCAGGCCATCACACGTGCGCACTAGGTCGGCCGAGCCTTCCTGAAACACAAATCTTCCTTCGCTTCCGGGCACGAGAGCTGGAAGCTCGACGAGCTGGAACTGTACGTCCTCGAACAGTAGCATTCCCGGTATACTCTCTTTCGTTGCGTACGGATATGCCGCCACAACTGGCTTTGCGGCAGTGACGGCGCTTAGAAGACTGCTGCGTCCTACCTTGGTCAGACCAAGAATCGCAACTTGGGCTGCTCCAGTCTTCTGCAGACTTCGTTCCGTAGCTTTACTCCCGCCCCGTCTCTGCTTGGCCTGCACCTCGGCTTTGAGCAGGGCAATCTTACGTTTTGTCTGCGCACGAAGACGCTCGTTCCCTTTGTGTTTCGGAATTGCTGAAAGGAATTCCTGCAGTGCAAGTATCTTCTCTTTGGCCGTCCTCGCCTGCTCGGCCTTGTTCCATTTGGCCTTCGCTTCAGCCGTAAGGTTCGCAGGCAAGGGCGATCTTGTAGATCAACCAGAGATCGATTCGGAAAAAGCTTGGCGTTGGAACGCATCGGCCCGATACCCGCTTCCCGATATCGTTAGCTGGTGCGCGAGTCAGGCAGATGTGAGTATCTTTAAATATGTTCTCAGCCTTAACGCGTCGTTACCAATTCAAGGAGCTTTAGAATCTCATAATGGCGGAAGTCTGCTCGACGTGCGGTCTCCCAAAGGATCTTTGCGTCTGCGGCACCATTAGCATGGAACAACAGCTTGTGAAGGTCCGCCTTGAAACAAGGAAGTGGGGTAAGCCCACTACTGTCATCGAAGGGATCGATGCAAAGAGCGTCGACCTTAACAGCTTGGCTGGGAAACTCAAGAGCTACTGTGCATGCGGTGGAACCGCAAAAGACAACCAGATACTCCTCCAGGGCGATCATCGAGACAAAGTTCGCAAGATTCTCGTACAACAGGGCTTTCCTGAATCAAGCATCGAAATACACTGACAAGGTATTTCGCGGGGGGCTAAGGTGAACCGTTTCATCGAAGTAGTGAAAGCACTCAAGCGCCCCAGCCGATCGGCTGTCGCATGTCCGCAATGTGGGAGTCTGAACATAACCAAGTCAACCGGGATGGACGGATGGATGCTTCCCCCATTGTACCTCTGTCCTGATTGTGGCTACGCGGGAAGAGTAGTTCTGGAGATCCAGGCCCACGACACACGCCGGGAGGGCTCCGGGGATGGGAAGAACAAGACGGTACGTTAATGTGCCATCTTCGGCACGTTAATATTCCGCTGTTGCGTAGGGGCTACGCGCTCTCAAACCTGACGAGACGCGGATAGGTCCCAATGGTCAATCAGGATGCAAGTCAAAGCACAACCATACGCTCTTGGAGGATCCTCAGCGTATTCATCATACTTGTTCTTGCAACGGCACTGACGATGGGTGTTTCTCATGCAGCGACAACACCGGTCGAACGGTCTGAGTCGATAGATCTGCACACGGGTGATTGGCTTTCAGTATCCAGCAACAGAGAGTCGCTCCAGTCAATCGAGATCACAGGAAACCTGTCTGCTGTCCAGCTCCCTTCAGCTCCGCGTTACCCGACAAACAGATTCAACATGACCTCTTACGCCCAGGGTGACTACTCAATCACAATGACTTTCAGCTTTCCTTCGGAGTACAACGTAGTCATCTTAGTCAACGCGGGCAATGCAACGAGCAAAGAAATTGCCTCATACTATTTCTCATCAGGTCAACTGCTTCTCACGATCGATTTGAATTTCAGCGCACCTGACCCGGTTATCGCCAATACTCACAGCGCTGGGTGGGCTGATTTCGCAAGCTGGACAACTCGTTTCGGAGCTGCCTTTCCGTTTTGGGTCAAGCTACTGTATGCAGTACTCGGATTCCAATTCGCTGCGGTAGGATACAAGTGGATCAGATTCGAGAACGATGCAAGACAAGACAAGTCCTCGATGTCAAGATTCGACAGAGGGAACCTGCTCTATCTTTGGAGCGAGGTACTCTACAAGCTCCTCCTAACTGCATTGCTCGTAATTGCGACAGTGATGAGCGGACAGTTGATTCTACTTTCAGTCCTGAAATTCATGTTTCTCGCACAAGTCAACATGCTGAATCTCTGGGACCTGTACGTTTTGGGATTCGCCGCGGGAATAGCAGTGATCGCTTACTGCTTCAAGCTCCTTCTCCAAAAATCGTTTGACCTTAACCCATTGTTCCAGGACTGACTGAAATGGATTCACAGCAAGCAGTCCAAACCGAAAAAGACAGGGCGATCCAATACCTGTTCGGATCCCGCGTCCCATGGTGGGCGAAACACAGGTGGCTCCGTCTGGCCTTCTATCTGCCTCTCACCGCACTAGACAGGAACTTCAGCAGGTGGAAGAGGGCGCGAGTTTCGCCTAGACGATTCCGCCGTCTCAAAGAGCGCCTGGACCGACAATATCCGCCCGAGACATACTCTCCACGCAACTTGATTGGCAGAGAGAAGGAGTTCAACCTTCTACTAGACGCATTTCGATTGCATGTACTAAGACATCCGGTTCTCGAGAAACTGTTCACGAGAGAAGAGTTGCCGAAGGCCTTCTGTCTGAGTGGCCAGAGCGGAACCGGCAAGACATTCCTGACAATGGTTTCACTAAAGCAGATGCTGCTTGAAGGGCATTCGAACGGAGTCTTGGTGTCTCCTGTAATAGTCAGGGGCCCCGACGTATATTCCGAGTTCTATGGGCGAAGCACAAAGCAGCTTGGAAAGATATTGGATCAGGCCGCCTCAACGCCCTCAGTCGTGTACATCGACGAGTTCCAGAGTCTCGGCAAGAAGGTCAGGGGTGAAACCGGCACTGAGATGGAGGATACACGGGTCCAAGACGAGCTGAACCGTTGGCTCGACAAGATCACCTCAGGACCATCCAGGACGCTTGTGGTGGTTGCTACCAACGCGTACGAGCAGACTCGTGAGGACATCCGAAGGCGGATGATGCGCATCGACTTGGATGCAGGAGTGACTCGCGAGATGCTTCTCGCTCTAATCGAGGACTCGCTGCAGCACGAAGGATGGAAAGGGGTTTCTCCGATCGAGATTCTCGAAGTACTAGAACGTGAGGCCACAATACGTCGTAGAGGTTCCATAACTCCGAATGATGTCAGATCCGTCTTCAGAGAAGTCAAGAAAGTAAGAGAGACCCCAGTATTGGAGACGCTAAGAAGGAATCTCACTTTCGCGCTTCCACAACTCCCAGTCACCAGGCACAGAGTCAAGGTTGAGGAGTTCATTTCTGCATCCAAGAACATGAAACTGTACTCGGAACAGGAGAAATCCCGCGAAGTCATGGATGCAGTCTACCTGATCCGCCCAAAGGAAACCCGGCGGCAAATCGGGGGACTACACGAGATCAAGGATCGTATTCTGAATGAAATCTCATTGGCGTTCAATCCAAAGATGGCAGACCTGGGCTACGATTCTAACTGCCGATTTCTCTTGCTCGGCCCGCCGGGAACAGGGAAGACTCTACTAGCATTGGTTGCGGCCGCAGAGAACAACGTCGCTTTCATCAAGGTCAGGGGAGGCGAATTGATGAGCGGTGCCTCATACCATGGCGAGCCCGAACGACGAATCAAGGAACTGTTCGGACTTGCGAGACAGCGTAGCCCGTGCATTCTCTTCCTAGATGAGGCCGACGCGATCTTCTGGGGAGGAGATGCAACAAGTAACAAGCTTCTAGCCCAAGTCAAGTCTGAGCTGAGCGAGCTAACATCCAAGGACAGAATCGTCGTGATCGCAACGTCGAACAAGGAAGAGCTCATCGACAGGGCAACCCGGGATAGATTCGAGCCCCACGTCTACACTGTACCGCCCCCGCAAAATGACGAGGAATGGAACGAAGTTGTCGAGATACACCTTCAGAAGATCAAACCGTACCTAGTTCCAGACGTTGAGGCAAAGAAGATCACGCGTATGTTCAGACGCGAGCGAATCCTGAGCCCTCGAGGAGTCGCGGAGACCATCACTGAGGCGCACAGGCTATGGGTGTCAGAAATCGGCGCGGCCAACGAAATCCGGGAAGCCACAGACGAACAGAAGAGAGGGATAGTGCGGGTGCGATTTCGGGCAGACTTGGAGAGAATCGAGCAGTTGCTTCCTGCAGCCAAGAGAGATCTATCGATTCTGGATCAAGTTCAGCCCGATACGTACAGGCTCACACTGCAGCATTTCGAGTGGGCGCTGAACTCCCTTGAGACTCCGGAAGACAGGCATGCTCGAGAGCTAACGGAATCCCTGATTCTTCCCGAGCCAACGCCTGGGGTCGCATATGGATTATACACAACCTCTCACGGTGTCGGCGGAATCATGGCGGTGCAATGCAGCATCAGGCCCTTGGTTCCTGGGGAACGGCAAGTGTCAGTTACTGGCCAAGCAACATCGGTCGTGCTGGGCCAATCGGCAGTTCCAGATCGTTCGGTCACGCAGAGTGCAGAGAATGCGGTCGAGGCGGTCAGAGGATGGTTGTGGACCGCGTCTAGGATTGAACTAAACGAAATGCACGTCCACTTCCAGATGAGGAGTCTATCAGAGGGCGCTCCAGGTCAAGGAGTCTCTGGTCCGAGTGCGGGCCTAACCATGTTCATTGCGCTTGTGTCCGAGCTGGCCAACATAAGATGCCATGCCTCGAAAGTCATGACCGGCACTATCGGCATAAAGCTAGACGTCGGGCCGGTCGGCGGTCTCGGTGGTTTTGGCTCGGAGACAGGGAAGCTCGTTGGGATCCTGAAAACAAAACGAGTACGAATAACGGACATGTTCGTGCCAAGAATCAACTATGAGAAGGCTCGTGACGAGATGGACGTACTGAGCGACGAAGGCATCATCATTCACCCGATCGCTTCGGCCCATGAGACATGGAAACCTATGTTTGGCCTGAGTGAGAAGGTCATCCTTCAGAAGATATGCTCACGTCAAGCAGAGGAAAGTCATGGTGAAAAAAAAGGGACGATAACGAACTGCGTACCTACACGTTGAGCTTTAGGGACTCCTTGAGGCCCTTGTATCTATTGCGAACAGTGACTTCGGTCACGTTCGCGACTTCAGCGATCTCCTTCTGAGTTTTCTTCTCTTGCTCAAGCACACATGCGACGTAGAGCGCTGCAGCAGCCAAGCCCATCGGGTCTTTGCCTGCAACAATGCCCTTCCTTCGTGCTTCGTTGATGATGTCCATGGCTCGTCTTTGGGTCGGCATGCTAATGTCTACCTTGGTCGCTATCTTTGAGACGCATTTGACTGGATCCTCGACGGGCATCCTGAGGTCAAGTTCTCTGACGAGGAGTCGGTAGCATCGAGCGACATCTTTCTTCCGTATGCGTGTCGCTGCGGCTAGATCCTTAAGTGTCCTTGGTGTCTCCGAGAGTCGGCATGCAGCGTACAAGGAAGCTGCCGCGATCGCCGCGATCGATCTTCCTCTCACAAGTCCGCTTTCGAGAGCTTTCCGATATATGACGGCGGCTCTTTCTTTGATTGGGTTCGGGATGTGAAGCTTGTCGGTGAGTCTGTCGAGGTCAGCCATTGCCTGAGCGAGGTTCCGATCAGCGGATGAATGAACCCGGGTCCTAATCTGCCACTTGCGAAGTCTGAGCATATCCAGGCGGGTCGCCAATGGCAGCTGGCGCCCGTACGCGTCTCTATTCACTCTATCAATGACTGTAGATAGCCCCTTGTCGTGAATAGAGAACGAAGTTGGGAGGCCGACACGCCCCCTTTCATCTCTCTCCTCCTTTGTAAAAGCCCGCCACTCTGGTCCACGATTGATCGCATGTTCACTCAGAACGAGGCCGCAATTCTGACAGATTACCTCGCCTAGATCAAAGTCTTCGACGAGGTTGTTGCTCCCGCATTCGGGGCAGTTCGTTATCTTGCCAATTTTCTTGGTCGTTGCGGCCATTCTTTTCTCCACTCTCCATACTTCGGCGTGCCCACACCATCTGTCGCCAAAACACACCTTCACAACGGGGTCGGGAACGGAAGGCGGCCATTTGGTCGGAAGGCATAATAGCCTCGGAATAGTCCTATAAAAGGCTTATCCAAAAAGAGAATATAACCCTCCACTTGAAGCTCCTTGACCCCTCCATAACGTGACAAAATGACGCCCGATCACGGTTTAAGCTTTGGAAATGCAAGGCGGAGCGCAAGAGGGCTCAAATTGGGCGAAAAGCTGCCATGTGAGGCAGCTATCGGCATGACCGGTGACATGTGCACGCCAGTCGAGTAAGAGCGTTGAAATCGTGCGGAGACGGCTCGATCTGCCAATCTTTCGGCAACTTTTGAGGGCAGACAGAAGTGAGGCGAGCGAGGATTCGCCAGTGTCAAGGGACGACGATGTAGTTGCGGCGATAGGAAGAGTCCAAGCCAGTGTTACCAACATCAACACTATTCGTTTCGAGAGGGATGCGTTCCTACATGTGCACCCGGCTCGGGGTATCGGTTCCGGATTCATTATCGATGACAAGGGACACATCCTCACCAATCATCATATCACAACTGGCTCGCGTGAGATCGAGGTTGCGTTGACAGACGGCAGAGCTTTCGAAGGAAAGCTCGTCGGGTCAGATCCTGCCAACGATCTCGCCGTCGTGAAGATTGACACACGCGATCTGCCTGTAGCCGAACTCGGCAATTCAAGTGAGTTACGAGTGGGTCAGACAGTCATCGCCATCGGGAACCCATTTGGGTTGGCTGGCGGCCCCTCAGTCACAGTGGGAGTTGTCAGTGCGCTCAACCGTCACATCTTGGCGGAAAGAGTGTACGAGGACTTGATCCAGACAGATGCATCTATCAACCCTGGTAATAGTGGCGGCCCGTTGCTCGACTTGACGGGCAAGGTCGTCGGGATCAACACCGCCAATATTCCCGGCGCTCAAGGTATTGGATTCGCAATCCCGATCAATACGGCGAAAGCGGTCCTGGACGACATCGTAAAGTACGGCAGAGTCACCCGGCCTTGGTTGGGAGTAATCGGTCTCGATGTCTCCCGGGAAATCGCACGAAGGTTCACTTTGGCCGTTGGTTCCGGAATCTTCGTGATGCAAATCATCCCGGAGAGTCCAGCCGAACGCGCACAACTGCAGTCGGGCGATGTGATCGTAGGAATTGACAACACGCAACTGGATTCCATGGAAGGCCTGCAGAGAGAGATAAGAACACGAAGAGCTGGCGACAGTGTCTCCCTCGTCGTCGTGAGAGGATCCGAAGAGGGGAAAGTGACAGTCACGCTGTAGAGCTAGAGGTGTCCCAGCTAGGTGCCTTCTCGGTAGTCGTGCAAGTAGTGGTCTTGGCCGGTCGTCAGACTATCGATCGTCATCCCCATTGTCTCCAGCTTCGTCTTTGCGATCTGTCTCTCGTAGTTCTCTGGAACGGGATAGACTCCCGGTTGAAGATCTCTGCCTTTCTCAGCCAAGTAGACCAACGACAAGAACTGGGTCGCGAAGCTCATGTCCATAACTTCCGAAGGATGTCCCTCTGCCGCGCCTAGGTTCACCAGTCTTCCTTCGGCAAGGAGGTAGAGCCTCCGGCCGTCTCGCAAAGAGTACTCCACATTGTTTGGCCTGATCTCCCGTTTTCTTTTCGCCAAACGAGCAAGGTCTCCCACGGAAATCTCGACGTTAAAGTGACCCGTGTTACAGAGGATAGCCCCGTCCTTCATGCGTTTCATGTGCTTCTCAGTGATGACGTCCTTGCAACCAGTAGCTGTAACAAAGACATCTCCTACGCTGGCGGCTTCGACCATTGACATCACCCGAAAACCATCCATGGCCGCTCTAAGGGCATTCAGGGGGTCGACCTCGCAGACGATGACGTTAGCTCCCATTCCCCTCGCCCGGTTTGCGAGCCCACGTCCGCAGTGGCCATATCCCGCAACTACGAAGCTCTTGCCGCTCAGTAGAAGGTTCGTCGCTCTCAGGATTCCATCCAGAGAGGATTGACCTGTTCCGTAGACATTATCAAAATCTGATTTAACCTTCGCATCGTTGACTGCCACTATCGGATATCTGAGCATGCCTTGATCTGACATCGCACGCAGGCGATGAACGCCAGTTGTTGTCTCTTCAGTTCCCCCGATGATTCCGCTTATCTGATTGGGTCGTTCCTGATGAAGCTTGAAGACCAAGTCGGCTCCGTCGTCCAGAGTAAGCTGAGGCTTGCGGTCAAGCACCTGACTAACGCACCAGTAGTACTCTGATGTCGAGAGTCCTCGCCAAGCAAACACCGACACGCCCTCTTTCGCTAAGGCAGCTGCAACATCGTCTTGAGTTGAGAGCGGATTACAGCCGCACCAAGCAGCCTCGGCGCCTGCGTCGCGGATCGCTCTCACCAGAACTGCAGTCTCTTTGGTCACGTGAAGGCAACCGCCGATCCTGAGGCTCTTAAGTGGTCGGTTCTTCAGCGCTCTCTTTCTCAGAGCCATTAGAACGGGCATGCGAGATTCTGCCCACTCAATCTTGAGCAGTCCTTGCTCGGAAAGGGATGGGTCGCGAACTTTCGACGACATGCCATCGAGTATTGAGGGCTTGCCTCTTAAGTCTTGAAAGGAACCGGGGCTCCGGCAACCGCGTGTAATGACCGTTCGCTCAGACGTGTCACGGGAATATCCCTCTGAGTCTCGTTATCGCAGCCATCTTGTCTACCGCCAACATGTAGGCTGCCTCTCTCAAGGTGACCTTGCGTTCTTC
>Ga0209609_10001767_pt1 | contig 12497 bp, 10 predicted proteins | sample LakKivw325mmetaG_FD_184136 | JGI IMG/M metagenome (GOLD analysis project Ga0209609, IMG submission 184136) | Anoxic lake water microbial communities from Lake Kivu, Rwanda to study Microbial Dark Matter (Phase II) - Lake Kivu water 325m metaG... | ecosystem: Environmental > Aquatic > Freshwater...
TCCTTTACTACTCTTATCTCGTATTCAAAACTCTCTTTGATATCACCTAAATGAGTAATTACAAGGACTTTTTTAAACCTGTCCTTTATTGCACTGATTTCTTTAATAATTCTATCTTTTCCGCTTTCGTCTTGAGAACCAAGCCCCTCATCGATAACAAGCATCTCAAGAGAAGCTTGAGACAAAGACGAGAGGAACAGAGATATCCCTACTCTTATAGCAAGATTTATTCTGAATTGTTCTCCGCCACTAAAAAGCTCATACCGTCGCCTCTCGCCTCTATCATAGACATCGATATCAAAACTATTTTTATCGCCGCTCTTACCGCTTTTAATGGTGCTAAACTTAATCTGCATATTTCCGTTTGTCATACGAAGAAGCAAGTCATTTGAAAGCATCTCGATTTGAGGAAGCACACTTCTTATAACTGCAACAGGAATGCCTTCTTTTCCAAACATGTCATCACAGACATTTAATATGCCTTTTCCTTTTTCGTACTCTTTTATTTTTTTCTCGTTATCAGACACAGCCTCTTTTAGTTCCACGAGTTTTTTATGCTGTTCTTCAAGCCTGATTTTCTCGTCAAGAATCTTTTCCAAATACTTGCTTACAAGTTCAAAATCCTTTTTATGAACCTTTAAGCTTTCATCTATTCCTTTAAATTGTTCGAGGTGCCTGTCTATATCGAGAAGGCGTTCAACGTTTTTTGACTCAAGTCTCTGCAATTCAGTTTTCTCATCTCTAATATGCACAAGATTCTTTTCTAACTCTTCCTTTTTTGCAGAAGCCTCACTAAGCTCAAGAAACTCCTTTTCATACTTAGACAACTGGTCCTTTCTAATCTTCATCTGTTTTAACAATTCCTGATCGAAGCCGATATCAGAAATAGCTTTTTCTAAATCAGAGATTTTCTGGTACTCATCTTTCATAAAATCTTTTGATGCTAATTCATTCTCTACGGAAGCTTCCTCTTTCTCAATCTCTTCTTTTTTCTGAACAAAGCTGCTTAGATTTTCTTTGAGATTCATTATTTTGTTTTTACAGATAGAAATATTAAGGTTTTGCTCGTTTATTTTTTTACCAGCATTCTCAATATCTTTTTCAATTTTATTGCTCTCTTCGATTATTTTATCACGTCTGCTCTCTATATCCACAAACTTTTCCAAATTATCATCTATATTTTTTATTTCATCAAGCTCTGCCTGGACAAACACCTCTTTTTGAATTGCTTCCTTCAACAATAACAGATCGCTTGCAAGTTTCGACTTCTCTTTTTCAAATTCATATACGATAGCCTTCCTCCTCAAGATCTCAGAACGTGTTTCTTCGACTTTCTTAAACGCATTTTCAACTTCTTCTCTTTTCACAACTTTTAAGGAGGAGATCTCTTCTTCTAATTTCTTAAGTGACTCTTTTTTAAAAGAAAACTCGTTCTTGTTTTTCTCGAGTTCTATATTATAATTTTTCTTAATCTCTTCTTTGCGCTCCGACGATAAAGGTGAGCCACACAAAGGACATTTATCTTCACTTTCCTCGCTTATAATTTCGAGCTTTTCATACAGTTCACGGACCAATCGTTCAAGGTTATTTATATACATATTAAGTAAATTTCTTTTATCATTAAGCTGTTTGAACTGTTCTTCATAAACTTCGAGCATGCTTTTAATAGTCCTGTACCCAGTTTCTTCTTCCTCCAGAGAAGATTCAAGTATTTTAAAATCAGAGTCTTTGATCTTATTCTTTATTGCTTCATAGTTTCCTTCTTTTTCACGAATCTCTCGATTTATATTTTTAATCCTTTCTTCTTTCATGCTCTGAAATTCTTTTAACCTTTGTTCAAATTTCTCTTTCTCTTTTATTTGATTTAAAATTTCTTCTTTTCTAATATTAATTTCATCAAAAGTTTTACCAAGATTTTCCTTTTCCACCTTTAACTTTTCCAGTTGTTCAATGCCATCTTTTCCAAGAAGCTCTTCGCTTTTAATTTTTAACTGTGTATTAACAATATCGTCTTCAAGCTCTTTTAAACTCAGTCTTAATGATTTAACCCTTTCTTTTTTTACAGAAATTGTTTTTTCAACATCTGTAACAATTTTATTTTTATCGCTTACAAGTTTTTGATAGATATTACTCTTTTCAAGCATTTCTTCATATAATTTTTTAATAACGGTAAGCTCTTTATAAGATTCTTCTATCTCTCTTTCTCTACGCAGAACTTCAGAAATGCGATCAAGAAACCTTTTAGATTCAACTTCCTGCTTAACTTTTTGTTTGAGGTTTTCATCAATTTTATCAATATCCTGTTCAACATACTTTCTTTCATTTTGTAACTTATCTTTTTCAGATATCTTTTTTCTTACTGCTTCAATTTCCTGGTTAAGTTTATCTATCGCCAAACGAGTTTCTTTGATTTTTTCTTCCTTATCTTTAAACAAAGCTTCAATTTCTGGTATTTTCTTAACTTCTTCTTTTCCTTCCAGTACCTTTTTTGAAAGTTCTTTTATCTCAAATTCAGTCTCTCGTAATTTTTCTTTTACTCTTTCTCTTGCCTTTTCATAAATCCACAGATTTAACATTTCTCTGAGGATTTCTATTCTATCCGTTGGTTTCTTGGCAGTAAAATAATCAGAGCGCCCCTGCATAATAAAGGAAGATGTTATAAAGGTTTCATAGTTCATATGAATGATATTTTCTATTTTTTTGTCAGTTTCTCTTATTGTATTTTCAGATATATTTACAAAATCTCCATTTTTTTCCAGTTGTAAAAAGACATTTGAACTGTTCTTTGTGCTGTCATAGGTTCTCACAAGTCTATATCGATTACCATCCTGCAAAAATTGTAATGACACGTTGAGGAATGCATCTCCGTTTGACACAAGGTCTCTCAGCCCTCTTTTGTTGCCTTCTACACCTCTTGCCATGCTAAAAAGAGCAAAAGTAATTGCATCAAGGATAGACGATTTACCATGCCCGTTTTCTCCTGTCACAAGTGCAACATGAAACTTAGTAAAATCAAGAACCTGTTTGTCCCGATAACTGAGAAAACTTTTTAAAGTAAGAGTTTCAGGAAGCATTTTAACGGATTTTAACTATCAACTTGATGCCAGGCACCAGAGTGATAGTAGTAAGAGTTTCTAAAAGCATGTTAACGGACTTCGAGGGCAGACCTTAAAATCGATATTGCTTCTTCCGGTGAATCTGCAAAGAGAATTTCAACATTTCTGCGAGAATCAAGATACTTACCTTCGTAAAATATACTTTGTACGGAATCCGCAAGCTCACCTGAACCCCTGAGTATCACTATAGGTTTGGAGTTCATATAAGCAGAAGAGAGCTCCTTTAAAGTTCCATTTTTCCCACCAATCATAATAATTGCATCGACAGTCTGTACCATCAATTCTGAGCGCATGCCCATTCCAAGGCCTGTTGTAATAGGAATATCAATATACTGATTTGCCTCTTTTATAGTTAGGGAGGGAAGTATCCCCACTGTAATGCCTCCTGCTTCTTTTGCTCCTTTTGATGCAAACTCCATCACTCCGTCTCTTCCTCCACTGAAAAGTAGCCAGCCTTCCTTTGCTATAAGATATCCTATTCTGTATGAAAGGTCTTTTAAATATTGAGGAAGAGGTTCCCACGGTCTTTCTGACTGACCAATGACACCTATTCTAATAATTCTCTTCAATCTCTTCCTCTCTATCTTGATGAAGTTCGTATCTTAAGCAACACATAAGTTTTCCACAGGCACCAGTTATTTTGGAAGCGTTGACCGGGAGGTTCTGCATTCTTGCATAAGCAAGCTCAACGGTTTCAATGTCTGTAAGAAAACCTGTACAGCAGAGAGGGAACCCGCATGGACCGAATCCACCAAAAAATTTCATTGCATCCCTCGCTCCCACCTGCCAGAGTTGTATTTTCGTCTGAAAAGCTGAAACAATCTCTTTTACCAGTTCTCTAAAATCAACTCTTGAATCTGCTGTAAAGTAAAAAATATACTTTTTTTCGCTTTCGTCCCATACAGTTTCTATAAGATGCATCGGGAGCTCGAGCTTATTTATCTTTTCCTTACAAATCTTGAAGGCATTACTTTCTTTTTCTTCAAGCTTATTTATATACGCAAGGTCCTTGTCATTCGCAATTCGGATGATCTTGCCACCATGACCTTCTCCCTTGAGGGTATCCCATCTTTTAACATCCATTTTCACGCGTGGGTTTATTACTCTTGCCAGCTTTAACACACTATTAACATCAACCATAACCTTATCAAACGGTTTCACAGGACAATCGGGTTTTGCGATAAAATATTGTTTCATATCTTTCCTATAAAAAATCGAAACAAGCAAAACTTTATCTTCTGTTAAATTCACTTAATCACCTCTCTAATTTTAAAAAGCACATTAAACATTATATACATAGGGTTTGTATTTGTCAAAAGCGCCTTTTTGCCTTCATTGAGAATATCAAAAATGCTCTCAAGTTTTTCACGTGGAAATGTAAAAAATCTATCAGCAAAATAACCAAGGAAATCAATATTAATAATATGTTCAGTATCTTTGGTACAGCTTACAGCAAGGATATCCTGAACAATGTCTGATATGTTCTCAAGCAAAAAATCTGCGCTTTCTTTATCAAAACTGTCCATATAAAATGTTTTCCACTGCAATATAACTTGAGCCACAGGTCTTTCATCCTTTAAAAATTCCAGAAAATATTTTATAAAAGACTTCCTTCCCTCAAGCACATTTTTCTTTAAGTAAAACTCAACCCTCTCAAGACTCCCCTTTGAAATATGTGCAAGGAGTTCAACAGTCTCTCCATTAAGACCTTTCGATCTGAGAATTTCTTCTACAACCTCGGTACGCAAAGGTTTGAATTTAAGTTCTACAGCTCTTGAACGTACAGTCTCGGGTATCATACCTACGTTTTCAGCAATAAGGATATTAACAGTTCTTTCGGGAGGTTCTTCAAAATATTTAAGCATGCTGTTAAAAGCCTCCTGGGTACCTGTATCTGCATTATCAATTATATTTATTTTGTATTTACCGTTTATGGGCATGAAAGAAAAATCTGAAATTGATCTTATATCATCTATGCTAAGATATCCCTCCGCAGCTTTAACAATATTTACATTCGGGTGGACATTCTGTTCTATCGCAATACAGTTTTTACATTTATCACAACTATCAAATTCTTCTTCAAGACAGTTCAGAGCTTTGGCAAAAGTCTTTGCGGTGAGTAGTCTTCCCGTTCCCCTCGTCCCGGAAAAGATAAATGTCGGAGGTAAAGAATCTTTCTCAAGAATTTTTTTTAAATAACGAATAACAATTTCCTGGCCTTTTATATCTTTAAGTGACATTTCTCTTAAAATTATCCACCCTTTCTTTAATATAGGCATAAAAATCTTTGTTCAGTACTCTTTCATAAGAGATTTTAAATTCAGGGTAAGGCAGCCCTTTCACAAATCTGTAATGAGATTCAAGAGTTATAATACCTGAATTTTTTTCCATCTGAAGAAAATACCTCTGCGAAGAGTCAGGCACCTTATCCTCCATTCCTTCAGGAATTGCAATAAGATATATAAACCCGTAAACTTCCTCATCAGAAATATTTAATTCTTTAAATCCTCTTTTGATAATTCTTGAGAGCGCTTCATCCTGCTCGTAAAATTTCAAAGAGAACTTATCAAGAGTATCAATTGCATCTGCAAGATACGCACCGAGACCGACACTGATGTTATAAAGCAAAGCCCCACCAACAACAGCTGCATCATCTGAAACACCAAGACCTTTCTTATGCCTGATATACTGAAATCTTATATCGGAGTGTCTTAAAAAGTCTGCATTAAAAGGGCTTAAAATAAGACCTTTTCGTCTGTATTCTTCAAGTTTATCTTCGTGGTCGCCATGTGAAAGTATTTCACCATCAAGCCCCATCTTTTCCATTACTCTTAAATCAACAAGATACGGTTTGCCGCCACCCATGTTCACTTTAAACCTATCATTAACCTTTTTTCTCGTATCAAAGTCATCCATGAGGCCGCCAAGATAAAGACCTTTAAGCACTTCGTGAGGATTCACTTCCCAGTCGAGAAACAGAGGACACCTCATAAGAGGTTCATTCCTTTTATTTACAAGATGTGTTAAATGCTCACCTTCAATCACCCTTTCTGCAAACTCGTAGATTTCATCAATAAGCATCTGCCTTTCAGAGCGGATAATAAATGTATCTCTTGCAAGTGCCTCAACTATGTCATTTATCGTGGTATCAACAAATTTTGCTCCTTTAAATGCACCATCTCCATTATGAGAATGGCCTTCTATAGTCTGCATAAAAAGAAGGTCTTCCACAGCAGGATCGGTCAAAAGTTCTTCTTCCTTCTGCAATCTCCTGAAATCTTTCCACATAAGTTCCTTTGGCGCTATTTTCATTTTCGTCTCCTTACAAATTATATCAAAAGTTCACCTTTATTCTTATTTCCTATCTGAAAGCCTTTTTAATCACTCCGCCGCCGAAAACAGTATCATCTTTATAAAGCACAAGGCTCTGTCCGGGAGTTATAGCAAATTGAGGAGTTAAAAATTCAACAACAATTCTTTCTCCTTTCTGTTTCAGTATACACCTATTTTCTTCACTCTGGTATCTTACCTTACCGGAAAGAACAATCTCCTCATAATTCCACTGTTCAATAAAGTTTGTATCAATAATCTCAGCATATTTAAAATAACAATCTTCCCTATCACCCACAAGCACATAATTATTTTTAATATCCAGAGCAATTACATAAAGAGGCTTACTCGATGATACGCCAAGACCACTCCTCTGACCTATTGTATAAAAGTAAGCTCCTTTATGCTCACCTAAAACATCTCCATACCTATCAAGAATCTTGCCATGTTCCTCTCCAATATGTTCCTTCAAAAAATTAACAAGTTTTCCCTGAATGAAGCATACATCTTCACTCTCTTTTCTTGGAGGCAGCTTCAGTTCCTTTGCAATTTGGTAAACCTGTTCTTTAGTGAATCCACCAAGAGGAAATATGGTTTTTCTTAGAGAATTTCCCTTCAACCTCCACAGCATATACGACTGATCTTTCAATTTATCGACACCCTTTTTAAGGTGCACCTCTTCATTCTTGTCGATTATTGCATAGTGGCCCGTTGCAAATAAAGAACCATCAAAAATTTCAAGAGCTTTTTCAAAACCCAGTCCAAATTTAATCTTTTCATTACAGACCGTGCATGGATTTGGAGTTATCCCGCTTTTATAAGCATTTATAAAGTACCGCACGATATTCTTTTCAAACTCTTCTTGGACATCAATTACTTCAACGGGGATACCAATTACCCTCCCAGCATTAATTACACTGCCTAAATCACAACACCTTGAGACTTCCTCCTCTTCTTTAAAAAGTCTGAAATAGACACCGAAAACATCAAATCCATCTTTTTTTAAAAGATAAGCAGCAACAGAACTATCAATGCCCCCACTCATACCAACAATCACTTTCATAAGCATATTTTATTATATTTATAGCAAAAGAAAAATTATGAATTGTTCCGCCAAAAATCCATATTTCAGGTGAATCATTGCCTCGTTAACCAAACCTATTCAAGCAAGAATTAAAAAGGTTGCCATTTTGTCTTTGTCTTCTCACGATTAAATTGGGATGTTTCCATATTTAAAAGCTTATTGTGAAAATTTTTGCAATAAAATGCAAATTATGATAAAATCGCAAAGAGGTAATGCCGTGAAAATTCCATATGCAACAATAGAAAGAATTGCAACATATCTCAGGTGCATGAAACATTTACAAGCTCAAGGAGTTAAAATAATTTCTTCCAGTGAACTTGCTCAAAACACTAAGACAACCCCTGAACAGGTGAGAAAAGATTTATCATATTTTGGAAAATTTGGAAAGACCGGAGAGGGCTATAACGTAGATAAACTTGCCAAAAAACTTGAAAGAATTTTGAGAACGAAAAAAGAGTGGAAGGTTTGTATAATCGGCGCTGGTTCTCTGGGAGGCGCACTTGCAAGATATCCAGGATTTAAAGAATCTGGATACTGCATAGTTGCTCTCTTTGACAACAATCCGGCCAAAATAGGGAAAAAGATAGGTTCAGCAGAAATTTTTGATATCAAAAATTTTAAAGAAATTACAGAAAAAACAAAAATAGAATTAGCAATGCTTGCAGTCCCTCAAAGCTCATATGAAGATGTAAAAGAAATATTAGAAAATAGTAAAATTAATGGAGTTATAAATTTCATCCCGCATACGCTGAGGTTAAAAACCAGAAGAAAAATTCCTGTTGTGAATGTTGACCTTGCACAAAAATTGTATATACTATCATATCTGATTAAAAATAAATAGGAGGAATAAATGGATATTCTTACTTTAAACTGCGGTAGCTCTTCTGTAAAATATCAGTTATACAGATGGGAAGAAAAAAGAATTCTTGCGAAAGGAATTGTAGAAAGAGTAACTATTGGTGGTTCGTTTATTGTTCATGAAGTAATGGGTAATAACAAGGTAAAGATTGAAAGAAATTGCCCAACACATAAAGAGGCAATCGCTCTCATTATGGAAACTCTGACAAACCCTGAATACGGAGTTATAAAAGACATTTCGCAGATTAATGCAGTGGGGCATAGAACAGTTCATGGCGGAGAAAAGTTCAACAAATCTGTAATCATTGATGACAGAGTAATGGCAACTCTTGAAGAAATAAAAGTCCTTGCACCACTCCATAACCCACCAAACATCACAGGCATAAAAGCAGCAAAGGAGCTTCTCAAAGATATCCCTCACATGGCAATCTGGGACACTGCATGGCATCAGACAATGCCAAACTATGCATACATTTATGCCCTGCCTTACGAATGGTACGAAAAGTATCACATAAGAAGATATGGATTCCACGGCACTTCGCTTCTTTATGTTGCAAAGAGAGCTGCAGTGCTTCTTGGTAAAGACCCATTTAAAGTAAATATAGTTGCAGCCCATATAGGAAATGGAGTGAGTTTTAATGCAATTGAAAATGGCCTCTCTGTCGACACAAGTATGGGCTTTACTCCCCTGGAAGGCGCAGTAATGGGTACGAGAGCTGGTGATCACGATGCTGCAATAGACCTTTATATGATGGATGTACTCGGGCTCTCGACAAAGGAAATTAATAATGTTTTGAACAAGAAGAGCGGATTATTTGGTATCACAGGTAAACACACGGATAGAAGAGACATAGAAATTGCTGCCGAACATGGAGATAAAATGGCTCAACTCGCAATTGAAATTGAAACATACAGAGGTAGAAAATACATTTCCTCTTACATGGGTGCGCTCGGCCACGTAGACGCTGTTGTCTTTACTGCAGGTGTTGGAGAACTGTCTCCCATTATAAGAGGTAAAATGCTTAAAGGGCTTGAGAATTTCGGAGTAGTTGTTGATCCTGAGAAAAATAATATCTCCCGCACAAGAAATGCTGAAACCGATATATCAGATAAAGATTCAAAAGTTAAAATATTTGTGATCCCAACAGATGAGGAACTCGTATATACAGAGGACACAGTTGCACTGCTCGAAGGACGCTATGATGTACACACAAATTTCACATACTCATTCCAGGACCCCCATTATGTAAATCATCTGAGAGAAGAAAGTTTCAAAAAGGAACTCGAAAAGAACCCTGAACTTGCAAAGGTAAAAGCAAAAATACCAGAAATTTAATAGCTTTTCTTCCCATTTGGTGCCTGGCACCAAACGTGTTTCAAAAGATAAAGCGAAAGAATATAAGCAATAAAACCCTTTATTAAATCAAATGGAATAAATGGAAGGGAACCTATAAGAAAAGCTTTTGAAACTGAAAGCATATTAACCCTGGCAAGCCAGAGTACTCCCAAAAGGTGAATAACAACTATACCAAGAATTATACCGATGGGAATTAGTTTTTTGCTCTTTTTCGAAAAATATCCAATTATTAACGGAGCAATAAGAAAGCCAAAAAGATAACCGCCCGTAGGACCAACAACAGCAACAAATCCACCATGTCCACCGCTAAAAACAGGCAAACCAATAATTCCAAGAATGAGGAAGAGCAAAGAGGACATAAACCCATAGTAAGAACCGAGTATTATTCCAGAAAGCAAAACAAAAAGGACCTGAAGGGTAAATGGGATGGGCGTAAAGGGTAATGGAATTGAAATATAAGAACCAATAATTATCAATACAGTAAAGAGAGATGAAAATATAGTTTTTCTTAAATCAGACACTTTATGCCTTTAAAACTCCTATCAAAAGTAAATTTTATCTCTTCACCATATGCACAACTTCACCGATAGCGACTTTACACGCTTCCATTGTCGCTTCAGTAAGAGTCGGGTGGGTATGGATTGTATGCGCAACATCTTCAATTGAGAGCTTATGCTGCACTGCAAGTGCAAGTTCTGCAATCATAACAGAAGCGTCAGGACCAACAATTTGAGCTCCAAGCATCTCGTGGGTATCTTTCCTCCCGATTATTTTAACCTCACCATCGATAGAGTCCATTGTGACTGCTTTACCATTTGCAGTAAATGGGAATTCGCCTACTAAAACATCAATATCCTGCTCTTTTGCTTCTTCTTCGGTTAGACCCACTGTTGCAATTTCTGGACTTGAGAATATTACCCATGGAACGACCCTATAATCAATCTTCACATCTTTCTCTGCAATAATCTCCGCTACTATTTCACCCTCTTTCATTGCCTTATGGGCAAGCAAAAGACCACCCGTTACGTCTCCTATCGCGTAAATATGCGGGGTATTTGTTCTCAAATATTCATCAACAATTATTTTTCCTTTTTCGGTTTTCACTCCAAGTTCTTCAAGGCCAATACCTTCTGAATTAAGCTTCCTTCCAATAGAGACAAGTACCTTTTCGCTTTGAAGAGTTTCCCCGTTGCCAAGAGTCAAAGAAACGTAGTTTTCCCCTTTAATTTCAATGTTTTCAATTTTTTCTCCAAGTTTTACTGCGATGCCTTTCTTATTAAGAATCCTCTGGACCTTTGAAGCAATTCTTCTGTCCCTAAGCGTCGGTATCACCTGAGGCATCATTTCAACAATTGTTACTTTGGTTCCAAAAGCTGAAAAGAAATTTGCAAACTCAATACCAATCGCCCCTGCACCGACTATGAGAATTTCTTTTGGGTACGATGTAAGATTAAGCGCATCGTCCGAAGTTAAAACATTTACCCTGTCAATTTTAAATGCAGGAATCATAGCAGGCTCAGAGCCAGTTGCAATAATGATATCCTTTGCTTTGTATGTCTCACTGCCGTTCGCAGTCTGAACTTCTATGGTTCCTGCATCAACAATTTTTCCTTTTCCTTGAACAACAACTACTTTTCTTGCCTTAAGCAGAAAATCAACCCCTGAAACAAGTTTTTTTACAACATTCGTTTTCCAATTCTGGATACCCGCTGGATCAAAAGTTGCATTAGTTGCATCAATGCCGAAAACCTTTGATTCTTTTGCCTCAAGGTAGACTTCAGCACTTTTAAGGAGAGCTTTCGTTGGAATACATCCCCTATTAATGCAAGTACCGCCAAGCTCTCTATGCTCGACAAGCAGAACTTTCTTGCCAAGGTCAGCAGCCCTTATCGCAGCAACATAACCTGCAGAGCCTGCGCCAATTATTGCAACATCAAATTCTTCCATTTTTCGCCTCCACAATATTTAAAGGATTTTACATCCCAATTTTACAACGAATTCTAAATATAAGGGAATGCTTCAGGTAAATTTATTTGATAAAAATAATGAAGGACGAAAGAAGTCTCCTCCGTCCTTTTAATAACTACTTTGCACCGAACTTGTCGCATGCATCGATAACATATCTGATATATGCTATTGACGGACCACCGCCCATAAAACCTGCTACAAATGCCGCTTCCATAATTTCCTGCCTTGTCGCACCTTCTTTAATTGAATTGTAGGTATGAATTGCAATGCAATAAGGACACTGGGCTTTAACTCCGAGTGCAAGAGAAATAAGTGTTTTAACTTTTGTGGATAGAGCACCTGGTTTCTCTGACTGCTGGATAAAACCCTTAAAAGCATCTGAGTAACCTTTGTCTGTTTCACCGATCTCTTTCATGGTCTTCATGAAATCATCAAGAGTTTGCTTCATATCTGCCATGGTTTCACCTCCTTCGAATCTATTTGTTATCTAAAAAATTTTCAGAAATCTTCACAAGTATTTTTTTAAAGTCTTGATTTTTAATTTTATAGAAAACTTTTCTGCCTTCCCGTTCTTTTACAATCCAACCTTTATCTAAAAGTTTCGCAAGTTGGAGGGATACGGAAGATTGTGGAAGTTTTAGTTTGTTTACAATTTCAGAAACATTTTTTCTTCCTGTCGTAAGAAAGCAAACAATTGCCACTCTGTTTGGATTTGAAAGAGCAGAAAGGAATTCCGAGGCCTTTATACACTTTTCGTGATCATCGCACAGCAATTTTTTCTCTT
>Ga0209609_10001769_pt1 | contig 12493 bp, 12 predicted proteins | sample LakKivw325mmetaG_FD_184136 | JGI IMG/M metagenome (GOLD analysis project Ga0209609, IMG submission 184136) | Anoxic lake water microbial communities from Lake Kivu, Rwanda to study Microbial Dark Matter (Phase II) - Lake Kivu water 325m metaG... | ecosystem: Environmental > Aquatic > Freshwater...
ACTTTACGCTGGCGTTGACCCGAACGAAATGAAATTCAAGCGGGTGGGCTGCGGCGATGTAGGAGTTAACTGCGGTGGCTGGGGGCATATCGTTATGGAGGCGCGCATCGAAGATCGAAAAAAGGGATGATCTCCGGATCAGCCTGAGTAACAGGAGGTCGAAGTTGAAGTCGCTCAAGAAAAGTGAATTAAAGGAGATCCTGATAAAGAACTGGATGACACACGACGCCATGTGGTTCTATAACTGCTTACAGGAATGCGGCATTGAGAGGACGAATAAGATAAACAAGGCGGCTGTCAGAGCCATGGGGATAATAGAGATCAAGCGAATTCAAAAAGCCTTGGGCATGGATAAAGTGGAGACATTCGAAGATTTCAAATTATTGAGTGACGCTACTTGGGGTATAGTCAAAGGAGATTTTATGAAGTTCACCTATAGCTATCCTGAAAGAAACGTTCTCCGTGGTGAATTTGAGTGTTGCTTCGCCTATGAGGGAATAAAACAAATAGGAGCCATTGAGCGATACCAGTGCGGCATTTTTGAAAGAATCTACGGCTGGTTTGATGGCATGGGAATAAAATACAGCGTTTCTCCACAGGTGGAAGGTTGCATGATGCATACCGACGGCAAATGTTTCAGAAAATTCACGTTTGCTTTTGATAAGTAGTTGAACGAGGATGAATGAATCCTCAGCCAAATACACGTAAGGTGGTTGCTGGATATGAGTGCTAAAGAAATAAAGCTTACATCTAAGCAAAAAGAGAAGTTGCTGCGTAATATATGGCTTTTGCATGACGGTCGATGGTTCTTAAAATCAGTGATGCTGCTCGGTTTCGATGTGGCCACCAAGCTGAACCTCGATGTCGTCGAGTCTATTAGTAAAACAGAGATGAAACAGCTGGTTGCTGAAAGCGGTTTCGGGCAGATAAAAAATATCGAAGACTTAAAGACATTAATCGATCTGGCAACGCCGTTGTATTTTCCTCCTGAGCACAAGTACCAGATTAAAATTATCGACGATAACACGCTTCTCGGGTGCGTCCTCGAGTGTTACGTTTATCGGATGGTCGGCAGAGCCGGAACCACCGACATCCATCAATGTGCAGCCAGGTTGAGGTTCCAGTCATGGCTTAAATGGCTGGACCTAAAAGGCGACATTGTCAATGAGAAAAACACGAATAACTGCGGCGGTAAGTGCGATATCTTCTTCAGAATCAACTGGTAGTAAAGGAAGCAGTTCTCCGTTATCACACTCTCATTCATTACTGTAATCTAAAAGATTAGTATAATAAGGCATACTTTTGTAGAAAGGGATGATGCATTGATTGATGAAAAGTCGATGGAAAACATCAGACAATATGGTGTCGCCATGGGAAACGGCGAGCGGAAGCGACAAATACTGGTAGAGGAGATAGGTTTTCCTGCTGGCAAAGCGGCGAAAAACGTAATTATATCAGGCTGCTTTCAGCCGGAGGGCATGCCACATGTGTTTCGTGCCTTTAAGAATATACTGGACTATTTCAAAATAGATTATACATTGCTCGGTAAGGAATACTGCTGCGGCTGGATGCCCATCGGCCAGCCGGCTGTAATTGCCAAGAATGAAGAGGATATCGCCAGGTTTAAGCAAATTTCCAAAGAATTTATAGTTGAGAATTTTAAACAGGCTAAAGAGCTCGGCGCCAAATCGATCGTGCTCTTCTGCGGCGCTTGCGAACCTAACTACACCAACTATAAGGATTTAACCGACCTGGAAGTCATTCCCTATCATGAACTAATCGACCGTTATTTCGAGTCAGGTAGGCTGGAAGGAAAAATCGATTATTATCCCGGCTGTTACCGCTTTCGCCGGCGCATAACGGATAAGCCTGTAGACATCGAGCCGGCGGTACGCGTGCTAAAGAAAATTAAGGGACTCGAGATAAATTATATCGACGAGAGGCTGTGCTGCAATATACCGCCACATATGGAACAAATCGCCGGGGCTGTAAAGAGCAATTCGGTGGTCAATATCTGTACAGGTTGCTACTATACACTGACTGCGCAGTTAAAAGGTAGGGCTGGATTGAAAGTTAAGCTGCTCCCGGAGATAGTCTGGGAAGCTGTAAAAGAAGAATAGCAGTAAATCGCCCACCTATTTTAGATACAGGTCAAAGAAGTCACCAACCATCTCTGTTATTTCGGTGCGGCTGGGGTCGATAGGACCGCCGGCAGGTATAAAGCCATGGCCCGCGTTCTTTACAATGACCAGCGTTGCCGTTACGCCCTTGGCCGTTAGCCGGTCATATAATGTTTCCGATTGACTGACGGGTACAACATCATCGTTTTCACCGTGCAAGATAAGAAACGGCGGGTCGTCCTTGGAAATCCAGGTTATAGGACTAGCCTGCTTCACAATAGCGGAGTTCCTGCTTACGTTGCCGAATAAAATGGACAGAAATCTCGAACTTATACCCAGGGAAAGGGCTTTGAGGTCGGTCGGGCCGAACATGTCTACTACCGCCTGCACGCGACTTGACTCGTCGGCATAGCCGCCGTCGCCTTCGAAGCCAGACGAAGCATCGGTGGTGCCTAAGAGAGCCACCAGATGTCCGCCGGCGCTGCCGCCCCAGGCGCCGATGCGGTTCGGGTCGATGCCGTAAACGGCGGCATTTGCCCGGAGGAAGCGAACAGCACACTTCACGTCCTCTATCTGCGCCGGGAATTTGTAGTCAGGCGCGAGGCGGTAATTGACGGCAGCTACCAGATAGCCTCGTGAGCGAAGTTCAGGTATTTCAGTAGCTCCGGCACCCTCTCTTTTGTCGCCTTGAACCCAGGCGCCGCCGTGCACATAGAGAAGGGAAGGCACCGCACCTGTGGCAAACTCGGGATAATAGACGTCCATCTTCAAGTCTATGCCGTCAGCGGTGCCATATGTGACATCACGGTCTACCTTGCCCAGCTTCGCGGGGTCGATAGCCACCAGTGGATACGAATCGATTTCGGGGCTCGTTGTCGGGACTGGAGGTGCTAAAAAAGTACAGGCCTGCATAAAGAATAGGGCCAAAACAAATGCCGCAATCGGTACGATTTTCAAAACTTTATTCATTTCAATCGCCGCCTGCTAACGCTTGTTTTAGTTTAGCAGAAATATAACGCGGAAATGCAAACTAAATACAGTATGCACATTAATTGTTGCCGCAGTTTTGTTCTCGCGTAAAATTCAGGTAAAACCACAAACGCAAACAAAGCTAGCCATATACGATAAAAAGTGCTATCATAGGTGCTTCATTTATGGGGGAAGGATTTAAAGCTATTACTTCCGGTACGGTTACCTCTCCACGAGGCTTCCTCGCCGGAGCAGTGGACGCCAACATAAAAACCCCTGATAAACTGGACCTGGCGCTTCTCTGCTCCGAGAAGCCATGTGTGGCCGCTGGCGTTTTTACGGCAAACGTAATCAAGTCGGCGCCAGTAATACTGTCGAAGAGGCACCTGAAAGACGGAAAAGCACAGGCGGTAATCGTTAATTCGGGTTGCGCAAATGCCTGTACCGGCGATTCGGGCATGGCCGATGCTATAGAGATGGCACAGCTAGCAGCTGGTAAGCTTGGGCTGTCGATAAAGGATGTATTGATAGCCAGCACCGGAGTTATCGGTGTGAGTTTGCCTATGGAGAAAATTCGAGCCGGGGTCCGCCGGATCATGCCGGTGAGGGACGGCGGGCATGAACTGGCGCGGGCCATAATGACCACGGATACATTATCGAAGGAGATAGCAATTACAGTGGAGTCGAAGGCAGGCCGATTTACTATCGGCGGCGTGGCCAAGGGCGCCGGGATGATACATCCCAACATGGCGACACTTCTGGCATTCCTGACTACGGATGCCGCTGTGGAGGCTCAATTCCTCCAATCGGCACTGCAAAAAGCCGTGGCCGATTCCTTTAATATGGTGACAATTGATGGGGATACCAGCCCCAGCGATACAGTGGTGATTTTGGCTAACGGTTCGGCTGGTGTAGCGAATATAAATAGGAGCAACGGGCAGCTCTTCCAAAAAGGGCTGGACGAGGTCTGCCTCCATCTGGCCAAATTAATAGCTAAAGACGGCGAAGGTGCTACCAAGTCCATTGAGGTTACCGTGGAAGGGGCGTCGAGCCAGGCGCAAGCCAGACTTGCAGCCCGAACCGTTGTCGGCTCGTCGTTGTTTAAGGCAGCTATGTATGGCAACGACCCCAACTGGGGACGCATCGTGGCGGCGCTGGGCAGGAGCGGAGCCAGAGTTAACGAGAAGAAGCTGGAAGTATATTTGAATGGCGTCTGTGTCATGAAGCACGGTGCGCCAATACACTTCGATGAGATTAAGATGCGCCAGAGCCTGGCTTGTAGGGAAATAATGGTCAGGTTGTGTCTTAATCTGGGGCCGGGCAGGGCTGTGTCCTGGGGGTGCGACCTGTCTCAGGAATATGTTACCATAAATAGCGCTTACACGAGCTGAGCGAGGCTGTTGGACAATCATAATGAAGCCCATAGTAATAAAGATTGGCGGTAGTACATTAGGCAATGCCGACACAACCATGGAGGATTTGGTTACGCTTCAAAAAAGAGGTGTGCCTCTGGTGGTTGTTCACGGTGGTGCCAACCTAGTTTCAACATGGTTGGAACGGCTGGGTATAGAGACCAGCTTTATCCACGGTCTTAGGGTTACCGATTTGGAGTCGTTGAAGGTAGTTACCGCTGTTCTAGCTGGGCTGGTCAACAAGGAGCTGGTATCGGCCATATGGCGTGCCGGCGGCAGAGCGGTGGGACTCAGCGGGGTCGATGGCTGTCTTATTCTAGCGAAGAACAAAAGGCGGGAGCTTGGATATACGGGAGAGGAATTGAAAGTCAACGTGGCTGTAATAGAGATTTTGATAAAGGCGGGATATTTGCCGGTTATTGCGCCAGTAAGCCTTGGCTTACTGGAAGGCTCGGATACGGATACGAATTTGCTGAATGTGAACGGCGATACTGCTGCCGGTGAGATAGCTGCCGCTCTCAAAGCGGAAAAGCTGATTTTTCTCACAGATGTCCCCGGCCTTTACGATAATTCTAAAAAACTCATCCGGACACTGAACCCGCAGGATGCCAGAGAATTGATCGATTATGGCGTGGCTTCGGGAGGCATGGTAGCCAAGCTCGAGGCCTGCCTACTGGCCATGACCAAGGTGCCGGTGACGCGGATAATTGATGGAAGAGTGCCTCACGCATTGCTCGATGAATTAGAAGGCAAGGGCGAGGGTACTACCATAGGTTGGTAAAATGGACAAGTGGCAACAACTGGAACAGAAATTTTTTATGCGGACGATCAATAGATTGCCCGTCACACTGGTGCGCGGTAAGGGAGCCCGCGTCTGGGACAGTGAAGGCAAAGAATATCTTGATTTCGTGGCTGGTTGGGCGGTAAATAGCTTGGGGCACTGCCATCCGGCAGTGGTTAAAGCCTTGACTGAGCAATCCAGTACTCTGATTCAGGTGTCGAACCAGTTCTATACCATCCCTCAGGTGCAGCTGGCAAAACTGCTGATTGAAAATAGCTGTCTGGACCGCGTTTTCTTCTGTAACAGCGGCGCTGAAGCCGTTGAGGGAGCCATGAAGCTGGCGCGACGTTATGGCAAGCTGCGTCTGAACGGGGCTTATGAAATTATTACCGCCTACGGGTCTTTTCATGGTCGGACGCTGGCTACCGTGGCCGCTACAGGGCAGAATAAGTTTCAGGAGCCGTACATACCTTTACCTGACGGCTTCGTTAATGTACAGTACGATAGCATTGCCGCTGTAAAATCGGCTACAACCGGTCTGACGTGCGCGGTCATGGTCGAGCCCATTCAAGGCGAAGGCGGCGTGAACGTACCCCACGATGGCTATCTCAGGGAGGTACGCGCCTGGTGCGATGAGAAAGGTATCCTGCTTATCCTGGACGAGATACAGACGGGCATCGGTCGCATAGGCAGCCTTTTTGGTTACCAGCAGTACGACGTTGAGCCGGATATAATGACATTAGCCAAGGGGTTGGGGGGCGGCGTGCCCATCGGAGCCTTTTTAGCTAAAGAGCGCGCCTCCGTTTTTGAGCCCGGTGAACACGGGTCTACCTTCGGCGGCAATCCGCTGGTCTGCGCCGCGGGTACGGCAACTTTGGAGTTCATTATTAAAAATAATATACCGGCCAAGGTAAAGAAACTGGGGCAGTATTTTATAACGAAGCTGGAAAAACTGAAATATAAATTCAATTTTATCACCGATATCAGGGGGCGGGGGCTATTGCTGGCTTTCAACTTCACGGAAAATATGGCACAGGATGTAACGAACGAGTGTCTGAAGGAAGGATTGCTGGTTAATGCAGTTAAACCGAACGCCTTGCGCTTCATCCCGCCGCTCATAATTACCGAGAAGGATATTGATGAAGCCTTGAGCATTCTGGATAAAGTTTTGGCCCGGAGGTTATGACATGACAGAAAAGGTAGTGCTGGCCTACAGCGGCGGCCTGGATACTTCAGCGGCCATAAAATGGCTGGCCGATAAATACAACATGCGCGTGATAGCGCTGACCGCGGATATAGGCGGTGTCGGAGAGCTGCCGGCAATTAAAAAGAAAGCGATGAAGATAGGGGCAATCAAGGCCATCACGGTTGACGCTAAAAGGCTCTTTGTCGATTCCTTTGTCTTTCCGGCTTTAAAAGCCAACGTTATCTACGAGAAACAATATCCGCTGGCCACAGCGCTGGGTCGGCCCTTGATAACAAAATTAATGGTAGATGTGGCGATTAAAGAAGGTGCTGTTGCCGTGGCTCACGGTTCCACAGGCAAAGGCAATGACCAGGTTCGATTCGACGTGAGCGTGGCGGCGCTGGCACCAAAACTTAAGATTATTGCGCCGGCACGGGAATGGGGCATGACCCGTGAGCAGACCATTGCTTACGCTGAAAAGCACGGTATTCCTGTGCCCGTCAAAGTGGCCAGCCCGTACTCTATCGATGAGAATCTCTGGGGACGTAGCATAGAGTGCGGTGTGTTGGAGGACCCATGGGTCGAGCCGCCCGAGGAAATTTACGCCTGGACAAAATCGCCCGCGGAAGCTCCGGATAAGCCGGAATATGTTGAGATCGGTTTCGAATCGGGTATTCCGGTCAGCCTTAACGGCAAGAAGCTGGATGGAGTGACACTGATCCAGCAGCTTAATAAATTAGCCGGGAAGCACGGCGTGGGCCGGGTCGACCATGTTGAAAGCAGACTGGTGGGAATAAAGTCGAGGGAAATCTACGAATCGCCAGCAGCCACGGTTCTACTGAAGGCTCATCAGGCGATGGAAGCCATGACACTGTCTCACCAGCAGATGCGTTTTAACGAGAAAGTTACCGCAGAATATGCCGATGTTATTTACAACGGGCTGTGGTTTACGCAGTTACGAGAGGATTTGTCTGCCTATGTTGACCAGGCTCAAAGAAATGTCATCGGCTCGGTAAGGGTCAAGCTGTTTAAGGGTAGCTGCATTGTGGTCGGCCGGAAATCGCCTGTCTCCCTCTACGACTTCGGTCTAGCCACCTATGACAAAGAGGATGTTTTCGACCAGAGTGCTTCGATAGGCTTCATCCACATCTTTGGCCTGCCGACAAAGGTGCAGTCGAGAGTTCAGGGCTTGGGTGGAAACAAGAAGAGCAAAAAGAAGGCTTAATATATTAGAATAAAAGAAAATGACTGAAAACAAAAAGTCTAAAAGCGACCTGCGCAATCGATTTAAGAAGGGCATTGATAAAAACGTGGAAAAATACGTCGCCTCGATTCCCTTTGACTGGCGCCTGTACAAACAGGACATCGCCGGCAGCAGGGCACATGCCCAGATGCTGGCCAGCCGCGGGATAATTACAAAGAAGGAAGTCGAGCTCATAGTTAAGGGGCTGGCTGCGATACAGGAAGAGATTGAGCAGGGTAAATTCCAGTTCAAGGTGGAGCTGGAAGATATTCACATGAATATCGAGGCCCGGCTGTTTGAAAAAATAGGCGATGTGGCCGGTAAGCTTCATACGGCGCGTTCCAGAAACGACCAGGTGGCTCTGGACCTGCGACTTTTCGTCAAAGAAGCTATCGCAGAGACTGTTGGCAAATTAAAGGCCTTCCAAATTGCATTGCTGGATATGGCCGAAGCTAATAAATCGGCGATTATGCCCGGATATACACATTTGCAGCAGGCGCAGCCCGTCCTTTTTGCCCACCACCTGCTGGCTTATTTCGAGATGTTCCAGCGGGACGTGATGCGATTACAGGATTGCTCGAAGCGGACGGATATCCTGCCCTTGGGCAGCGGTGCTCTGGCCGGGGTCGGTTACCCTATCGACCGCGACTTCGTAGCTAAAAAACTGGGATTCCGAGAGGTGAGCCGAAATAGCCTTGATGCTGTATCCGACCGTGATTTTGTTATTGAATACGAAGCAGTGGCTGCGATGGCTATGATGCATATATCGCGATTGGCCGAAGAGCTGGTGCTCTGGTCTTCAGCCGAGTTTGGATTCGTGGAGCTTGACGACGCGTATGCAACGAGCAGCAGCATTATGCCGCAGAAAAAGAATCCTGATGTGGCGGAGTTAGCCAGAGGCAAGACGGGAACGGTCTACGGGAATCTTGTGGGCATTTTGACTATGATGAAGGGCCTGCCTTTGTCTTATAACCGCGACATGCAGGAGGACAAAGAGGGACTTTTCGATACTGTCGATAAACTTATCACCACATTGGTGGTTTTGACCGGATTGGTGAAGGGGCTGAAGGTGAATGCCGACCGCATGCGGCAGCCGATGTCTGGCAGCTATTTGTTGGCCACGGATATAGCGGACTATCTGGTGGGCAAGGGATTGCCGTTCCGCGAAGCGCATAGAGTTGTGGGTGAACTAGTGCAATACGCTGTGGGTAAAAATAGAGGCTTCCAGGAACTGAGCCTTGACGAATATCGAAAATTCTCGCCGCTTTTTAGCAAAGACGTCTTCAATATTACCATTGAGACGTCTGTTGCGGCTCGAAATGTAGTCGGCGGCACAGCACCGAAACAGGTACTGGCAGCACTGGCTGAAGCCAGAAAGATTATCGGCAAGAATGAAAAATAGGCAGATTAAGCTGGCCCCTTCCATACTTTCCGCTGATTTCAGCCGTTTAGGGGACCAGGTTGCCGAAGTAGACAAAGCTGGTGCCGACTACATCCACGTCGATGTCATGGACGGGCATTTTGTGCCCAACATAACCATAGGTTCTCCGGTAGTCGCCTCGCTTCGCACCCGGACTGATTTGCCTCTGGACGTGCACCTGATGATTGAGCAGCCTGAAAATCACGTGCGGCAGTTCGCTGAAGCCGGAGCTAATATAATCACGGTTCATGTGGAAGCCGCCACGCACCTGCATCGCCTGGTCGAGTCAATAAAAGACCTGGGAGTAAGAGCTGGGGTGGCGCTTAATCCGGCTACACATCTAAATTCACTGGATGAGGTATTGCCTTTACTTGACCTGGTATTGGTCATGACCGTTAATCCTGGTTTTGGCGGTCAAACGTTTATTGATAGCATGATGGACAAGATAGTCCGGTTGCGACGAATTCTGGATGAAAGGCAGGCGCCGGCCGAACTGGAAGTAGATGGCGGAGTAACGATTGCTCTAGCTCCTGACATAGCTAAAGCTGGTGCTGATGTCCTGGTTGCCGGGGCTGCGATTTTTAACTCGAAGCAGGGAGCGGCTAAGGCGCTTCAAGAGATGAAAAGGGCGCTAGTGGGCTAACTTATGTTGGCTTCGCAGGCACTGGGTGCACAAATTAATCTGCGTTGGTTTTCCGTTACGAATAACAGTAGCGCGCTGGATGTTAGGCAGCCAGCGGCGTCTGGTATGCTGTTTCGAGTGGCTTACCCTATGGCCGAAGTGTACCGTTTTGCCACAGATATCGCATTTATTGGCCAAATTGTAAACTCCTTTTCCCTAAATCGGTCTTGACAACAGGAGTAAAATTATACCACAATTGCCAGATTGTAAAAAGGAGATGGATGAAGGAAGTTCTTTCCTGTGACGGTCCAGAGTTTAGAGACATGTTTGCTGCTGGCAGCGGCTGGTTGGAGAAAACCGTTCCTGATATCAATGCCATAAATGTTTTTCCCGTACCTGACGGTGATACAGGTACGAATATGTTTCTAACTATGCGGTCAGTCATGGAAGAAGCCGACCGGGTTTCATCAGACCATAGCGTAGCGGTGGTGGCCAAGGCTATGGCTCAGGGCGCATTGATGGGCGCTCGGGGTAATTCAGGCGTCATTCTGTCTCAGTTCTTTCGTGGACTGGCCAAGGGACTTGATGAAAAAGAGTTGGTAAACGGAAGTGATTTCGCAACAGCGCTGGGGGAAGCTTCGCGTGCCGCTTATAAAGGCCTATCACAGCCGGTAGAGGGAACAATGTTAACTGTCATCAAAGACGCCTCCAAAGCAGCTGAAGAAGCCGCCAAGAGCGCTCCAGATAACTTAACCAAGGTTGCCGAGGCGGCTGTTAACGAGGCAAGAGACTCAGTGGCCAGGACGCCACTTTTACTGGATGTATTGCGTGAAGCCGGCGTCGTGGATGCAGGGGGGCAGGGTATATACGTATTGTTAGAAGGTGCACTTCGTTACTTGCAGGGAAGCGCTGAGGAAATGAGATACAAGCGGCCGCAGATGGTTGCCTCAGAGGTGCCGGTTAGTGCGCAGGTTTCCCCACTATCAACAGAAAGAGAAGAGCCGTACGGTTATTGCACGAACTTTCTACTGCAGGGCCATAAACTCGACCCAGACAAAATAAGAAAGAGATTGGAAAACAGAGGTCAATCCGTGGTAGTGGTAGGTGACGAGGGTACCATTAGGGTGCACATACATACGTATGATCCTGGAGGCATAATCAGGTTTGCCACTTCCCTGGGCACGTTACATCAATTACAGGTTCAGAACATGGACGACCAGCATATCGGCTTCGTCGAGATGCAAAAAGATAGATTGCCGAGTTCGGAGATGAGCGTGGTGGCTGTAGCCATTGGCAACGGAATGAAAGAAGTTTTCCGAAGTTTAGGGGCTGCGACCATTGTTTCAGGCGGACAGACGATGAATCCGAGTGTTCAGGAGCTGCTACAAGCCGTGGAATCGATACCGTCACAGAAAGTGATTCTTCTACCCAACAATAAAAATATAGTGCTGGCTGCGTCACAGGTAAACTCGCTCACCAAAAAGGAAGTAGCCGTCATACCCAGCAAGACAATGCCTCAGGGGATAGCCGCCCTCATTGCTTTCAATTACGAGGGAGGACTGCAAGAGAACGTTCAATCGATGAATGAGGCTATTAAGGAAGTAAAAACCGTTGAGCTTACTCAGGCAGCCCGAAGCACGCAGTTGAAGGGACTGAAGATCAAGAAGGGGCAGTTTATAGCTATAGTAGATGATGATAATCTGGTAGCTGCCGGTAATGACCTGAATGAAGTTTTCTTTGAAGCTCTGGACGAAGTGGGTACCCGGTCCGCCGAAGTAGTTACCGTATACTACGGCGTGGATATAGACGTCCCTCAGGCGGAGAAGTTGGTAACGGAGATTCGCAATAAGTACCCGGACAAACAGGTAGAAATGGTATCCGGCGGGCAACCTAATTATCCATACATGGTTTCTCTGGAATGATATACCCGCAGTTTTGACTGCGGTGGATTTTTGGTCATCATTTATAAGTAATGAATTACTTGTCTTTGGATCCCGACAATTAGGGAAGGTTTGCTTCAGTGACAGTTCCCCTTATCAATATCGAGCCTCTTCGAACCATCCTCCAAATGGAACGTCAGAGAAATTATGCTAACACTACTGTATTAGGCGGCCTCGATAAATATCTTCATAGGTGGGCCAGCGACACCAGGACTAACCTTAATTCGCCGGAACTGTTATCCCGGTTTAACGACCTTCACCTGGCCGATTCCAACTATGCGGGTTGGGATATGGAGAAACGTAAAGCGTGGATAAATGATGTAATCGGCTGGCTGGCTCAGGCTGAAAAAATTGCCAGTACCATACCTGAGAAAAAGGGTCGAGGCGCCACCGCAAAAACAGGCCCTAAGAAAGGCCGTATTACATTAGATTCGTTGGCAAGAGCCGGTGGTTTGGAATCGCCGGTGACGAGAGTAAAGGGCATTGCGGCCGGTTCAGCTAGTAAATTGGCCAAGCTTGGAGTCAAGACTATACGGGACTTGCTTTACTTTTTCCCTAGGCGACATCTCGACTACAGCCAGAGAAAAACCATTGCCGAACTCGAAGTTGGTGAAGAACAGACAGTGCTAGCAACTGTGTGGGAAGCCAGAATAGCCAGGCTCGGGCCTCAGCAGGGAACGGAGGTCATTTTTGGTGACGAGACCGGAAACATGAGAGCAGTCTGGTTTAACCAGCCGTACCTGGCTAAAAATTTCCATACCAATGCTCAGGTTGTCCTTAGTGGCAAGATAACGGAGTTT
>Ga0209609_10001771_pt1 | contig 12490 bp, 15 predicted proteins | sample LakKivw325mmetaG_FD_184136 | JGI IMG/M metagenome (GOLD analysis project Ga0209609, IMG submission 184136) | Anoxic lake water microbial communities from Lake Kivu, Rwanda to study Microbial Dark Matter (Phase II) - Lake Kivu water 325m metaG... | ecosystem: Environmental > Aquatic > Freshwater...
GGTGCTTTCGCACTCGCCGGCTGCCGAGCGGGAGTTTGTGGCGAAGGGATACACCCGCGAACGGCGGGAAGTCATGTACAACGACTTCGTGGTCGTCGGGCCGAAATCCGACACAGCCGGGATCGCGGGGCAGACCAATGCCGTCGCTGCCTTCAAGCGAATCGCTGACGCCGGCGCGGCTTTCGTGTCCCGCGGCGACGATTCCGGAACGCACGCGAAGGAGAAGGATCTTTGGAAAACCGCCGGCATTGCACCGCGGGGCAACGGTTGGTATATCGAGGCCGGACAAGGAATGGAAGCCGTGCTGGTGATGGCAAGCGAAAAAGGCGCTTATACCCTCACGGACAGAGGGAGTTATATCGCTGTCGAAAACAAATTGCAGCTCTCCATTCTTTCCGAAGGCGACCCTGCCCTTTTCAACCTCTATGCGGTCATGGTCGTAAGTCCGGACAAGTATCCGAAGGTCAAGGCGACAGAAGCCGGCAAGTTCGTGGACTGGCTCACTTCCGACGCGGGTCGCCAGGCCATCAGCGGTTTCCGAAAAAACGGCCGGCAACTGTTCTTCCCGTTGGGCAATAAGGCGGCGATCGGGAACTAGTGTGGTATTTCAGATGCATGAGATATTTTCCGCGGTTCGTCTCTCCTTGTGCGTGGGTGTAATATCTACGGCGCTCTGCGCGCTTGTCGGTATCCCGGCCGGCTGTATTCTTGCGGCGGTCACGTTCCGGGGCAAGCGGCTTGTGCTCTGCGTGCTGAACACGCTCCTTTCGATCCCCACTGTCGTTGTGGGACTGCTGGTGTATTCCATGATCTGCCGACGATCGCCGCTCGGTTTCATGGATCTTCTGTTCACCCCCTCGGCGATCGTCATAGGCCAGGTGTTGCTGGCGTTGCCGATCATGGTGCTATTCACCTGCACGGCCGTGTCTGCCGTGGACAAGGCGGCTGCCGAGACAGCGATCACGCTTGGCGCGGGCAGATTCGCAACGGCGATGGTCGCCATATCCGAGGCGCGTACCGGCATCCTGGCGGCGGTTGCGGCGACTTTCGGACGACTGATTGGCGAAGTGGGCGTCTCCATGATTGTCGGCGGAAATATCTGGGGATACACCCGGACTATGACGACCGCCATCGCTTTGGAAACAGCCAAGGGCGAATTTGCAGTCGCTGTGAAACTTGGGGGCATTTTACTGATCATGTCGCTGGGGGTGAATATGGTCTTGCAGAGCCTCAAGGGTAGCCTGCGGTTGCGTACCGTGGAGGAACGGCGATGATCGAAATCCTCGGACTCAAACGTTTTTATGGCGACCGCTGCGTTCTCGATATAGAACGACTCCGTATGGAGGAAGACTGTCTGCATGTGGTTGTCGGTCACAACGGCGCCGGAAAATCCACATTGCTCAGGATAATAGCCGGTCTTGATGCGCATTATGAAGGCACCGTGCAGAGTACGGCGCCGCAAAACGACAGGGTATTCTGTGCTCAGCGGCCATATATGTTCAACGGTACTGTGCGCGATAATGTGGTCAAGGGTCTGAAGTTCAGGCGACAGCTCCGGGATGAAAAGTCTGTTCGCGAACTGACTGCAAGACTCGGGCTTGCCGGGATGTTGAGCAGGAAAGCAAAGAATCTGTCGGCCGGAGAGATGCAGCGCGTGGCGCTCGGCAGGGCGCTGATCGTCCGTCCGAGGTTGTTGTTGCTGGATGAACCCGCGGCCAATCTGGACCCGCATGGGGTGGATGCGATTCAGAATGAAATCCGGCGGCAGGTTTCAGATGGGGTCATGGTTGTGATGGCCACTCATTTCGGCGAAGTGGCGCAGCGCTCCGGAGGATGCATCCACCGCCTGGAGGAAGGCAGGTTGACCGCGCCCGAAATTCATAATGTATTTGAAGCCGATCTGTTGAAGGTCGAACAACACACATGGGCTCGATTACGTGAAGGGCTCCAGATACGGTGCATCTCGGATCGTGCCGGCCGGAGGCGCATTGCAATTCCGGCTTGCGACATCGTGATCTCGCGTCAACGCCTGGATTCGAGCATGGCAAATGTGATACAGGGCGTGATCTGCGGAGTGCGCCGGATGGGAAATCAGCTTGAACTGGAGATCGACGCAGGCATACTATTGCGGGCTGTGATTACTCCGGATTCATTTGACAAACTGCAAATCAACGTAGGAAAAGAGGTGTTCGCATCGTTTAAAGCATCGTCGGTGCGCGTTCTATGAAAGCCGCCCGAGCGGCGGAAAGAGAATGATGAGAGGAAATAAAAAAGAAATCAGGGATGCTGTGGTTGCTGCGTCGCGATTATCGGCTGGACGCAGACGGCTGCCGTGCGCGGCCGCGTTCGCTTTGAAAGAGAAACACGGGATATCACTTAAGGAAATCTGCGGAATATGCGACAAGGAAGGCATCAAGATCGTGAAGTGCCAGCTCGGGTGCTTTCGCTGAGACCCAGACTCAAATTGTATCTTTCTTCGTCCGGCACGGAAGGCGTGTTCGGCGGGGGGAAATGGTGCCTGCTGGATGCGATAAGGGCGACCGGCAGCATTCAGGCGGCGGTCGCGAAACTTGGGCGGAGTTACCGGAAAGCCTGGGGTGACATCAAGATGGCGGAGGCCGGACTGGGCGGGAAGCTCGTGCTGACGTCACGCGGCGGATCCGGAGGCGGACATGCCGTGCTGACGGATTTTGCGCTTCAACTTCTTGGCGCCTGGGACGGTTTCAGGGCATCGGTAACGGAACGAGTAGAGGATGCATATGCGGAACTGGTATTGCCCGTAATGCGCCGCGCCGACAGCAACGAACAACAGAACAGGAAAAGGAAGAATCGGTCAGCACCATGAAGACCATCATCATATCCGGCGCGTGTTCGAGTGTCGGCAAGACCACGCTCGCGAACGCCTTGGGGAAACTGCTTCCCGGCGCTGTAATAGTCAAAATAGGATGCGGTCCGCGCAAGGAAGGAAAATGCCCGAACTTCTATCCGTTCGGCACGACCTTCGCGGAAATCGCGAAACGGCACGCCGATGCCGCTTTTCTTATAGTTGAAAGCAATTCCGTGGCAGGGCAGGTTGTGCCCGATCTGCAGGTATTTCTCAATGGACCGGAAATGAAGACATCGGCGTACGCCGCAAGAAACGCGGCCCACTTGGAAAGCGGAAAGCCCGTCATGCCCGGGCACCTTGCCGGGCTCGCGAAGCGACTTGGAGTGGACACAGACGTTATGATCAGAATCGCGTGGCTGGCTGGATCAAGGCCGGAGCCGGCCGCGGCGGTCATTCTCGCCGGAGGGCAGAGTGTTCGCATGGGCACGGACAAAGCCCTGCTGGATATCGAGGGCAGACCTCTCATCGCCCGCCTGGTCGAGCACCTTCGCCCGCATTTCGACGAGCTCATCATCAGCGTCGCACATCAGGGTGGGACGCTGATTCCCGGCGTCCGTCACGTCCCCGACCAGAGTCCCGGCACCGGGCCGCTGATGGGAATTCATTCCGCCCTGGCGGCCTCGTCCTGCCGTGTGAATTTCGTGATCGCCTGCGACGTACCGGACATTCAGGTCGGATTCATTCGAAAGCTCCTTTCGTTCAGCGCGCTCTGTGATGTGGCAATTCCGACCTTTGGAAATGGGAACCTTGAACCGCTTCTTGCTGTCTACTGCCGGGATGTCTTGCCGCATACCGCGGCGATGATCGCCGAGGGGAACCTCCGTGTGAGGGATCTCCTGTCGCGATGCCGATCCAGCGTGGTTGAGGTCCCCAAGAACGATTGGTACAGGAACCTGAATGACCCCATCGCCTATCGGCAGTATGTTGCCGGCAGATGGAGGATGAGAGAGAACTCGTGAATGAGACAGACGGACTAGGGCCATGCGCGGAGTTTGAGACGACGGTCGTAAAGGGCAACGCCGTACAACCAGGGGTATCCGTCGTGGCAACGGAAGTCCCCCTGACCCTCGTCGCCAATAATCTGGAAATCGCCACGCTGGCTTGCACACCGACGCAAGTGAGGGAGTTCGTGGTCGGGTTCCTCTTCACGGCTGGATTCATTCGCGCCGCCGCGGACATGTTGTCGTTCACGTGCGACGAGAAAACGTGGACGGTCTGGGTAGAGTTGACCGTCGCCCCGGACCCGAAAATGCTCTTCAAGCGTCTTTACACTTCGGGGTGCGGCGAGGGAGTGATGTATTCCAATGTCGTCGAGATTGCGGCTCGGCATGCGCCTGTGAGCGACTTCCGTGTGAGTGCCGCAAGCATTCACGCCGCGGCGCGCTGGCTGCAGACCGCCTCGCCGCTCCACAAGCGTACCGGCGGCACGCACACGGCCGCCTTGAGCGAGAAGGGAGACATTCCGCGCCTCGTCTGCGACGACATCGGCCGCCATAATGCCGTGGACAAGGTGATCGGCATGGCGCTGCTGTCCGGCGTGGATCTCAGCGCTACAGTACTGGTCAACACGGGCCGGGTTTCTTCGGAGATCGTTCACAAGGCCAAGCGCAGTGGGATTCCTGTGCTCATGTCGCTGGGCGCGCCGACTCACCAGGCCGTGTTGCTGTCACGCGAGATGAAACTCACGGTCGTCGGTTTCGCGCGGGGCTCGTCTTTCACCATATTCTCAAACCCGGAGCGGATTGCGCATGATAACGTTTGAACAGGCGCTCGAGACGATGGTGACAGCGGCCGTTCGGAAGGGCGAAGAGAGCGTTCCCCTGGTTGACTGCCTTGATCGGGTTCTGGCCAGGGACGTGAAGACGGATCGGGACATGCCGCCCGCGGACACGTCGGCGATGGACGGTTATGCCTGCCGGCAGGACGATCGCGACAAGCCGATGCGGGTCGTGGAAACCATTGCGGCCGGTCGCGTGCCCACGCTGCCGGTCGAGGCGGGTGAGTGCGCCAGAATCATGACCGGCGCTATCCTGCCGCAGGGCGCCGACACCGTTGTGATGTTCGAGCACGCCGAGGAGAAGGACGGATGGGTTCGCGTGACCAGGCAGAGCGATTCGCGCAACGTGCGGTGGAAAGGCGAAGATGGGCACGCCGGAGACACGGTCCTGCGCGCCGGGACCGTGATATCGCCGGGAGTAATTGCGCTGCTGGCGTCCGCGGGCTGTGACCCGGCGCCGGTGTTCGCGCGTCCCGTCGTCGCCGTAATGGCGACCGGCGATGAACTGGTGGAGCCGCGGGCGAAGCCGGACGCCGGGAAGATCAGGAACAGCAACGGCTACCAGTTGTGCGCCCAGTTGCGGAAGATGGGAGTGGTTGGGCGGTACGAAGGCATTGTGCGGGACGAGCTGGAGGAACTGGTTACGAGAATCGGACAGGTCCGGAAGCAAGCCGACCTTGTCCTCATGTCCGGCGGGGTTTCCGAGGGCGATTATGACCTGGTGCCGGAGGCGTTTCGCCGATGTGGCTACCGCCTGTTGTTCGAGAGTGTAGCCATGCAACCGGGCCGTCCTATGGTCTTCGGGGCGGACGGCAAATCGTTCTGCTGCGGCCTGCCGGGAAATCCGGTTTCCACGTTTGTCGTCCTGGAGATTCTGCTTAAGCCGTTTCTCTACGCCATGATGGGACGACAAGAGTCTCCTCGAATGGTTCCCGCCATGTTGGCGCAGGCGTTCCGCCGTCGAAAGGCCGACCGGCAGAGTACGATCCCGGTGAGATTCCAGGAACCCGGATGGGTGGCACCCGTCGAATACCACGGATCCGCGCATATTCTGGCCATCAGCCAGGCAGACGCCCTGCTGACGATCCCGGTCGGCGTCAGCGAGATCAAGGAAGGAACCACGGTCTATGTTCGACCGCTATGATCGTCGGATCCATTACCTTAGGATTTCGGTGACCGACCTCTGCAACATGCGGTGCGTCTACTGCATGCCGGCCGAAGGGGTGCAGCGGCTTCGCCATGAGGACATCCTGTCATTTGAGGAGATAGAGGAGCTTGCGCGTGTGGCGGTGTCCCTGGGAATGGACAAAGTGAGACTGACCGGCGGCGAACCGCTGGTTCGACGGGATGTCCTGACTCTCGTGAAGATGATCGCGGCCATCGAAGGCATTCACGATTTTGCGATGACTACGAACGGGACTCTATTGCCGGAGTTGGCGCAGCCGTTACGCCAAGCGGGAATAGGCCGATTGAATATCAGTCTGGACGCAATTGATCCGGAACGCTACCGCCGAATTACGCGCGGCGGAGACGTGGCGTGCGTGCTGGCCGGGATTCAAGCGGCCATGGTCGCGGGCTTCAACCAGATCAAGTTGAACTGTGTCGTGCGGGAGTCCCCGGAGGAGCCGGACGCAAGGGCTGTGGCCGCCTACGCCCGCGAGAAAGGACTGCCGGTCCAGTTCATCCGGCAGATGGACACCGCGGGCGGCAAGTTCTGGCAAGTGATTGGAGGCAACGGCGGCCACTGCGCCCGATGCAACCGGCTGAGAGTCTCCAGTAATGGCTACGTATATCCCTGCCTGTTCAACGACGTCTCGTTTTCCGTTCGGGAATTGGGCGCGGAACGGGCGCTGCGCGCCGCCGTCGAGGCGAAACCGCTTGCGGGACGCAAAAGTCGGAACCATTTCTACTCGATCGGAGGATAACGCCGTGAAGGATCTGACACACCTCGACAAGAAAGGGCGACTCACGATGGTGGACGTGTCTCCCAAGCCCATCTCGCATCGGTTTGCCAAGGCAACGGGCGCCATCGCCTTGCGCCCGGAGACGGTGGCCTTGGTCAAGGCGGGGAAACTCGCGAAAGGCAACGTCATCGCGGCGGCTGAACTGGCCGGGATACAGGCCGCCAAGAAGACGGCCGATCTCATCCCGCTCTGCCACAGTCTTTCCCTCACGAATGTCCTCGTAAGAGTGGAGTTGGACGATGCCGGCGCCGTAGCCACGGCCGCGGTCAAGTCTACGGGAAAGACGGGCGTGGAAATGGAAGCCCTCGTGGCGGTCTCCGTGGCGCTCCTGACAATCTACGACATGTGTAAGGCCGTGGACCACACGATGGAAATTACGGGCATTAGCCTGCTGCAGAAGACGAAGAAGGAGGCGTGAAACATGGTTGCAAGGGTACTTTCTACTAATATCTCCGATCGCAATGGAACGAAGAAGCGGCCAGTGCCAGCCATCACTATCGCCCAGCATGGGGTCATGGGCGATGCCCATGCCGGCCCAGGCTTGCGGCAAGTCAGTTTCCTGTCACGGGAATTGATCGAGAAGTTCGCACGGCAGTCCGGCAAGACGTATGGCTGGGGCGACTTCGCGGAGAATGTGACGACTGCCGGATTGGATCTGCGCGAGATCGCCATTCCAGACCGCCTGAGGATTGCGGAAGCCGAAATGGAAGTGACACAAATCGGCAAAGCCTGTCACGGATCGGGCTGTGCCATCTTTCAGGAGGCAGGGGCGTGTATCATGCCAAAGGAAGGTGTGTTCTGCCGCGTCATCCAGGGCGGAGTCGTCAAGCCTGGGGATACCATCACCCACGAGAAGACCCCCCTGAGGATGCGCGTCATCACGCTTAGCGATCGAGCCAGCCGCGGCGAGTACGAAGACCTGAGCGGCCCAGCCATCTGTCGGAGCCTGGATGCCTTGTTCGGCGGTAGGCGGTATCGCGTTGAAATCCAAAGGACTGTCATCCCCGACGACGCTGTCCGTCTAAAGGAGGAAGTCTTGACGTCGTGTGCGTCGGGCGTGTCGGCAATCTTCAGCACTGGCGGGACGGGAATTGGTCCCAAAGACATCACGACGGACGTAGTCCAGCCCTTGCTCGACAAACAACTCCCGGGACTCATGGAATATGTGAGGCTGAAACACGCCGACCGCAACCCGGCCGTATTGCTGAGCCGCTCGATTGCTGGGGTGCGAGGTCAAACCCTCATCTTTGCCCTGCCGGGCAGCCCGAAGGCCGTCGCCGAGTACATGGAGGTCATCGAGTCGGTGCTGATCCATGCTTTCGCCATGGTACGGGGAGATGCGCACTGAAGGCGACTCGGCTGCACGGCAGCAACGGGAAGCCCTACGTTCGGGTTGCGCATGGCTTGACATGGATTGCCGCTACAGTCTGCGTGCGGCCACGCACACGTAGGCGTGAGGCGGTGCAAGGACGGGCTCTGCTTGGCGGAGAGGCGGCCCGGCGCTTCGCCGGGTAGCCACCCATCCGCCTTCTGTCACGAGTGCCGCCAGGATACGGCCGGACATGTCCTTCATGCGAGATCCTATGCTTATTGTCAACCAGAGGACGATAGCTGGTTTACAATCGAGGGTCAACCATTTCGCTTTTCCCGACCAGGCCATTCTGACTCGGGCTTTCTTCACTAATAGCGAGACATCTACGTTGGCCGCGTGCGAGGGCTTCGCGGTGGCCGAAGTCTTGCCGACAACATGACGATAACCATCTTGACAGGGATGGGGGGATTGCTATGGTGTGCTTGGTTCTTTGAGAAGACCAGGTGCGAAAGGCGAGACGGAAGTCCGTGAAAATCGGACGCGGTCGCGCCGCTGTAACCGGATATCGCGCGATTTCGCTGTTGCGGAACGCGTGACCATCGCCCCGATAAGCATCGGGCCGACGTGGCGAAACCTCATAGGCCACCATTCCGTAAGGGGTGGGAAGGCGAGGGAGTAGGTTCGATGCCGGGAGCCAGAAGACGTTGTCTTTCGCGGTGTTGGAGAATGACAGGAATGTTGTTCTCGCTCCTTCGCGGGAAAGGAGGATACGGTAGTGGGCAAGTCTACAGAGCCTTCACCTTCCTTTCCGGGAGTTGAAGGCTTTTTTGTTTTCTGCCACGCCACAGGGCGGCGTGTTGATCAGCGCACGGCATGGAAGGAAGTATGTAGCATCAGAGAACGTTACTAACAAGAAATGTACCCGTATGCAGGTCCGCCCCGGCACCGTAAGTGTCGGGGCGGTTAATAGGGAAGTTCCTTAGAGACACGGACCCGCCGCTGTAACCGGGGATCGCGCGATCCGCTTCAATGCGGTGAACGTGACGGGCTGAATGCCCGCGAAAACCACATGGCCACTGTCGCACCGATGCCCGTAGGGCGAAGGCGCATGGGAAGGCGTGGCGAGTAGAAAGATCCGGGAGTCAGAAGACCTGCCTGTATACGCTCGTCAGCGCTCTCGATGGCAAGGAGCGGCGAGGACCGGTTGGTGGATAGAACAGGGAATCCCCAGGCCGATGAGTGCCGAGGGGGTTCCCTTTTTGTTTGCGCCAGGAAGGAGTGAAGCAATGCTTGACCTTTTTCTAAAGGGCGGTTGGGTCATGTACGCAATTTTGGGCGCATCCGTGCTGGCGCTAACGATCATCGTGGAGCGCCTCATTTTCTTCGTCCGCATCCGCAACGACGATGCTTCTCTGATCCGCAGAGTCGAGAAAGCGTTGACATCAAACGACGCCCCTTCGGCGCTCGCGGCGTGCGAAACAGGCCGGGGGCTGCTACGCGACATCATTGCCGCATGTCTGCCGGAATGGGATCGCGGCTGCGAGCGAATGGAGGCGGTCGTTGTCGGTGGAATCGGAATGGGCGCCCTGCTGGGCCTGCGGGCAGCCGGGATCAAGGTCTTCCGTGCCGCCGAAGGTACGGTTGCCGATGCCGTACGCCAAGTCAAAGCCGCCGAACTGCCCGAGATCGACGAGAACGGCGCCTGCGCCGGTCACGGCGGTGACCATTCCTGTCACAAGAGCTAAACCGTGAAGAAAAGGACGCTGAGGCAGGCAGAACAGGCAATTCGACTGGCCGCGATCGGCATCATCCACACGCCCCACAAGGAAACGGGGGGGATGCCGATCCAGCCGGTCTATGCTGAAGATGCTCGAGGCACCATTGAGGTGTTCCCGGCCTACGCCGACGGATTGCGCGATCTGGAGGGATTTGACCGCCTTTGGTTGATTTACTCCTTCCACCAGGCCGGCCCGGCGCGCCTGCGCGTGGTCCCGTTCCGCGACACCGTCGAGCGTGGCGTCTTCGCCACGCGCGCGCCGTGCCGCCCCAACGCCATCGGCATGTCGTGCGTCCGGCTACTGTCCGTCGCCGGTAACGTCCTCACCGTCGCCGGCGTGGACATCCTCGATGGCACGCCCTTGCTGGACATCAAACCCTACGTCCCGGAGTTCGACGCCCACCCGCAAAGTCGCGCCGGCTGGCTCGTAAACCCAGCCACGGACCGCAAACAAGCCGACAACCGTTTCGGCGCCTGACGTTTCACTCCCGCAACGTGGCTTTCGCACGCAACGGCGTCAGCCATGACCTTCACGGCCCACGGATTGAGCCCGTGCGTCTCGATCCCCGCGGAATACGCTTCGATCACGTCACTCTTGAGCGCCCGCGCCCAGCCCGGTCCGCAGAAGACTGTCGCGGCTGACCATGCCCCGGAAGGCTCCGGCCTCGTCCAGTACGGGTAGTCGCTTGATTCCGTGCTGCGCCATCAATCGGATCGCTTCGTCAATCATGGCGTCTTCACGCACCGTCACCAGTTCGGTCTGCATCACGTCCGCCGCGGTTTTGGCCCGCGCAAACTCCACAAGCGCCTTGTGGCGTGTGCTCAATTCGGCCCACGTGAACCGGCCCAGGAGGAATCCCCAGAAACCGGCGCGGTGTTCGGAAAAGGCCGCCAGCAACGCCCGATCCGAGATCATCCCCAGAAACCGCCCATCCGTGCCGACAACCGCCACACGCTGAATCTCGCTGTCGTCCACCAGGCGAACCACCTCCTCGATGGCCGTATCCGGGGCCACCTGATGCGTCTCGCGACTCATGATGTCCCGCACATAGCGGACATCACCCACGACGACCCGGTGTTCCTGGATGGTCCGCCATTCCGGCGTGTCCCGCGAAATAACCCGGAACACATCCAGGCGCGCCAGCATCCCGCATAGCCGACCGTCGGCATCGACGACGGGCAACCGCTTCAACTTTCGCGCCAACATCAGGTCGACGGCCTCAGTCAAGGTCTTGTCCGCGCTGATCGTCACGACGGGACTGGTCATGACCTCCGCCGCGGATTTCCCGGCCAGGGTCGCAACGGCCTCCCCGACATGCGCCCCGTCCAGTTCGGCCAGCAGTCCCACGCGCAAGGGCAACCCCCCGCGTGCGATAAGATCGCCTTGCGTAATGATGCCCGCCGGGTGTCCTGCCTCGTCAACGACGGGGACTCCATGAAAATGCGATCCGATCAAGAGATGCGCCACATCCGCTGCCGGCGCGCCAAGCGTCACGCTCCGTGGGTCGGGGGTCATGGCATCCCGGACCCGTATCTGGCGGGGGATAAGGCGTTTGGTTGTCCGGTGAGACCGAATCTCCATCTCTTCCACCACAACGATTCCATCGGTGACGATGGCCTCCACCTGCGGCAGAATGCGATCCAGTTCCGTGGCGGGCAGGATGATCTCGATCTTGAGCGGCATGTTGAACGACAGCACCTCGATTCCTTGCGTGGCAATCTCGCCGTTCTCGTAACAGCCGGCCACACCACGGGTCACGATGCATCGGGCCGCTATCTTCAGGCTGCTCACTTTCTGAACCACGGCCCGGTATATAGCCATGCCCTTGTAGCGGGCGTCTTCGCTCGTGAATACCTCAATAACTCGATAGTCCAGCGCCATGGTTACCTCACTTTCACCGCATTATCTTCGCCAGCTCCATGCCAGCCAACACGGACAGAATCCCACCCGCATTCTGGACCAGCAGATTGGCTACGACGAGCGCTTGGGCGTTCGCCCTGGCCCCATTCACGGTCTCCAACCCAAACGTCGAGAAGGTTGTCAGCGCGCCCAGGAACCCCGTGATGAAGAAAAGCCGCGTCGATGGACCAACCCACAGATTCCGCTCGGCGAGTGAGAAGGCCAGGCCGATCAGGAAACACCCGGCAAGATTTACAAACAACGTCCCCCAGGGATAGGACGTCCCCAAGTGCCGGGTGGACAACAAAGTCACCCCGTAGCGGCTCGCCGCTCCCAGACTCCCGCCCACCATCACCAGAACGTACTTGCTCATGTTCGCCGTCAATCCCATCTCAACGGGTAATGATCACCGTCGACTTCGCATAGGACACCACCCTGCGGGAAATGGACCCCAGCAACCATTTCGCGATCATACTTCTCCCGCGATGCCCCAGGACGATCACATCCGCGCCGATCTCGTTGGCATAGTGGATGATCTGCTCTGCGGGGTGGCCAACCCGCACCTCGCACTTCATGGGAACTTGCGCCGCATCGGCCGCGACCTTCAAATCGGCGAAGAGTTGCTGATAGTGCTCCGTGGCCTGCTCCAGGATGGCCTCCATCTCCACGGCCTCCGGCGGTTCCGGGGGCCGCACCACCGAAAGCACCGTGAACGCCGCCCCGTACTTGGCCGCCATGTCGAGCGCGAACTCGAACGCCTTCTTGGCCGGCTCCGATCCGTCATATCCAGCGAGTATCTTCTTGATCATGTTTGCGCTCCTTCCGAACTGTCTGTGGCGGCGACGGCCGCCGTTGTTTCCGTCTTAACGGGGG
>Ga0209609_10001772_pt1 | contig 12490 bp, 10 predicted proteins | sample LakKivw325mmetaG_FD_184136 | JGI IMG/M metagenome (GOLD analysis project Ga0209609, IMG submission 184136) | Anoxic lake water microbial communities from Lake Kivu, Rwanda to study Microbial Dark Matter (Phase II) - Lake Kivu water 325m metaG... | ecosystem: Environmental > Aquatic > Freshwater...
CATCACCGTTTTGGTGATGACGGGCGTCACGGCCCTGGTACGAGGCACCGCGGACCGCATGGAAAGCAAGGGCATACTCTACCCTGCCGACTTGATCGGCCCGCTGCTGAGAGAAGCGGACATCACGCACATCAGCAATGAGATCTCGTTCAGCACAGACTGCCCGCCTCCAGATCCTCACTCCCAATCGCTGACCTTTTGCAGCGACCCCAAGTACATGGAGTTGTTGCGCGCGGTGGGTGTGGACGTGATCGAGCTAACCGGCAATCACGTCAAAGACTATGGCTCGCAAGCGATGCTGGACACCCTGGACATCTACGATCAGGGGAACCTGCCCTACTTCGGAGGCGGCAGGAATCTGGAGGAGGCGCGCAAGCCGCTCATCGTGCAGAAGAACGGGGTCGATTTCGGATTCATTGGCTGCAACCCGGTGGGGCCGCCAAATGCCTGGGCAACCGAGGACCGGCCTGGCGCTGCTCCCTGCGACTGCTCTGACTCAGGCCAGTGTGCATATGAGTACATGCATGCAGAGCTGACCAAGCTCAAAGCGCAGGTGGACGTGCCCATTGCGACTCTTCAGTATTGGGAGTTCTACCAGTACGAGCCGACTCCCCAGCAGCGCATTGACTTTCGCGGCATGGTCGATGCGGGTGCCTTAATCGTCAGCGGTAGCCAGGCGCACCATCCGCAGGGCTTCGAGTTCTACAAGGGGGCTTTCATACACTACGGGCTGGGCAACCTGTTCTTCGACCAGATGTGGTCCAGAGGCACGCGCCAGGAGATCGTGGACCGTCACATCATCTATCAGGGTCGCCACATCTCGACCGAGTTGCACACCTTCATGCTGGAGGACTATGCCCAGCCGCGTCCGATGACGCCCGAGGAGCGGCGCGAGCTGCTGACGGCTGTGTTCCAGGCCAGTGGCTGGTAGCTGAGATCACCCCAGCGGATACCCGCCCCGTTCGTAGACCAGCCTGGCCGCACGCACGCGGTCGGCGTCGTCGTTGTTGCGCAGGGCGCCGCGGTTGGCCTCAAAACGCAGTGCCGCCTGGCGGAAGTAGGGTTCGGCCAGAGTCAAGGCAGCCGACAGGGTCTTCTCATCCTTGGCCAGGCTTTCCAAGCGGCTGAGCACCGCAGCCATACCGTAGGCATCCACCGCCATGTCGGCAAGGCGCGTGACCAGCAATTGGCGCTGCAACAGTCTCTTCTTCTCACGCTGCAGCGTGGACTCGGCGTCACGGTGCAGATGCCCGACTGCGTCGCGAAAGAGGTCGGCCAGCTCTGCCACCTGGCTATCCAGTGAATGCGCCAGTTCCGGCTCACCCAGGTGGGCCAGCTTGTGTGTGGCCAGCCCGAGCATGCCCCTGGCCGATTTGGCGGCGCTGCGCATGTAGCGCTGCAGCGGCTTGGTGCCCTGTTCGAAGATGAACAGGCGCATGATCTCGTTGGTGCCCTCGAAAATGCGGTTCACGCGCGTGTCGCGCAGGATGCGCTCGTAGGGGAAGGGACCCACGTACCCACGCCCACCGGCCATCTGCACCAGTTCGTCTGCTGAACGCCACATGGCATCGCTGGCGAACACCTTGCCGATCGCTGCCTCGACCTCATAGTCTTCTACACCCCGGTCCGCCAGTCCTGACGACAATCTCACCATGCTCTCGGCGGCCAGGATGTCCACAGCCATCTGTGCGATCTTGTCCTGAATCAGCTCATGCTCGGAGATGGTCGAGCCAAAGGCCTGGCGTTTGGTGACCCACTCGCAGGCCAATTCCAGATTGCGCTTCATCCCGCCCACACAGGCCGCTCCCAGGCCCAGGCGACCAGAGTTGAGGATGTGCATGGCGATCTTGAATCCCTCGCCCGGCTGGCCAAGCACGTTCTCTGCAGGGATGTGGACATCCTGGAAGCGCAGGACAGTGGAGTTGTTGCCGCGCAGTCCCATCTTCTGCGCGTTGGGACCCAACGAGAAACCCGAGAAGGTAGGCTCCACCAGGAAGGCAGTCAGCGAGCCTTTGGGTTGAACTTCAGGCGTTTGAGCAAACACCGTGATCATGTGCGCGATGTCACCGTTGCTGATCCAGATCTTGCTGCCGTTCAGGCGCCAGCCAGCGCCGTCGCGCACGGCGGTGCTCTGGATGGCGCTCGCATCGCTGCCCGCCTGCGGTTCGGTGAGCGCAAAGGCCGCGATGGCCTCGCCTGTGGCCAGCCTGGGCAGGTAGCGCGCCTTCTGCTCATCATTGCCGTAGAGCAGCAGGCCCTTGAGACCGATGGACAGGTGCGCCCCCAGCAACAGCATCAGAGCGGGACAAACTGCCGTCACGGCTTCGATCACGCGGCCATACGCTCCCAGACCCAAGCCCAATCCGCCGTATTGCTTGGGCACGGTCAGCCCAAACAGACCCAGCTCGGCAATGCCCTGCTTAACTTCATCTGGGATGCGGTCTTCGCGGTCGATAGCTCGCGCATCAATTTTGGCCTTGGCAAGCGTCGAAAAACCCGCCAGCAGTCTGTCCACTGCTTGCGTTTCCTCAGGCGACAGTTGGGGGAAGGGCAGGAGCAGATCGGTGCGAATCTGACCCAAGAACAAAGCTTTGACCAGCCCATCAGGTTGAGGGTACTCCATCATTCGCCCCTTTCTGCAGTGTCTTAGATGCCGGGCATGTAAATGCGGAAGAACGTGCGGTAGGCATAGTTCACGCCGAGGTAGCGGTCGCTCCAGCCGCCGACGGCGTAGATCACGGTGGCATCCACGGCGGAGATCGAGGCTGCGCCCAGCGTGCGCCACTGTCCCAGGACGGGCGAATCGAAGCTGAGCCACTTGTCCTGCTCGGCGTCGTAGCGCTCGCTATTGGAAAGGGGTTGGGTCCAGCCGCCGCCGATGGCGTAGACATAGCCCTCGGCGGCGAGCGCAGCCAGGCCGCCTCGCGCCTGGTGCAAGGACGCTCGCTGAGTCCATGGGTCCTGCCCTGAGCCTTCTTTGGCCGGATCGTAGACGTAGCACAGGGCGGATTCGTCCGCACCGTCATAGCCGCCCATCACGTACACCTGATCATGAAGGACAGCGGCAGCGCAAAATCCGCGCGGCTCACGCATGGGAGTGCCCCCCGTCCAAGAGTCCCGGGCGGGGTCGTAGATCCAGACTGCGTCAAGGTAGCGCATGCCATCGGATCCACCAAACAGGTAGAGCTTGCCTTGTACCGTGGCAAGCGCATAGGCGAACAAGGGAGTGGGCAGCGGGGCAGCCTCGCTCCATGCATCTGCGCCCGGATCATAGACTTCCACCGTCGTAATGGCCTGGTCCATTGCATCATACCCGCCAGGCACATAGATGCGGCCATTCAGAACGGCGGCGCCGACGTTGCGCACGGGTTTGGGCTTGCTGGTAAGCCGCACCCATATGTCCGTTAGCGGGTCGTACGCCTCGACCACGCCGCTCACGCCCTCTTCGCTATCTCCTGCAATGGCATAGATCTTGCCTGCATGCGAGACCACCGCCAGGCGTGCCCGGGCGGTAGGCAGCTGTGCTTTGCCCGTCCAGCGCGACGTGACTGCTCCTGAAGGAGTGCTGGGAGCGGCAACGGTGCGGTCGCTGAAGGGGCCGCCTGTTCCATTCGATACAGTGCGAACAGGTGGCATGAAAACGACCAGGGCGATAAACACAGCAGTCAGCACGAGAACCACTCTCTGCCACGACGCGATGCGCTCGCGGGGTGGCAGCTCCTCCACGGCTTCGAGAGCTGCAGGCGGGGTCTCCACGGCCACCCACCCCTGACGGATGGCATAGAGCGTAGCTTCCGTGCGCGACTCGACACCGAGCTTGCCAAAGATGTTGCGCAGGTGAACCTTGACCGTGTTCACGCTGATCACTAGATCGTGCGCGATCTGCTGGTTACTGGCTCCCGTGCAGACGAGCTTGAGAATCTCGATCTCGCGTTCGCTCAGGACGGGCTGCGGCGTACCGTGATTGGTTTCCATGAGGCGCTACTTGGGTCCAACCCAGAAATTGTGAGCTGGCACTCCCTTGCCCTCGCGCACGTCCACGTCCAATGCAGCCTCCTCCAGAACCGGCAGATCCAGTGCATGACATAGCACCGCACCTGCCGGTTGGCCGAAGCGCTCCAGGTACTTGGCCAGTCCGGCGCGCACAGCGCCGATCAGGTCGTCCGCAGGCGCAGTCACGAACCACAGATACTGCGGGCCTTTCACTTCGTCCGATGGGGGCCCGGCCTTTCTTTTCGCTGCGCCTACATGCGCAGCAGCGCGGCCACGCCGGACACGCGTAGGTGCTGCCTCCTGCGAGCCTGCTTCGGTTTCTGCCTCTGCCGGCTCCTCTTCCAGCGTATCCTCCCATTCATCGGCAGCCTCTTCAAGCGCAGCTTCTTCCTGTGTTGTTGGCTCCTCCTCCAGTCCTTGCTCAGGCTCTTCGGCTTCGAGTTCCTCTTCCTCGGCTGCAGGCTCTTCTTCCAGCTCCGGCTCAGGCCCTTCGACCTCGCCTTCCTCTTGCTCTACTGCAGGCTCTTCGTTCAACTCAGGCTCGGCCTCTTCGGCCTGACCAGGCGTGGTGGCCGCCTCCGGGAGCAGCTCTTCGACCTCTGCCTCCAGATGCACGCTCGTGGCGGCTTCGGCGGGCTGTGCAAGAGGCTCAATCGCTAGCTTGGATGGTTTCCGGCGCCTCTTGGCGGCTGGCTTGGTCGCGGCGGCGGGAACCGCGGGCTGCGCGGTCTCATCCACGCGAGCGGTCAGCTCCACAGGTTCGGCCTCGACCTGCACGGGCGGAGAGGGCACCGTCTCGGGCGTGAGCTGCGGTGGCTGGATCTCAAGCTCAGCCTCGACCAGGGGCTCTGTGGTGGCAGCCGGGCGCTCCGTCGCGGCTTGCGCAGCGGGCAGCTCCTCTTCTGCGGCGGCAGGCACCGCTGGCATCTCCTGTGTGGACTGAGGCGCGGGCTTGGTCACCTCGACTGGAGGCGCCGCCTTGGCTGCGCGTATCTCCTCTACGGTGCGCAGGATTCGCGGGGGCATGGGCGGCTCGGGTGGAGCCGCAGGTTTCGCTTGTGGCGGCGCGGCAGCAGGCGGCTCCAACGGCCTATCGGCTTGGCCGATCTGCGCCGGCTCAGGCGCAGCAGCAACGGTCTGAGTAGGTGCCGCGTGCTTCAGCACATCTTCCCAGATCTCGGCCTGGCCTGCCAACTCGCGCTTCCAGGCCGCCACTTCTTCCGCGGTGGCCGGTCCGACGGCCTTGCCGTCGACCAGCTTGACCCAGCGGCCCGGCCTGAATTCGTGGTAGCGGATGGTGGGCATAGTGCGGTGATTTTACCACGTTGCGCACTCGGATGGCAAAGCCGCGAGGATAGAGCGCGGAGCGTTCGGCACGGCGTAGACATGGGTCAGCTACGCCGTTGGAACTCAGCGCGCCTGGAGGGATTCGAACCCACGGCCTTCAGTTTCGAAGACTGCTGCTCTGTCCACTGAGCTACAGGCGCGGATGTGCATATTATAGTGCAGGCTTCAGGCGGTGTCAACGCGCCGTGCGCTCGAATGGTTTGACCCGCATATCCCGGCAAGCTATAATCGCCGCAGTATCTGAGCACATCTTGGGCCCCGGAGGTTGGCATGCGACGACCTTATGGCAGCCAGAGCATGGTGGATCCCTTGCGCAAGGTGCTGGTCAAGCGCCCAGACCAGGCCTTTGCCGTCGACGACCCTCAACGCTGGCACTATGCTGCGCGCCCCGACCTAGCGGAAGCGCAGCGCGAGCATGACGCGCTCATAGCCATTCTGCGCCAAGCGGGTGCGGAAGTGCTATACCACGACGAGTGCCAACCCGAGCGTGCGGACGCGATCTTTGTGCACGATCCTGTCCTGGTCACCGACCGCGGGACGGTGGTGCTGAGGATGGGCAAGGCGTTGCGCCGTGGCGAGGAAGCCGTCCTGGCGCGCTGCCTGATTCGAGCGGGGGTGCCGATCCACTACATCCTGCACGGCGACGCCGTTGCTGAGGGCGGTGATCTGCTGTGGCTGGATCACGACACCCTGGCCGCTGCGCAGGGGTTCCGCACCAACGCCGAAGGGCTGCGCCAGTTGCGGGAATGCCTGGGCTTCTTGGGCGTCGAGATTATCCCCGTGCCACTGCCCTACTATCGCGGCGCCGAGACCTGCCTGCACCTTATGTCCATCATCAGTTTGCTCGACCACGATCTGGCGGTCGTTTATCCACGTCTGATGCCTGTACCCTTCTGGCAGCTCTTGAACGAGCGTGGCATCAAGCTGGTGGAAGTGCCTGACGAGGAATTCGACAGCATGGGCTGCAACGTGCTGGCGCTCAGCCCCAGGAAATGCCTGATGCTGGACGGCAACCCGATCACGCGCCGACGCCTGGAGCGCGCAGGTTGTGAGGTATTCACCTACGTGGGCGACGAAATCTCGCTCAAGGCCGAGGGCGGGCCGACGTGCCTGACGCGGCCGATCCTGCGGGGCTAAGAGAGAGGCACCTGACACAGAAGCGCCCCATCTAGAGGGGCGAAGACAGACGCTTTGCCTATCGGACTTATCCTGGCCTTCACGAGCCCGTTACGGGATTGGCGGATGGTGCTCTGCTACTTGAGTTCCTCATCTTTCTCGGGGCGCTCCAGTCTGAGCAGGGCCAGGAATCCAGCAGGCGAGAGAATCTGAACGCCCTGGTACTCCCCCAACTCCAACAGATGGTGATCCCCGCTGACAACGATCTCTGCGCCCACGGCCAGCGCGCATTCGAGATAACGGTTGTCCGTAGGGTCAGACTCCACCAACGCAAGTTCCTCGGTGACCACGGCCTCGATCGCGTGTCTCGCAAGCAGACGTACGAAGCGCACAATGCCGCTTTCGGGCAGATGGAAGCGCTCCTGAAGTCGCGGATAGTGCAGGACGCGATCCAGCTCTTGAAGGATCGCAGGGGAGATCGCGATCTCGAACTCGTCCTGTTCCCAACGATCCAGAATCTGCGCAGGTGCTCCCTTGCGGGAGATCAGCGCACTGACCAGCACGTTAACGTCGAGCACGACGCGCATAGGGGGCTCGTCTCGCAGTAGTTTGCCTGACCGCCCGCTGCGCTTCCAGAACCTCCTGCACGACCTGGTCGGGATCGGCATCCGGGTTGACTGCCTGCACCTCGCGGATCGTCTGGAATAGCTCTCGGCGCTCTTTCCTCCAGCGGCGATACACCTCCATCGGCACTACTGCCGCGGCCGCCTCACCATGCCGGACGATGATGTAGTTGTCACCCTGGTAACTGACGCGATCCACTATGCTGGCCAGGCTCCTGCGAACCTCCGTGATGTCGAGTCTACGCTCCATCGCTTGGTCCTTCTGCGGTGTGATGCACCAAAATGTATATTCGGCAATTTCTGTACATATTGTACCATCTCTCCGTCCAATTGTCAAGGGCTAGGAGGGCGGAGGGACGGCAATCAAGCCGGTCTCTCGTGCCGTCGGTTTCGGACCGGGCGGAGCCGTCTAGGAGGACGAAGCGGCCAACTCGAGTGTCAATCGCTCAGTAGGACATGTCGCCTGGAGGCTATGCGCCTTCAACTCAGCGTTCTCAGCGCAAGAGACTCAAGCCTTCTAGATCAGGATGTTCCTCAGGAACTGGCGCGTGCGCTCTTCTTTGCAGGTCGCCAGCGAGAGGCCCTCGGGCGTGGTCTCTTCAACGATGTGCCCTTCGCACATGAAGAAGATGCGCTTGGCCGCCGCCCTGACAAAGCCCATCTCGTGCGACACCACCACCATGGTCATGCCTTCCCTGGCCAGGTCCAGCATCACGTCCAGCACTTCCTTGATCATCTCCGGGTCGAGAGCCGAGGTGGGCTCATCGAACAGCATGATCTTAGGTTGCATGGCTAGGGCGCGCGCGATAGCCACGCGCTGCTGCTGCCCGCCGGAGAGTTGCGCCGGGTAGGCATCGGCCTTTTCCGGGATGCCCACTTTCTCCAACTGCTGGTGGGCAACGCGCTCTGCCTCGTCTTCAGATCTCTTGCGCACCACGCGTTGGGCCAGCATGACGTTTTCCAGGGCAGTGAGATGCGGGAACAGGTTGAAGAGCTGAAAGACCATGCCCGTCTCTGTCCTGACCAGGTCGATGTTCTTGGCATCGGTCAGAGGGATGCCGTCCACGACGATGCGCCCGCTGTCCACGGTCTCGAGATGGTTGATGCAGCGCAGCAGCGTGGACTTGCCGGAACCGCTCGGTCCAATGATCACCACGACCTCGCCGCGCTTCACCGTCAGGCTCACGCCATCCAGCGCCACCACTCGACCGAAGCGCTTGTGGACATTCTCGATCTCGATGATGTTGCCCGCGTCGCTCAAGTTATCGGACATAGCTGGTTTTCCTCTCTGTGTAGGCCACGATGCGCGAGAAGAAAAGCGTCATCACCAGGTAGAGCAGGGCCACCATCAGCCAGGTCTCCAGAGGCATGAAAGTGCTGGACATGAACTCGCGCCCGCGACGCGTCATGTCGGCCACGGCCACCACCGAGACGAGTGAGGAATCCTTCAAAAGCGCCACGAACTCGTTGCCCACCGGCGGCAGGATGATGCGCACAGCCTGAGGCAGAATCACAAAGCGCATGGCCTGGAAGTAGCTCATGCCCAGGGAGCGAGCGGCTTCCATCTGGCCTTTGGGTATGGCCTCAATGCCGGCGCGGAATATCTCAGTGACGTACGCCCCATAACAGACCGTCAGGCCAATCACGGCTGCGAGGAAGGGGTTCAGCTGGACAGTCGTCAGTTTGGCGGCGATGCCTGGGAAGATGCCCACCAGGCGCTGTCCGATGCCTCTCAGGATGATAGGAGAAGCGTAGTAGATGAACATGAGCTGCACCAGCAGCGGGATGCCTCGGATGATCTCCACATAGAGTGACGCCATACCGCTGATCAGGGGGTTCTTGGAGACCCGGCCCAAGCCTCCGATCAGGCCTAGCAGCAAGATGAGCACAAAGGATACTACCGTGATGCCCAGCGTCACGCGCACGCCGTCCCAAAGAAAGAAGGCAATGCGCTTGTACGGGTCTGGTTTCTGGATCATCAGTATCGCAGTGATGGCCACAACCGCAAGGAACAGCAGCCACCACTGGTCGAAGCGACGCCACAGCGGCAGGGCATCCTCGACCATGGCCATCTTCTTGGTAAAGTCGACCTTGGCATCTTTGTGAGCGCTAGGTGTTGTCATTCAGATCCCCTTCCAATGAACCGAACCACGCCTCGGAAACGGCGCCAAGAGAGTTGCACGTGTCCACACATGCATAACGTCTCGCCATCATTCACGCCTTCTACATGCGCAGGCGTGGATCCAGGGCGTCGCGCAGGCCATCGCCGAGCAGGTTGAAGCCCAGCACGTTCAGCATGATGGCCAGGCCGGGAAAAAGCACGATGTGCGGCGCCGTGAACACTGAGCCCCTGCCTTCGCCCAGCATGGTGCCCCATTCGGGCATGGGAGGCTGCGCCCCCAGTCCCAGGAAGCTCAGCCCGGCGGCGTCCAGGATGGCAGTAGCGATTCCCAGAGTGCCGGCCACGATGATGGGCGTGAGGCAGTTGGGCAGGATCTGGCGCAGCAGCATGCGGTGCTCCGGCACTCCCACCGCGCGCGCTGCCATCACAAAGTCTTGCTCTCTGATGGCTAGGACGCTGGCGCGCATGATGCGGGCATAGACCGGGATGGACACAAAACCGATGGCATACAGCATGTTCATCAGCCCGGGTCCCAGGATAGAGACCACGGCAATGGCCAACAGCAGGCCAGGAAAGGCCAGCAAGATGTCCATGACGCGCATGATGGCCTGGTCAACCCAGCCACCCAGGTAGCCCGACAAGGCCCCCAGGATGGAGCCAACAAGAATGGCCAGGCTAACAGACAGAAGGCCCACTTGCAGAGAAGCGCGCGCGCCGAAGATCAGGCGGCTGAAGACGTCCCGCCCCACTTCATCCAGTCCCATCCAATGTTGGCGCGAGGGCGGCTGGCGACGCTGCAGCAAGTTCTGCTCGATAGGGCTGTAAGGAGCGATGAGCGGGGCAAAAATGGCCGCGATGACGAACAAGAGGATGAGCAGCATGCCTGCTATGGCGAGCTTGTCGCGTCGCAAGCGACGCCAAGCGTCGAGGAGAAGGCTGCTACGGGCCCGAGTCCTGCCCAGGCTTGCCACGTCACTGCCGGGAGGTCTATCCATGCGCTACTCGTACCTAATGCGAGGATCGAGGTAGGCGTATGAGATGTCTACCAAAAGGTTCAAGAACACAAACAGCAGGGCAATGACCAGGACCGCCCCCTGGACGGTGGGGTAGTCGCGCGCCAGAATGCGTTCGACCACCAGGCGTCCCATCCCTGGCCAGGAGAAGATCGTTTCCGTCAGAATGGCGCCGGCGAGCAGGCCGCCGAACTGCAAACCGATCACGGTGATGATCGGCAAGAACGCGTTCTTCATCGCGTGCGTCATGAGCACCACGCGCTCGTGCTGGCCCTTGGCGCGCGCGGTGCGGATATAGTCCATGCCCAGCACTTCAAGCAAGCTGGAGCGGGTCATGCGCGCGATGATCGACATGGGAATCGTGCCCAGAGCGATCGATGGCAGAATCAGATGTTTGATGGAATCGATGAGTGCATCCGGGTTGGCAGTCACTATGCTATCGAATACGTACAGGTTGGAAAGAAAGTTCAGCACAGCCATCACTGCGGCGCCAATCTGACCGCTCAGCTGGATGTTGTACGCTTCAGCGATGGTTTTCAGCTCAATGCCGACGGTCAATCGCGCAGACGGCGGCAGCCAGTGAAGCTTGAAGCCAAAGAAGTAGCTCAACAGCAGCCCCAGCCAAAACACCGGCATGGACACTCCCACCAGCGCGCCAATCATGGTGACCAAGTCAAAGGCCGAGTTCTGTTTGTAAGCCGAGACAATGCCGGCCGAAATCCCCACGACACACGCGACGATCATAGCGCCCACGCTGAGCTCCAGCGTCGCCGGCAGGCGCTGGGCCAATTCGGTGGTCACCAACTCTCTTCGCGCGATGGAGCGCCCCCAATCCCCCTTGGCAATGCGCTGCAGGTAGCGCCAGTACTGCACTGGAATGGGGTCATTCAATCCGGCGGACTCGCGAAAGCGCTCGATGGCTTCTTCTGTAGCGTGCTCCCCCAGCATGATGCGCGCCGGATCCCCCGGGATCAGGCGCAGCATGGCAAACGTGACCATGGAGATGCCGACCAGAACGGGAACCAACAGAAGCAGGCGTCGGATGACGTAGCGTGTCAACGCAGCCTCTCCAGACCATGATGGTACAGGGGCCTCTCAGCCCCTGTACCATCAAACGCAGTCGTGCTAGCTTTCGGAACTACTCTCCCTTGAATCCACCGAAGAAGTAGCCCCAGTAGAAGAACTCGCCCGTATTTCCCTTGTGATAGGGATTGGCGGCGTCCCACCAACGCTCAAAGTTCAAGACCACCGCGTCGGCATTAAAGTCCGTGCCGTCGTGGAACTTGACACCCTTGCGCAAGTGGAACGTCCACTCCTTGAGATCTGGAGTGTTCTCCCACTTTTCGGCCAGTGCAGGCTCGACTTCGGCCGTGCCCGGCTTAAAGTTCACCAGAGGCTCCATCAACTGCAGGGCGACCATGAAGGATTCGCCGTCCGTCTCATCTGCCGGATCCAGGCCCACCGAGTCGCCGCTGCGAGCAAAGATCACGGTGTCCTTGCCCTCGACGGTGACCGGCCAGAAGAACTCGGTGCTCAACGGGCTGGGCAGGAAGCCCTTGACGGTCTTTTTCATGGCCAAGGCCGAAGCGTTGCACGCCACCGGCACCGCAGGCACCAGGTCATGGACCAGCTTGTTGGCCTGATCGTAGGTCCTCTGGCGCGCGACCGGATCCGACTCTGCGGCCGCCTCGGTCAGCGTGTCCACGATCTCGGGGAAGGTCGGGCCAAAGCTATCGTCTGCGCCAGCGCCGAAGAACACGTCCAGGAAGTTGGTCGCATCCGGATAGTCCGCCATCCAGCCCAGCATGAACAGCTCGGCCTCGCCCACAGCCACCTTGTCCAGGTATACGCCCCAGTCATAGGTGACGAACTCGGCCTCGATGCCCACCTTCGCCAGGTCGGACTGGATCACCTGGCCGACCTTGCTGGGATCGGGGTAGTAGCCGCGCGAGACGGGCATGACCCACAGCTTGGTCTTGAAGCCATTCGGCAGCCCCGCCGCGGCCAGCAATTCCTTGGCCTTGGCAGGATCGTATGGCCAGTCTTCCTGGTCCTCGCTGTAGCCAAAGATGCCCGGCGGGACAAAGCCCTTGGCCACGGATGCGGTCGGCGGATAGAGCGCTTTGATCATATCCGCCTTGTTGATGGCCATGGCGATGGCCTGCCGTACTTCGAGCTTGTCAAACGGTTCTTTGGCGCGGTTGATGCCCAGGTAGCCAATCATGAAGGGATCGCGGAAGTCGACCTGCAGGTTGGCGTCCGCCTGCGCGGCCGGG
>Ga0209609_10001774_pt1 | contig 12488 bp, 9 predicted proteins | sample LakKivw325mmetaG_FD_184136 | JGI IMG/M metagenome (GOLD analysis project Ga0209609, IMG submission 184136) | Anoxic lake water microbial communities from Lake Kivu, Rwanda to study Microbial Dark Matter (Phase II) - Lake Kivu water 325m metaG... | ecosystem: Environmental > Aquatic > Freshwater...
GGAAGGACCTGAGCACCGTTACCTCGGTTCACATCAAGACGAAAGATATAGCGGGCATACCCTGTTTTTATGGCGAGCTGCCGCGCACGGAGCTGTACGCGATGGAACTGGAGCCGGGCTCACGAGCTGGTTTTCCCGATCTCTCGCTCACACCGATTGTATGAGCCACCTCGGACTTCTCAGTATCGTGCTCTGCTCGGTCTTCCTTCTGTACGCTTGCTATTCAGACCTGAAGACGAGAAGCGTGCCAAACGAGCTGTGGCTGCTGCTGATTCTCCTAGGCCTGCCGCTCGCTGGCTATCAGGTGGTGCGCAACGGCATACCGTACCTTGCCCACTACCTGCTCGCCCTTCTGACCACCGCGCTGCTCGCTTATCTCTTCTTCCGCCTTCACCTCTTCGGCGGCGCGGACGCAAAGGGACTGATCGCTATCGCTGTGCTCTTTCCAACGCATCCACTAAACGAGCGGGTACTTCTTGATCCTTTTCCGTTTGCCATCACCACGCTATTCAATGGGGCGATTGCCTCTGCAGTTATCCTCCCGCTCGTGTTTTTGTCCCTCTTCGTCTACAATCGGGTATATGTAGGACCTGAGGAAGCCAGAAAGGATCGCGGTTTGGCATTCATTGGCTACAGAATACCAATTAACACGCTACCCCGAGTAAATTATAGTCGGATAAGATTACTCCATTCGTTTGAAGATGAAGGAGCAGACGGTGTAACGCGGAGATTTATCGTTGGGGGGCTGGAAATCGATGAGGAGAGGATAGAACAGCTTACCCGTTATCATAAAGAGGGTAAGATCGGCGAGTATGTATTGGTTACCCCTGGGTTACCGTATATGCTCTTCATCACTGCGGGGTTCTTTATCGCCCTCTTCTACGGCAACCTGATCTTCGAGCTGATGGGCCTCTTCTTGCCGCTCTAATCTCGCCTGCTCTCACGTACCTACTTACTTCTTCGGGAGCGCGAAGTAGAAGCTGGTACCTGCCGCGGGATCGCTCTCCACCCAGATCCTGCCACCAAATTTCTCCAAAATCTTCTTGCAGATGTTGAGCCGTAAGTTCGTGCCCTCCCAGTCCTGCGGGGTAAATCGTTCTGAAGCGGCGAAGATACGGCTAAAGTCCTTCTCTCCCAGGCCGCCGTTGTTCGTCTTCACCGCGAACTGGCATTCTTTCTCACGCTCCTCGCAGCGAATCTCGATCCGTGGCTGCGCCGATAGGTTGAACTTGAGGCTACTCTCGATCAGAGTGATGAGCAGTTCCTTCATCCAGACACGCTGCGTGACGACCGTCGGCAACGGGCCGACGAGTGCTTCGCCGCCTCGTTCCTCGATGAATGCGCTGACGTCGCCGAGGATCTCCTCCATCAGCTCGTTCAGATCGACCTTCTCCAGCTCGACGACCTTACGGCCGACTCGGGTCAGCATGAGCAGATCTTCCGTGAGCGCGGTGGTTTTCTCGGCCGCTTTCTGCACGCCTGCCAGATATTCGCGGCCGAGATCCTCGAGCCTGTCCGCGCAGGACCCCAAGAGCAGTGTAAAATCCTCGAGGTCGTGTGATGCACGGTCCAATTCATTCAGGTACAACGCTAACTCCTCTTCCAGTCGCTTCCGCCGTGAGATCACCTTCCAGTCACGAATCGCGCGCTCAACGCGCCAGGGGAGCTCGCGGAGCTCCTCCGCGTTCTTCAGCACGTAATCCATGGCTCCGGATTTGAGCGTATGAACCGCTAATTGCGCTGAGTCGATGCCGGTAAGGATGATGAGCGGGAATTCCATCTCTTCCGCACTCAGGGCATCTTTGACGAGATCCAGCCCCGTGCCGTCGGGCAGGAAATAATCAGCGATGACAACGAACGGCATAGTATGCGCGGTGATCCAAGCTGCAGCATCGTTAACATTTGCCACACGGTGGATCTCCCATGCCGTGCCGGTACCTTCGAAAAACCGTCGAATAAGCTCAGCGTGCGCTGCATCGTCCTCAACCAGCAGGACCCTCCTCGTCTTTCCCTGCGCCGCTGCCTCTTCCGAATCGCTCATGCTGGCTCTCGTCCTATCCTTCTTCGCAAGTTCGTTCCCGAGCAGATACGCTATTTCCATTCCACCCCGCTCACGACTGATAATTCCGATAGCAAAAGAATATAAATAGTACTATCTCCTGGTAAGCCCTCCGGTGAGCAAAGAGCAATGCAGATTCCCTACCTCCTAGCAGTTGTGCGCACCGTTTCTGATGAGCAGATCGGCACGATGCACCGTGCTCCCCAGGTAGTGCGTCCGCGAGCGTTGAAAAAAATATAGCGAAACCTTTTTATACTCAGAGACGAAGGAAGAATAAGGGTAATGGCTTTTCGAGACCCATGATGAATACGGCTCGGCTCGCGGTTTGCTCGAATCTGCGCAGGGATCTTATCCTCTCGCTGAAGGCGGGTAGGAAGCCCCTCAGCGAGTTGCGAGATCTGCTCGGCGTCAGTTCCACGACCGCGATCCACGCCCTGCGAGAACTTGAGCATGGCAAGCTCATCTGCGAGGATGAAGATCGCAATTACGCCTTGACGAAGATCGGCGAGATCGTGGCGTTGAAGGTGGATGATCTTCTCCAGACCGTCGAGGTGCTCCAGAAATTCGAACGATTCTGGCACGAGCATGACCTTTCCGATATCCCACTCCCGTTATTGCAGCGTATCGGGGAGCTCCAGAATTCAAAGCCGCTCATGGGCACGCCGACGGATATGTTCAAGCTCCACGCCACCTCCCTCCAGGTACTCGAGCACGCGAATGAAGTAAAAGGGATTTATCCGATCTTCAATCTCGAGTATCTTACCGCGATCGAGGAGGCGGTGGTGAGAAGAAGGATCGCGGTCGAGCTGGTCATTACCAATGCGGTATTGGAGAGCCTCATAGGGATCATCGAGACGGAGAAGACCTTTCTGGAGCTGGTACACCAGCCCAATTTCTTGGTCTTCGCCACGGAGTACGACCTCAAGCTCGCCCTTACCTTGACGGACAGCGTCCTCTACCTGGGCTTGTTTGCCCGTGATGGACTCTATGATTACAATCGTGCCTTGATCAGCGACGATGCGGCTGCCCTGGCCTGGGGTCGGGATTTGCATGAGTATTACCGGCAGCACGCGAAGCTGGTAGAATGGTAACGGGGCCTTCCTTTTTACCTTGTCAGCCCCGGATGAGGGTGATGGAGCGAATTGGGCAGTATTGCTGAGCGGTAAGGATATAAAGGCCAAAGCGAAACTAATATATTACCGGCTCGCCGATGGAGCTCTAGGGAGGGGTTGAGATGGATGCACTAGCTGGGTTACCGGAGGGTACCATTTACGCACTCGGTATTGTCGCGGCCTTTGCGATCATCGGCTATGGCCTGAAATATATCGATGACGCCTTTGATGAAGCGCGGTTCAGCAAAAGGCGGGCGATGCTCATGGCGCCGCTCCTGGTGGCGCTCTGGGCGTGCGTATCGATCTACGATGCGGGATCGGCCACGGTCCTCTTCGCCATTCTCTTTGCCGTGCTGCTCTCGGGGAAGGTGGATAATCCGGTCTTCAAGCTGAGCTCGATCGCCCTCCTCGCGCTGCTCTTCCTCGCCCTCATGTCGCGGTTCTCCTACATGCCGCTCGCGGTGCTCACCGTGCTGGGGATCGCCGATGAGAAGGGGAACGACTACGCCGATGGCGACCGCCTGGGCGAGCTGGGTGAGTTCTTCTTCGTTCACCGGTGCAGCATGAAGGTGGGTACCCTGGGACTCTGTCTCGCCTCGTTCCTGCCCTGGCTTTATCTGCTTGCCTTCCTAGCATTCGATCTTGCCTATGAAGTTGTCCGGGTTGTTAAGGAGGTTGATCTCTCAACAATTTGCTTTGAATTGTGTAAACCTCAACTTGCACTCATCATGCTGAAGAAGTTTAAGTGATTACCGAGTGCAGGAACTTCGTCCCAGAACTTTCAACCCGGTCACCACCCGAGATGAACAACGCGTTTGCCCGGCGTCCCGTGAAATAACTTCTCAATCTGCACGACGGTCTCCTTCTCCGCGCCCGCTAAGACGAGGATATTCTCAAAATTCTTCTTCACCTCGTCTGCACCAACTTTTTTGAGCATGTGTGAATGGGGATCGAATACGATAACCGCTGTACAGTTCCAGCGTTTCAAGCCCTCGACCTGCGTTTGCAGCAGCTCGTAAAGCTCCTCAGGTTGGTAATATTTGGCGAAGTCATCGTAGACGTCAATAATAACCAGCCATGGCTGGTTTCTTGGTTGACTCTTGATCACCTTCACGAAGCTCCGCTGGAATAGTATCTTACTGAGTGGCACTAAGATTCGATGATCATACTCGACCAGTTCTGAAACGCCCTTCTCTTCATAGAGCGGCGCATAGAGGTCGAGCATGGTGACTCGATCCAGGGAATCGAGCGCCATGAGGAGCTCACCCTGTATCTGCTGGTAGGGCCGTTTCGACGTAGCGTAAACGATACTCATCCCCTCGGGGAGGTTTCTGGTGATGAGCGCGTGGAGGATCTTTTGCTTTGCCTTCGTCTCTTCAGTGATGAGCAGCGTGATACTCCCCTTTACCAATCCCCCGGCCATTACCAGATTGAGCTCCTTGATCCCTGTGGAGATAATATCAAAGACTTCGCTGGCCGCGATGGGGGCATGAGCATCCGTCCTGATCTCTTCTTTGACCAGCCCGCGGAGGAGGCAGCGCTTGAAGGGGAACTTGTCACCTACGGCTTCGAGATACAGTTTGAACATTTCGAGGAATTTATCACGACCGAACCTCGTCCCCTCCCGCACATGAATCTTGGCCGTTTCAAAGTCGACACAGGCGAATAATTCGTCCCTTTTCCTCAACCCCTCGAAAATCACTCTGTGTTCGCTCGCGGGAATAAAGGTGCTGAGGTGCGTGAGGAGATCATTAATGGATTTTTCGAGGAGCAAGGGATAGTAGAGATCTTCATCGAACTCGGCGCGTAATTCCTCAGGTAGCTGCAGTATCTTCTCTCTCAGGATCTTCACAATCTCCTCTTTCGTCTCCGTGAGTGATTTTCGGTGTATCGCTATTTTCTCTTCTGGTGCGAGCTCATGCATTAGTAAAAGCATACGTACTGCTACGCTCATCCGTGTCGCCTCATCCAGTTCAGTAAGATCGAATGCACGACGAGCTGAATCGAAACTAATTTTTGTTTGCTCCCATTCATGAACGCAGCGTGCGACCGTCTTTTTCCAGAGATCTTCTAGATAATCCGTTCTTAAAAATGAGCGCGCATGCTGATTCAAGAGCTCAACGATGTCCTTCTCCCCTTTCTTTGCGAACTTGTAGCTTTCAGCCAAGGTTCTCGTCGAGATAATCTCGATAATGAGCACGGCAAAGTACCCGATGAAGGCAAGATTGTGATACGGGAATCGACTGATTTGCGCACCCATGGACGAGTACATGAAGTAGATTAGAAGAAACGCGAGAAATGCGAAAATATACGAGAGTTCGCTCCAAATATTTTTACCCAGTATCTCCTCGAATCCTTTGTGCGTGACACTCAGGTAGGCACCAAACGCAATCAAGAAAAAGGCAATGAAGAAGAGAATGAGGGGATAGGAGATGAGCTCTATTCGGGACGAGAAAAAGACCCGATCAAGGGAAGTCGAGACGCCAAGCATGAGGATGATGAACCATGAGGAGAGGCTCACGAGATACCGCGTGATGTCCAGACGATGGAACACGGGCTTGATATTCTGGTCGAGGAGGATCGTTCGCAGGTCGAGTGCGAAGAAGAGGTAAAATGCAGCGGAAACGAGCCCAAAGAATGCACAGAACAGCTTGGTACCGGGGGTGGCGGTCTGCCAGGAGAGAAAGACCAGACTGAGGGCATAGAAGGTCACGGTTACGTTGATGTACTGCCCGTACGCGAGATATTTCCAGTATTTCAGTTTCGTGCGGGCTGAGAGGAGCTTGAGATGGGTGAAGGTGAAGATAACGCCGAGGAAGACGGGGAGCAAGAAAACGGACACGAAGAAGAGTGGGATGTTTTGATAGAGCGCGAGATGAGGATATTCCCGCACCGTGAAGAAGAGCGAAGTAGCCAGAAAGGCGAGCGTGATTGCCGCGGCGATCTTCGGGATATCAACGGGCATCAGCACTTTCCAGCGTGGTTGGAGCAACGAAGGATATTCAATGACAAAATGCATGAAATAAAGGATGGTAAACGCGAAGAAAATCGCGTATAATGAGATATAATAATACAGATCTTTCTGTGCCGCAGTGGTGAGATAGTGGATGATGTAGTAGACGATGAGGCTGACGGATAACAGGTATGAGATCATACCGATACCGCCAATTAAGAAAGGCTTGCGGACAAATCCTAATTCAGAATATCCTTTTGAGATGTAGAGCAATGCTGATGAGTAATGAATGATGATTAGTATAGAGAATAGAATAAAAAAGAGGAGCACGACGAAATGTGTTGATGGGGGGTACTTGAAATTGTACATGATATTAGCAGCGGTGTACAACCCTATCTCAAAAAAAGCATAATAAAAGAGGTACTTCTCACTGAAGATCTCGATTTTCTTATTTAGAATTGGTGTTATTAAGAAAAAGAGAACGATGTTAGCAAGGTAATGCGTCACGATATCAAAACCAGCAGCGAGGATTAAGATATAGTGGGCCACGACGGATGCGCTGTGAAGTTCATAGAGCAATGACGCCGTGACCAGTGTCAATCCAATCCCCAAATAATTTGCGCTGCTGAGGCTGTTCCATATCGGTGACGGGGAGGTCTTCTTTATTTCCTTGAGCATGATCAACATCGCGGCATGATAGATGGCCATGAATATCACAAATAATTGGACGAACAGCGGGATACCCTCGACCGTTAGGTATGGCAGTGCCGCGACATTATTGACGAAGGTCGTGAGCATGAGTAGCGCTAATATGCCCCCGAGAAACCAACCGACTCGCATCTGACGGTGAGATTGGCACAAACTGATTGAACCCAGCAGATAATGAGCATGCATATCCACCTTATATTGCTGCTACACCTTTAAATAAGTTACTATTTTATCCGCGGTTCGCTGCTCGCTCTCCGCTACCAATTGTTGGCGTAGGAGCGCATAATCGAGGGTCCTCACGTGATCCAGTTCGGGAGGAAATAGACCGGCGGAGATGCCGAGTCGTAACAAGTGACTTCTCTTGTCCATGGCTTTGCTCAGCTCGTACAATGCTTCTAAGCAGCGATCAGATTCCGTAAAGAGTGGGCCCAATAGCCCATTCACACGGACCGCATAGGTATCCCGGGTCGCGCTCCCACGGACGAAATCAGCAGCGGTCCTTCCTGCGAGATCGCCGCAAATGATGGCGGGAAGAACACCCTCGACGAAGGGCTTGAAGTTCTGATTCGCCGCATCTCCTACAAGGAACACGTTGCCGTAGGCCCAGCGATCGCTGAGGTACCGGATCGGAGCCCACCCGCCTTTCTCCCTCACTTGTCTCGCGCGTTTCAGCTGGTGCTTCACCCGAGGGAGCTCTAAAAACTCATCGTAGCAGACTTCTAAAGTTCTCATGCGAGAGAGCACGCCGACGCCGATATTCGCCCGCGTTGGAGAAAGGGGGAAGATATAACCATACGCACCAGGTGCGAAATCGCCGAGGTATAACTGCTCCAACCGCGGCTTAAAGAGCTCCAGGTCTTCCACTTCGTAACTCATGACCTCAACGCAGTTCTCCTCGAGGTGCGTAAATCCCAGTTCGTTCAGCACTCGGGAGTGAACGCCGTCAGCGGCGATCGTAATTTGGGGTACGATCTCGTACACTTCACCGTCTTTCGGCTTGATAATCGCGCTCGCAACGTGGTACGGCCCGTCGAGTTCCAGACCGATTAACTCTGAGTCGAGCTGGAGTTTGGCGCCGGCTTTAAGTGCCTCTCTTGCCAGCATTTTATCAAAATTTGCTCGATTAATCGCGTACCCCGACCAGATCCCGCCGGTTCGCTCGATGGTGATATTATCCGCCCAGAGCAGCATGCCGTTGGTCTTCCAGATGAGCTGCTCGGGCGGTATGGGGTGGGGCAGATACGGAATGAGATACTCGCCTATCGCTTCCGCACACTGGACGGGAACGCCAATCTCAGCCTTTTTATCAATGAAGATCGTCTCCGTACCTGCTGCCGCGGCTGCCCGTGCCGCACTGCAGCCCGACGGCCCGGCTCCCACGACGAGGACATCGCAGCTCGTTGCACGCATCTAGTTGGTAGTAGAGCGACGGAGGATAAAAAAGATCGCGCACCGCTCGCTAGCTGCGACTCACGGGCCGCCCAGTTTCCGCTCCAGGAGATCGTTGATGGCGATCAGGCAGGCAACCCACTCCCGATGGACTGCTTCTGCGCTCGCGTATCGCGTCGAAGCGATGGGCCGCGGTGGGAAAAAGTGCCACTCGTCGGTGTTCGAGTTCGCGATCTCAACGCCATACCGATCGAGGTGGTCACCAATCTCCGTGCCCTTAAAGGGAACAAACAGGAAGGGCGCTGGTGTCTCGACCAGATCCTCAGCCAGCAATCGACACGCCAGTCGCGTGAGAGCACGTAGTCCCGAGAGATCATCTTCCGGCAGCCCGAAGACGTAACCGCCATCCACGTGGATGCCCGCCTCCTTCGCATTCCGCAGGTATCTCAGTAAATCCTGGCTCTTATACTGCTTGTTTACAGAATCGAGGACCGATTGGCTCACCGCCTCGATGCCGCAGAAGGCACCACGGCAGTTACCCGCCGCGAGGGTGCTCAAGAACGATCTTGTGAAGTCCTGTAATGCGAGCTCACAATCCCATACAAGGTCCAGCTTCTCCTTCTTGATCTCACGGCAAACATCAGCCACCCACCGCTTCTCAATCCCGAAATTGAGATCGTAGATATGGACCATCTTTGCTCCGTACTCCTCGAGGAGCGCGAGTTCTTCGACGATCGCTTTCGGTTCCCGCGCGCGCCACTGCCGTTTCCAAAATGCAGGCGCGTTACAGAAGGCGCAGTTACAGACGCAGCCTCGGCTGGCATAAATCAGATCGACACCGCCGTTCAATGCATAGAGGCGTGCTAACGGATACCCCGCTCGGTCTGGTAGTGGTAATTTGTCGAGCTGAAGGCGTGGTGGCTCATCGGTTCGAATGAGTCTCCCCCCTTTCATACATGAGAGCCCTTTCGTCTCTGTAACGTCGTCGTGGTGCAGGAGGGCATAGGCAAGCGAGCGGAGCGGCTGCTCACCCTCGCCCCGGATGATAAAATCGACCGGGGCTGCGGTGAGTATCTCGTTGTCCCGGGCCGTTGCACTGACACCGCCCGTTACCACCGCGATCTGGTCGTCGTACCGCTTTACTTGCCACGCGATATCATAGAGCTGGGAGAGGTAACAATCCTCCATCCCGTTCACCGCCACCACCTTTGGGTTCTCAGCCTTCAGTGCGGAAATCAGCACTTTATCCTTTGCGTTTCCGACACAACTTTCCACCGTGAGATCGAGGAACCGCGTCGATATACCCGCCTCTTTGAGGAACGCAGCGAGTAATAACATCGCCGTCGGCGGCACGATCGTACCCCGAGCTAGCCCGATTAACTCTCGTTCTTCCGCGAAGCTCAGCATCAATCGTTCGTAGCGGTCAAACTCGGGATGAACGGGAATTTCGAGCATGTCAGGATAGACAAACAGGACATCAGCCATCTTATGACGCGCCTCTTTTGCCGGAGAATGCCTTTTCGACCACCAGACCGCGGAGGTCCAGTATGGTGGTTACCAGTACGCACCGGCAAAAGATAAAGAGCGCAGGCATTGTGGCAAGTCAGTTTGAGATAGAAGATTTCAAGCCCTTCGATGAGATTTGCCACGGGCTGTGGGAGCCTGCTCCGAGTCCATCGCGCCACCAGCTCCTCCAGATTGGCATACTCCTCGTGTTTCGATGGTTCATACTGCTTCAGTGCGATGATATTGGCGAAGAGGCAGAGCCTGAGCAAGCACTGCTTCAGATCTGAGGACCACCCAGGCTCATACAGGAGGGGAATGAGCGCATCAGACTCGGCGAAGAATCGCCCAATTCGCCTTGACGCGAGCTGTATGCGCTCCAACGAGCCTTTCCCACGAAGGTACTCAGAAGCGGTCTTCCCGGCGAGATCGCCGCAAATGATCGTGGGGATGATTTCCTTGACGAAGGGCTTGAAGTTCTGATTCGCCGCGTCTGCTCGAAGCGGAGGTCGTCTTCTTATCGACCGCAAACCACAGCAGCTTGAGCACGGTTGAATCAACGCCATCCGCCGCGTGGATGGTGCTATCATCACAGTGAATAGCATGTCCCGTTGAATGGGAATAGCATCTCTATCACATAACAAATCCCAATGCCAGCACCGACGCTCACACCGCTCGGGCTCGTTGCATTAGTGGGCGTGTTGGCCAGCGTAGCAATGAACAAGATAGTGAGAATGAGAAGGAAGAGAAAAAGATGATGTTTTGTTATCTTCTGCTCATTCTTTTCCACTCTTTTGCTGACGACACGAACATACCAACTACCTAATAGCTGGCTGAACGTGAAGGTGTTTGCTCGTGCTACTTCACTCTATTCAGTGCCCCCTCAACTCCGAGTTCTTTGCAGAGAGCAGGTGAAGGAGTGGCTCCTGCCATACTCAGACAATACTGCACGCAATTTACTATAAATAATATAGAATCTCCTTATATAGTGAATTCAGCGGATCGCCACGGAACGGGCGAGCAAAAGGCGACACGACGAAGGGCATGAGCATAAAAGGACTGAAGTGGCGTGGTTGCACTGTCGTAGGGGTGATTCTACTGGTGATCCTCGCTTCGCTTTTCACAAATGCAGTCGCGCAAGAGCCGGTAGGACATAAGAATCCCGTATCTGCTCAATGAAAGGTGGATTTTAGAGATGCATTTCGGGAAATGAGATGAGCCAATTTTGCCATAGCATACTTTCCTGAAAATATATCTCTGATATAATCAAAGAAACTGACACCCAGCTTTCTACAAGTATCCAGCACCGACATCATATTTTCCCATGCAGCCTTTCCGTCTCCGCTTCTCGTTCCATTACTGATTTTACGTTTGACCACGAGTTCACGTAGTGCCAACTCTGCGGGATTGTTATGGAGCGGTATCTCAGGGAACCTAAGTACGAGCAGAAGTTCCTCCTTCTTCTCTTTAGTAAGGGCTATCCTTTTATCCAGTTCCTCGTATCCCGTATTCGTCGAAAACAACTCGTCAAATTCATTTTCCAGTCTTTCCTTCTCCTCCTCATCGGGATTTTCATGGAAGTCATTTAGCCTACCATAGAATGCCCATACACGTGCAAGGAAATCCCGAAGTTGGATACGATGATAATCGATGATCGGGTTCAATTTCTTGTACAGCCTTATCTCATGTATCCAACATAAAGCGTGATAAACTGCTATGTCCAGAAACTGCCTGGCATCGTCGGTGATCATAATCTTATCCGTTTTTTCGCCCTTCTTCAACCCAAGAATGCCTCTGATCGTATTACTATCCTTCTTAGGTGTGATGAAGAAAGCGGAAAACAATTCATTGCAGATCACGTGAATGTGGTGATTTTCTCCATTATGCTTTATACCCGTGTCATCGGTGTGAAAGTAATTTGAGGAGTCCAAACCGGCCTTTAAGATTTCCTCGTGCTCCTTAGTCAGCTCCTCTTTCTTCTCCTGCGTCAGGATATTGGAGATTTCCCCTGCGGAAATGACGATCCCCGCTTCTTCCAATATCTTCTTTATTTTGTTCTGGTTTATAAAGTATAAGTCCTCTCGCGTCCTCCCTTCCATCGAGGTAGTATGGGTGAAGTGGTAGCCTCACCGGTCATTCTTCTCCCCGTCTTCCTCGTCTGCCTCACCGCGGTTCGAGCTGCTAACCTCTGCTCACCTGGAAAAATCGGCTGGTTCCAGAGGTCCGAATTTTCAGTAAAGGCGATATTCACCGACAATCACAACTGGGACCGCTATTATTACGTCCACCGGCGGGAGGTACGGTCGATAGAGCGAGCAGAAGTGGAGAAGATGCTGAGCTGCAAAGGACCCGAGCGGGGCTGTTTCGTCTACTATTGCCCAACCTGCAAGGAGTACCGCACCATTTCCTTGGGGTGCAACAGCAGATTATGCTCAACGTGCGGCAAGCGATATACCGATCAATGGGCGATGCGGCTCAGCGAGGCGATGTTCGACGTGCCGCACCGGCATGCCGTCCTGACCCTGCCCGACCGATTACGAGAGGTGCTCAAAGAGGACCGAGGCCTGTGGAAGGTGGTCATGGACTCAGCGATAAAGGCACTCAATGACACCTTATCGCATAGCCTGAGGCGAGAGGTAGTAGCAGGAGCGATTATTATCCTGCATCCCTTCGGGCGGAATTTACGCTTCAATCCTCACATTCATCTTCTCATCACCGAAGGTGGATTTGACCGTACGAAGAAGTTCATCCACAAGAAGTACAT
>Ga0209609_10001776_pt1 | contig 12480 bp, 11 predicted proteins | sample LakKivw325mmetaG_FD_184136 | JGI IMG/M metagenome (GOLD analysis project Ga0209609, IMG submission 184136) | Anoxic lake water microbial communities from Lake Kivu, Rwanda to study Microbial Dark Matter (Phase II) - Lake Kivu water 325m metaG... | ecosystem: Environmental > Aquatic > Freshwater...
GTATACTTATGGTAAAAGACGAAGCCCGGATTTTCTGCAATACTGAAAGATTTTTTATCGTAAATGTTCAGAAGCTTTCTGCATTCCCCGGAATTGAGGTACACCCCCTTTTCAGAAAAAAATTTTATGCCATTGTATTCAGAGGGATTGTGACTTGCAGTTATAACCACACCGGGCGCTTTTTCCATCTTTTCGATCACATACGATAGTTCCGGCGTTGCGGCAATACCAAGGTCAAAAACATCCTTCCCCGTGCAGAGTAGTCCTGTTATAACCGCCTCTTTCAAAGACTCCCCGCTTGCTCTCGTATCACGGCAGACAAGAACTCTTTTTTCTTTTGTATAACTGCCGAATGCAACGCCGAACATATTGGCCACTGAGGAAGTGAGAAAATCCGGGTACATCCCCCTTACGCCGGAAACGCTTACCTGAAGTCCGTTTTCCATTTATCCCGAATTCTCCCTGATATACCCTCATAATGAGGGATTTTGATTTTGCGCCGCTTCTAATGTTTTATGACGCTTACAGGGATAAGGCAGTTTGCCAGGCCTCTTTCTTCTATGTCCTCCAGAGTGAAGCTCTCTGATATCCTGTAATCCCCTATCCTTGTCCTTTTTAATTCAACCTGGGTCCCGCCGCATTCCAGTTTGTTCCCTATATCCCTGCATAACGCTCTTATGTAGGTTCCCTTTGAACATACCACACGGAAATTCACGTAAGGAAGTTCAATGCCGGTTACCCCTATCTCGTCAACCATCACATCCCTCGGTACCGGGGATACAGCAATACCCTTCCTGTGCAATTTATAGAGCGGACTTCCCTTATGCTTGATTGCAGAGACGACAGGAGGAACCTGTTTAATTTTTCCCTTGAAAGAGGAAACAACCCTCCTTATTTTTTCAGCGGTTACATGCACGTCTTTCTCTTCTGTAATCTCTCCGTCTATGTCGTCAGTGTCAGTGCTCACTCCCAGCAACAGGCGAGCCTCGTATTCCTTCTCCATTCTCATGAATATTGAACTTATCCTGGTGGCGCTTCCAATGCAGACTATGAGCACTCCGCTTGCAAGCGGGTCAAGCGTTCCGGCATGCCCTATCTTATCTTTCAGCCTGAAGGTCCTTTTGAAAAACCTTATCACATCATAGGAAGTAATCCCTCCGGGTTTATTCACGATTACTATTCCGTTCATTGCCTGTATATCTCTTCGAGCACCTTCTGTATGGCATGTTCAACCGTGATGTTTCTGAAATAACAGCCTGCCGCTTTCTTATGACCTCCGCCACCGAACTTGGCGGCTATTTTTTCAACGTCAAATCTGCCCTTGCTTCTCAGACTTACCTTGACAACATCTCCTTCCTTGGCAAAGAAGACGACCCTGGCCTCTTTGACCCTCGCAAGAACATCTATGAATCCTTCCGTGTCTTCTTCATCTGTCTTCGTAAGACGGTACATCTCCCTGTCAACCTTCATCCAGCAGACCCTTTTCCTTCTTTCAAACTGAAGGTTGTTCAGACACATTGAAAGAAGTCTTATTGACTTCAAAGGCCTTTCCATATATACCTTGTTTGCAATCCTTTCTGGCTCGGCTCCGCAGTCCATCAGGTGCTTGACAACAGTCATGGTATAAGGACTTATATTGTGTAGAAAACTGCCGGTATCAGTGAGAATGGCCGTATAAAGGCATGTCGCCTCTTTCCTGGGCATCTTGCCGGCGGTGGAGATAATAAAATACACCATCTCGCCCGTCGCCGAAAAACGGTGGTTAATCCAGTTCAGGTGGGCAAAACCCGGGTTTGAAAAATGGTGGTCTATGTTCACTATGACGGGCGCTCTTTTCACCAGATCGAAAATCTTTCCCGTCCTGTCGGCAGAGCCACAGTCAATGACTATGCTGACATCCGGCATCATGGATAACTCTGTGTTTCCGATGTCAACTCTGCCGGAGTAAGGAAGGAAATTATATATTGCAGGGGTCCTGTCCGGGTTTAGTATTCTTGCTTCCTTGCCCAGTCTTTTCAACATGCTGTAAAGCGCCAGCTCGCTCCCGATTGCATCACCATCAACGTTGCGGTGTGTTGTTATCAGAAACGCGCTTCCCCTGTCTATGATGTTCCTTATTTCCCGTATCTTCTGTTCATCATCGGGATGCAACTGCATTTTCATATATTGTTTTCCTCAATGATTCTTTAAGTTCTGCAAGACCCTCCCCGGTAGAAGCAGAAACGAATAGCCCCTCCGGGTTTTTACTCCTCAGTATGTTCATGTCTTCCGGACTGAGAAGGTCTATCTTGTTATAGACATCCAGACGTGGTTTTTCCTCGGAAGAAAGAATTTTCAACACTTCTGATATTGTATTGCGTTGTTTTTCAAGGATGATTGCCGAACAATCATATACACATAGAATAAGGTCGCTGAACCTCACCTCTTCAAGCGTGGACTTGAAGGCCTCAATCATATGATGGGGAATATTGTGTAACAGACCCACGGTGTCGTTCATAAGGCAAATCTTGTTATCACCAAGATAGACAGCCCTCGTTGCCGGGTCAAGCGTTGAAAAAAGTTTATTTGCGACATACAGTTCGGAAGAACTCAACCTGTTGATAAGACTGCTCTTGCCAACATTGGTATAACCTATGACTGTAACTGAAGGGAAGTTCTTTCTTTTTCTTGAATCTCTTATTATCTCTCTGTGGCGTTCTATGTCCTCCATTTCTTTCTTCAGCCGGTGAATCTTTTCCTTTATCCTTCTCCTGTAGACTTCCAGTTTCATTTCTCCGGGGCCTCTCGTTCCCAGTCCCCCTCCTATCCTGGAAAGTGATATCCCGTATCCTGTCAGTCTCGGCAGGAGATAATGAAGCTGGGCAAGTTCAACCTGTATCTTGCCCTCCTTTGATTTCGCATGCTCGCCGAATATATGGAGAATGAGTTCGGTTCTGTCTATCACCCTGACCTTCAGAAAATCCTCAATATTCCTCTGCTGAACCGGGTTAAGTTCGTTGCCGAAAATCACGAAATTCGGGGTCTCCCTGTCGGAATATTCTTTTATTTCCTGAAGGCGGCCTTTTCCGATATATGTCGCAGGGTGAATGAGGTCGGGCTTGTAGATAAAGTTTCTTGCGAGTTTCAACTTCAGGGTTTTGCACAGAAATTCCAGTTCTCTTACAGATTCTTCAGTTTCATAATCTCTTCTTTCCCTGAAACCTACAATGATTGCCTTCCTGCCGGCAAAGGTTTGTCCGGCAACCTCTTTTATGCTCTTCACTTTTTGGTTATTTCCGCAACCTTCAATACCGTGAGACTCTCCCTGTAACCACACCCTCTCTTGTAGCCGGTTTTGGGCTTCTTCTTGAAAGAATATAGTTTTTCACCTTTTTTTTCACCGACGATATCACATATAACCTTGATGTTTTTCAATTCCTTCTTGTCAACAATGATATCATTTCCGTCCACGCAGCACAGTGGCGTCAACTTTATCTTGTCTCCCGCTTTCTTATCCTTGATACGCAATACGGATAATTCCATTCCTTCCTTGACCTTCACCTGTTTACCGGCAAGTTCAACAAATGCTTCCATTTTTTTCTCCTTTCTCCTGCAAGAAATCAAGGTCTTTTTCCAGATTTCTCAGTGATTCTTCAATCTGCCTTTTCTTTTCCCGCTCCTTCTCTTTGACCTCTGCAGGCGCCTTTTCAATAAATTCTTCGCTGCCAAGTCTGCCGTCAATCTTTACAAGATATCCCTTCATCCTGTCGCGCTCTTTCCGGAGTTTATCTATCTCTTTTGAGATGTCTATTATACCTTCAAAGGACATTCCCAGTCTACCCTGCTTGAGATTCCTGACAAGGATATTCGGGCCACCGGCCTTTCCGTCATATGGGAACATATTTCCCACACCTGCCAGTCTTGATATTATGGCAGCTTCAAGACCTGCGGGTTTCTTTTCAAAAAGGCAGTCAATCGGCTTTACCACCGGAATTCCAAACCTTGTTTTCACGTCCCTTATTGTTGTCACCAACTCCATGATATCCTCAATCTTTCTTCTCTGCCGTCCTGCATCCGATGCCTTGCAGAGGGTACCCGGAACCGGCCAGTTGCTGACTACTATGCTTTCCGCTTCCATGGCGCAGTATCCGGCAAAAATCTGCCATATCTTTTCAGTTATGAACGGGATAAAAGGATGAAGCATTTTCATGACGGAAAGGTGCACGTGGAAAAGCACGGGTAGAACGCTGCTCCGGAAGTACTCGTCGGATTCTTCCCTTTGAACCTTGGTTATCTCGAGATACCAGTCACAGAAATCATGCCAGAAAAAGTCATAAAGGGAATTGAGCGCTTCGTTCATGCGGAAAGATTCCAGAGATGTGGTCACATTCTCAGTGACTTCCTCCAGTTTTGAAACAATCCATAACTCCGGGAACTGAAAATTCTTGACGTCCCGCGGGAGTTTCACCTCCGGAATTCCGCTGTCATCCGTTACCCTTATTATAAAACGTGATGCATTCCAGACCTTGTTCATGAAATTCCTTCCCTTGATGTGAAAAGTAGGCGAAAGGAAAACATCCTGTCCGAATGCCGTCATTGATATCAGACTGAACCTCAGACTGTCTGCTCCGTGGTCGTCAATAATCTTCACCGGGTCTATGGCATTGCCGAGGGACTTGCTCATCTTCCTCCCTTTCTTATCCCTGACCGTGCCGTGTATGAAAATATTCTCAAACGGCGTCTTACCCATGAACTCATTACCCGCCATCACCATCCTCGCCACCCAGAAAAAAAGAATCTCCTGCGCGGTAACAAGTGTGTCCGTGGGATAATAAATCTCAAGGTCTTCTGTCTTTTCAGGCCAGCCGAAGACAGAGAACGGCCAGAGCCATGATGAAAACCATGTGTCAAGAACATCCGAATCCTGAAATATATCCGTTCCACCGCATTTCGGACATGAAACAGGACTCCCTACGGAAACAAAAACGCCGGCGTTTTCACCGCCTTCCGCATTCTTTGCCGAGCAATCCCTGCAATACCACACAGGAATCCTGTGACCCCACCATATCTGTCTGCTTATGCACCAGTCCCTTATGTTATAAAGCCAGTTAAGATAGACTTTCTTCCACCTTTCGGGATAGAACTTCAAGAGGTCTTCCTCTGCCACCTTTATCGCAGGTTTTGCAAGCGGCGACATTCTGACAAACCACTGTGAAGACAGATACGGCTCCACGACACTGTCACACCTGTAACAGCGCCCCACCCTGTTGGCATACGGCTCAGTCTTTGCCAGAAGCTTCGCTTTCTCAAGTTCTTTGATTATCTCTTCCCTGCACCTGAAACGGTCAAGCCCTTTGAACATTCCGGCATTTTCATTCATCACCCCCTCTTCTGTCATCACCGTCACAGAGGGCAGGTCATGCCGCTTTCCCATTTCAAAATCCGCCGGATCGTGACTCGGGGTTACTTTCACAGCTCCTGTTCCGAAATCCTTTTCAACCGAAGCATCCGTTATCACCGGAATTATTCTGTCAACAAAAGGCAGTTTCACGCGGGCACCGCTGATCTTCCTGTATCTCCTGTCAGCAGGATTCACAGCCACGGCAGTATCCCCGAGCATCGTTTCAGGTCTCGTGGTGGCAACCTCAACAAAACCTCCGTCAACAAGCGGATACCTGAGATAGTAGAGAAAAGAATTCTCATCACTGTATTCCACTTCCTCGTCAGAAAGAGCGGTTCCGCATCTGCAGCACCAGTTTATGATTCTCTTCCCCTTGTAGATGAGCCCCCTGTCATAAAGCAACACAAATGCTTCCTTGACGGCGCGGGACAATCCCTCATCCATGGTGAACCTCTGCCTGCTCCAGTCGCAGGAAGCGCCCAGTTTTTTCAACTGGAAGATTATCCTTGACCCGTATTCATCCTTCCATTTCCAGACCTCTTCAACGAATTTTTCTCTACCCAGGGATTTCCTGTCAAGATTTTTCTCGGAAAGCATCCTCTCAACAACGTTCTGCGTGGCTATACCTGCATGGTCGGTACCCGGAACCCACAGGGCGTTAAATCCCATCATTCTTTTCCAGCGTATGAGTATATCCTGAATGGTATTGTTCAGGGCATGCCCCATATGCAGAAAACCGGTTATATTAGGCGGAGGAATGACAATAACATACTTCTTCCCGCCAGCCCTCTGCCCCCCGGCTCTAAAATACCCCTTTTCCTCCCATGATTCGTAGAGCCCGGATTCCACTGTCCTGGAATTATACTGGGGAGGGAATTTTTCTTCCATTCCTGTCCTGTTATCCATTTTGAGGTTTCATAACCTGCGACACGGCGTTCTTCAGATAGTCTATCTTAACACCGTCTTTGAATTCAATCGTCACAACATTATCCTTTATCCTGCTGATAACACCCATTGCTCCTCCCACCGTTACCACCTTATCCCCTTCTTTCAGTTCATCAAGCATCTTCTTGTGTGCCTTCTGCTTCTTCTGCTGCGGCATGATGAGAAGGAAGTAGAAAACGAAGAATATCATGATCAATGGCAACAATGCTCCCAGGGCTCCTGCCTGAGGTTGTGTCTGCGCAAGTATCATTTTTCCCCCCTGTTTTTATAAGCCTGAAACGTGAGACGACGCTTTTTGTCGTTGCGAGCGTCTTGTGCGTGGCAATCCCCGCCACTTTTTTGTCATTGCGGATGATATCGGCTCGTGGCAATCTCATCCATATTGCTTAGCTTTCGCTCGCAATAACAACGGGTGAGGTACTTTGGTTTTCGGCCATTTACTTCATTATATTATACTTTTTCTCAAAGTCTTTGCGAAATTTCTTGAACCTGCCCCCGGCAATCGCATCCCTTACCGCCCTCATGAATTGCATTATGAAATACAGATTATGGTAGGAATTAAGACGCAGTCCGAGAATTTCATCCGTATTGAGCAGATGCCTGATATATGCCCTCGTGTAATTCCGGCATACCAGGCAATCGCATTCTGAGTCAAGGGGTGTAAAATCCTTCTTGTATTTTCCCGCCTTTATGTTTATTTTTCCTGCCGACGTAAGCGTGGAACCTGTTCTGGCGATGTGCGTGGGCATTCCGCAATCAAAAAGGTCAATTCCCATCTCAACCATGTCAAGAATCTGCAGGGGCATGCCCAGTCCCATGAAGTACCTTACTCTTGCAGGAGGAATCAGACCGACTGTGAGGTCAACGGTCTCAACGGTTTTTTCAAACGGTTCCCCTATGCTCAGTCCCCCCAGCCCGAAACCAGGGAAATCCATTCTGCCCATCTTCTCAATGCAAGTTTCCCTTAAATCCCTGTATATACCTCCCTGCAGAATTCCAAAGAGAGACTGCCTATTCCTTGCCGAAAGGTTAAAAGCAGACAGGCATCTTTCAGCCCATCCTATCGTCGTCTCCACGCTCAGTTTAACCTCTTCGCGGTCGTTCCATGTCCTGGGACAGTAGTCAAAAGCCATGATGATATCCGCTCCTATCCTCTGTTGTATCTCCATGGACCTTTCCGGGGTGACATGGTGAACCGAGCCGTCTATCCTTGACCTGAAATGCACGCCCTCCTCTTCAACTCTCACGTGTTCAAGACTGAATATCTGGAAACCTCCGCTGTCGGTCACAATAGGTCTGCCCCAGTTCATGAAATTATGGAGGGAACCCGCCTTTTCAATTATATCAACTCCTGGTTTCAGATACAGGTGGTATGCGTTTGCAATCAGCATCTCCACATCCATCTCTTCCGATAACAAATCTTCTGAAGAAAGAGTTTTTACCGTTCCAAGAGTTGCAACGGGCATAAAACAGGGAGTTCTCACAACCCCATGTGGCGTTGTTATCTCCCCTGCCCTCGCCTCTGTCTCTTTATCCTTTCTTATTATCTTGAATCCAAACATTTTTCCTTCTCCCTGATCCCGAACCCCGTAACCCTGTCTCATATTATAAGCATCGCATCCCCGTAGGAATAAAACCTGTACCTGTTTTCTACCGCAATCCTGTATGCTTTTTCCATCAAGTCAACGCCGGCAAAAGCACATACAAGGTACAGGTGAGTTGAGCCCGGCAGATGAAAATTGGTTATGAGCGCATCAACCGTCCTGAAACTGAACTCGGGTTTTATGAATAAATCCGTATACCCGACCGATGGGACAACACGACCATTCCGGACAGAACTCTCAAGTGTTCTTACAACGCTTGTTCCGACGGCAAAAACCTTTTTACCCGATTCTCTTGTGGCGTTTATTATACTTGCGGATTCCTCGCTTATCTCTCTATACTCCTCACCAGCCGTATTTCCGTTTTCTTCAAGTATCTTGAAGGATGCCCACCCTATATGAAGCGTAATATATACCACATTGATCCCCTTCTTCTTGATCCGTTCAAGCATCTCATTTGTAAAATGGAGGCCGGCAGTCGGTGCAGCTACAGCCCCTTTTTTCGCGGCATAAACGGTCTGGTAATAGGATTCATCTTCTTTCGTCGGACTTCTCTTTATGTATGGAGGCAGGGGAGTCTTTCCAAACCTGAAGATCTCCTCGTCCTTGTCAGTGGAGAATTCCACCATGTAACTGCCTTTTTGTGTCCGGCTGAGTATCCTTGCCAGATTATCCGGTACACCGCTCGTGGTTTTTCCATTGTCAAGGCGGCATATCTGTCCTTCCCTTATCCTGCCCCTGAGAAGCGCCTCCCATCTGAAAGGTTCCACCTTCCTCAAAAGGAATATCTCAACCCTGCCTCCTGTATCCTTGAGCCCATTCAGCCTGGCAGGGATCACCCTCGTGTCGTTCAAAACTAGAACATCCCCCTTCTGGAAATAGCCCTCCAGGTCTGGAAAAAGATCTTCCTCTATCCCGCCGTTTTCTCTTCTCACAACCATAAGCCGGGCTTTCTCCCTCTCCTTCAAAGGATATTGCGCAATGAGACTTCCGGACAGGGAATAATTAAAAAACTTACGCATCTCAGGATTCCTTCTCAAATATTACAATAGTGGGATTGAGATATATCAAATCTTCCGGCAATACATCCTTTTTGAAAGTCATCCCGAAAAACGAAGGAACTTTCCGGAAAACTTTTTTCTCCTTATACATTCCGGAATTGCTGAATCTCTCCCAGAAATCGTTACGCTCCTTCTGGAGTCTCAGGGGATAGGTCGGAATGGGTGCCTGAAACGATGAAAGGACAAAGTAATCTGGATTTTTCTCCATCGCCACCGCAAAATCATAGCCAGTCACAACCACGTCGTACAGCGCGCAGTCAAAAAGCGGCATCTGGAACTGCCACGGAACCTCGGTCACTCCCATGCTGCTTCCTGCCGGGATATTCTCCCTGATCCATTTCCCTGCCAGTGTCCTGACATTTTCCTGAACAAAAAATCTCTCATACGATAACCCGTAGGCAGAAGTGAACAGAAGCATAAGCACAATCAAACTGTTCCTTGAAAAACGTAAAATCCTGTTTCCGCCTGTGGTAAACCATGCGCCTGTTCCGAAAATCGCCAGTGCAGGCACGATCGGAAGCATATACCTTGCGAACTTGAGGGACAATACCGACATTAACGCAAAGAAAAAGATAATCCATACTGCAAGCAATACCTTATCCCTGAACTGTCCGTCTTTCTTCAAAAATGCTATGACAGAACCGACGGACAGGAATAGAAGCAGGGGCAGTCCCAGACCATATCTCAATGAGCAAATGTAAAACAGAGGCGTAAAGGATAATCCTGTGGCATGCTGCCCGGGTCCCCTGAATAACTGCTGGAAAGACACAAAGATGAACGGATTCGTGAGAATCAGCGCCGCAAGGAAACCCGATAATGCATACAGTCCCTCTCTAAACTTCTCGCCAGTCCTCTTCGCGGAAATTGCAAAAGCCGCAAGCGGGATAAAGAAAGAAAGCACGAACGTGATCTTGTTGCCTGCAGCCATACCTGAGGTAAGCCCCATGACAAAAGGAATGGATCTTTCGTCTCTGAGAAATTTCACGGCGAGATAGAGCGTGAGCATTATCCAGAAAGTGCCGGGGATATCCACGTACATGTAATGTGAATTCAGAATAAATACGGGGGAAAAAAGCAGCAATGCAGCCGATAAAAAACCCGCAGTTTTACTCTGCCATATTTTTTTGGCAAGCAGGTACGTAAGCAATACCGTGCCTGTGGCATATAAGATGCACAACATCCTGCCGGCGATATAAAAACGGGCGATTTCCCGGGGATTGAGAAAATAGAAAAGAATATTACCTGTTAAACGGATAAAGCCCAATCTTGACAAAAAAAGCAGCACTATCCCGTACAGGTAAAGAAAAGCCCCTCCGACGGCAAACTGTCCAGAATTCAACCTCAATTCTTTCGGGTCTATTGACTGAAGACTCTTGATTACGAAATACTCGTCGGGATGGTAACTGCGTATGGGATTGTAAAAAGAGCGCGGTATTCCCGTTTTCTCTGATTCCGCCGCTTTGAACCTTTCCTCAATAGCCGGACCGCCGCTGAAATACAGTTTGTTCAACGCTGGAGACGGCAATCCCCAGCGGAAGCCGGTAATACAAACAATGGCTGACATTACCAGCAGTGCCGGAATTATATATTTTTCTTTCATTTTGAAAAAACATCCTTCATCATGTTCCTGGATTGCAGGGCAAAAAAGATATTGATAAACGTGGACAAGAATAGTATAAACGGATGCATCAGCCAGCATATATCCCTGTAGTGGAAGGCTTTCCTGACCGCAACGGGAATGTTCGGAAATACGAAAAGGTTTTTCAGGATATAAAGGAAGAATTCAGACTTTTTCGTAATCCAGATGAAATCTTTTTTTTCATGCACATACACCTTTGAATACTTTCTTGTCCATCTTATCCTTTTCCGAAGGAAATCTTTGAAACCTTTTACATTCTTATGAAGAATTTCCGTTTCTTTCGGGATGGCAAATTCAAGAAGTCCATGCTTCGCTATGCGCGCCATGAATTCAACGTCCTGTGCATAATCACCGACTTTTTCAATGAGATTTTTCCTGAAGCAGAATCCGTTGCTCCCCATGCAATAAGGTTCTTCCCTGTTGAGTCGCACCCTGTAGTAGCCACCCATATCCTCTGTCTTCACAAGTCCCAGGGCAAGCTGGCCGTCCAGAGCCCTGAATACCGCGAACGGGTCAACACCCACGTAACTGAGGTACCTGTTCACCGCGTTATCCTTCCTGTCTATATGAAGGCGAGGCACCGAGGCAAATAACAGAGGATTGCTTTCAAGAGGGTCTATCATGTTGTTTATCCAGTTATTGCCTATTAATTCTATATCGCTTTCGGCAATCACTATATATTCCCCTTTTGCTTTCCATATGCCCTGGTCTTTACCCATCCCTGCACCCTCGGCAAGCCCTCTTTCGTTGAAATATATCTTCGCCCCGGCTTCCCTGCATGCTTCAAGAACGTCCGGCGCGCTCCCTCCGTCAATCACCAGTATCTCTATCCTGTCCTGAGGGTAATTCTGTTCCCTGATTGACCTGATTAGTCCCATAACCCGGTGGTCCCGCTCCTTCATCGGTGTTACAAAACTCACAAGCGGTTTTTCCATTCTATTTCTCCACTTCAAGTTCAACAGTAACTTCCGCGCAGGGAAATATCCAGCAGAAAAATCTTTCGTACAACTCAGGAGACAGGTATAAATGGATTGAAGACACTGTTTAAAAAGGTGTATTTCTTGCCCGTAAAATTAAATCTTTTCCTTTTCACTCCGAACACGGGAAGTCCATATTCGCCTTTCTCCAGATAGTCAAACGTGAAAAAGCTGAAAAATCTCTTATGCGTCGGGTCCCAGTACGCACCCGCGAAACTGAAATGCGGAACCGTTATGAAAACCCTTGCGTTATTCCTGCATACCCTCTTTATCTCCTCCATTGTTTTTTTAAAATCGTCCAGATGTTCAAGTAAATGGTCTGCATAAACAGTGGAAAAACTGTTGTCTGCAAAAGGCCATGGATATTCATTTAAATTCCAGCATATATCTACCCCAGGATGTTTGATGCAATCCAGGTTTACACAATCTTTCCTTATATTCTTTCCGCACCCGAGGTTAAGATTTCTCTCTTCCATTTTTGTTTCTACGGTTTTTCCACTATAAGATATATACTCCAGTGTTTAATAGCTATGCCCGATTTAAGAACTTTAAAACCGCACTGCATAAAAAGTTTTTCCAACCTGTTTAAATTAAAACTTACCTTATGCGTCGGGTCTAAATCCAAAGAATTGACATAATTGTCATCCGGTACAATCACTCCTATTCTACCGCCTTTTTTCAAAACTCTTTTCCATTCCGACAGAGTTTTCTCCGGAGATGAATAATGCTCCAGATTGTGTTTCGCTACAATAAAATCCAATTCATCATTTTTAAAAATTATTAGATTATCTCCGGACAGAACGTAATCCGCAACTGAAGTTTTGTTCCTTTCACAACCGAATTTACCCTTTTCCCCTTTAGGTATAATATCTATACC
>Ga0209609_10001777_pt1 | contig 12479 bp, 7 predicted proteins | sample LakKivw325mmetaG_FD_184136 | JGI IMG/M metagenome (GOLD analysis project Ga0209609, IMG submission 184136) | Anoxic lake water microbial communities from Lake Kivu, Rwanda to study Microbial Dark Matter (Phase II) - Lake Kivu water 325m metaG... | ecosystem: Environmental > Aquatic > Freshwater...
GCGGATTCCTCCCCGCCCGGGAGCGTGCTTGTGAACAACTCCTTTTGCGCCTGACTGTCGGTCACGGCCTGCGCCCCCATCTGAGGCATGCTCTTGGGGGCAGCCAGTGGGCTGCCAGCCACCACGCGAGCCCGTCCAGTCTCTGTCAAGATCTCCTGATCTTCGTCCACCAGGAAGGAGGTATAGGGAGTCATGATGCCATAGCGCACACTGAGGGCGACAATGCTGTCCACCAGCTCCTTGTTCTCACCGTGCAAACGCACCTGCTGCAGCATGTAGCCAATCTTGCGCGTTGCCCACAGGCGCGGAATGGAGTCCAGCCCGCCGCGTTCCGCAAAGCGCACCTGCCGGTAGGAGAAGGTGTGCTTCTCACCATTGAGCGTGCCCTGCAGACTCACAGAGCCGGTACTGCCCTCGCGGTAGCGACCCACGACCAGTAGTTCACCGCCGGAGAAGAGGTCAGGCAGCGGGTACGGGTACATGTCCTCCAGGACGACACCATCGCTGTTCAGGTGTAGGTCCGAGAGCAGGGGAGAGCCAATCTTGTGGTAGAAGGCTGAGACCTCTTCCTCGATGTCTTCTCCCGGCTCGACGTAGCTGCTGCTACCTCGATGCGACTGGCTGATGGTGTCCAGCAAGAAGGTGTTGACGTCGTAACCCACCCCGAAGGCGAAAAGACGCACGTTCGCTCCAGCCGTCCGATCCACGTCGGCAATGATCTGTTCGATGTCCGTGACGCCTGCAGTAGGCAGCCCGTCGGTCAAGAACAGCACAAAGGCGGGTCGCTCGCTTGCGGCCATGGACATCGCTTGCATCAAGGCCGCGTCAATGTCCGTTGAACCGCCCCCTTCCAGACGCCGCACGAACTCGCGGGCATCCTCGCGTCTCGAGGCTGGCTGGAGCTCGGATGCATACGCCTTGACTCGTGTGTCGAAGGCAATGATGTTGAAACGATCCTCTGGATTCAGGCGATCGAGGATGAAGTAGAGCGCCTCCTGAGCCTGCTCCAGCTTGCGGCCCGTCATGCTGCCAGACACATCCAGTACCAGAATGACATCCTTGGCCACCACCTCATCCACTTCGACTGGCGGCGGCGTAACCAGCAGCAAGAAAAATCCGTCATCGCCACTCTCCTTGTAGGAAAGCAGATTGAAGCCCACGTCGTCGGTTGACAGGCCGTAGTACAGCTCAAAATCCTTGTCCGGCCTGACGTCGTTTGCCTCAAAGCTCACGCGCACCGAGTTCTCCCCTCTGCGTTCAACCGAGATCTTGTGACTCGGGGAGTAGATGGTCCGGATTGGGATCTTGGAGTGTAATTCCACGTCGATCGCGACTTCCTGCAGAGGGCGGCTGGAGAAGCGCTCGGTGTTCAGGGGATAGCTGTAATGCACCAGCCCGACTTCGCTGCGCAGGATCTGGGCATAGGATATCTGCACACGCTTCTCGCCATGAGCCGCGATGGGGTAGATGCTGGCCTGGAAGGCGTTGCGCCCTACGTATTCCAGCAGCGCCGGATCTCGGCGGCGGCCAACGATCTCTTCGTAGATGCGGCGGGCCTCATCTTTGCTCAGTGTCTTTCCCGAGAGCCTCTGCTCATCCACGAACATAGAAAAGTCAGAGATGGCTGCTTCTTCAGGCAAGGGAAAGATGTACGTCCCTTCCAGCTCGTAGGGCGATGCGTTGAAAAAGACCTGATCGATCTCGGTCTGCGCTACCTGGTCCTCGATCGTCACCCTGACGCGGTGGTACTTGACTGCCAGGTCAGGCACCGGTTCAATCGGGTGGGGAGGCGGGACCGGGATGATGAAGCCGTCTGCGTGTGCTGCCAGCGCCGAGGGCAGGAAGAACAATAGGGCAGCAATAAGAAGAAGCAGAAACCTCTTCAATCCCGCTACGTGCCTCTCTTGTGCCAATGCCAGTATTCTCATCGCACCCCTCCTCCGGATCACAGTGCACTCGCTCATCTCTGAGACGGCGCAACACGGGGCATGGTTCCAGAGCATTGGCGCGGCTCGGCGAACTGCAGGTACGCGTTTGGCATGCCTGGCCACTACGCATACAATAGTGGTCGAGGCTCAGCGCGCGCGAGGAGGACTGTTATGAGCGTTCCAGAGAAGGATCGCCTGCAACGCAAGATGATGGGGGTGCTTCTGCACCATGTGCGCGTGCGTTCGGGGCGAAGCCAGGCTGAGCTCGCCGCCGCGCTGCGCGTGTCGCGACACCGTTACGCACAGTATGAGCTGGGGCAAAACGAAATCACTCTGCCGGAACTGGAGATCGTAGCTCAGCAATGTGGCGTTGCCCTGGGCTTCTTCTTCGACGACCAGGTCGCGGTGGAAGATGATGCTGGTGAATTGCCTGCCTTCATCCTCGTGCGCCTGCAACGCAAGGTGCTGGGCATACGCATGCGCGAAGCTCGCCACTGTGCAGGCAAATCACAGAAGGAATGCGCCGCGGCGCTGCAGGTTTCAGCGCGCACATTCGCCCAGTACGAGTACGGGGAGAAGGAGATCTCCCAGGATCAGTTAAGCACTTTGGCTTCCTTCCTGGGTGTGCCCGCCGACCACTGGGCAACTCAGACCACGCAAACCTAACTGGGCCTGATTCGTCCCAAGAATGCGGAACGGCCACTGTAGTTGGACCACAGTGGCCGTTCTGGCGTGCGTAAGCCGTTGCTTCTACTCTTCCTTGCTCTTCTGAGCCTCCGCAACGATGCGTTCGGCAATGTGCGCCGGGACCTGATCGTAGCGCTCGAACTCCATGGTGAAGTAACCACGCCCCTGCGTCATGGAGCGCAGATCGGCAGCATAGCGCTGCATCTCCGCCAGAGGCGCCTCGGCATTGATGACGCTGTTGCCCTTTTGCTGATCCATGCCCATCACACGCGCACGCTTGGTGTTAAGGTCTCCCAGCACATCGCCCATGAACTGCTCGGGCACCACAATCGTGACCTTCATAATGGGTTCCAACAGCACCGGGTTGCCCACTTCCCAAGCCTTCTTGAAAGCCAGATGAGCCGCTAGCTTGAAAGCGATTTCCGATGAGTCCACCGGGTGGGACGAGCCGTCATACAGCGCCGCCCGAAAGTCCGTAGCCGGGTACCCTGCCAGTGCGCCCTTGACCAAGATCTCGCGAAAGCCCTTCTCAACCGCAGGTATAAAGTTATGCGGCACATGGCCACCAAATACCTCGTCCACGAACTCAAATCCAGACTTGCGTGGCAGGGGCTCAAAGCGTACCCAGATATCCCCGAACTGTCCACGACCACCGGTCTGCTTCTTGTGTCGCCCCTGCACTTCGACCGTCTTGGTGATCGTCTCCCGGTACGGAACCTTGGGCACAGACACCACGACATCCACTCCGAATTTCTGCGCCATTCGCCGGACTGCGATATCAATATGCGAGTCACCCATGCCGGAGATGACCGTCTCGTTGGTGTCTGGATCGCGAGTCACCACCAGAGTCGGATCCTCTTCAACCAGGCGAGCCAGGGCCGTGCCCATCTTGTCCAGGTCAGCTTTCGTCTTGGGAGCCACCGCACCAAAGGCCACCGGGTGCGGGAACTTGATGCCTGTAAGTGCGACCACATGGTCCTTGTCACACAGCGTGTCCCCGGTACTCGTGAACTGTAGCTTGGATACCACACCTATGTCACCCGCGCTGACTTCCTTGGTCGGGGTTTGTTCTTTGCCCCTGAGGAAGAACAACTGCCCAACGCGCTCCTCTTCTCCTTTGTTGGCATTGGTCACGCGTGAGTCGCTCTGCAGCGCACCAGAATACACCCGAAAATAGGTAAGCTTGCCCACGAATGGGTCAGCCATGGTCTTGAAAACCAGAGCTGCGAGAGGACCAGTCGCCAGTGGTTTCAGCAGTTCTTCGCTGCCGTCTTTGAGCACCTTTGCCTTCGCCTGCGTATCAGCTGGCGAGGGAAGGTAGCGCGCAATCGCATCCTGCAGCAAGCGCACTCCCATGTTCTGGGTTGCACTCCCGCAAAGCACCGGCACGACCTTGCCGGTGGCAATGGCCTTGCCAAGTCCTGAGAAGATCTCCTCTGGCGTAAGCTCGGCACCGTCCAGGTACTTGACGATCAGCTCATCATCCGCCTCTGCCGCTGCCTCTACGATCTGTTGTCTCGCAATCTTGGCCTGTTCGTGCGATTCTGCCGGCAGATCGCTGGCCTTCTTGCTGTCGCCGAGATAGGCCTTCATGCCAAGAACGTCCACCACGCCCTTGAAGCTGGCCTGTGCGCCAATGGGCAACGCCAGTGGAACCAGATGGGCATCGAACTTGGCTCTCAGTTGCTCCAGCGCGCGTTCGAAACTTGCGTTCTCTCGATCCATCTTGTTGATGAAAACCATGCGAGGCAACCTGAGCTCGTCTGCATACTGCCAGCCCAGTTCAGTGCCCACCTCAACGCCGGCCGGCGCTGCCAGCACCAGCACCACCGCGTCCGTCACCCGGATCGCGCCCTTGACCTCACCCACAAAGTCCGCATACCCGGGCGTATCCAGCAGGTTCACCTTGCGACCTTCCCATTCCCAGGGGGTCACGGAGGTGTTCACCGAAATCTTGCGCCGCACCTCTTCCGGATCATAGTCCGAAACCGTATTGCCTTCCGCAACGCTACCCATGCGATTGATCGCCCCGGCATTGAACAACATCGCCTCGGTCAACGAAGTCTTGCCCGCATCGCTATGGGCAACGAGGCTGACGTTTCTTAAGTCCTCGATCTTGTAACTACCCATTGGTCCTCCTGTATGCAATAAGAACGCCCGTGGGACGAAACAACGCCAGGGCGCGGATCGCTCGCACATTCTATTCCAGAATGGCACGGATGTCAATTCAGTTTGCGCAGCGACCGCACGAGCACGCAATTGACAACCAGTTCGCTTGCAGGGATAATGCGGCCCACAGCCACGCCTGTGACAACAAGCGAGCACAGAACAGGGAGAATGAAGCGCCAAACTGGTCATGCGAAGACAGAGGCTCGGCGGCTGACGCGCCGAGAGCTTTTGCGGTTTTCAGCAGGAGCAGCTGTGGCCGTTCTGCTACCAGGCTGCCGCCAAACGCCCTCATCGCCAAGTCCGGCATCAGGCCCTGAGGCAGCCTCAGCTGCACTCTACAGGAAGCCGGCTCCATGGAAGCTTGGACGCTCGGGCCGAGGCGACATGACTGCCTGGATGATTATGTACAGCGCGCATGTTGAGTACGGGGCCAGGGACAAGTTCTCCTCTCAGTTCTCCAACTATGTGTGCACCTCGGCGAACTGGGACCCCAACAAGCAGATAGAAGACATCAGACTGCTCTTGGCCCAGGGCATTGATCTGCTGCTGATTGACCCCATGGACACGGCAGTGGTGCGGGCTGGCATGGTACAGGCGATGCAGGCAGGAGTGCCTGTCATCATGGCTCCTACCAGTGCGCAGACGCAGCAGTACGTGAGTTGGGTGACCACTGACGAAGCGGGGCGGGGCGCCACCTGCGCAGAGTGGCTGGCGCGAGTGACGCCGCGGGGCAACGTCCTCGTCCTCCAAAGCATGCCAGCTGCCGGCGATGGCCCTGCCTGGTTGGGCGGGGTCCGAAGCGTATTGCAGGGCCATCCGGACCTTGCTGAGGTAGCGGTGCTGCAGTGTGCGTGGTCTTCCTCGGACGCCAAGAAGGTCATGAGCTCTTATCTGGGCCGGGCCGGTCGCGTCGATGGCGTGATTGTAAACAATGGGGTGCTGGGTTTGGGCCTGGTAGAAGCTTTTCTGGAGAGCGGTCGGATGGTTCCTTCCATCGCTGGAGCTGACGACTGGAACGGTTGGCTACGCATTGCCAAGCAGCACGGCCTGCAGTTCCTCGCCCTGAGCGGAGGCGCCAACCTGGGTTTGTACTGCGTTGAATTGGCAACACAGATACTGGCGGGCCAGCCCGTGCCCCATCGGATCGATTTCCCCTATCGCGCTTTCGAAAGCCAGGACCTCGACACCTACTACCGGCCAGATCTCAGCGCTCACTACTGGGCCGTGCATGACCTTCCCGATGCCTGGATCAGTCGCATGTACCGGCCTTGATTCGCCGGTTCCGCACCTTGCACGCTTGGTGTGATTCGCGCTATAATCGCGAAAAGCTGCGGAGGGGCAGACATGCTTCTGGAAGAGCTGATCCAGGTGGCGAGGGGCGAGGTCGAAGTCGACCTCTTGCTCAAGAACGCGCGGGTGGTGAACGTGTTCTCCGGGGAAATCCACCGGGCCAACGTGGCCGTCCACGGCTCCCGCATCGTGGGATTCGGCGAATACCGCGCGCGCCGTGTGATCGATCTGCAGGGACAGTTCCTGAGCCCCGGCTTCATTGATGGCCACGTGCACGTGGAAAGCTCCATGCTGCGCGTGTCCGAATTCGCACGTGTGGTTGTGCCTCAGGGTACCACCACCGTTGTGTGCGATCCGCATGAGATTGCCAACGTGCTGGGGCTGGATGGAATCCGTTACATCCTGGAGTCAGCCAAGTACAATCCTCTCAGCGTCTACGTCATGCTGCCGTCCTGCGTGCCTGCCACCAACATGGAGACAGCCGGCTCCAAACTGACCGCCGAGGATCTGGCACCCATGTTGGGCAGCGACTGGGTGTTGGGTTTGGCTGAGGTGATGAACTATCCCGGGGTGATCTTCCGCGACTGGGAGGTGCTGCAGAAGATCAAGGGAGCCGCTGGCAAGCCGATTGACGGGCATGCGCCTGGACTCACCGGCAGAGACCTGTGCGCCTACGTAGCCGCAGGCATCGGATCTGACCACGAATGCACAACCGCAAAAGAAGCCCAGGAGAAGCTGCAGTTGGGCATGCACATCATGTTGCGCGAGGGCACCACGGCGCGCGACATGGAGAATCTACTGCCCATCATCACCCCGGGCAATGCCAGCAATTGTATGTTTGTCACCGATGATCGCCACCTCACCGACCTGCTCCAGGAAGGCCACATGAACTTTGTGATCCGGAAGGCCATCGGCCTGGGCCTTGATCCGGTGACCGCCATTCAAATGGCCACCATCAACACGGCGCGCTACTTCGGTCTGAAGGACATTGGAGCCATTGGACCAGGCTTGCGGGCGGATCTGGTCGTGTTGGACAACCTCACCGATTTCCGCATCCAGATGGTCTTCCGCGGGGGACAGCTAGTGGCTCAGCAGGGCGTGCTATTGCCCCCGCCGCAAAAGCCCAAGATCGTCCCACTGCGCAGTTCGATGAACGTAAACTGGCAGGGCCGCCAGGATTTGCGCCTGCCCGCCCAAGGCAAGCGAGCCAAGGTGATCAAACTGGAGCCCGATAGCGTTGTCACGGACAGCCTGGTGGAAGAGGTCAAGATTGACGACGGCATGGCCGTTGCTGACGTGGAGCGAGACATCCTGAAAATCGCGGTGTTTGAGCGTCACCTGGCCTCGGGCAATGTGGGTTTGGGATTCGTCAAAGGCTTCCAACTTGAACGTGGCGCCCTGAGTTCATCGGTGGCCCACGACTCGCACAATCTCATGGTTGTGGGCACCAACGATGCGGACATGCTGTTTGCGGCGCACGAGGTCGAGGCCATGCGTGGCGGACTCGTTGCGGTAGAAGGCGGGCGGGTGCTGGCCAGACTCCCGCTGCCGATTGCCGGCTTGATGTCCGAGCGCCCATTCGAGGAAGTCAATGTCCAGCTTCGAGAGGCCCTGGACGCCGCTCACAGCCTTGGGTCGGAATTGCACGACCCGTTCATGGCCCTGTCCTTTATGGCGCTGGCGGTCATCCCTGCGCTGAAAATCACGGACAAGGGGCTAGTCGATGTGACTCAGTTCAGGCTGGTGCCCCTGTTCGAGGAGTCGCGCTAGCACGGCTCTTGCGCCAGTATTGCCAAGGCTACGCGACACCTGCGCCGGTTGAACCGATTACAGGCCCTCACTGGAGTGTGTTCAGGCGCCTGTCCGAAAAGGCGTAGCAGGCCATAGACGTGACACAGTGGCAGGCCCATGACATTGGCATAACAGCCATCGATGCGAGCCACCGGTGCAAAGTCACCATACTGGATGGCATAGGAGCCCGCTTTGTCGAGGGGGTCACCAGTAGCCACGTATGCAGCAATATCCGCGTCGCTGTAATTGCGCATCCACACCGTGGTCTGTGCCAGCTGTGCGCACATCCGCCCTGACCGTCCATCGAGCAAGACCACGCCGCTGAACACAGTGTGCGCTCGCCCGCGCAGGGCGCGCAGCATGCGCACAGCGTCAATCGCATCGGCGGGTTTGCCCAGCACGTCGCCTTCCAGACACACCGACGTATCAGCGGCCAGGATCAATCCGGACGCTTGCGCCAGGGCTGCTTGCGCCTTGACCCGGGAGAGGCGCGATACCATGTCTGCGGCGGTTTCGCCCACGTGGTTCTCTTCCTGCACGTCAACAGGCCGCACAACAAAGGGTACTCCCAGCAGAGCCAAGAGCTCCTTGCGCCGGGGGGAGCCTGACGCCAAAATGAGCGTGCGTTGCGGCTGGGGAACTGGCGGACACATGGGATGCATTATAGCTACCCCGAATACGAGGTCAAACTCAAGGACACGCTGCAAACCGCGCGAAGGACGACATCCCTTCGCCGCGCTCAGGATGCGATCCGAATGCTGGGCAGGCCTGCTGCGGGCCGGCAACTTTCGCAGTTGCCGGAGCGTCCTTGATGTAGAGCAGAGCGGCCTATGAGCATGCATTCGATCCTGTGGCTGGAAAAGCTATCGCAAGCGCAAAGCTCACACGTGGGCGCGAAGGCGCACCGTCTTGCCCGCATCCTGGAAGCGGGCATGCTGGTGCCGGCTGCATTCTGCATCCCTGCTGCCGTCTACGATGCGTTCATTCGCGCCAATGACCTGGAGTCCCGGGTCATAGCGCTCTTGGCCGCAGCGCCGAGCAGGAGACCGGCGCTGGCGATAGAACTACAGGAGGCAATCCAGGCCGGCGCTGTGCCTGAGCCATGCCGTAGGGAGATCGCACAGGCATATCAGCAGCTGGCTACCTTGGCAGGCGGCACGGCGTGTCCAGTGGCCGTGCGCTCATCGGGCAGTGCGGAAGACCTGCTGTCAGCCTCATCTGCTGGTCAACAACTGACCATGCTAAACGTCCGCGGCGAAGATGGTCTACAGCGGGCAATCCGCCAGTGCTGGGCATCGCTCTGGTCACCGCAGGCGGTCCTGTACCGTGACGCATACTCTCTGACTACACCCCCAACGATGGCCATACTCGTCCAGCTGATGGTGGATGCAGAGGCCGCCGGAGTGGCCTTCTCGATAGATCCGATCAGTGGCAGGGAGCAGGTCGTCATTGAGGCTGCGTTCGGCCTGGGTGAGAGCGTGGTGCGCGGTGAGGGCGATGTCGATCGCTATGTTGCGAGCCGCCAGACGTGTCTCGAGATAGTACCTCCCCTGGTGGCACGCAAGCTGCGCATGCACCGCATGGCGACGCACGCAGGAGTGCAAGTCGCCGATGTACCCGCGGAACTACGCGATGCGCGCGTCCTGACTCCGCAACAGGTGCAGGATATTGCGCGCGCCGTCCTGCGTCTGGAGGAACTGTTCTCTGCTCCTCAGGACGTAGAGTGGGCTTGGTCACATGGGGAGCTATTCATCCTACAATCCCGCCCGACCACAGCAAATGGCTCCAGCTTCTTCACCGACCCGGCCTACGCAGAGGACAGTATGTGGACTGCCGGCTTCGTGAATGAGCGCTTCCCCAGCCCTGTATCGCCCCTTGGATGGTCTCTGATACGTGAACTGCTGGAAGAACTGGCCTTCCGCGACCCGCTGCGCTATCTGGGCGTGAAGAACGCTGAGCAGATTGCCGTCACCAGGCTGTATCAGGGCCATCCTTATGTGAATGTGTTTGTCTTTCAGACTCTGTACAAGGTGTTCCCATCTTGGCTACTTCCGGAGGATGCAGGCCGTTACTTCCCCCGCGCAGACACCAGCCTGCGGCTCAAAGCACCCTATCCCCGCTCCGTGCTGGATCCACGCTTCCTGTTCTCCATGCTGCGCCACTTCCTGCGGCACCCCGCGCTCTGGTCGCCCTGGCACAACTATCGAGTTTGGGCATCCTTCGCTGCAGAGCACGAGTCTCGCAGCCGCGAACTCGGGACGAGGCACCAGGCAATGCGCGAGAGCACAACCACTCTGGCAGGCGTATGGGAGGCCATCGAGGCCGCTCAGGCTCTCAACTCCAAGCTGCTGTCCATTCATCGCTGGAGCCTCACCTGGGCCGATCTCAGCTACTCCCTGCTCAGGCGCATCCTGAGCGCAAGCGCTGGACCCGAGAAGGGTATGGCGCTCGCCGCCGGCCTGGTGTCTGGCCTGCCAAACCAGTCCAAAGAGGTCAATGGCGCTCTGCAGGCGCTTGCTCAGGCCAGGGACACGCCCGGATTCCGCGCATTGCTCGACGGCTTCCTGGCGCGCTATGGACACCGTTCTTTCAGCCTGGACATTTACGTGCCTCCCTTTGGGGACGAGCCCCAGCAAGTACTGGAACTATTGGACGGCCTCAACGCGAACGCATGCCCTGCGCCTGCCGAACGTCAGGACCACGAGCCCGTCAAGGACTGCGTCCTGCGCATGTGGGACAATACTGTAGCCGGCTGGCTGAAGAGAGGCCTGTTCGTCCACGTGCTGAATCTGGCTCAGCGCTACATGCCACTGCGGGAGGAGCAACGCTTCCTGTGGCAGAAGACGCTAGCTCTGCAGCGCAGACTGTTTCTCTTGCTGGCTGAGCGCATGGTTGCAGCGAGAGCACTGACCGCGCCACAAGATGTGTTCTTTCTGACCAAGGGGGAATTACGTGATTATGTAGGTAGCCCGGACGCGGGCACAGATTACGCTGCTCCGGTCGTCAGCCGGCGACGGCAACTCTGGCGCTTGCGTCAACAACACGAATCAGATGCCGCACTGGCTTATCCCGCCTTCCTGCGGGGCGATCATCCCCTGGAGTCAGGCCGGCAACCACAGGGATCACAGTGGCGAGGACGGCCCGTCAGCCCCGGCCTGGCGCGTGGGCGTGCAGTCGTGGTGCATTCGCTGAGGGGCTTGAGAAGCATCCGTCCCGGCGATGTCCTGGTGACGCATAGTGCGGACCCGGCATGGACGCCTGTTTTCGGCTCGCTGAGCGCCCTGATCCTGGAGCGTGGAGGGCAGCTCTCGCACGGCGCGGTGGTGGCCAGAGAGTACGGCTTGCCAGCCGTGACTGGTATCCCTGGCATCATGCGCGCCCTGCACACCGGGGACCTGGTGGCAGTGGATGGCTCGACCGGCAGCGTAACGAGGATCCAGGAGTCATAGTGCATCGGCGCAGAACGAAGTGCTCGACAGCACCGCCCCTTTCCAGTATAATGCCGCTCCAGGAGAGCTCAAATCGATGACCGCGGATACTACGATGCAACTGCGCCTGGTTAGCCACAGCCCTGCCCAGACGCAGCGCATAGGGGAACGCCTGGCGCAATGCCTGCAGCCCGGCGATGTGGTGTGCCTGCAGGGCGACTTGGGCACAGGCAAGACCTGCCTCACCCAGGGCATTGCGCGCGGGCTGGGAGTCAAACTGGCCGTCACTAGCCCCTCCTTCATCATGATCAATGAGTACGCACTGCCCGGTCCCGCGCGCAGGCTACGCCACATAGATCTATACCGAGTTGGGAGCTTGAGCGAAGCGCGTGCGCTGGGCCTGGAGGATTATTTCTACGCAGATGGCATCTGCGTGGTAGAATGGGCGGAACGAGCCCTCGAGCTGCTACCCCCGCAGCGTCTCTGGATCGTGTTGCGCCATCTCGGCGAGACGGAACGAGAGCTCACGCTGGATGCTCAAGGCGAGTGCCATCGCGACTTGGTACCTAGCCTGCAGCAGAACGAAGAGGGTTCCAAATAACATGGAGCGTTCACTTGCTACTGGCGATTGACACAGCAACTCGCCTTGCCGGAATTGCACTGTATGACGAAAATGGCTTGCACGCGGAGCAGATGTGGCGTACGCACGACAACCACACGGTCGAGCTGATGCCATACGTTGTCCGCGCTTGCCAACAGCAGGGGCTGTGTCCCGCCAGTTTGCGGGCCGTTGCGGTATCGCTGGGGCCAGGATCGTTTACAGGCATGCGTGTCGGTCTGAGTGTGGCCAAAGGCCTGGCACTGGCGCTGCGCATCCCGCTGCTGGGCGTGCCAAGCCTGGATGCAACTGTTCACGCCTTCGCGCAGGCGCGGCAACCGGTATGTGCCATCCTGCCGGCCGGACGCAGGCGTTGGGTAACGGCGCTCTACTTCACCGCTGCCGATGGTTGGCGACGTCGCAGCGCCTATGCTCTCGTGAACGAAAGCGAATTGTTAGAGTCCATCCGAGAGCCGACCGTGATCTGCGGTGAGTTCGACACCCATCTGGCCCAGGTACTGCACGCCGGCGCGCCTGGTCTGGCAATACTAGCCAGCCCGGCGCTAGCCCCGAGGCGTGCCGGCTACC
>Ga0209609_10001778_pt1 | contig 12479 bp, 12 predicted proteins | sample LakKivw325mmetaG_FD_184136 | JGI IMG/M metagenome (GOLD analysis project Ga0209609, IMG submission 184136) | Anoxic lake water microbial communities from Lake Kivu, Rwanda to study Microbial Dark Matter (Phase II) - Lake Kivu water 325m metaG... | ecosystem: Environmental > Aquatic > Freshwater...
GGCGGTGGAGAGTCTCGTGCCTACAAATTGAAAACCGAGGGAGACACCGTAGCCCACAAAGCCAACGCCAAAAACTTGCCAGAATTGTTTGCGGGTTATGCCGAGAATGTTAACTTCCAGGCGGGAGTCCGAAGGCTCCTGACTTCGGGATTGACCATTTCCGGCGTCGGGAGACGCCGTGCTCCGGCGCGTTCGGGATTTTTTGATGTGCTTGCCAATCAGGAAACCAAACAGTACCAGCATGCCCAGCACCAGCCTCAGGGTGATGAGCGTAAATGGCGGGATGACTTCCATGACGGCCTTGCTGACTACGTACATCCCGCCCCAAATGGATGCAGCGGTCAGACCGGCGAGGATGCCAAACAATGTTCTTTGCACGAGTTCTCCCTGGCGCAGGTTTTGAACGATTATAAAACAAAGTTGGTAGTCGTCCAGAAAGTGGGGCGAGATAGTATCTCGCCGCTGCATCCAGCGGAAAAAATGCGGAGGCTACCTATCTGGCAGCCTCCGCGAGTCTTTATGGTCGTTTGGACAGCCCTGCTGGGTATGAAGTCTTACCTCATCTTCGCGTTGACCTTGTCGAGGCTTTCGCGCCCAGGCCTCAGGTCCGCATCGCCCAGACGGTTGAGCGGCATCTCTGGAAGATTATAGAGATCGGTCAGCGCCGGGCGGCCAGTCTCCAGGTAGATCAGGCCAGTCACCATCCAGTTGTTGCGCTGCGCCTCTTCCATCATGCGCAACGCCTGCCAGCGGTCGGTTGGATCGTAATCCTTTTCCAGTTTCTTCAGTATGACCGTCGAGCCATCGTGCATGGTCACTTCGCGCGTGGTGCCAGCCTCAAAATCTTCGACAGTGATCTCGTCCAATGCAGGGACGAAAGAAATCTCGTGCAGCGGCGCTTCGTGATCCTTGCCCCAAGTGTAGGAATGAAAGGTGTTTTCTTGGTTGTTGAAGGTGACGCACGGGCTGATGATGTCGAGCACGGCGATCCCGTGGTGGCTCAAGGCGGCCTTGATCAGCTCCTTGACTTGCTTGGGGTCTCCGGCAAAGGAACGTGCCACGAAGGTGGCGTTGGAGGCCAGGGCTTCCATGCAGATGTCCACCGGCATGTAGAAGTTGGTGCCCTGGTGCTTGAGTTCCAGGCCGACCTCGGCAGTGGCGGAGAACTGGCCTTTGGTCAGACCGTAGACGCCGTTGTTCTCCACGATGTATACCATCGGCGCGTTGCGGCGGACGAGGTGCTTGAATTGGCCTATCCCGATGCTCGCTGTGTCGCCATCGCCGGAGACGCCGATGGCGCGCAGCGATTTATCGGCAAACAGCGCACCGGTCGCCAGGGAGGGCATACGCCCGTGCAAACCGTTGAATCCGAAGGAACGGTTCAGAAAGTAGGTCGGGCTTTTGCTGGAGCAGCCGATGCCGCTGAACTTCATGATCGTTTCAGGGACGATGTCCATTTCGTAGCAGGCAGCGATCAATTGGCTGGCAATCGAGTTGTGGCCGCAGCCCTGGCAAAGCGTGGTTGGAAAGCCTTTGTAGTCGGCTCTGGTCAGGCCAGCGCGGTTTGTTTGGCCGGTTATTGTCGGTGTAGCCATATTACTTCACCTCCTGTGCCAGAATAGCTTCTTTGACCCAGCGCGCCGTGAGCGGAAGCCCGTCGCTGTGGCAGGCTGAAACGAGTTTGTTGGCCTGGTCCGGCATTGCCATGCTCAGGAGCTCGCGCAACTGGCCATCGCGATTGGCCTCGACAACGTAGACACGTCGGTGATTTTTGACGAACTTGTGGACTTCACCCGTGCACGGCAGGGCGCGCAGCCGTAGGAAGTCACTTTTCGGACCCCCGGCCTGCTGCAAAAGAACCCGCGCCTCTTCAACCGCTGGAACGGTCGAGCCGTAGGCGATAATACCGATTTCCGCACCTTTGGTAGTTTTGATGACAGGCTTCGGAACAAGTGTGCGCGCGGTATCGAATTTACGGCGCAGGCGGGCCATATTGGCTTCCCAGATTTGGGAATCTTCGGTGTATCTCGCGTTCTCGTCGTGACCAGTGCCGCGCCCGAACCAGGCTGAGGCCGGGTGTTTGTTGCCTGGAAGTGTCCGGTAGGGGATGGCGTCGCCGTCCATATCTTTGTAGCGCGCCCACATGCCGTTTATCTTTTCCAAGTCTTTCTCCCAAAGAATCTTGCCGCGATCCAAAGGATGGTCTGGATAAACAAATGGTTTGGTCATCCACTGGTTCATGCCAAGGTCCAGGTCGCTCAGGACGAAGACCGGCGTCTGCAAGCGTTCGGCCAAATCGAAGGCGCGCCAGCCAAACTCGAAGCATTCATTGACCGAGCCGGGCAGCAAAATGACGTGTCCTGTATCGCCGTGACCCATGAAATACGTGAAGGTCAGGTCACCTTGCGAGGTGCGCGTGGGAAGACCGGTGCTGGGACCGATGCGCTGCACGTCCCAAATGACGATCGGGACTTCGGCGTAATATGCCAAACCCGCGTATTCTGTCATCAGGCTCAGACCAGGCCCGGAGGTGGAGGTCATCGAACGCAGGCCAGCCCAGCCCGCACCGATGGCCATACCGATGGCGGCCAGTTCGTCTTCGGCCTGCAGGACAGCATAGGTATTCTTGCCCTCGGCGTTTTTACGTAACCTCGGCAGGTACTCGTTCATCGTTTCGGCCAGGCTGGTCGCGGGTGTGATCGGATACCAGGCCACGAACTGCACGCCGCCATAGATCGCACCCAGCGCGGCGGCTGTGTTGCCGTCGGCCATGATCAGACCGGAAGTTTTGTCCATTGGCTTGACGAGATAAGGGTCATTTTTCGTCAGGTTGGCAGCGGCCCAATCGGCGGCTGCTTTCACGGTGGCGAAATTCGACTCGACAGCCTTCGCGTTGCCCTCGAAGTGATAATCCAGTGCTTGGCGGATCTTATCCAAGTCAATGTTGAGAATATGGGCGAGTACGCCAACGTAAACCATGTTAGCAATGTAATCGCGCAGTTTTGGGGAGACATCTGCGACGCTGGCTAGCTGCTTGACTGGCATCGGGTAGAGGCTGATGTCAGCGCGGTTGATGGGAAGTTTGATATCGTCAGCGTAGAAGAACGCGCCACCGGGCAGCACGCCCGCCAGGTCGCGCCCGAACGAAGTTGGGTTGATACAGACGACGATTTCATGCTCATCACGGCGGGCAATGAAGCCATCCTTGTTGACGCGGATGGTGTACCAGGTGGGTAAGCCTTGGATGTTCGAGGGGAACAAGTTCTTGCCTGAAACCGGGATGCCCATCTTGAACAATGCTCGCAAGAGTATCGTGTTTGCGGTCTGGCTGCCGGAGCCGTTGACAGTGGCAATGGTGATCGAGAAATCGTTTACGATTTTTGAAGCCTCGGGCATGGTTCTCTCCTAGGTCAGGCAGATGAAGCCGGACGGTGCGAGATTAGATCGGTGTGCTCCGATAAGGCGCGGTATCCGGCTTCGTAATCTTGCATACAAATGGCTTCTACCATTTTTTGGTGATATCCCCAGACTTCTTCGAGGTAGCGGTAATCGGCATAAACGTTTAAGCCGACGGCCTCATAAGCCTCCCAATAGGCTTCCAGCAAACCAGCGACGAAGGGATTCTCCAGGCGTCGGTAGATCATCAGGTGCAGTTCGCGGTGTTCAGCATGGGGAATTTGCGCAGGCGTGCCGCGCAATTTTTCCCAGGCGCGGGCGATCACGTTTTTCAGGGCATTCCGGTCTTCTTCGGTCAACTTCTGTACGGCCTCGTGCCAGTAGGTTAATTCTATATGCTTGCGCAGGTCAGCAAATGCCTGGAAGTGGGAGTTATCCAGTGCCAGGGCATAAGCTAGGCTTTGGCGGACTGCCGGCAGGAAGGCGTACGCCTTACGCCGGATGCCGATGCGCGGCCGGACTTCGACCAGGCCGAGAGCGCGGGCGACCTCGAGCTGCTCGCGCAACGCGGCAATGCCAATGCCCAATTCTTGGCTCATTTCGGCGAGTGATGGCAGGCTTTGATCCTCGGTCTGCTTGTGAGCGACCAGATAGCTGAGGAATTCGGAGAGTTGCTCAGGGGATGAATTGCGCTCGCGGGGCATATAGATTGATAAAATAGATTAATCAGATTATTACGACGAAAAGAAGTATATCACCACCCTTTATGCTGGTCAAGAGATTGCTTATCTTTTCAAGAACTCTGCCACCGCAGAGGCCATCAAGGCCGCGCCGTGAGGCAGGGCTTGCTCGTCGAAATCGAAGCGGGGGTGGTGGTGGCTGGCGTTTAGCCCCTTTTCCTTGTTGGCCGAGCCGATAAAGAGGAAACAACCGGGAACTTTTTCCATGATGAAAGCGAAATCTTCCGAGCCCATGGTGACATAAGCGCCGGTGTCTATCTCGGCTTTGGGAAATATCCGGCGCGCCACCTCGGCGACGCGCGCCGCTTTCTCTGGTTGGTTGATGACGGCCGGAGTCAGGCGTTGCAGTTCGACCTCGGCTTGGCAGCCCATTGTTTCGGCCAGCCCATATACGATGACCTCGAATCGTTCCAGTACCTTTTCCCGGACATCCGGCTCGAAGGTGCGGATCGTGCCTGCCAGATCCACTGTCTGCGGGATGACGTTGAAGGCCTCGCCGCCGTGGATGGTGCAAACGCTGACGACTGCGGCCTGCAACGGGGGAACGTTGCGGGCGACAATGCTTTGTAACGCGGTGACAATCTCGGCTGCGGCCAGCAGCGGGTCAGATGCCAAATGCGGGACCGCGCCATGTCCGCCCTTGCCGCGCACCTTGATCTTGAAAAGCTCGGCGCCAGCCATGGTCGGGCCAGCGGCAATGCCCAACCAGCCGAGCGGCTTTTCGTTCCAGAGGTGTAAAGCCAGGGCCAGATCAGGCTTTGGATCATCGAGCACACCTCCTGCGATCATCCCTTCCGCGCCGCCCAAGCCTTCCTCGGCCGGCTGGAAGACGAACTTGACCGTGCCGGCTAATTCCTGACGATGGGCGTGCAACATCCGGGCCACAGCCAGGCCAATGGCGGTGTGACCGTCGTGGCCGCAGGCGTGAGTCACACCAGGGTTCTGGGAAGCATAGGTTGCACCGGTCTCTTCGAGGATGGGCAGGGCGTCCATATCGAAGCGTACCAGAATGACCGGGCCGGGTTTCGCGCCTTCGAGCAGCGCGACGACGCCGGTCTCTGCGATGCCGGTATGGATTTCCAGGCCGAGGCTGCTCAGTTCTTTGGCAACAATCCCTGCCGTGCGGACTTCCTTGAATCCTAGCTCAGGGTGCATGTGGAAATCGCGCCGCAGGGATTGGGTGTATTCGAAGAGTGATTGGGCTTCTGCGAGAAAGTCAGTCATTGGGAACTCCGGTTTTTCAACGCGAGTGGGGAAAAAAAAGCGCTATTCGCGCCATTCGCCAATTCGCGGCATTCGCGTTCAAAGTTGTTTAGCCAAATTTGAGAACGCGAAACTTCTCCTCGTAGCGCGGAAACCATTTCAGGCTGCGCGGGGCGCGGCGGCTTTGCATTCGTTTTTCGAATGCGAGCGGATCGCCGATCTGGCTCTTGTGCTCCTTCAAGGCGCGCAGTTTGATCTCCCAGGTATCGGTCACGTCCAGCGTTACGTTGGGCTGGGAGGTCAGCGAGACCCACACCTCGCGCGGCGTGTGCGGTTCCAAGCCTTCGTCGCGCAACAGTCCAGGGAAAAAGTGGGCGTTCCCAGCGGCAGGGAAGGCCGCGTCCAGCACAACCTGTCCGGCGTAGCGGTGATCAGGGTGGTTGAGCCGGTACGTTCCGCTTGGGAATAGATTGGTCGGATCGCAAGTGACAAGGATGTCGGGCTTTTCCTGGCGAATGACGCGCACCACTTCCCGGCGCAGGTCAATGTTGGGGGTCAGGTACCCGTCCTCCAGGTCCAGAAAACGCACATTCATAACGCCAATGACAGCCGCCGCGGCGCGTTGTTCCTCGTGACGGATGCGGCATATCTCCTCGGGGGTAATGTCGCGTTTCTCGTAGCCTTTGTCGCCGCGGGTCAACAGGCAGTAATGAATCTCGTGCCCGGCTTTGGCCCAGCGGGCCAAGGTCGCGCCGCAGAAAAACTCCGGATCGTCGGGATGTGCCAGGATGACCAGGATCTTTTGAGGGGTTTGCCAGTTGTCAGGAGGTTCGGTCATTTGGGCAATTCGCACATGGCTCTGCTGACTTGCGCCGCAGCGCCTCCAACTCGTCCCAGGGTTCGAGCTGCTCGCGCTCGAATTCGCGCCGGCCCACCTCTGGCAATTCGACGACGACAGTCATCTGCAGGGGCAGCAGCTCCACGACCCGGCCTTCTCCCAATGGTGTAACGACGCGCTTATTCCTCTTGGGCAATTCCTTGCGCGCTGCCACATATTGTTCATATTCATAGACTAGGCAGCAGCGCAAGCGTCCGCATATGCCAGTGATCTCGGCTGGCGTGAGCGAGATGCCCTGTTCTTTTGCCATTTTTATAGAGATAGGGCTGAAATCGGTCAGGAATTTGGAGCAACAGCGGGTCTCCAGTCCACATGCACCTAATCCGCCTAAGGTCTTGGCCACGTCGCGCGGCCCAATCTGGCGCATGTCAATCTGCGTACCAGGGTAGAGCTTGCCCATGTCTTGCCGCAGCGACTTCAAATCTACCTTTTCTTCTGTCTGGCTGCTGAACATAAGGGCCAGGCGCGAGCCATCGAAACTGAACTCGGCGGCGATGATCTTGATCCCGGTCAGTTTCAGCTCGGCGGCGTGCTGACGACAGTTGATCATCGCCTCGATCTCTTTGCGCTGCCAGGTCTGGCGCAGGATCAAATCGCGCGGCGTGGCGCGTCGCTCGACTGGCTTCCACTTCCCCTCAGGAGGTGGGGTAGGCTTCTCGATCAGTTGAGTGACCTCCCCCAGTTGACGCCCGCGCGTCGTCTCGACGATGACCCGGTCTCCGGATTGGATATCGGGAATGGCGGAGGCGTCGAAGTGATAAACTTTTCCTATTTGTGCAAAACGGACTCCAACGATAAGTGGTTGCATGGTTCTGATTATAGCAGACGCAGACTCCCTGTTTGCGGGAGGTTGTGTTTAAATCACATTGATTGTCGGCATATCCTTTTGTCCCAAAGCGGTGACGCTGATCCGGGCGGCCACTTGCTCGGCGATGGCTTTCAGCGCCTTGGCAGCCCCCGAATCTGGCCTGGAGACGATCACAGGCTCGCCGGTATCCCCACCCACGCGGACGGGCGCCTCCATCGGCACCGCGCCCAGAAAGGGGACGCTGGCGGTGCGCGCCAGGTCCTCGCCGCCGCCGGAGCCGAAGAACTCGCCGCGCATGTTCTCAATGACGCCCATCACCGGCACTTCAAGGGCGCGGAACATTTCCAGGCCGCGGCTGGCGTCTTCGAGAGAGACAGCCTGTGGTAGGGTGACGATCAGCGCGCCGCTGAGAGGCAGGATTTGCGCCAGGCTGAGTGCGGCATCGCCGGTGCCCGGCGGCAGGTCAATGATGAGATAGTCCAGTTCGCCCCATTCTACATTGGACAAGAATTGACGGATGGCGGAATTGAGCATCGGCCCGCGCCAGATGAGCGGCTGGCCTGGCTTGACTAAAAAGCCCATAGACATCAGTTTGACGCCATAAGCCTTGGCCGGGACGAGCTTCTCGCCGTTCGTGCCTGGGATATGCTTGACGCCCATCATGGTAGGGATATTGGGGCCGTAGATATCCGCGTCCAATAGGCCAACGCGGGCGCCGGTCTGAGCCAGTGCCACAGCTAGGTTGACCGCCACAGTGCTTTTGCCTACGCCGCCTTTGCCGGAAGCCACTGCCACCGCGTTGCGCACCGGCAGGTTGAGCAAGCCGCGCATCCGGCCATCGTTGGGCACGCTGGCATCCATTTTGATGTTGACGGCCTTGACGCCAGGGATTGCCATTACCGCAGCCTTCGCTTCCTGCTCGATTTTGCTGCGCAGCGGGCAGGCAGGGGTTGTCAATACAATCGTGAAGTTGACAGTGCTGCCCTTGATTTCCATGTCACGGATCATGTTGAGTGTGACCAAGTCTTTGTGCAATTCAGGTTCTTGCACCTTGCCAAGAGCAGCAAGGATGGTTTCGTTTGCAATTCTTTCGGGCATAATTTTCTTTCTATCGCGAATCGGTGTTCACCCGCGTTTATCTTTGGTTGGTTGATTTGCCGAATGCTCTTTCCTCAAATAGGTTTCGACATCTGATCTGGCGGCTTGGTACTGCTGCAGCAACTCTCCGTCTGAGCTGCGATAGCGTTTTAGGGTTTGCCTGGCACAAGCTGTACAGCCCTGCATGGCTCGAAACGAGTCGGCGTTACAGGAGGCGCAGCCATCCAACCGGGCCATCATCAAGATGAAAGCGAGATACTCGATGGATTCTGGCTCTGCGGCACAGACACGCTTCACCAGTCCTTGCCAGGTTTCACTGCGCTGGTCGCGCAGGGATGGGATGACGCGTCCCGGAAAGAGCAGATCGGTATCGGGGTTGTACATGGCTGCAGTGTCATTGCGAGCGAAGCGATCCCCTTCCGTGCAATGAGATTGCTTCGCCGCCAAAAAGCAGCGGCTCGCAATGACAGGTTAGTTACTCAGTGTTCCGCTCTGGCGGCGCGCACAGCTTCTTTTGCAGCCCGGGCAGCGTTTTCTTTCGCTGCGTTGACCGGGCGGATGCCCTCATAATACGCGACAGGCTTGCCGAGCATTTCTTTGTTGAAAATTGCTCGTCCGTAGGAGGCCAATTCGTAGTTGTGATCCATTTTGATGGCGTCGAACGGGCAGTACTCGGCGCACAGGCCGCAGTTCATGCAAATGTCCGCGTCAATGTAGAATTCAGCCGGATCTGGGATGGGGCGGCCAGTGGCCGGGTCCGAACTACGCACGATCCAGATGCACTGCGGTGGGCAGACTTTGGCGCAGATGCCGCACGAGGTGCAGCGGTAGAATTTTTCACCGTTCGAGTTGATCTCGTATACCAGGAAAGGGATGAAACGGAACTCTTCTGGAACCGGTATCTTTTCTTCCGGATATTGGACGGTGAAGATGCCGCGTCCCTTCTTGCTGGCGCGGTGGACAATGCCTTCTGGCGAACCGTAGCGTTTGCGTCCCAGCCAGCGGATGTCATCCAAATACGTTTCGATGAAATGCCTGGCGCTGACGCCTAAACTTTTGAGGATGCCTTTACCGTACATGTTCTACTCCTACCGGTCAGTTTCGCCGAGTACGATGTCAATCGAGCCGAGGACGGCGACCACGTCGGCGATTTTCTGGCCGACGCACATCGGACCAAAGGCAGTCAGGTTGATGAAGGATGGCGCCCGCACATGATAGCGCCAGGGATTCGGTTTGCCGTTCGAGATGACATAGAAACCGAGTTCGCCTTTCGGACCCTCGACTCGTCCGTACGACTCACCGGCCGGGACACGCACCTGATACTGGGGTTTGCCACTCTGGATCGGTCCCTTGGGCAGTCCCTTGACGGCTTGCTGGACGATGCGAATGCTCTGGCGAATCTCATCCAGGCGGATCATGAAGCGGTCGTAGATATCGCCATGACTGCGCACAGCCACGTCGAACTCGAAGCGGTCGTAGATGCTGTAGGGTTCAGCACGGCGCACGTCATAGGGAATGGCGGAGGCGCGCAGTAGCGGGCCGGCGGCCGAGTAGCGGATGGCATCCTCGGCGGTCAGCACTCCTTGGCCGATCCCACGCGCGCGGACGATTTCGTTTTCGGTCAGGAAGCGGTCGAGCTCGTCAATCTGGCGCGGCAGGCGCTCGAAGAACAAGTCCTTGATCTTTTCGAGCGCGTCCTCCGGCAGGTCACGCGCCACGCCGCCGAAGCGGAAGTAGTTGCACATCATGCGCGATCCAGCTACGGCCTCGAAGATGTCCAGCAAGAGTTCGCGCTCTTCGAGTGCGTACAACATGGGGGTGAAATACGCGCCCAGGTCATTGAGCAGCGCGCCGATCGCCATCAGGTGGTTGGCGATACGGGTCATCTCTGCCATCATCACGCGCAGGTAGTCGGCGCGTTCCGGCACAGCGATCTGCATCAACTTCTCGACCGCTAGCGCGTAACCGAAGTTATTGCTCATCGAGGAAAGATAATCCAACCGGTCGGTGTAGGGCATGTTCATCAGGAAAGTGTTGCGCTCCCCAATCTTCTCGTGGTTGCGGTGCAGGTAGCCCATCACTGGCTTGAGGCTGACGATGGTCTCGCCATCCAACATGACCGCCACACGGAATACGCCGTGCGTGGATGGATGCTGGGGCCCCATGTTGACGATAATGCGGTCGGTCGGCAAGCCAGCTTCATCCTGTTGGGATTCCCGCAAAGCCTTGTAGAGCGCCTCATCAGGCTCGTATTTCCCCTTGTCCGGATCGAAGCCGTCCGGATAGGCGACGTTATCGCCAAATGGGTTCTTATCCTCGGCCTGGACGATCTTGCCTTCCGGCCAGCGGCTCTTGAGGGGTTTGCCATCTTCTTCAAAGTAGGCTTCTTTCCAATCCTTGCGCAGCGGGTGGCCGGCAAAGCCCTCCCACATCAGGATGCGGCGCAGGTCGGGATGACCAGTGAATTTGATTCCAAGCAGGTCCCAGGCCTCGCGTTCCTGCAATTCTGCGCCCGGATAGATCGAGACGAGCGACGACACCTCGACCGGATCCTGGCGCTGCGCCTGGACTTTGAATACCAGCCCCGGACCGCCGGTAGTCCGGTACGCGTGATAGACCACCTCCATCTTGCCTTCCGGCAGGTAATCCACGCCGGTGACGGAGGAGAGATAATCATAGCCAAGCTCATCGCGCAATGCGGCTGCAAATTCTAGCAGGTGGGCTTTTTCCACGATCCAGCCGGAATAGCCGGGGCGGGCATCGGCGGTGAGGATGCCTGGGAAACGGGCAGCCAAGTCGAGGGCGTTGCCGCGAGCGATGGTTTTCATGTCGGCCTCGGTCATGCCTTTTGCCCTTTGATTTGCGGGATATTGCGCGGATCAATCAAGTCCGGCCCCAAGATGGGGATCGGAATGGCTTCGGCGGGGCCTTTCTGGTACCAGCTCACGGTCTTGATGGTTTGGGTGCTGATCTTCTCTTGTAGCTTGATCAGACCATTGAGCAGTGCCTGTGGGGTGGGCGGGCAGCCTGGAATGTAGACATCCACCGGGATGAAACGGTCTATCCCCGAGACGACGTTATAGCCTTCTTTGAACGGGCCGCCGCCCGAGGCGCACGCCCCCATGGCGATCACGTACTTGGGTTCGGGCATTTGGTTGTACAGACGCACGATGGTGGGCGCCATTTTCTTGGTTACTGTACCGGAGACGAGCAGCAGGTCGCTCTGGCGCGGGCTGGGGCGCATGATCTCCATGCCAAAGCGCGCCGTGTCGAAACGGCTGGCGGCGGTGCAGATCATCTCGATAGCGCAGCAAGCCAGGCCGAACATCATAGGCCAGACCGAGGCGCGCCGCCCCCAGTTGTAGAGGCGGTCGAGCGTGGTGATGGCTACTTGTCCTTGCATTTCTAGTGGGATTTCGTAGCCAGGAGCGTTGAGTTCATTGGTTTCCATGAAATCTCCTCGAGAGGAAGGGAGAAAGATAGAGGGTGGTGAGGTTGATGTCACGTGCAAACAGGCGGATTATAGCTGTTGAGGTGGGTGATGTCAACTCAATTCCGCAAATATATATTTGCGGAAAATTAGTGAGTATAATGTGGGCTATATGCCCACCTCCCGCCAGAAAATCCTCGCTTATATCCGCAAATACCTAATTGCTTCTGCTGTGGATATCAGCCATGCTTTGGAGATGACCCAGGCAAATGCACGCCATCACCTGGCTCACCTGGAGACCGAGGGCTTGATCGAGGTCACGGGTCAGCGGCGTGGGAGGGGTCGGGGGAGATCGGCGCAGGTATATACCTTGTCGCGCGCCGCACGCGGAGTCAACCTCGAACATCTGGCAATTGTCCTGATCGAGGAATGTCTGGCGGGGTTATCTTCCTCAGCTCGAGAAGACGCTTTGCGCCGAATCGCCCGAAGATTGGCAATGACCGGTAAGAACCAGGGGGTTAACCCGACGGGTTCGACAAGTCTGACAAGTCAAAGCACCTCTATTACCCGCAGCTTGGCCATGACCATCGAAAGACTGAATGAGTTACACTATCAGGCGCGTTGGGAAGCTTCCGCGGCCGGGCCACGTATCTATCTGGGACATTGTCCTTATGCAGGGATTGTAGGCGCGCATCCCGAATTGTGCCAGATGGATGCTTTTATTTTGGAGGAGCGCCTCGGTTTGCTTGTTCAGCACGTGGCTAAATTGCAGCAGAGCGAGAAAGGATTGCCTTTCTGCGAGTTTCTTGTGAAGATGAATACTGGGAGCAGGTAAAGCATCAATTTTCGTCCTCGCCCCGGCCACGAATGGGACAGGTGAAAATGTGGTATGATTTTTACAGCTTA
>Ga0209609_10001780_pt1 | contig 12470 bp, 10 predicted proteins | sample LakKivw325mmetaG_FD_184136 | JGI IMG/M metagenome (GOLD analysis project Ga0209609, IMG submission 184136) | Anoxic lake water microbial communities from Lake Kivu, Rwanda to study Microbial Dark Matter (Phase II) - Lake Kivu water 325m metaG... | ecosystem: Environmental > Aquatic > Freshwater...
GCCAGGGTCGGTGCCGCAGCGGCGCATCCCCGAATCCACTTCAAGGAGCACGCGCAGGCGGACGCCCTTGGCCACGGCCGCGGCAGAAAGCTCCTCGGCGTTGGCGGCGCTCTCCACGGCCACCATTACCTGGGTGTAGGCAGCCAGGTTCACCAGGCGCGCGATCTTCCTTGCGCCGACGATCTGGTTGGCGATGAGCATATCCTGAATCCCCGCCTGCGCGGCCACCTCCGCCTCGCCCAGCTTGGCGCAGGTGATGCCAATGGCCCCCGCCTTGAGCTGCATCCAGGCGATCATGGGGCATTTGTGCGTCTTGAAGTGCGGGCGCAGCTTGGCCGGCCTGTCGCGGAAGAAGCGCGCCATGCGCTCGATGTTGCGCTCCAGCGCCAAAATATCGAGGCAGAGCGCGGGGGTATCCAACTCCCACTTGCTGAGGCCGATGGGGTAGCTGTTCGTAATCATCATGGCTCCTCGTATCGGTATAGGCTCATATTACCTGCTGATCGTCACTTTTGCCAGTGTGTAGGCTCGCTGCTCCCAGCCGTCGGGGCGCAGGGTCAAGCGATAGGTTCCTGGCGGCAATCCCGAAGGCAGGGGAAGCTGCTGGATATCGCGCACCAGCTCCCCTTCGCGCCATGCTGCCAGGGGGAACGTGCCCCCTGTGACTTGCAGGCGCTGTTCCCAGACGCTGCGGCCTGCGCCGTCGCTCAGGGCGACGACGAATCCCTCCTGGGCCGGCAGGCCGCTCCCTTTGCGCCAAAACAGGGTCAGCCGGGCTACGTCCCCTGGCCGCAAGGGGACCTCAGGCTGGTGCTCGAAGCCGAGGCGATTCAGGCTGTGCCCGATAAGCTCCAGCCCGCCCCAGCGGGCGCTATCCCGACGCTGGAAGTCCAGCACGGCCACGGGCGGAGGAGCTTGAGCGGGCTGGATCGTCAGCCTCAGCAGATCAATGGCATCGCCGGCGCTCTGGCCCGCCTCACTCACCGGCAAACGCCGCCCATCGGTGAGGCTGTACATCCCGATGCGGAGGGTGTGCTCCCCCGGAGGCGTGCCCGGCGGGATTTGCAGGCCATAGTTATCCACGATGACATCGCCCGGCGCCCAAGCGGAGGTCAGGCGCGATCCGCCGGCTGGCTCGCTGTCGCGTTGGCCCACGATGTTGCCCCGCCCATCCACGAGGTGGGTGAAAACCTTGTAGCGTTCCTTGACTGCTTGCACGGCCTCCCAATAGAGGGTGAGCTGCACGATGTCGCCGCTACGCAGCTCCGGCGTCAACAGGCTATAACCCTTGAGGCGGATGCCAGTGCCCAGCATCAAATCCAAAGGGTGCTGGATTTCCGGCGAAGGCGACTTGGGGACGGCATAGACGGCCAAGCGCACATTGCCGAACCAACTGTCCAGCGCCTTGAAGCAGTGCTGGTCGAGCCACCCCTCGACGAAGCGCTCCGGGTCGCTATCGCCAGTCGCCCAGAGGATGGCATACACGCGAGGGTGTCGTTTCACGATGCTCTGGAGCGCCGCCTCCGTGCGCGCCATATCCATTGGGCGTTCCAGGGGAAGGGGGTACTGCGCCAGGGGACCGTGGTAATAGTAATCAACGGTCTCGATCTGGCTGGGGGCGTTAATGAGAATGGCGTCCTCTGAGCTGGCCGTGGCGTTGATATATGCGACGATGCCGCGATAGTCGTCGCGATAGTATTGCGCATCGTAATACAGGGGGTAGAGAGAGTAGGTTGAAGCCGCGCAAACCGCCGCAACGAGTAACAGGGTAAGTCCCGTTCGCATCCACTGCGCCTTGCTGACCCTTCCAGCCCATTGCCCGCAAGCGATCACCCCACGCGCCACTAGAATATAGTATGCCGACGTAGCCAGGAGCAGGAACTTGGGCTTGTACATCGGGCGGCGCAGGCAAAGGGCGTACATCACCACAATGGGTACGAACAGGTAAAGGGCCACGAGCACGGCGTTCCAAGTTGGGTTGTGCTCCTCGCCCTCATCCGCCGCGGCCTCGGCGCGGGCCTCCCTCTGAAGAGGCAGCAAGCCAACCAGGACTACCAGGAGAAAGGCCAGGCTGACGGCACCGGACACGCGGCCTGCGCCGACCGCCTGCCCAAGGGAGAACACGCGCATGATGTCCAGCGTCATGCGGGATAGGGAGAGGGGCGCGGCGATGGCCGGCCAGCTCCGCAATGATCTCCAGGCAATGGAGAGCCACGGCACGTAGCAGAGGACGATCACCGTCTGGATGCCCGCCCAATAGAGGAGGAGTTTCCACAACTCGCGTGGGTCACGCCGCGCCGCACGCCCGACCCAGAGGAGCCATCCCAGGAAGCCGATGTTCTGGGCCAGCAGCAGCGCGAGGCCAAAGTACTGGCTGTAGATCGCCAACAGGCTGGTCAGGACATAGGCCCCAACGCTCAGCACAATATCCCAACGCATATGTCCTTCGCGCGTGAATACGCTACTGCTCAACAAGCGCTCGTAGGCGATCATGGAGAGCAGGCCAAAGAGGGATACGAAAACGTACATTCGTGCCTCTTGGGAATAGTAAACCTGAAAGGGAGATAAAGCGGAGATGAGGGCGGCCAGGATCGCAGTAGGCAGGCCAAAGAGACGCCGCCCCAGGAGGTAGGCCCCTCCCACAAGCGCAACGCCGGCCAGAACGGAGAGGGAACGCACGGCGAACTCGCCCTGTCCGGCGAGGCGAATCCAAAAGTGGAGCAGGTAGTAGTACAGGGGAGGGTGAATATCCCCCGCCGCGTTGCGCGTGATCGTCGGCAAATCCCGCTGCGCCAGGGCGACGCTGGTGCCCTCGTCATTCCACAAGCTCTGCGCATCGAGGCGGTAGAGACGCAAGCCCAGGGCCAAGAGGAGGATCACTGAAAGCACGAGCAGCGTGCTCATGGGGCGGCTGGCGGCCTTACTCATGCTGGTCTTGACCTTTACGACGTCTGGCCAGAGCACTCCAGGATGCCCCAACCACGACCAGCCCTAAACCGACGACTGCCCAGGCCCAGTAGGCCGGCGCGCGCCGCCAAACGACAAGCCCATCGAGGGCCACGGCGTTTCGGCTCACCCGGATGCGGGCCCGATGCTGCCCGTCCTTCAGGCCCTGGGCCACGGTCACGGCGGGCGTGCCGGAATGGGGCGCAGTCCAGGCAAGTCGGGGGCGCGCTTTGAGGCCGTCTACGACGATCTCCAGGTCGTCCACTTGTCGGGCGTCACGCAACACTAGGGCCAGATCGGTGCCGATGAAGTAAAAGTCCAGCTCAGCATCTTTTTCCCCTTGCGCGTACGCTCCCAGCACGGCCCCCTCGTCGCCAATGTGTTGCCAGGGGCCTTCATAGTGCAGCGCCCAATGGTCCTCCTGATGATAGCCGATCCCCAGCGCCGGCGTCTGCTTGGCCTGCCAGGCCAACGCCCCATAGACCGGCAGCGGACGGAAATCGGGCTCCATCATGCGGAAATAATACCACGTCTGGTTGACCTCGGCATCAGAGGGCCGACGGAAGAACCAGTAATTCATCACTCCCATCCAGGGCCACTCACGGGAGATGCGCTGGTAGGCCTCAACGGCGTACACTGCCTGTTGGGACTCGCTCACGCGGCCATAGCTGGCGGGCGCTGGGAAGCCCTCCGGCACGGCGTTCCAGCCCACCTCCGTCGCCCAGATAGCCTTATTGCCATCCCCGTGGCGCACCATAACCTCACGGATGAGCTGCGCGCGGGAGAAGTTGGCCCGGTCGCGGCTGGCCCGGCGATCATATGGGCCAGTCCACAGGCCATAGACCATAGTGCCCATGATGTCAAAATAGCCCTTGGCGCCGGCCTCGTACATCTTTTCCAGGTAGAGCACATCGCTCATATTTCGAGGCCCGAATTCGGGTGGTGTCTCCTCGATATTCTGGGCCAACCCGGCGGAGAGGATCACGCACTGCGGATTGGCCTCCTTGGCCCGGCGATAGGCGACCTGGAGCAGCTTCACATACCCGGCTGGATCGGCCGGCTGGTCGCCCCATTCGGGGGAGATGTTGGGCTCGTTCCAAATCTGATAGTAACGCACGCGGCCCCTGTAGCGGCTAACCACGGCATAGACGAAATCGCCGAAATCCTCATAGTTGTCGGGCGGGCCCATCGTCCAGCCGGGGGCATTGCCGATCTTGCGCGTCCACGCCGGGGGGTGATCCAGACGGGCAATGATCTCCAGGCCATACTTCCCGGCCAGGTCTACGATGCGGTCATACTTGGCCCAGGCGCTCACGTTCCACTTGGGGTCCCAGAAATCCCCCTTGCCGGCAATCTCGATATCTTCCCAGGGGAACTCTTGGCGTATCCAGTGAAACCCGGCGTCGGCGATGAGCGAAAGGGAGCGCTCGACCTTGGCCGCCTCGACCTCCTGCTCCAGGAAGGTATTCACGCCGTAAGGATTGACGCCAGCATGGGCAATGGGCACGTACGAGTCGGTCTGGGGCGCGGCCTGGGTCAGGCTGAGGTAGGCCAGGGCGGCCGTGCCCTTGATCTGTTCGTAGAGGTCTTCCTCGCCGGTCCAATGGGCCAGGGTGAGTCGCACGGCCGTCCGGTTGGCGTAGAGATACAAGGCTACAACGAGAACCAGCAGCAGGAGCAACCCCAAGGCGCGCAATAGCCCGGATAAGCGGCCGAGGCAGGACCTTATCCTCATAACTCTCCTGGGCCGTGGGATGACGGACGAATCATCGGCGTTTCTCATGCGGGGCTCAGGGGCGGCGCGTGGTGTGGTGGATGCTCTTAGGTGCAGGGGGCGTGCCGCGATAGCTGGGAACTTTTATTTCAATCACCTGGCAAACGTTCACATCGGACAAGCGGCTCTTGAGCCGCTCATCCAGCTTGTCCCAATCCGTCCCGGAGATAGTGATCACCGTCGGCAGCCCCGCCATGTGGCGGTAGTTGAGGATTTGAAAGAGCTTCTCCTGTGCCCAAGGGGAGGTGCTCTGGGTGCTCAAATCATCGAGCACAAGCAGCCAGGCCCGCCGCACCTCGTTGAAGCGCTGGTCGTAGGATACGGGACTGCCCGGCTGGAATGTGGCCCGCAAGTGATCGAGCAGGTCGGGGACGACGACGAACAGAACGGTCTTGCCGCTGCGCACCACCTTGTTGGCCACTGCCGCCGCCAGGTGAGTCTTACCCACGCCAAAGCCCCCACGAAGCAGGAGCCAGTTGAGCGGGTTCTGCGCATACGCTTTGACCTCACCGGCGATCCGACGCAGGCTGGCAGTCTGCTCAGGCTCGATCTCGCCCCGGCGCTCGGAGAAGGTCTCGAAGGTAAGACGGTCATACTGGCTCAGGCTGCCAAAAGTCTCGCCTTTCCCCTTGATGCGGAAATCGGGCGCATAGATGGGAATGGTCGTCACCAGGTCCTGGTCCTTGAGGCGGGAGGCCAGACGCGGATCCATATCCTCAAGGGTCTGATTGGTGGTGATCACCGTGGGCAGCTCGGCGTTGTAGCGATAGTTCAGAAGCTGATACAGTTTTTCCGCAGCCCAGGGCGTGGCGTTCTGCGTGCCCAGATCGTCGAGGATGAGCAGCTCGACATTACGCACCTGCTCGAAGCGCTCGTCGTAGGTGACGGCGCTATCGGGCGCATAGGCGGCGCGCAAATAGTCGAGCAGGTCGGGCACGACGACGAACAACACACTCAAGCCTCGCTCCACACGATAGTTGGCGATGGCCGCCGCCAGGTGCGTCTTGCCGCAGCCATAAGCGCCGGTAAAGACGATCCAGCCCCGAGGATTGGCAGCGAACTCGCGCGCGGTGTTGAGAGCCTCGGTCAAGGCGACCGAGACTTCAGGAGCATCGTGCCCCTTGGTTTCGAAGGTCTCAAAGGTCATCTTGTGCAGATGTTGCAGATTACTCGTTTGACGTAGACGGGCCGTCTGCCGTTCCCGAATGGCCTGCCGCTTGCAGCGACAAGGGACCGCCTTGCCGAACCGGGGGTCCCCGACCGGCACGTTGAGGCGCACGTAACCCGCCCCATGGCAGATGGGGCAAGGTTCGTCCGTGCTCATGTCGTTCGGCCTGGATTTCGCGTCTGCGCTCATGGTCTGCGATTCAATGAGGCATAGCCTCGGCGTTGTCGCTCCCGAGGGGAGGGGCCTTCATCGTCTTTGCCGTCGCGCTGCCAGCGCTCAAGAATGATCTTGATGTAGCGCCAGTTGCGCACGTTGTGTTCTACAGCGATCCGAAAGGCGTCCACGATCCAGGTCGCCGGATAGGTCAGCTCGGCCTCGGCAAGCTCTTCGGCCAACAAGGGCTGAAGCAAGCCGATATTCTGCTCATAGAGCTCAAAGATGCGCGGGCTTTCCTGTTCCACGTGGGCCTCGCGGACATAGCCCGTCGTCTCCAGGATCAGCTCGCCGCTCTTGACCTGCTCGACCGCCCTGCGCCCCTGGGGGGTATTGAGAAAGAGATAATCGGCCTGCTGAGACTCGCTGGAGATAGTAACTCGCAATAAAGTGCCCCGCGCAACGGCCTTCTCCAACGCCTCATGGAGTATCGCGACCGGCTCACCCTCTTTGGCGTGCCGTAGAGAGGTCAAGAGCGGGCCTTCCGCCTCCAACTCAGCCCGGGTCATGTACCGGGGATAGCCACGCTGGCGGTTCAGCACCCAGAACATGTACAGGGTCAGCTTGAGCTCTGCCAGGTCATCAATCGCCGCCAGGAGCTCGCTGAAGAACAGATCGGGCAGCGGGGTAAAGCGCGTCTTCCCCGCCGGAAAGCCAGCAAAGGGCCTCATAGTGGGACCGTATCTTCACTCCGGAAGTACTCTTCGTCCGCGCTACGCAAATCCAGGTCGGCGAATTTGGTCAGGCTGGGGTCGAAACGCAACGAAACGGTGTCCGTTGGGCCGTTGCGGTGCTTGGCCACGATAATATCCGCGATGTTGGCCCGGTCGGTGTTCTCGTCGTACAGCTCCTCGCGGTAGATGAACATGACGATGTCGGCGTCCTGCTCGATGGAGCCGCTCTCGCGGAGATCGGAGAGCACAGGCTTTTTCTCCTGGCGGGCCTCCACTGCACGTGACAACTGGGAGCAGGCAATAACCGGGACGTTGAGCTCGCGGGCCAGGGCCTTGAGCGAGCGAGAGATATAAGAGATCTCTTGGACGCGGTTCTCCGCCCGCCTATCGCCCGAATGCATGAGCTGCAAGTAGTCAACGATGATCAGATCGAGGTCGTATTCGGCAGCGAGACGGCGGGCCTTGGTACGCACCTCCATCGGGCTGGGGGAGGGGGTATCGTCAATAAAGATCGCGGCCTCGGAGAGCGTGCCGCTGACGCGAGTGAACTGCTCCCACTCGAAATCCTCGATCTTGGCCAGGCGTAACCGCTGCGAGTTGATCTCCGCATGAGAGGAGATCATGCGCTGTACAAGCTGTTCGCTCGACATCTCCAGGGTGAAGATGGCCACTACCGCATTGTGCTTGAGGGCAGCACTGCAAGCAATTGATGTGGCTAGGCTGCTTTTCCCAACACCCGGCCGGGCGGCAACGATAATCAGGTCAGAGGGTTGCAAGCCACCCAGAAGGCGGTCCAAATCTGTGAAGCCGGTAGGCACGCCCAGGGTCTCGTCGCGGTGCTCCACCAGGTACTCGATGCGCTCATAATACTGCTTGATGATCTCCTTGATGGGCACCAATGCCTTGCTGATGCGTCGCTGCGAGACCTCGAAGAGGATGCGCTCCGCCTCGTCAATCACCTCATCGGCCTCTTCGCGCTCCTCGTAGGCCAGGGCAGCGATCTCGCCGGCAGCAGTGATGAGCCGCCGCATCAGGCCGGTGCGCTCGACGATATGCCCATAGTGCTCCACGTGCACCGAAGTGGGCACCATATTGATTAGGGAAGTCAGATAGGCCGCCCCACCGACAAGCTCGATCTGGCCCTGGCGCGCCAGCTCGTCCGAGACGGTGACCAAGTCCGCCGGCAGACGCCTCTCGTGCAGGCTCAGCATCGCGCGATAGATGGCCTGATGCGCTTCGCGGTAAAAGTCCTCCGGGGCGAGAAAGCTACCCACTTTGATCATCGCATCAGGGTCTATGAGCAGGCTACCGAGAACAGATTGCTCCGCCTCGATGTTTTGCGGAGGAAGGCGGTCCGCGGACATGGGACTATTCCCCCAGGTCGTCGAGATCCAAAGTATCTACAAAGTCACGGAAAACATCCAGCTTGTCCTCGTCGGCCGTTGAGCCGAGGCGAATCTCGGGGGAGGGGAGGATGCCTGCTTTCTCCAGCACGCTCTCCTCAACATAGATGGGCACAGAGGCGCGTACAGCGAGGGCGATCGCGTCGCTCGGGCGCGAGTCCACAAATTGCAATTCGCCATCGCGCTCGATAGCGATCCGGGCATAGAACGTGCTGTCGTTCAGGTCGTTGATCAGGATATGCTGAATCATGCCCCCGAGCTCGACGATGATATTGAGCAAGAGATCGTGGGTTAAGGGGCGGGGAACCGAAGTCCCTTGTAGCCGCATGGCGATGGCTTCTGACTCGTACTGGCCAATCCAGATGGGAAGATAGCGCTCACCATGCGACTCTCTCAGCAAGACCACGCGATACCGCGAGAGCAAACTATACAAAACCGAATAAACACTCACCTCGATCACGGATTGCGCCCCCTTCCACGAGCCATCTGGCCGCGCATCCATTATATCACAAACTGGGTCAGCAAACAATCGCCGGGAGACCATTTGGGGCGCTGCTGTCGCTCTTGACAATGTTTCCCGCCAGTCTATAATACCCGATAGAATCGAATAGCGAGAACAGCCTTCGGGGCGGGGTGAGGCCTAGTTGTCGGGGCCAATTCCCGATCGGCGGTAGGGTGAACGTGAGTTCGCCAAGCCCGCAAGCCAGTTTTGGCAGACCCGGTGCAATGCCGGGGCCGACGGTATAGTCCGGATGGGAGAAGGCAGAGCGTACAAGCGTGTGTTGCGCATGGTCATTTCGGCCCCGTTGCTGTTCAGCGCGGGGCCTTTATGATGCATACGAACCGAACGCTCCAACCCCACTCGACGCGACGCTCCAGGCGTGCCAATGGCCACTCTGCGGGGTGGAAACAAGCCTTTATCCCGCTGGCCTTGGTCGTTTTCCTCCTGGCGTGGGAGCTCATTGTGCTTTTGGGCAGCTACCCCGCCTTCTTCCTTCCCACGCCTCGCCAGGTCTGGGCGCGCTTTCTTGTGGCCCTGCGCGAGGGAAGCCTCACAGGACACATCCTCGTCACGCTGGGCGAGGTCCTCGGCGGCCTGGCGTTAGGGCTTGCTGTGGCGGTGGTGCTGGGCTACTTCCTGGCCAAGTCGCGTGCGTTGGAGCGCATCCTCGCCCCCTATATCGTGGCCTCGCAGGCCGTCCCCATCGTCGCCCTGGCTCCCCTGCTGGTCATCTGGTTTGGCGCGGGGAGTTTATCCAAGGTGCTGGTCTGCGCGCTGACGCTCTTTTTCCCGGTGCTGATCAACACCATAGTGGGCATCCGCAGCGTTGATGCTGAGCTCAGGGAGCTCATGCGCTCCCTGCAAGCTTCCCGCTGGCAAGCCTTCACCCTGCTGGAGCTGCCCGCAGCCTTGCCGGTGCTCTTTGGTGGTCTGAAGGTCGGGGTAACGCTCTCGGTCATCGGCGCTGTGGTGGGGGAGTTCGTGGGCGCGGATCGTGGGTTGGGTTTTCTGGTGAACCTGGCGCGAAGCCTTTTTGACACGCCGCTGATGTTCGTGGCCCTTTTGATCTTGATGCTCATCGCCCTGGCCCTTTACCTGATCGTCTCTATCCTGGAGGGTTGGCTCCTTAAATGGCGTTGGCCCGAGGAGTAGTTTGATACAGCTCGAAGAGGTGAATAATGAGAACGCGACGTATCCTAACGGTTGTCCTGGCCTTGCTGATGCTTCTTTCCGCCTGCGCTGGTCCTGGGCAGCGTGCGGGGGGGGAGCTGCGTAAGGTAACTATCGCCATGGGGTTCATCCCCAACGTGCAGTTCGCGCCCATGTACGTGGCCCTCGAACGGGGCTACTTTCGGGAGGAAGGCCTCGAGGTCGTGCTGGATTACGGCATGGAGACCGACTTGTTGCAACGGGTGGGCACCAACGATCTGCAGTTTGCCGTCGCCAGCGGAGACCAGGTGATCCTGGCCCGCGCCAACGGCTTGCCCGTGCAGTATGTCCTGAACTGGTATCGCCGTTTCCCCGTGTGCGTGGTCTCTATGGCAGATGCAGGGATCACCGAGCCTGCACACTTGGTGGGCAAGACGATCGGCACGCCGGTCATGGGGGGAGCCAGTTACATCGGCTGGCTGGCCTTCTTGGATGAAGTGGGCATCGCGCCCGAGAGCGTCAATCTTCAGGTGATCGGCTATACCCAAGTGGCCAGCCTGGTGGAAAAGCGGGTGGACGCCGCTATTTGCTATGCCTTGAACGAGCCGATCCAGCTCGCCCAGACGGGGTACAAGGCCAATGTCTTTTACCTGGATCGCTACACCAAGCTGGTCTCTAACGGGATCGTCACCAACGAGCAGACGATCAAGAAGGAGCCGAGGCTGGTGCGAAGCGTGGTGCGCGCCTTCCTGCGCGGGCTGCAGGATACCTTGCAAGACCCAGAGGCTGCCTTTGAGATCACGCGAAAGGTGATCCCCGAGATGGATGAAGCCACGGCCAAACTGCAACGCGCCGTATTGCAGGAGTGCCTGAATTACTGGCAGGGAGAAAAGCTAGGGGAGAGCCGCCCAGAGGATTGGGAGGAGTCGGTGGCCTTCCTCAAGAAGATCAAGCTCGTGACCACCGACGTCAAGCCGACGACGCTCTACACCAACAAATTCATCAAGTGAGCCATGCCCAAGCCGATCCTGGTCGCCGAGCACTTGCAGATGACCTTTACCTCGCCCGATAGCCAGTTGGAGGCTTTGGCTGAGGCGCATTTCACCGTCGCGCCCAACGAGTTTGTTTGCCTCATCGGGCCGTCGGGCTGCGGCAAATCCACGTTGCTGCGCATCCTGGGCGGTCTGGTGCGCCCAACGGGCGGGCAGGTTTCATTCGAGGGGGAGCCTTTGGTCGAGCCAAGGCGCGAGATCGGCTTTGTCTTTCAGCGTTCCACCCTGATGCCCTGGCGCTCGGCACTGCGCAACGTGATGCTGCCCCTGGAGATCCTGGGGGTGCCCCGCGCGGAGGCGAAACGCGGGGCCCGCGAGCTACTCGATCTGGTGGGATTGGGCGACTTTGCCGACACCCTGCCCCGCGACCTCTCAGGGGGGATGCGACAGCGCGTGGCCCTGGCGCGCGCGCTCGTCCGCGACCCCGAGGTGTTGCTTCTGGATGAGCCATTCGGGGCGCTCGACGCCCTGACTCGCGAGCGCATGAACTGGGAGCTGCTCCGGATTTGGCAGGCGCGGCGCAAAACGGTGCTCATGGTCACACACAACATTCAAGAGGCCGTCTTTCTCTCCGACCGCGTGCTGGTCATGAGCCCCCGCCCTGGCCGTGTTGAGCGCGAGGTGCTCATAGACCTTCCCCGCCCCCGGACTCAAGAAATGCTCTACTCTGCGCGTTTTCTGGAGCTAACGCGCACCTTGCGCGATGCCCTGCGTTAGCCAGGCCCTATCCGAGTTGGGAGAGGGCCGGCCCCCGAACGCCCCCGACTGGATCGAGGGTATCGGGGGCCAGGGTGAGGGCCTTCTTCCTCTCTTGCATGAGATTGCGGGCCGCATCATATCGGGCGTTTCTTATAAGCGGGTTGTCCGTCTGTATGATTGGGGGAGATGCCTCGAATTTCACCTCTCCATGCCTCTTTGAGCGTGCCTCGGCACGCTTTCGGTATAGCGCCCGGGTTCAACCGGCGCAACGATGGCAAGTCACCCAAATCCTGTCGCACCACAGATGGCTCTCTCGCAGGACCGTGGTATAATGCAAAGCCTTGGGCGGTCCCTGGCGAGTGGGGTGGCATTCTAGTTTCTTCAGGCGGAGGCAATCGTGCGCAGATCGGTCGTCATCCTTACGATTACGTTGCTGGTTCTATCCTGCCTCCCGGTGCAGGCCGCCGAGCCTGATGCTGTCCCACAAGTGGACGCGCTTGAGGCCCTATCCCCTTCATCATCCATGCTGTTCATCGAGAACGTGGGGCAGTTCGCCCCGGAGGCGCGCTTCCAGGCTTGGGGCGGCCCGGGCATGGCCTGGCTGGCGGAGGACGCCCTCTGGATCACGCTGATGGAGAAGGATGAAGGCGGAAGGATGAAGGATGAGAATGCCCTCCCCCGCCCAAAATCGGAAGAGGGTAAGGGTGAGGGCCAGCTCCCTCGCCCGGAGTCGGGAGAGGGCAGCAGACGAGTTCTGATTCCCGATAATGGTATGGCGAATCAGAACTCGTCTGAGGGTGAGGGCCAGCTGCGTAAGGTCGTCAACCTCAAGCTCAGCTTCGTGGGGGCCAACCCCCATCCGCGCCTGGAGCCTTTCAATCGCCGGGAGG
>Ga0209609_10001782_pt1 | contig 12459 bp, 12 predicted proteins | sample LakKivw325mmetaG_FD_184136 | JGI IMG/M metagenome (GOLD analysis project Ga0209609, IMG submission 184136) | Anoxic lake water microbial communities from Lake Kivu, Rwanda to study Microbial Dark Matter (Phase II) - Lake Kivu water 325m metaG... | ecosystem: Environmental > Aquatic > Freshwater...
AGTAATGCTGAGGCAGGCGACAACAGTCGCAACTGCCTCGGCCATTATAGTGAGCAACGCTGAGGCGTCCGACAGCAGTCGGATGTGCCTCGGCATACGTTTAATACTTTGGTATTTTTAAATTATTACATGATTTATCCGGTGATGAGCACGGGGTTCGGCTCGAACTGCTACATCGTGCAAGGCAAAGGGACAGTGCTTGTGGATGCAGGCATAAATCCGGCCAACGTGCTCCAAAAACTTGATGAGTTAGGAATAACGATTGATACTTTAATAAATACGCACTGCCACTATGACCATATAGGTGGCGACCCGGTGGTGCAGGAAAAAACCAAGTGCAAAATCGCGATGCACGAACTCGATGCGGATGCGGTTGAGAACCTCGCAGACGAGCGGATTCTTGCATCTTTTTTCAGTGATGAGGCGCCTAGCCTTAAGGTTGACCTAAAACTAAAGGACAAGGAAAAAATCAGCGGCTTGGAAGTCATTCACACGCCGGGGCACACACCCGGAAGCATATGCTTATATGACAAAAAAACAAAATCACTATTTTCCGGCGACACGGTATTCAGCGACGGTGTCGGAAGAACGGACTTTCCGGGCGGCGATATCGGACAATTAAAAAATTCAATAGAAAAATTGCTGAAATTTGGAGAGGTAAAAAATTTATATCCCGGTCACGGTCCAATAGGGGACAGTAGCGACATCCAACGGATCTACAACATGTTATTCTAAAAATGAGAATTGCGGTTTTGGAGAAGGACAGGTGCAAGCCGAAGGATTGCAATTTCCTGTGCATGCGAATCTGCCCGAGGGTGAAGATGGGCGACGAAACGATTACTGTGAACAAGGAGGAGAACAAGCCCGTGATAAGCGAGGGCCTGTGCAGCGGGTGCGGCATATGCATAAAAAAATGCCCCTATGAAGCAATACACATCATAAACCTTCCTGAGGAAATCGGCGAGCCCGTACATCAGTACGGCAAGAACGGTTTCCGGATTTACAACCTGCCAACGCCGAAGCCCGGCGTTGTGGGGATTGTCGGATGCAACGGTATCGGAAAAACTACCGCACTGAGCATTTTGTCGGGTTCGATAAAACCAAATCTTGGCGAGAATGCGGACTGGTCCGAGATAATAGAGCGTTTCAGGGGAAACGAGATTCAAAACTATCTGGAAAAACTTTCCCAGGGCAACGTTAAGGCGGTTTACAAACCCCAGCATGTCGACAGGATAGCAAAACATGTAAAGGGCACTGTCAAGGCACTGCTGGAAAAGGGGGATGAGACCGGCGAGCTTAAGAATGTTGTAAAAAATCTCGATCTGGAAAACGCCCTCGACAAGGACATAAACGCATTAAGCGGCGGCGAGCTCCAGAGGGTTGCGATTGCTGCAGCTCTCACGAAGAACGCCGATATCTACCTCCTTGACGAGCCTTCGAGCTACCTTGACGTTAAAGAACGTTTAAACGTTGCGCGTGCCGTAAGGAGTCTGAAGGACAAGTACATAATGGTCGTCGAGCACGACCTCGTTGTTCTTGACTACCTCTCGGATTACGTGCATGTGATATTCGGAGTTCGGGGCGCATACGGAATCGTTTCGAACATCAAGAGCGTAAGGGTCGGAATTAACGAGTACCTTGCTGGTTTCCTGAAATCCGAGAACATGCGCTTCAGGGATGAGATAAAGTTCGATGTCAGGTCGCCGAAGGAGACGAAGAAAAGAAAAAAACTTGTGGAATATCCTGCTCTCGAAAAAACCCTCGGCAACTTTAAACTGAAAACAATCAATGGCGTGATTTACCTTGAGCAAACGCTCGGAATCCTCGGACCGAACGCGACAGGAAAAACCACGTTCGTGAAGATGCTTGCAGGTGTTTTGAAACCTGACGACACCGAACTGGAACTTGGCGTACGTGTTTCATACAAGCCGCAGTACATCCCGACAAGCAATGCTACAGTAAAATCGCTCGGCTTGAAAAATAATCTGGCCGAGCACTTCGGGATTATCCACCTTGCTGATAGCAAAATAAACACACTCAGCGGCGGCGAGCTCCAGAGGGTCGCGATTTCCGACTGTTTGTCAAAGGATGCTGACATCTACCTCTTAGACGAGCCGTCAGCATACCTCGATGTTGAGGAACGTTTGTCCCTCGGCAAATTCCTCAGGAGGTTTGCCGTAGAGAACAAAAAAAGCGTCCTCGTGGTTGACCACGACCTTCTGCTGGTGGATTATCTTTCAGACGGGCTTATGGTTTTTTCCGGCGTATCCGGCGTAAACGGTACGGCATCGGGCTCCCTGAGTCTGAAGGAGGGAATGAACAAATTTTTGAGGGAGATGGGCGTCACGTTCAGAAGGGACCCGGATTCGGGCAGGCCGCGCGCAAACAAACCAGATTCAGTAAAGGACCGCGAGCAGAAGGATTCCGGGGATTACTACTACGTTGGCTGATTTACGGCGCAAGCCTCTGCCTGTCTCTCGGATACAAAACGCATTCCCTTATGTTCTTAACTCCGGTTATTGCCTGCGTTATGCGTTCAGCACCGATGCTCCAGCCGCCGTGCGGCGGCATCCCGAACCTAAATGCTTTTAAATAAAACTCAAAGTTCTCCGGGTTCAAACCCCTTGATTTAAGTGCCTCCATAAGTTGCCTTTCGTCATGAATCCGCTGCGCTCCTGAAGCAAGCTCCATACCTCTGTACGATAGGTCAAAAGCATGGCAGACCTTCGGGTTTTTATCAACAGGTTTTGAGTAAAATGCCCTGCTCTTGGTCGGCCATTTTGTTATAAAAAAAGGATCATTGGACCTTTCACCGAGAATTTTTTCTGCCTCCGGTGTCGTGTCCTCACCCCATAAAATCTTTACCCCATTTTTTTTCAAAGTTTCCAGCGCCTCGTCATAGGTTATGCGCTTGAACGGAAGTTTTGGAACCTCCATCTTTGCATCCAGAGTCTTCAGTTCCTTACCGCACTCGTCATGAACCTTCCTGAATATGTGGTGTGTGACGCCCTCAAGCTCTTCGAGAACGCCTTCCTCATCCTCAATGAACGCCTTCTCGATGTCCATCTGGTAAACCTCATTCAGGTGCCTTGTTGTGTCGTGAAGTTCCGCCCTGAAAACAGGCATGGTTATAAACACTTTATCAAGACCTGAAGCCATCATCATCTGCTTGTACAACTGCGGGGATTGTGCAAGGAAAGCTTCCCTCTCAAAATAGCTTATTGGAAACAACGCGGTTCCGCCTTCCGATGCCGCCGCGATTATGGTCGGCGGGTTTATCTCTATAAATTTTTTTTTCGTGAAATACTCCCTGAACGCCTCCTCTATCTTCGCGCGTATCCTAAAGACGGCAGCGACCTTAGGTTTGCGGACATCAAGAAATCGATTGTTCAGTCTCGTATCCAAATCGGCATCAACCTTTTCCGTGACGTCCAGCGGCAAGGGCGTTTCCGCTTTTGCAATTATCGTTATCTTCGAAGGAATGATCTCGAAACCGTTCGGTGCTTTTTGGTCTTTTCTCACGGTTCCTGTAACCTCAATCACCGATTCCCTGCTTATACTGCCCATTACCATAAGAATTTTTTCGTCGGTAGTCTCTTTTTTTGCTGTTATCTGGATGCTCCCCTCCCTGTCCCTGAGCACGAGAAACTTTAATTTTCCAAGGTCCCGTATTTCGTGAACCCAGCCCGCAACGGTTACTTTTTTTCCATCAAGTTCCGGACGAATTTCAACCGAATAGCGCCGTTCCATCGTGGTAATTATTGTCCCAGCAATATAAAAAACCCTTTGCCTTTTTTATTCTAAAAAACCAATAAAAGAGGGTAAAATGGCAACCTACAGCGTTTTGGTTACGGGTGGTGTCGGCTTTATCGGCTCGCATCTCGTTGACCGGCTGGTTGATGACGGTCACGGGGTCAGGATATTTGACAACCTTGAGCCGCAGGTTCACGGCGAGAAGCAGAAACTTCCAGAATACCTGAACAAAAAAGCGGAGTTCATAAAAGGGGATGTCCGCGACAGGAAAGCGCTTTCAAAAGCACTCAAGGATGTTGAAATAGTTTTCCACGAGGCGGCTGCCGTCGGCGTCGGCCAGTCAATGTACCAGATTGACAAGTACATGGACGTGAACACGCGCGGAACCGCGAATTTGCTGGACATTCTCGTGAACGAGAAAAATTCCGTAAAGAAGCTGATTGTTGCATCATCAATGTCCATCTACGGCGAAGGCTCCTACAAATGCGACAAATGCGGCGTCGTTTACCCGGAACTCAGGACAGAGGAACAGATGAAAAAAGGCGACTGGGAACTCGACTGCCCGACGTGCGGCAAAAAAACAAAACCGATACCAACAACCGAGGAAAAAATTGTTAAACCAAATTCCGTTTATGCTCTTTCAAAAAAAGACCAGGAGGATTTATGTTTGATGATAGGAAAAACCTACGGTCTTCCAACAGTTGCATTGCGCTACTTCAATGTTTACGGTCCGCGCCAGTCCTTGAGCAATCCATACACCGGAGTTGCCGCAATATTCATGAGCCGCATAAAGAACAACAACCGCTCAATCATCTACGAGGACGGCGTGCAGAGCCGCGACTTCATCTCCGTGAAGGACATCGTTGAGGCAAACATCCTCGCGATGAACAAAAGTTCCGGTGATTACGATTACTTCAACGTTGGAACAGGAAATCCGATTTCCATAAAAAAAGTCGCAGAAGTCCTTGCAACTTTGTACGGTTCAAAGCTCAAACCGGAAATAACCAACAGGTTCAGGAAGGGCGACGTTCGTTACTGCTACGCCGACCCCACAAAGATAAGGAAAAAACTCGGTTTCACTGCAAAGGTCAGCTTCGAAGAAGGCATGAAGGAACTTGTCGAATGGAGCAGAACCGCAGAAGCGGTGGATAAATCCGAGCAGGCGCATGCAGAACTTGTTAAGAAAGGTCTCGTGGAAAAGTAAAATGGCCAAAACAAAGGTATACATACATCCGACAGCTGAAGTATCCCAAAAGGCAAAAATCGGTTCAGGCACGAAAATCTGGCATCAGGCCCAGGTGCGGGAAAACACAAAAATCGGAAGGAACTGCAACATCGGAAAAGCAGTTTACATAGACACGAACGTGAAAATCGGCAACAACGTCAAAATACAAAACTTCGTTTCCGTTTACGACGGGGTTACCGTGGAAGATGACGTCTTTATAGGGCCAAGCGCCACGTTTACAAACGACCTTTACCCGAGGTCACGCATCTGGAGCAGGGAGCGCAGGGTCAAAACCCATGTGAAAAAAGGCGCGTCCATAGGCGCAAACGCGACGATACTCTGCGGTTTGACAATCGGCGAGCACTCCATGGTCGGGGCAGGCAGCGTCGTAACAAGTGACGTTCCAAATCACGCACTTGTTCTCGGAAATCCTGCAAGGTTAAAGGGCTTTGTATGCATCTGCGGCTGGAAGGTTGAGGAATACAAGGTTGACGAAAAAATCGTTGAATTCAAATGCCCCAAATGCAGGAAAATCACGAAAATTCCGAGCCGCGATTATTACAAAAAAGAATGATTCCCATAGCGAAACCTCTCATTGGTGAAGAGGAGAAAAAAGCTGTTCTTTCTGTTCTGGATTCCGACATCATCGCAGAAGGCCCGAAAGTAAAAGAGTTCGAGGAGCGGTTTGCGAGATACATCGGAGTGAAGCATGCGGTTGCAACCTCCTCCGGAACAACCGCGTTGCATGTTGCGTTACTCGCATGCGGCATAAAAGCCGGCGACGAGGTCATAACAACACCGTTCACCTTCATCGCAACCGCGAATTCAATTCTTTACTGCAACGCCAAGCCCATTTTTGCGGACATAGAAGAAGATACCTTCAACCTTGACCCTGAAAAAATCGAAGAGAAAATAACAAAAAAGACAAAAGCGATTCTTCCGGTTCACTTATACGGCCATCCATGCGACATGGATGAAATAATGAAAATTGCTGGGGACAACAAACTCGCGGTTATCGAAGACGCATGCCAGGCGCACGGTGCAACTTACAACAACAAAAAAGTCGGCTCATTTGGAACGGGAGTTTTTTCATTCTATCCAACAAAAAACATGACTACCGCCGAGGGCGGGATGCTCACAACCAACGACGAAAAAATCGCAGAATCCTGCAGGTTGCTCAGAGCCCATGGCTCAAGAGCGAGATACCATCACGAAATTTTGGGTTACAACTACCGCATGACAGACATCGCTGCAGCCATCGGTCTCTGCCAGTTAAAAAAACTCGACCAATTCAACAAAAAAAGAATCGAGAACGCAAATTACCTTACCAACAAAATCAAAAGTATCGAAGGAATAGTAACGCCAAGCGTGAAAAATAATTGCGTTCATGTTTTCCATCAGTACACAGTACGCGTGAAAAACAACAAACGCGATACCGTAATCGAAAAATTGAAAGAAAATAACATCGGTTTTGGCGTGTACTATCCAGTTCCAATACACAAGCAGGATTTATATACCCGGCTGGGTTATAAAGATAAGCTGCCGGTTGCTGAAAAAATATCCGGCGAGGTCTTATCCCTACCGATACACCCCGCAGTAACCCGAAACGACCTTGATAAAATCGTATCAGCAATCAGCGAGACACAATGAAAAAACCAAACGCAGCCGTAATCGGCGTCGGCTCGATGGGAAAGAATCATGCAAGAATCTATTCCCAAATGGACAGCGTCAACCTCGTCGCTGTTTCCGACGTAAATGGAAAGCTCGCAAAGGACGTTGCCGGCGACTACTACTGCAAGGCCTACACAAACTACAAACAAATGCTGAAAAAAGAGCACATCGATTTCGTTTCCGTCGTTGTTCCGACCATGTATCACAAGGATGTTGCAATCGAATGCATGAAAAGCGGAAAGCACGTTCTCCTTGAAAAGCCGATTTCAGACACGTCCAAGAACGCAAGGGAAATAATAAAAGTAGCAAAAAAAGAAAACGTAAAGTTCACTATCGGCCACATAGAGCGCTTCAACCCCGCAGTCATCGAGTTGAAGAAACGCCTCGAAAACAACGAGCTCGGAAAAGTGTTCAGCATCACCGCAAACCGCGTCGGTCCCTTCCCAACGCGCGTTCGCGACGTCGGCGTTGTTATTGATCTAGCGGTCCACGACATAGACATAATGCGCTATCTCACAAACTCGGAAGTGAAACGAATTTACGCAGAGGCAGAGCGCAGAATCCACACAAGCCACGAGGATTTGCTGAACGGCCTGCTAAAATTCAAAAACGGTGCTTTAGGGGTTCTGAGCGTCGACTGGCTAACTCCGGAAAAAATCCGCGAAATCTCCATAAAAGGCGAACGCGGAATGTTCGTCGTGAAATACCTCACGCAGGAGCTTCTTTTCTACGAAAACAGAATGATGTCAAAAAACGGTTACTCATATTCAGACATGCTCATGGGCGTAACGGAAGGCGACATAACAAACATACGCATAAACAAAAAAGAGCCTCTGAAATCCGAACTCGAATCCTTTGTAGACTGCGTTGTCAACAACAAACAGCCAATCGTTTCCGCAGAAGATGGCCTCAAAGCCCTTGAAATCGCAGAAAAAATAATCGAATCTTCTGTCAGCAATAGGGTGATTTCTTTATGAGGATATGTGTCGTAGGTTTGGGAAAAATTGGTTTGCCGCTCGCTGCCCAGTACACGGGCAAGGGTTTTGAAGTTGTGGGATGCGACATAAACCCGCAAGTGGTTGATTCAATAAACCGCGGTGTGTCGCACATAAAGGAAGAGCCCGGGCTCGAGGAAAAAATAAAATTCGCGCATGAAAAAAATCTCCTAATAACAACAACAAAAACCACGGAAGCAGTAAAAAAATGCGATGTTGTCGTTCTCATCGTCCCTCTTGTCGTTGATGAAAATAAAAGAATAAAATACACGGGGTTAGAATCCGCAACCCGCCAGGTTGGAAAAGGCCTTCAAAAAAATACGCTCGTCATTTTCGAAACCACGCTCCCGGTGGGCGACACCCGAAACAAACTCGTTCCAATACTCGAAAAAGAATCCAAACTCAAAGCAGGCAGGGACTTTTACGTCGTTTTCAGCCCCGAACGCGTAGCTTCAGGAACAATCTTCCTCGATTTAAAGCGTTACCCGAAAGTCGTTGGCGGCATAAACGAAGAATCCACCAAAAAAGGTGTTTCCTTCTACAAAAAAGTTTTAGATGCAGAAGTCCTCCCTGTAAAAAACACAGAAACCGCAGAAACCATCAAGCTTTTCGGCATGACCTACCGCGACGTGAACATCGCCCTCGCAAATGAATATGCAAAATTCTGCAAGGCAAAGGGCATAAATGCCCTCGAAGCCATAAACGGCGCAAACACCATTCCGCACACGCACATCCTCTTTCCCGGATGCGGCGTCGGCGGCCACTGTGCCCCGGTTTACCCATATTTCCTCATCGAAAAAGCAGCAGAACTCGGCGTTGACATGACGCTCCCGAAAAGTGCCAGAGCCGTAAACGATTCAATGCCGATACATACAGTAAATCTTCTTGAAAAAAACTTCGGAAAATTGAATGGAAAAAACATTCTCGTTCTCGGTTTGTCATATCGTGGTGGAGTAAAAGAAAAACAATTTTCACCCTCACTCTCAATAATCAGCGAACTGAAAAAACGGAAAGCACAGGTTTATCTGAACGATCCGCTTTTTTCAAAAGAGGAAATAAAAAAACTTGGTGTAATTCCCTTCCAAATGGATGACAAAGAAAAAATCGATGCCGTTATCCTTGCAACAAACCACGCGGAATACAAAAAACTGGATTTTGCAAAGTTCAAACGGATGGGCGTCAAGGTTCTGGTCGACGGAAGGAATTTCTTGGACAAAAAGAATATTGCGTCATTTGGGATAATCTACGAAAGTATCTAACCTAGCAACACTTAAAAAATAATCGTTATTATTGCATTTATTAATTCATTTTTTCTATATTTATATAGATAAAATGAAACTGTTAGAATTCCAGAAGAAGATAAAATTGCACAACATGAAGATTTTTACCCCAATTGAATTTCAAAGGGTTATGAAACTGAAGAAAAAATCGGCACAGGAGCTCCTGAGTAGATATGCTAAAAAAAACATAGTCACTAAACTAAGAAATGGCTTGTATTCAACAGAATCTAACCCCCCCTCCGTTTATCTCACCTCAAACAAAATCTACCAACCATCTTATCTCTCATTCGAGACTGCGTTGTCCCATTATGGCATCATTCCTGAGACTGTATACGAAGTTACAGCTGCAACTACAAAAACAACGAGAGAATTCAACGTACAGGGAAAAGTCTTTGTATATCATAAAATAAAGAGGCCCGCGTATACCGGCTACACGCCAATCAAAATCGACGGAGATACAATCCTCATGGCAGAACCAGAGAAAGCCCTCGCAGACTATCTGTATTTTGTCCACATAGGAAAAAAACCATTTAACGAACGCCTCAACACAGACAAAATAAACAAGAAAGATGTTTTAAAATACACCCCATTATATAACCGAAAGAAATTCATGGAGTTTGTCAAAAATGCTATCTAATGAAGAGATAAAAAGATTAGCAACAAAAGATCAGACAACCGAAATCAACACTGTCCGAGAATACATCCAGCACGTCTTCCTTAATTACCTATACACAAAAAACAAATCGCAAGACCTTCTTTTCAAGGGTGGAACAGCCTTAAGAATCGTCTACGGAAGTCCTCGTTTCAGCGAAGACATGGATTTTACAATCAAGAAAATCACTGAAAGCGAAATAAGGCAGCTTATAGAAGATACACTTCATGACCTTGAAAAAGAGGGATTCGAAATCGTGAGCGTAAATTATAACAAAACTTCAGGTGGTTGGATAATACCTCTGGAAACAAGAGTTTCATCATGGCCAGTTCACATAGAACTCAACCTATCATCCAGAAATACAAAATCCGAAGGAGAATTTCAGTTAATCTCCTGCAGCTATACACCGCCTTACTCCGTCAACGTTCTAAAAGAAGAAAGTCTCGTAGCCGAAAAAATAGATGCGCTCTTAAACCGAAGAAAACCCCGTGACTATTACGACCTTTACTTCCTTCTCAGGAGCAACCTGGCCAGAAAGCCGCTGGTTGAGAAAAAGAATTTGCTGATCAAAACAGCCAACTCCATTGACAATACAAAAATCCGAAGCGAACTCAAGGCCTTCCTGCCGGCATCACACTGGTCTACAGTCGCAAACCTGAAAGAAAAAATCAAAAAAGAACTTGACAGGCTGTGAAAAACAGGGGTACACCGCATCGTGTAATAACAAGGGCCCAGAATGAATTAACCTCGCTCTTGCACATATCCGTAGAAGACGCTTTCAGGAGAGGAAAAGGCTCTTAAACCGACATTTTGGTTTTTATTCTATTGTCTATAAAAAATAACGCGGGGTGGTTGGGGTGGAAGAGGAAAAGGTAAAAGCAGAGGGAGAATGGTGGAAGAAGGAAACTCCATGGAAGAGGATGAAGCTGTGGAAAAAAACCGGTTTGGTTGGGCTGATTATCGGGATTGTGGGTTTTTCAGGTTTAGGTGCAGATCCAACAGTGTTCTCTTTCTTAACAATACCATCAATTCCTGTAGGAGTTGTTATCGGTTATCTACTCGGTGATTGTACTTCTACCGGATGTTTTTTGACATACTGGCATACTGGTTTACATTTTTTTCATATTACTTCCTACTAGGGGCGCTTGTCGGTCATTTCTATGAGGTGCTCAAATGAACAACAAAACAAAAGGAAAGAAAATGGCTTTGTGGAAGAAGGGGGCGATTATTGGGGGGATATGGGGAATTCTATCAATGCCCACTTATCTGTTGATAGGATATATGTGGTGGGAAAAGCAAACACCAGAATATCTATCCGAGACTATATTCTTAATTGCTTTTCTTCCAATGAGGATACTAAGTATCCTATTTCCTAGACTGTTCTATTCTCTATTCCCTGAAGAAATAATTAAATTAATCTTGCTAAACTTTTTTGGTTGGATCTTCACTGGAACGTGTGTAGGTTATCTATGGAATACTTTCAAGAATTTGATTGATGAAAAATAAGATTGAAGTAGCGTGGTGGGTATTAGTAATAGTTGGATTAGTTTTAAGTCTAGACATGGTTAGTGGTATTACAAAGTCTATCCGAGGTATTAATGGTTCAAGTGATAAGATAAATTCCCTCTATTGTACTCCACCGATGTGTAATCTTGAGGATCAATTCTATATGGACGCTCCATGGAGGGTAAATGAAGGCGCGGATATTCCTATCTTCGGTATAATAAACATTCCTACTTCTCTAAAAAACATCAGAATATACGATGCGATTAGTGATTCACTTATAGACCAGAAAACGTTTGAACCGTCGATATATCTCAACGAGTCCAACTTACCATATCTTATCGAGTTTTCAGTGAACCAATCTCAATTAACGAAAGTTAATAGCAGGGTAAGCATTAGCATGGTGTTTTATAATAATATCTCCATCCTGGGTAATGGAGAAGGACCACTAAACATCTACATAAGTGCTGAAGATTTGCCAAAGTATGGTAACTGGTATTGTGGTGATACTCACTACCATTCAGAATATACAAATAACGCTGTTGAATTTGGTGGGCATATAGAAGCAACAGATAAATCGGCAAGAGCAATAGGACTCAATTGGTTAACTGTAACTGATCATTCTTTCGATCTAGACCCCACAAAATGGTCAAACTTACAGATCGATTGCTCTGGGCTGAATACCAATAATTTTAAGTGTTTAGTCGGAGAAGAGATATCCTGTTTGATTAGTGGAAGAATTCCTCCGATAAATGCATATAATCACTATCTAGCATACAATTTAGATGCCGTTATCTCTGGTGCTGAGATGGAAGATAATATTGGAGTAACATTTACATGTACAGAAATTACCTCTCAAGTAAACCAAAATGGATTTGGTTATATTGCTCATCCAATGTCCGGTCATGATGATCCCTTTGGTGACCCATTTCGTGATCCTTGGCAAGATTATTCCCTCAACTTTACAGGCCTAGAAATATGGAACGGCGAAGATAACATCAACGAGCTTGAAGCAGGTTTGAATAAATGGGACGAACTCCTGAAAGACGGACGCAAGATATTTGTCGAAGCAGGTTCTGATGCCCATGGCGAATTCAACACGGGCTTTGCAAAAGTACGAACCTGCTGCAATGCCGATTCTCTCGCCGAAAATGACATTTTGGACTCTCTCAAAAACGGCAAATGTTTCATGACGTCCGGTCCCGCATTGAAATTCACGATAAATGGAAAACAAATCGGCGATACTGTAAACATTGTTGATGGAGAAAACATCTCGATGAGTATTGAGTGGAAGAGCACGGAGGAATTCGACAAAGTTGATAAAACAAACACGACGTCGCAGATAGTGTTTATATGTTGTTTAAAGGAGGAGGAAAAATG
>Ga0209609_10001783_pt1 | contig 12458 bp, 17 predicted proteins | sample LakKivw325mmetaG_FD_184136 | JGI IMG/M metagenome (GOLD analysis project Ga0209609, IMG submission 184136) | Anoxic lake water microbial communities from Lake Kivu, Rwanda to study Microbial Dark Matter (Phase II) - Lake Kivu water 325m metaG... | ecosystem: Environmental > Aquatic > Freshwater...
TTTGCTCTCCTATTAAGTCCGCGATCGCTCGCGAACGCCATGAATACTATTCAGTTGTGCCGCAATTATATATGTTGCAAAGCCGGTATGTCAAAGCTTCTCTTTACTTTACGATATCCATTGCCCGCAAGAAGGAGGCACCAAACAACAAAACAAGTAAACCGGGATATATACGTTTAAACATTGACCCCCCTCGGCTTATTTCCTGCAATCAATTATCCAGTCGAAACGGGAAGTGCTTCACTGGATGGAACAGCCAGGCCATGCTCCGCCAGCAGCATCTTGTCGCCAAGTATCTGCTTTGCCCCACCATCCGCCGCGATCCTACCCTCATCCAGAATAATAACCCTGTCGCACAGGCGTGAGACCAGGTCAAGATCGTGTGAAGCGATGATTTTGGTTACATGAATGTTGCGCAACAGCTCCATCAGAGACCATTTGCCGCGCGGATCGAGGCTGCTGGTCGGCTCGTCCAGCGCAAGTATATCAGGATCCAGTGAAAGCACAGTCGCGATGGCAATCCGTTTCTTCTCACCGATGCTGAGATGATGAGACGACCTTCTCTCATACCCCTGCATGCCCACCTTTTGCAGGGCCTGCCTGACACGTCGATCGACTTCTTCCTGCGTAAATCCCATATTGATCGGCCCGAATGCGACGTCGTCATAAACATTTAAAGAGAAGAGCTGGTCTTCGGGGTCCTGGAAGACCATACCCACCTTTTTCCTTACTTCCCTGAGATTTTTATCAGCCAGCTGCAATCCGTGGATATTGATCGTCGCGTTGCCGCGCAGGATGCCGTTTAAATGCAGCAATAATGTGGACTTACCTGCCCCGTTGGGCCCGATCAATGCCACGCTTTCCCCACAATAAACCGTCAGGTCTATATCCGTCAGGCCGCGCTGGCCGTCGGGATAAGAATAGGAAAGCCCTTTTATTTCAATCGCCTTATCAACCGACATAGCTCACCACCAGAGTATCGCCGGGCATATCAGCAGCAGGCATAAAATCAGCGCAAAACAGGCATCTGGGATACGGAACTCGAGCTGATTGACCACGATAATATCGCCGTTGTAGCCGCGGGATAACATGGCCGCGTAAATCCGCTCGGCACGTTCATAGCTGCGTATAAAAAGCATGCCGATCATATTGCCCATCGTTTTAAAAATATTCCTCCGGTTGGCTCCGAAGTTTCGGCTGTCCCTTGCCATCTGCATGCGCATGGCCTGATCAGCCAGCACGAACATGTAGCGGTACATGAATGATGTAATCTGCACGAATACCTGAGGGACTCTCAGACGGTGCATGCCGTGTAATAACTCCTCAAACCTGGTAGACGACGACAAAACGATCAGGCAGAGTATGCACAGCCAGGACCTGACTATGACATTCAGCAGCAACGACAGACCTTCATAGGTAATGGCTATGTGCCAGGCGCCGATGTTATAACTAACAACTTCCTGGCCCTGTTTAAAGAAGGGTATAAAAATGGCGATCATGATGACAAAGGGAAAGATGATCAAAGATCGCCTGAACACATATCCCAGCGGCAGACGGGAGAGCAATATCAATACCAGCGTTATCAGCAGATAGACTGCAAACACTTTCCATGCCCCGGCAGGTGTCAATACTACGGCCAGGATGAACGCAAGGCTGCACAGCAGCTTGGTGCGCGGGTCCAGCCGGTGCACGAAGCTGTTGAGGCCGCTGTACTCGTCGATAAAGCTATGCTTCATGTTTAGATTTCAACAGAGTCGCCAGGCCGAATACCAGACCGAACAGGATCAGTGTGCCCAGCACTCCGGCAATTATGGTCGCTGTTGTATCGCTGGTAATACCCGGGAAGGAGTAATCCGATATCACTGTGAAAAAAGGCTCAACGGCCTTATCGGTGAAGTTGTACTCTTCAGCAAACCTGTCCAGCCCGTCAGGGAATTTGGAAGCCAGCGGAGATATGATAGCCAGCAGAAGAGCAATCGATAGTCCGATAATCCACCATTTCGACTTCATCCTATCAATCCTCCTAAACAATCTGGATCTTTAAAAGGTCCGCGCGTGTAGCCATGACCAGGCTGAGAACGGCCGCCGTGATCAGTCCCTCTCCTACGCCGATCAGCATATGTACTCCGCCCATGGCCGGAATGGCTATAATCCAGGGAGATGTGCCTGAAAGGGACAGCTCAGCAGCGCATGCCAGTGAGGCGAGAACCACGGAGAACCACGCTCCCACACCGGCGCCCACAAGAGTCGCTGCCCTGCCCTTTTTAAATAGCATGTCTATACCTTTATATATATAGTAGCTGCTGAATCCCGCTATCAATCCCATATTAGTAATGTTGGCGCCCAGCGCCAGCAGCCCGCCATCCTGGAATATCAGCGATTGAACAACTAGCACACTGCTCATAATGAGCACGGTTGCCCACGGCCCCAGTAACACGGCAGCCAGAGCAGCTCCCACGAAGTGTCCCGAGGTCCCTCCCGCCACCGGGAAGTTCAACATTTGCGCAGCGAATATGAAAGCCGCCAGCACCCCCATCATGGGCACCTGTCTTTCGCCTATTTTCTTGTTCGTCTCTTTTACAGCCACGGCAATGGCCGCTACCGCAACCACACCCGTTGCAGCTGCAACTGGCGCGCTGAGGAAGCCGTCCGGTATATGCATGCTAATCTCCAGCTATGTCAATCATTTGTGAGGCAACAGCTCTACTCCTGGCATTTCGGGCACAGCCCGAAAATGGCCAGGTGTCTTACATCAGCCTTGAATTTGTACTTCGATAGCAGCGAATTCGCCAGCGGCTGCAGGTCGGACTCTGGCAATTCAATGGTCTTTCCGCACCTGTTGCAAACCAGATGATGGTGTTTGCTGTGCTCTTTGGCATGATAGCGCGCAATGCCGTCGCCAAGCTCGATCTCTGCCGCAAGCCCAAGTTCCTTAAGCAGCTCCAGGGTGCGGTAGACGGTGGAGATATTGGCATACGGATACTTCTGCTTCAGCTTGTCAAATATCTCTTCCGCGCTGATATGCGCTTCCACGCTGTGCAAAGCATCCACAACCATGATGCGCTGGGGAGTGAGCCGGTAACCTTTCTTCTGCAACGTCTCTATGCAAGTCATGGCCATTATTATCGCACAGAATAATGGCAATTGCAACCAGTTGCATTTAGCCGCGGTTGCCGGTCAGCCGAGCTTATCTCTGCTGTCCAGCATAATTGTGACGGGGCCGTCGTTAACAATACTGACCAGCATATGCGCCCCGAATATGCCGGCCTGGACTCTCAAGCCCGTTTGCGAGATGCGATCTATGAAATATTTATACAGTTTTTCCGCCGGCTCAGGCGGCGCAGCCCCGATGAAGCTGGGACGCCGCCCATGGCTGGTATCGGCCAGCAGTGTAAACTGGCTGATCACCAGCAGTTCCGCTTTTATCTGTAGAGCGGACAGGTTAAATTTACTATTGTCATCGCTGAATACCCTGAGATTGATTATTTTGTCGGCCAGATAATCGGCGTCCTTCTCCCCATCGTCACAGCCTACCCCGAGCAATGTGAGAAAGCCCTGGCCTATGCGGCCGGTGACCCGGCCGTCTACCGTAACCTCCGCCCTGGCAACCCGCTGCAAGAGCGCTTTCAAACCGTATCAGTCCTCATTCCAGTGACCACTATTTTATTAAATACTTAAAAGGATAACAATGGCGAAAACCCGATATCCCGCACCATTTGTCAGCGGAGATTTTTACCGCCGCGACCATATATCGCATATGTATTTTCTTAAATTGACACTACTGGGGTCTTGCGTTACAATCAATCGTAACTGAGCGACGATGCTCAGGAGGTACCCTATGAAAGAGATGCAAATCGATAGTATACGTGTCAGCCTGATGAACTATCAGCACGTGGTAATACTCAAAGAAAGGCAGACCGACCGCTATCTCCCGATCTGGATCGGCCCGGCGGAGGCCGATGCCATATCCATGAAGCTGCAGAACGTGGATGTCTCACGTCCCATGACGCATGACCTGTTGAAAAATACCTTCTTTGCACTTAAATCCCTGTCGGGCACCAGTATTTCAAGGGTTGTAGTCAACGATCTGCGTTCAGATACATTTTATGCGCAGATAGTATTCGAATTCACAGAGGGGCCGCCGGCTGTGGAGCTTGAGGCGCGTTCGGGCCGCGGCCGTCCACAGGATCTGGAGAGGGATGCAAAATTGTCCCTGGTCTGGCAGGGCCATGAGTTTAAATCCACTATTGTCAACAGGTGGCAGGACGGAAAAAAACACTTTATGGAAATCGATGGAGGAGAGGGCTGGGTGTTTGAAGTGTTTTTCGACGAACACAACAAACGGTGGCTTCTGACTAAAATGAAGCTGGATTCCCGTCCCAGTGATGCCATAGCCCTGGCTGTGAGGGTCACGGCGCCTATATTTGCGGAGGAATCGGTCCTGGATAAGGCCGGCATTATACTCGACGGCGAAGCGGGCAAGATCACTGCACAGCCTAAGCAGGGAGGCGACGGCACCGTCAGCCCGGAGAAAGTCAACGAGCAGGAAATAATGAAGTATCCCGCGATCTACGATTTCATTAATACGCTCGACCTGGACGATTTCGGCAAAAAGAAGTCCTGATTATTGAGCTCCTGCAACAGGGTTCACCCGGCCCGATATTTACTATAGTAATCGCCGCCATTTCTTAAAATGCGTAGTTACTAAGGCGTATAGCATGTTGCCAAAAATCAATGAATTTTCCGTTGACGGTTAAAATACAGGCTTGTTATAATGCAGTGATTAAAAAAGACAGCGAACTGAAACCAGATAAAAGACAGCTACTCAGAGGGTTTTGGTTTCTCTTTAATGTCGGTTGGTATGTAGCATTGAGTTTGATACTGCCAACAGCCCTCGGCCTGTGGTTGGATGCTCCAGAGCGACTGAACAGCCGACCACTATGCACGTTAATTGGCTTTGTACTTGGGGTGTCGGCAGCAGGATACGGACTGTACCGCATGCTGCGCCAGTTTATAGACGAACAAAAGAAAATGGACGCAAAAAAAGAACTCGATAAAGGAGCAGGACAGTGAGTAAACTTGGTTGCTCCAGCCGGTTAATGGTCATCCTGGGCATAGTCCTTCTGGCCCTCTTGCTAACCTCATTTGTAATGGGCCCCCTCGGAAGCAAGTTCTTTAATATCAGCGTGCCGCAGGAGCTTCAGGTCAGTAAACCACACGTTGTGCTTCCCTCGGAAGCGATGTTCCACATAGGCGAGTTCAAAATCACCAATACCCTCATCTCATCCTGGGTAACAATACTGCTTCTTTTCCTTGTATTCTTCTTTGCCACCAGGAAGATGAAGATGATCCCCGGCAGGCTGCAGAGCTTCGCCGAGGTGGTGGTAGACGGCATCTACAATACCATCGAGGGCGTTTCCGGCCCCAAGCATGTACGTACCTTCTTCCCTATTGTCACAACAATATTTTTGTATGTTGTCACCAATGCCCTGATGGCGCTTGTTCCGCTGTGGGGCACATGGGGACCGGTTGAACATATAGGCGAAGGCGCGCACACAGCGACCGTTGTTGTGCCTTTCCTGCGCGCTGCCAACACGGATGTCAACCTCACACTTTCGATCGCACTGGTATCATTCGTGTTTATCGAATACCTCGGATTTTCCAAGATCGGTCCGCTCAAGTACGTGGACTCATTCTTCCAGTTCAGCGCTCTGGGCAAGGCTTTTAAAGATTTGTTCAAGGGTAATGTGAAGCCGTTCCTCAGCGGGCTGGCATTTGGATTTATCAACATCTATGTGGGGCTTCTGGAAATATTAAGCCACTTCATCAGGATCGTCAGCTTTACCTTCCGTCTATTCGGCAATATGACTGCAGGCGAGATCCTGCTTGGCGTGATGACATTCCTGGTGGCCTTCATAGCACCTGTGCCGTTTTACGGCCTGGAGACCCTGGTAGGTTTCCTGCAGGCTATGATATTCGCCGGCCTGACGCTGGTATTCGGTGTAATGGCAGTAACCTCGCACCACGAAGAGGGTGCTGAACACAATTAATCTGTACTCATAAAAGGAGGGATCTAATGGATGCTGAAACTATGAAAATGCTGGGTGCTGGCCTTGCCGGTGGACTGGGTATGCTTGGACCGGGCATCGGTCTTGGCCTTATCGGTCTGGGCGCCATGCAGGCGTTGGGTCGCAATCCTGAAGCCAGGGGTGTGCTGCTGACCAACATGATCCTGATCGGCGCTCTTACTGAGGCGGTCGGCATTTATGCTCTGATCATAGCCATCCTTCTCGCAATGGTAGTCTAATTCCTGTTATCGCTCGGGAAGGATCGACCAGATTTTCATCCTTCCCCGGCGCCGGTGATAAACGCCGGCGCTACCGGAGAAAAAACAGGATTGGAGCATTGAGGTAAATATGGAAAGTATCGGAATAAATTGGCAACTGCTGGTTGCATTTCTGATCAATTTCCTTGTCCTCTTCGGGCTGCTCACTGCAATCCTATACAAGCCGGTCCTCAAACTGCTGGACGAGCGGGCCGCCAAGATTAAGGAGAGCCTTGAACAGGCCGAGAAGATAAAGGAGCAGACGAGCCGCAGTGAAGAGCAGATCAAAGCTGCTGTCGAAGCTGCACGTAAAGAAGGCCAGGTGATCATCACCCAGGCCTCTCAGATAGCCGACAAGATCAAGGAAGAGGCCAAAGAAGGTGCGCGCAAGGAAGCAGATGCAATCATAAGCAAGGCCAGGGATGAGATCAAGCTCGAACGGGATAAATCCATCTCAGAGCTGCGCTCAGAATTCTCCAGCCTGACCATCCTGGCGGCCGAGAAGGTCATCAGCGAATCCCTTGACGCACAGAAACACCGTAAGCTGATCAATGAGGTCTTGGACCAGAGCAATACATTCAAACAGAATTAGGCGGGACAGATAAATGATTTCGACAATTTCTGCCAGACGCTACGCGCAGGCTATTTTTCAGATCGCGCAAGCGAATAAAAACCTGGACGAATGGAAAAAGGAGCTCCGCAAGCTCGCTGACCTGATGAGGGACAAAGAGATTGTGGACCTGATAGACCATCCCAAGGTCTCATTCAACCTCAAAGCTGAATTGATCAAACAGAAGCTCAATACGTCCAATGAGCTTGTCCTTAACCTGTGCTATCTGCTTATCCTGAAGGGCAGGATAAAGAACGCGGAACAGATAGCCGATGAATATGACAACCTGGTCGATGAACAGCGCGGCATCAGGCACGCCGTGGTCACGACCGCAGTACCGCTGGATGAAAGCGATAAACAGAAGATAACCGGTCAACTCGAAAAGATAACCGGCAGAAAAGTTACCGTTAAGCTCAAGGTCAATCCTTCCATACTCGGCGGTATGGTAGCCCGCATTGAAGATACTTTAATAGACGGCAGTGTCCGCAACAGGCTGGACCTGCTGAGGAAAGACCTTGTAGAAGCTACGAAATAAACAACCTTTAAGGGGGTGAGCAGATTGAAATCCCAGGACAAAGATATAGTATCGGTAATCAAGGAGCAAATCGAGCGCTTCGGCGCCACTGCCACCATGGTAGACGTTGGAACCGTGGTGGAGGTCGGCGACGGCGTTGCCCGCATTCAGGGCCTGCGCAAAGCCAAGAATAATGAACTTCTAGCATTCCCCAAAGGCGTCATGGGACTGGCATTCAACCTGGAGGAAGACAATGTTGCAGCCGTGATCCTTGGCGAATACAGCCATATTAAGGAAGGAGACGAGGTCCACTGCACCGGCCGCGTGGTAGAGGTGCCGGTCGGCAACGAGCTCATCGGCCGCGTGGTCAACACGCTCGGCCAGCCCCTGGATGGCCTCGGCCCCATCAAGACAACCAAGTCCCGTCCTGTCGAACGTATCGCCCCCAACGTCGTTGACAGGCAGCCGGTCAACGTTTCCGTGCACACCGGTATCAAATGTGTCGATGCACTCGTACCCATCGGGCGCGGACAGCGCGAGCTGATCATCGGCGACCGCTCAATCGGCAAATCCGCAGTTGCCCTCGATGCCATCATAGCTCAGAAAGGCAAGGACCTTATATGCATCTACGTGGCAATCGGCCAGAAGACGGCCAAGGTTGCCAACATCGTTGAAACCCTCAGAAAATACGGCGCCATGGAGCATACCGTAGTGGTAGTTGCCACGTCATCCGACCCTGCATCGATGCAGTATCTGTCTGCATACGCGGGCTGCGCTATCGGCGAGGAGTTCATGGAGCAGGGCAAGGACGCCCTCATTATTTACGACGACCTCTCCAAGCATGCATGGGCCTACCGTCAGGTTTCGCTCATCCTGCGCCGGCCGCCGGGACGCGAAGCTTACCCCGGCGATGTTTTCTATCTTCACAGCAGGTTGCTGGAAAGGGCCGCCAAGCTCTCAGCGGAGCTGGGCGGAGGCTCGCTCACCGCTCTGCCGGTGATCGAAATCCAGGCCGGTGATATGTCGGCCTATATTCCGACCAACGTCATCTCCATCACCGATGGACAGATACTGCTGGAGACCGATATGTTCAACGCCGGCATACGTCCCGCACTCAACGTGGGCCTCTCGGTATCACGCGTAGGCGGCAATGCGCAGACCAAGGCCATGAGGCAGGTGGCCGGCAAACTCAGACTCGATATGGCGCAATACGCTGAGCTGGCTACCTTCGCGCAGTTCGGCGCTTCCGACCTGGATAAGGCCACACTGGCGCAGCTCGAGCGAGGCAAACGCATGGTCGAGATTCTCAAGCAGCCGCAATATGCTCCGCTATCGCTGGAAAACGAGGTCATGATCCTGTTCGCGGTCACCAACGGATACATCGACGATGTCCCGGTTGAGAAGGTCTCAGCCTTCGAAAACGCATTCTACAAGTTCATGGCCAACAACCATCCCGAGATCGGCAACAAGATTGCCGCCGACAAGGCACTAAAACCTGAAACCGAGGCAGAACTCAAGAAGGCCATCTCAGAATTCAAGCAGAGCTCTGCTTATTGAGGCGATTAGATGGTAAGTCCAAAAATACTTAGACGGCGGATCCGCAGTGTCCAGAGCACGGCCAAGATAACCCGTGCCATGGAGATGATCGCCACTGCCAAAATGAAGAAAGCCCAGGATATGGCTATCGCAGGAAGGCCCTACAGCGACAAGATAATGCAAATCATAGCCGACCTGTCCGCCCAGGCTGCCGCCGGAGGAGCCGTCCACCCGCTGTTGGTAGCACGCCCGGTAAACAAAATTGCTATCGTGCATATAACCACCGACAGAGGTCTGTGTGGTGGTTTAAACACCAACCTTAACCGGCTGGTTGGTAATTTTATTCTCGAGCAGAAGGTTCCTGTCACCGTTATTACGGTGGGATCGAAGGGCCGTGATTTCATGCGCCGATCGATGCGTGAGATGCGTGCCGAGTTCACCAAGCTGGGTGACCGCCCCAAGATGGCGGACACCATGGCCATATCTCAGATAGTGATAGACGATTACAGCAGCGGCCTGTATGACCGCGTTTACATCGCCTACTCCAGGTTCGTCAATCTGATGAGCCAGAAACCCATACTGGAGCTTTTACTGCCCGTTGAGCCGGCGCAGTTACCCAAGACCGTCAGTCCGGAATATATTTTCGAACCCAACGCTGTGCATGTACTCGGCGAGCTGCTGCCAAGGTTCGTCGAAATGCAGGTATATCATTCCATACTTGAATCGATCGCCAGCGAGCAATCGGCGCGCATGATGGCCATGCGTAACGCCACCGACAATGCCTACGATGTAATTGCCGAGCTCACGCTGACGTTGAACAAAGCCCGCCAGGAGATGATAACCAAGGAATTGCTCGATATCGTCGCAGGCGTTGAAGGTCTCAAATAGGAGGTGCAATTTGGCAAAAGGTAAAGTAATTCAGGTAATCGGCACGGTAGTCGATGTCGAGTTCCCCCAGGAGGAACTGCCTGCGATTTATAACGCCTTGGAGATCATGCAGGACGGCGAGAAAATCGTGCTGGAGACGGTGCAACATATAGGCAATAACTGGGTGCGCTGCCTGTCACTCTGCCCCACCGAGGGACTTGAGAGGGGCGCAGTCGCAGTCGATACCGGGGCTCCCATCTCCGTGCCTGTCGGCAAAGCTACGCTGGGACGTCTTTTCAACGTATTCGGCGATCCCCTGGACAGGCTGGGCGAGATAAAGACCAAGGACAAGCTGCCCATCCACCGCGATCCGCCCACCCTGGCAGAGCAGGAGACGACCATACAGATGCTGGAAACCGGCATCAAGGTCATCGACCTTATCACCCCCTTCACCAGGGGCGGCAAGATCGGCGCCTACGGCGGCGCCGGCGTGGGTAAGACGGTCATCATCCAGGAGCTCATCCATAATATCGCCACCGCTCACGGCGGCTTCTCGGTATTTGCCGGCGTGGGAGAAAGGTCCAGGGAAGGTAACGACCTCTGGCGTGAAATGAAAGAATCAGGCGTTATCGAAAAGACCATCATGGTCTTCGGCCAGATGAACGAACCCCCCGGCGTACGTGCCCGCGTGGCACTCACCGGCGTGACATTTGCAGAACACTTCCGCGACCATGAGGGTCTGGATGTGCTGCTTTTCGTAGACAACATCTACCGTCACATCCTTGCCAACATGGAGGTATCGGCGTTGCTCGGACGCATGCCTTCAGCGGTGGGCTATCAGCCAACACTGGGCACCGACGTAGCGGAGATGGAAGACCGCATCACCTCGACCAAGAAAGGTTCGATCACCTCGTTCCAGGCCATCTATGTGCCGGCGGACGACTATACTGATCCCGGCATCGTGACAACCTTCGGCCATCTCGACGGCGTTGTGTCGCTCGAGCGTGCCATTGCGGCGCAGGGTTTCTACCCGGCAGTGGACCCCCTGGCGTCGACCTCACGCATCCTCGATCCGCAGGTGGTGGGCGAAGACCATTACCAGGCTGCCCGAGGAATTCAGAAAGTGCTGCAGCGCTATAAGGACCTGCAGGACGTTATCGCCATTCTGGGCATGGAAGAACTGAGCGAAGAAGACAAGATAACCGTCAACAGGGCCCGCCGCATTCAAAGGTTCCTCACCCAGCCCATGTTCGTCGCAGAGCCGTTCACAGGCATACCGGGCAAATATGTATCGATCAAGGAAACGGTGCGCGGATTCAAAGAAATACTGGAAGGAAAATGGGACCATCTGCCTGAATCGGCATTCGTCATGGTGGGCACCATTGAAGAAGCTGCAGAGAAAGCACAGAAATTAGGGGCGTAATCATGCCGACTATGAAGTTAGAGATAGTCACTGCCGAGCGCCAGGTCTTTTCCGGCGATATTACAACTATCATCGCCGAGGGTACCGAGGGGCAGATGACCGTACTTCCCAAGCATGCCCCGCTCATTACCATGCTCGCACCGGGAGAGCTCGTCATACGCAAAGACGGCGACGAGCAGTACATGGTTATCTCGGGCGGTTTCATGGAGGTCATGCCGGAAAAGGTAATCGTTCTGGCCGATGCCTGCGAGCGAAGCGACGAGATCGATCTGGAGCGTGCGGCTGCAGCCAAGCAGCGCGCCGAAGAGCGGCTGAAATCGCTTACACCAGATATCGACCAATCGAGAGCGGAAGCTGCGCTCAGACGTTCTCTGGCGCGCCTGCGCGTTGCCGAAAAACGCCGCAGGATGCCCGGATACCGACCCAGCGGATAAAACGCGATATAAAAAATAAAAGCCAATATCGATCTTCCCGTCGATATTGGCTTTTTTTATTGCGGGATAAAATTAGATTATCTCGAGCCTGACTCTGGTTCCTTCTTTGGTAGCGACCACGCGCAAAAGCGTGCGCATGGCCTCAGCAACCCGCCCCTGCTTGCCGATTACTCTGCCCTTGTCCTCGGCGTTGACCTCCAGCTTGATGACCACACCCCCCGCATCAGCCTCCTGCGTTACCTTGACGTCATCGGGCGCGCTCACGATACACCGGGCAATGTATTCGACTAACTCCTTCATGATGCCTTCACCTCAGTTGCAGATTTGGACTTCTTCTTCACCCTCTGAGTAGTCTTCTGTACTGCCTGTTTGAATTTTCTTGTAGGATGCGCCGCATTAAACTTTGCCATTACGCCGGTTTTAGCCAGCAACCTGTATGTCGTCTCTGTCGGCTGGGCGCCTTTCTCCAGCCAGGCCAGGGCCTTGTCCTCATTTATAGTAATAGTCTCAGGATCGTTAAGCGGATTGTAACTCCCTATAATCTCAATAAAAGCGCCTTCGCGTGGTGACTTGCTGTCGCTCACCACTATCCTGTACATGGGCTTGTGCCTGGCGCCTGTTCTTCTTAACCTGATTTTTACCATGATGTCGGTTTACCTGTAGTCCTTTATTTTTTACTGGTTATTATGCCGTAAGCGTTCGTACCTGTCAACAATATCGCATATTACATCCATCGTTGACGCTCGTGA
>Ga0209609_10001784_pt1 | contig 12454 bp, 11 predicted proteins | sample LakKivw325mmetaG_FD_184136 | JGI IMG/M metagenome (GOLD analysis project Ga0209609, IMG submission 184136) | Anoxic lake water microbial communities from Lake Kivu, Rwanda to study Microbial Dark Matter (Phase II) - Lake Kivu water 325m metaG... | ecosystem: Environmental > Aquatic > Freshwater...
GGCAACCAAACCAAACCCGAAACGGTTTATTTGGGCGATCAAGACGATCCGGAAACCGTCCATTTGGGAAATGAAACTCAACCCGAAACGGTACAGTTAGGCAACCAAACCAAACCGGCGACAATTATTTTGGGCAATGCCACTCAGCCGGATGTGGTATACTTGGGTAACGAAACCCAGCCGGACACGGTTTATGTGGGCAACCAAACCCAGCCCGAAACCGCGTATGTAGGAAATCAAACCCAGCCGGATGCTTGCGTTGGGAGCGGATGCCAAACGGAAGATACCGGCGGTAGCGGCGTTGGCGATACCTCTTCTGGCGGAGGATCAATTGATACCGGCGGTAGCGAAACTCCTTCGGATAGCGCACAGACCGGCGGCGACGCGGGACAGGTGGTTACCAATTACGTTCATTCGCCTTCGGGCGGCGCGGTGGTTGATAAATCTTCTTCGCTGCAAACGGCGACTCTGGCAGTGCAAGCTACTGAATTGGCGGCGCCATCGGGAGCGGCGCTTTCGGCGGCTTTGGAAAATGAGTCTTTGCCGCAGACGATCATTTTACCGGCGGCAAGCGCGGAATTATCGGCAACATTGAAAGCAATGGCGATTGATTTGCGGTTAAAAACCGCCGATGCTCAATCGGTATTGTTCTATATCCGCCGCGGCGCTACCGGAGTGCCGCTTTATCTGGGCGCGGGGCGGCAAATTTCCGCCGGCGTTTGGGAATTTTCGGTTGATTTGAATACCAGCCCTCTGCCGAACGGCAATTATTATATTTTCGCGGAAATTAACCGCGGCGACGCCAATACTTATCGCGCTACTGATGTTTATGTCGCTATCAATATTGCCGCGCCGATTAATAAAGAACAAATGGCTGCGGCTGAAAAAGAAATCAAAACCAATATTGCGGCGATTGAAAAAAATGAAGAAATGATATATGCCGAGGTGCGCCAGACCGCCGCAACACCCGGACTTGACCGCCCCGAAACCAAAGAACAGCTCGAAAAGCTCGGGCAGATAATCAGAGTTTATTTCCGCCTGCAAAATTTACTTGAAGAAAAAAATATTGTTCTTGAGCAAGCAATGGCGCAGATTGACCGTATTAATCGTGAAATCGCGCTTTTGCCGATTGATGTCATTAGCTTGATTTTTAATGATAAAATTCGCGCGCGACAGTATTTTGCCCAAATTCAAGCAACCTCAATAGAGGAAATCAACGCTATTAGTGCCGGTATCGCAAAAAGTTCGCGGGAAATCAACGAAATAACCGATAAAATTTTGAGTTTATCGGTTGCGGAAAGTGATAAAAAATCGGCGCGCGAGAAGATTGATGCGATGAAAGAAAATATCATTTTGCGTGAAAAAGCAATTATTGAAAGCCGAAAAATTTTATTGCGGGATACTGATGGCGACGGCTTGTCGGATGTGTTGGAGGTCGAGATGGGGACGGATCCATTTAATCCCGATACCGACGGCGATGGATTGTTGGATGGCGATGAAATTATGAATGGCCGCGACCCTTTGGTTCCCGATGAATTCATTATTGATCCGCAAATTGATCCGGCCGCCGTGCCGCCGGAAAAATCCGATATTTATAAAGTGGAAAAGGTGAAATCCGTCCATGTTCAAGACGGATCAACCCTGATTGAAATTTCCGGCCGCGGTCTGCCGCTTTCCTATGTTAAGCTTTTCGTTTATTCCCAGCCGGTGGTCGTGACGGTTAAAACCGATGAATACGGGCGATGGGTCTATTCCTTGGATAAGCCATTGGCGGACGGACAGCACACTGTTTATGCGACGCTGATTAACAGCCAAGGACGAATTGCCGCGCGTTCCGAGGTTTATGTTTTTAAAAAAACCGGCGATCAGGTGGAAAAAATTATTGCCGGGCAAGAAGCCTCAATGGCATCGGCAACAGGAAGAATAATAGAAGATTTTAAATTTGTTATTATTTTGGCGGTAATAATGGCGGTGGCGATTGCGATTTTTGCTGTTGGTTATTTTGCCAATCGCGGGATAAAAAAATTTTGACGCGGCAAACAGATGAAGAGATATATTAAAAGCGCTTTTGTTTTTGTCCGTGAAAATCCGGCGATTTTGTTTTCTTTGGCATTGATGGTGGTGATCCCGCTGGCGCTTTATTTTTATATCTCCTTGACGATCAAATCCTTTGAAGCGGCGGCGATGAACGAAATCAAGGCGCATGATTTTACCGTCAGCGATACGCTTTTGGCGTTGGCGGCGCGGGACTCTTTTGAGGAGCATGCTTTGAATATAGAGGCGACTCAGAAGGCGATTGATCAAATTGTTGCCAATGATACAAAGTTAAAAAATATTCGCGTGATCGTTCGGGATGGAAGAGAATATAAGGCGGTCGCCGCGCAAGATCGCGGCCAGATAGGAATTCCCATTGACGTTACTCCATCATTAAACGGCGAATCGCTGATTGCTTACAGCTGGGTGGGCGCCAGTGATGATGTGTCGTCGGAAATTGAAATTGCCGGAGAAAAGTTAAGACGGGTGGTTAAGATATTTACCGATGATCGCGGCGAAGTGTACGCTCTGGCAACGGCGGATTTTTCCACTGATCGGACATTGAAGATGATTGTTGACGGTATTTATCGCGGCTATTTAGTAATGATCGTTCTCATATTTTTGAGTTTATTTTTGATCATTCAGCATACCCGGCTATTCTCTTATGTTGCTTTGTCCAGAGATTTGCAGCAAAAAAATATCGCCAAAGACAATTTCATCCGTATGGCGACCCACGAATTGCGCGCGCCGGTGACGGTGCTCACCGGCTACACGGATTTATTAAAAGAAGATTTGGCCGGCGTGGTCAATGAAGATCAGCAAAAATATATTGACCGCTTATCATTGTCGGTCAAAAATCTAAGCGACTTGATGGCCGATATTTTGGAAGTGTCGCATTTGGAGCAGGGGCGCACCGATTTTGCTCCCGAAACTATCGCGCCCGATGCCGTCATTCAGCAAATTGTTGAAGGATTATTACCCAAAGCCGAAGAAAAAGGATTGAAGCTTTCTTTTGCCGCGCCGCCGGATTTTTCGCATAAAATCAGCGTCAATCAAGTTTGCTTCAAGCGCATTATCACCAATTTGGTGGAAAATTCCATCAAATACACGCCCGCGGGAAAAGTGGCGGTGTCGGTGGCGGCGCAAACCGCCAAGAAGCGGTGCGTCATCACTATTCAAGACACTGGTTTTGGAATTTCCGCCGAAGGCCAGGCGCATTTGTTTGAACAATTCTATCGCGTCAAAACCCAAGAGAATTCCGGCATTCCCGGCACGGGGCTGGGGCTATGGATGTCGCGCGAAATGGCGCGCAAAATGGGCGGCGACATTATGTTGGAAAGTATTGAAAGAATGGGATCCCGCTTCTTCGTCTTCTTCCCATTATCCAACAAGACATAAAAATTTTTAATTTTAAAACAATTTACTTTGAATTACGAAACTCTTATTCGGCAAGTGTCTTCGCGGAGCACGGAAATTTTATTGCTATAAAATTTCCTAGTATTTTGTGCCGGTCGCGCAAAATAATGCTCCGCGAAAACACTCGCCTCAACGAGTTTCGTAATTCAAAGAATTTAGGAATTTGAAAATTTTTAAAAATTAAAACATTAAAAATTTCAAATTTCAAATTGAAAATTACTTTAACCAAAAATTGGCGTAAATGCCAATTTTTGGTTAAAGTGGACTCATATGCGAACCGGAATTGCCACTGTGCCGTTGGATTGGGGGCGCTGCCCTCGCTGGCTGTTTGAAAGAATGACGCGCCTCGGGCGGGGAATTTGCATTGCCATCGTGGAAGAGTTTGGTCCCGAGGAATTGTTGCGGCGGCTTTCCAATCCGGCATGGTTTCAATCGCTGGGATCGGTGATGGGCTTTGATTGGAACTCATCGGGGTTGACGGTCACGACGATGGGAGCGATAAAAGAGGCGGTGCGGGGAATGGAAACCGATTTGGGATTTTATGTTTGCGGCGGCAAGCGCGTGTCGCGCAAAACTCCCGAAGAAGCGATCGGTTGGGGGCAAAAGCTGGGCTGGGAAGAAGAAAAAATCGGCAAATTGGTCTATGCCAGCAAAATGGCGGCCAAAGTGGATTCGGCGCTGGTGCAAGACGGATTTTCCATTTACGCGCACAATCTTTTGTTCACGGCTTCCGGCCGATGGGCGGTGATACAGCAAGGAATGAACACCAACTTGCAAAAGGCGCGCCGCTATCATTGGTTATCGGAGGGTGTCAATGATTTTTGCGAAAATCCGCATTCGGGCATTGCCAGCGACGCGCGTTTAAAACCTTTGAATCTCACGGCAAAAGAGAGTCAAGAAAACAAGACCATTGCCGCGGATTTGGCAAAGCTTGAACCCGATGCCTTTTTAAAGGACTTTCAAAAATTAGCGGGCGCGGATATCAAACAAATGCCAAAAGTTGCCAGCTCCGGCGGATCAAGTTTGGGGATGACGCGCGGACTCAAGCACCAAGAACGGCAGGGAAGATTGCCGGGTTTTGTTGATATGGAATTAAACAATGTGGAATTTCATTGGCATCCGGTGGCAAAAGAAAAATTTGATTTAAAGCGGCTCAAAAAAACGATCGCCAAAGCCCATTATGCCGCACCGGAAGATTTTTCGCAGTTATTAGGCGCCGAGGGAGTCGGCCCCAAAACCATCCGCGCGCTGTCGCTGGTGGCCGAAATTGTCTATGGTGCCAAGCCTTCCTATGAAGATCCGGCGCGATATACTTTCGCGGTGGGCGGCAAGGACGGCACGCCGTTTCCGGTGGATCGCGCCACCTATGACAAAACGCTGGCGGCAATCGAACGCGGCATTATCGCCAGCAAATCCGGCGCCAAAGAAATTGATTCGGCGCGCCGCCGTCTGGAAACCATCACCTACCCGTTTTGAATTTGTTTTTTGCGCCCGGGGTCTAACCCCCGCGCTTGTCCCGAGGTAATCTGAGGGATACTCGCGGGCGGTTAGACCCCAACAATAGTATTTTATGAAAAACTATTCTTCAAGCCGGGCTCAAAAAGGAAAAACCGCCTATCGCACGCCCAGCCGGTTTATTTATCAAAAATATTTGTCCTCGCAAACCGCAAAAAACCGAAAATTTAAACAAAGCAATAAAAATTATGGAACCCGAAGAGTTTGAAAAAATAGTGGCCGCGGCGGTGGAAGAATTGCCGCCAAAGATCAAAAACGCGATGCGCAACGTCGCCATCGTGATTGAACCGGCGCAACACCCGCGCTATTTGGGGTTATATGAAGGCATTCCGCAAAATCAATGGGGGAAAAATGATTCCATTCGCCTGCCCGACAAGATCACGATTTTTAAGGGTTCAATTGAAAAAGAAGCTCAAACTCCCGGGGAAATAAAAGAGCTGGCAAAAATCGTGATTTGGCATGAAATCGCGCATCACTTCGGCTTTGACGAATCCCGCGCGCGCTCTTTTGAGCGCCGCTGGCGCGCCCGCAAACCTTGACAAAATCCAAAAAATCTGTATTGTAAAATCAGGTGATTTGGTTGATATTATTTTCATCTTCAAACGAGCGTCAAGATTTAAGACGCTACGGACAGGAGGAATTTTTCACAGAGCACGATAAGTTTCGTCGCTTTCTCTGCAGGGCAGAGAAGAGATGTCGCAAAAACAAACTGAAGAGGCGACGTCGGCGGCGGGGCAATCGGGCGCGGAGACATTAATTGGCTTCGCGCAATTTTTTATCATATAGGTATCCTTTAATTTGTAGCCGTTTTTACGCCAGTAGGCGCGCGCGCCCACGCCGGATATCGCGGCGATTTTTTTTACGCCAAATTCGGCGCGCGCGATTTTTTCGGCCTCTTGTATCAATTTTTTTCCCAATCCGGTGTGTTGCGCCGAAATTGATTTTTGTCCGATGCCGGTTTGCAAGCCATAGGTGTGTATTTCCCGTATGATCGCCGCATCTTGCAGGGGCAATTTGCATTTTGTATTTCGTAGGGGCGAATGATTATTCGCCCGCATTTTGGATTTTTCGTTGGATATCCTCAACCGCAACAATGAATATAATTTTGTTTTTTCTTTATTCTCAAAAGTTAGAAATATTTCCGTGCCGCCGGATGCCGGATAATCCCGCCGCGTCAAGATTATTTTTTCTTTTGGGTCATAGCCGCTCTTGATTTCGCGACAGCGGATGCATTGGCATTGCCAGCCCTCGCGCGCCATATCGTTGGCGATAATCTGGCGTAAATTGGAAATTCCTTTGGCGCCCGAAACGATGCGCGGCGAAGGAATGTCGCGGATGATTCTTTCAATGCGAATCCACGGCGGCGTGATTTTTTTGATTTCCTTGACCACCTCAATCAGTTTTCTATCGGAATATGGCCGGTATTTTCCACTTTTATATAGTTCATATAGCGGCGCCTCCGGCAAAACCGCGCAGGGATAAATTTTTAACAAATCGGGACAAAAGTCGGGGTTGGAAAAAATTTCTTTTGCCATCGCCAAATCGCGGCGCGGATTTGAGCCATAAAGGTTGAGCATTATTTGATAGGAGATTTTGAATCCCGCGTTTTTCAACATTTTTGTCGCCGCAATTGTGGCATCAATTTTGTGTCCGCGGCAATTTAATTTTAAAACATCGTCGTAGACGCTTTGCACGCCCAATTCCACGCGCGTGACGCCTAATTGGCGCAAGCGAAAAATTTCTTTTTCGTTGATATAATCCGGGCGGGTTTCCACTGAAATGCCCACAACGCGGCATTTGGCGGTTTCATTTCTCTTTTGCTCGGCGGCAAGCGGCAGGGTTTTGTTTTTTGGTTTGCCAAAATCATTGGTGGCGGCAAAACATTGAGCGATGAATTTTTCTTGGTAATTTTTGGGATAGAAGCTCCATGTGCCGCCGATGACGCGCAATTCCACTTTGTCAATGTTGTGACCTTCGGCCGCCAGATTCTCCAATCTTTTTTTAACTTGAACATAGGGATTGAATTTCAGCCGTCGCGCGCGCTCTGCCGCCGGCTCGCCGGAGAGATAGCTTTTGGGAAAGCCCGGTTCGTTGGGGCAATAAAGACAATGTCCGGGGCAGGGATAGGGCTTGGTTAATACTGAAACATTAACAATCCCCGAAAGCGATCGCACCGGCCGCACCCGTAGCAATTCAAAAAGCTGACAGCGGAAAGACCCCTGTAAATTAAGGCCAACAGGGGTCTTTCCGCTGTCAGCTTTTAGTGCAACCAGCAGTGTGATATTGTCCGGAAACGGGATTTTTAGCTCTTTGGCGGTTTTGCGCTTAAACGTCTCCAATTCTTCCTTGGATTTTGGATCAGCTTGAACCAGTCTTTCGGCAATAATTTTCGCGATTGATTTTTCCATATCTTGAAATTATATGATTTTAGGATAAAGTCAAAATATAATAATAATCGTTAACTGTTGATCGTTAATCGCTAACTGAATTTTAAATGCGGATTTTTGTTAAAGATTAAGGATTAAAGATTAAAGATTTTTGCAAAAATGTTTGAGAAATTAAAGCAGATCAAAAAGTTGCAGGAGATACAGGGTGCCTTGAAAAATGAAAAAATCGACAGTGAAAGAAACGGCGTGAAAATTTTTATGAACGGCAAGTTGGAAATTGAGGATGTCCAATTAAATCCCGATCTTTCCCTGCAAGAACAGGAAAAAGCGGTGAAGGATTGCGTCAATGACGCGATGAAAAAAGCGCAAACCGCGGTGGCGAAAAAGATGCAATCAATGGGAATGGGCGGGTTTGGAATGTAAAATTAGCAACGCTTATTCGGCAAGTATTTTTTGCGACGCGCATAATTTTCTGCTGAAAATTTGCTTTCGCGCGGCCGTCGCCTGTGCGGCATCGCAAAAAATGCTTGCCTCAACGCGGTTTGCAATTTTATTTTTTATGAAGATAGAAAAAATTGCGGTGGGAACGCTGCAAGCGAATTGTTATTTATTGGTTGACGGAGAGGAGGCGGCGGTGATTGATCCGGGGGATGAACCGCAAAAAATTATTGACGCCATTGAAAAAAGCGGCGCCAAAGTGAAACTTGTCGCTAACACTCATTGCCATTTTGACCATATCGGCGCCAATGCCGCGGTTGCCGAAAAATTCGGTGCGGCGGTCTTGGCAGATTTTAATGAGGAGAATATTTTAGCGGTCGGCAAATCAAAATTAAAAATTGTTAAAACCCCCGGGCATACGCCCGACAGCATCTGTTTTTTCGGCGATGATTTTGTGATTTCGGGCGATACTCTTTTTGAAGATGGCATCGGCAGAACCGATTTGTCGGGCGGAAGTGATGAGCAAATGGTCTCTTCGCTGAAAAAACTTGATGTGTTGATTGGTGATGGCATGATGGTATATCCCGGCCACGGTGATCCATTTAAATACAAAAAAGGCGCCGCGTTGCGCCATTTGAGTTATCTGAATTTTTAATTTTTGAAGTTTAATATTTGGATTTATTTAGTCCGCCAATCGGCGGATTAGAAATTAGAATTTAGGATTTATGCTGGTTAAGGTGCATGTTTATCCGGGCTCAAAAGAAGAAGAGGTGTCGCGCGTCGGGCAAGACGCGTTAAGGGTGAGAGTTTGCCAAAAACCCGAAAATAATGCCGCCAACGCGCGAGTTAAGGAGTTGCTGGCGCTTTATTTTGCCGTTCCGGTCGGGAAAGTGCGCTTGATTAAGGGCGGTCATGAGCCCCGCAAAATCTTTGAAATTAAAGAATAAGCCGCTGAAATTAATTGAAACTGATGGAAATTAATTGAAATTAATTGAAATTGTCCGGAATTGCTCAAAGAATTTCTATTAATTTCACGAAGACGGCAAGGTAATTTCAATAAGTTTCGGAATTTTTTATGGACGATATTTTATTGGTTGATCAAGATAATAATCCCATTGGAAGCGGAGAAAAAATGGATGTGCATCGGCGCGGAATATTGCACCGCTGTTTTTCGATTTTAATTTACAATTCAAAAAAGGAGATGTTGTTGCAGAAACGCGCCGCGTCAAAATATCATTGTCCCGGTTTCTGGAGCAACGCCTGCTGCTCCCATCCGCGCCCGGGCGATCATTTACTGGCCGCCGCCCGCCGCCGCTTGAAAGAGGAAATGGGTATTGACATTCCGCTCAAAGAAGCGGGAGTGGAGTTTATCTATCGGGCAAGAGTCGGCGATTTGATTGAATATGAATATGATCATTTGCTCTATGGTTTTTTTGATGGTTCTCCGGTTGCTAATCCCAATGAAGCCGATGATTGGAAATGGATGTTGTTTGCCGATCTGCGGGAGGATATGAAGCAAAATCCTGGTTCATATACTCCATGGTTTCGCCTAATCGTGAGCCAAGGTGATAATGAGGTTGAGCAAATCCCGGTGGCGGGTTTGGAAAAATATGAGATCAAAAAATTGGCAAACTGTTTAAACTAAAAAGTAAAAGCGAAAAAGTAAAAACGACAATCAAAAACTAAAAATTATATCGCGAATTTTAAGTTTTTTGTTTTTAATTTTTCAATCTTAGTTTTTAATTTTTATTCGTGGATAAAAAAACCGCTGACAAGATATTGGCGCAAACACGTGAAAATTATGATGATTTTGCCGCGTCGTTTTCATTGACAAGGGATTATGTGCCCGAATCTATCGCCGGATTATTGGGAAATATCGCGAATAAAGGAGACTCAGTCTTGGATATCGGTTGCGGCAACGGGCGGATGGCTCCCTTTTTTGCCGATTATGGCGCAAATTATGTTGGCGTTGATAATTCGCAAAAGTTAATTGAAATCGCTCAAAACAAAAATCCGAACGCGAAATTTGTTGCCGGCGGCGCGTTGTCATTGCCGTTTCCCGGTGCTGAATTTGATTTGGCGTTGTCATTGGCGGTTTTGCACCACATTCCGTCAAGGGTATATCGCGTCAAATTTTTCCAAGAAGCATATCGGATATTAAAACCCGGCGGGCGGCTGGTTGTTGCCGTTTGGGATCTGCGGCCGGCGGCAATGATAAAACAAAAAAAGTGGAAACAGCTGCGAAATTTTTTTGCAACGCAAATCAAGATTATTTTGAGAGCGGAAAAATTGGATTTTGGAGATTTTTTTATTCCTTGGCAAAACAAATATTGGCGATATCATCATGTTTTTTCTTTGCGGGAGTTGGAAAAATTGGCAAAAAGCGCCGGTTTTGAAATTCAAAAATCGGGCATTTTGCTTCAAGGGAAAACGGAATGCAATCTTTACATTGTTGCCAAGAAAGCGTAAAGTGAAAAGCGCGAAGCGGAAAAAAGAGACTATTAACTGTTAACTATTGACTATCCCGCCGCCGGCGGTATCCGCGCCCGTAGTTTAACGGATAAAATTCCGGCCTCCGGAGCTGGAGACTACAGGTTCGATTCCTGTCGGGCGCACCACAATGTGAGAATCGGGAGAAAACCCGATTTTTTTGTGCGCGGCGGCTAACGCCGCCCATTCATTTTGGGCCTTTCCCGTGATTTTTTTGGCGGAAAGCGAGAGGTTCGAGCCGAAGATTTTTTTGGCGAATGATTTTTTGGCGGAAAGATCGGATTTTTTGGCGAATTGAGCCGTATTTTGAGCGTCTTTTAACCAATTTCGCAGAGGTTCGAGCCAATTATTCTGGCCTTGTTCGATTTTGATGATTTTTTCCTCCAGCGTCTTTTTTGCGCTGATAAGTTCGGATTTCCTTTTGCGATAAATCTCTTTTTCAATATCCTGGTCAAGGTAAGCATCCAAAAGCCGCTGGAGCTTGGTATTTATGGATTGTAGTTCTTCCTGCGCTCCCTGAATAAGGCCAGCCGAAGATTGGGCAAGGTTTAGTTCGTCCCGGTTGGCCATCTGGTTTAGTTCTCTTGCCCAATCTTCGGGCAAGAATATTTCTTCCAGTTTTTGCGATAATTGGCGGTCAAGTTCTTCTTCTCGTATGTATGATTCGGAGCAGGGGATATTCTTTGATTTCTTGGTGCAGCGATAATAAATATAGCTGTGGATGTTGCCATTTTTCTGGTGCTTGGTTTTCTTTTCGGCGGTGATTGCCATTCCGCAGGTGGCGCAACGCAACAAGCCGCAAAACGCTTGCGGATTGTTGCGTACCTGATGGTGTTTGTGAGTTCGCTTGTTTAAAACTTCCTGCACTTTGTCAAATAATTCCTTGGGAATTATCTGCTCGTGGTTTCCTTCGTGGATTTCGCCGGAATAGCGGAACAGACCGCAATAGAATGGGTTGGAAAGAATGAATTTTACCCTTGAAAGATGAAGTGGTTTGTTACGCGATGCAATAATGCCGTTTTTGGCAAAAAAAGCGGCAATATCTTCAAGGCGTTGATCGCCTTGGGAATATAGCTCAAAAGCTTTCTTAACTATCCTTGATTGTTTACGGTCAACCGTAATCTTTTTGTTTCTGACATCGTTTAAATAACCGAGGGGAGCGATGCCCGGATATTCACCGCGCCGTACTTTTTCCCGCTGGCCGCGCTTGGTGTTTGCACTTAAATCCAAAATGTACTGGTTGGCCATCCCAAACTCAACGCTCATCATCAAAACATTATCGGTCGGATAATAGCTCCTGTCGTGGGTTTGGATATGCTGGATTTTACCGCATTGCAACATCCAACTGATTTGGCCGCCATCAATTGGATTTCGGGCCAACCTGTCCAACTTCCAGCAGATAATGCCTTGCGCCTCTCCCTTCTCTATCCGCGCCAACATATCGGAAAATATCGGACGGCCCGGAATCTTAGCCGATTGCTTTTCAATAAAAGTTTCTTTTATGTGCAATCCTTCGTGCTTGGCAAAAGCGTTAAGCTCGGAAAGTTGGCCGGCGATACTCAAGACCTGCATATCTTCGGTATCCGTGGATTTGCGGCAATAGAGGAAGTAGTCCATATATAGACATATTAGTCTATATAGAATAATATTGCAATGTTTGTTAAAATAAACGCAATATTATGGCGGATATAACGGTAAAATTCGGCAAGCGCGTTAAAGAGATTAGATTGAGGAAAAATCTATCGCAGGGCAAACTTGCGAAGATTTTAGATGTTCACCCCACATATATCAGCGGCATTGAGCGGGGATTGAGAAATCTGTCTTTGCGGAATATGGAAAAACTGGCAAAAGCCTTGGGCGTTTCCATGAACGAGTTAATCCAATAATTCTTTCCTTATAAAAAAGGTTCCGTTCAAAAATTTTCGGCAAAAAATCTTTCGCCAAAAAATCTTTTGGTATTTCGTTCTCGATCTTTTCGCTTTCCGCCAAAAAAATCACGGGAAAGGCCCAAAATGAATGGGCGGCGTTAGCCGCCGCACGCAAAAAAATCGGGTTTTCTCCCGATTCTCACATTGTGGTGAAGCTATATGATGAAGTTCGAACTTACTTTACCAAAAATTGCTGACTTTGGATAGGGGCGGGGGCTGGTTTGACCCCCGACTAAGCTTCACTTG
>Ga0209609_10001787_pt1 | contig 12440 bp, 10 predicted proteins | sample LakKivw325mmetaG_FD_184136 | JGI IMG/M metagenome (GOLD analysis project Ga0209609, IMG submission 184136) | Anoxic lake water microbial communities from Lake Kivu, Rwanda to study Microbial Dark Matter (Phase II) - Lake Kivu water 325m metaG... | ecosystem: Environmental > Aquatic > Freshwater...
GCCGTTCAGCGGATGACGGTGGACGAGTACCGCGAGACGATCCAGGAGCTGCAGGACGCCCTCGGACACCTGGCGACGGCGCGCATCCCGAGTTGGCCCGGCGGCCCGATCGTGCCGTCGGGGACGGAGCCGAGCACCGCGCCGGAGAGGTACACCGCGGTGGACGCGGATTCAGCGTCGTCTCTGTGGGTCGACGGCTTCAGCGCGATTCAGTCGCAGGTGTGCCCGACGGCAGGGCGCGGCGACGCCCCGGGCGTCGCGAGCGTCTTCGACGACCGCGTCGCCGCCCAGGCGAAGAGCCTCATCTGGAAGTACCTCGGTCGTCCTGCGTACGAGCTCTTCGTGATCTCGCACACCCAGAGCACGGTTCGGAACCTCTGGCACGTTATGGGGCGCTTCGCGCGCGCCGGCGAGGATGCCGAGGCGTTCGCCGCCAGCCTGCGGTACCTACCGAACGGCAAGTGGCTCCTTCTCTCGTTCTGCTGGGTCGCCACCGACGCTCCCGTCGTTGAAGAGCCGACGCCGCCCGACTGCCGGTCCTATCCGCCCTCGCCCTAACTCGGGAAGGATTCGCCGCAGAGCGACCTCGCCACACACCCCGGAGACCCTCTTCCCCACGGACGCATCATCCCACGCTCACACGACGTTCACGGCGTTCTAGTAGATTACCATCGTGCGAGGATCGCACACCTCCTTACGAACGGGGTCCAGGGCACGAGGGGAGCCTTGGACCCCTTTCTCTTTCCACAGAGAGCCGCAAGGATCTTGCTGCCTCACGAAGTCCGCTTAGGAGGATTGCGCAGCCTGCACCCAGCTCCTACCCCATCGCCCTACCTGAAGCGCCTTCCGTAGAGCTTGCACAGCCGGTAGATGAACGCATCGTAGTGAAGAGGATCGCCAGAACCTGGTGCTTCGCCTTTCTGCACGTAGGATGTCGAGGCGAGGTCTATGTTATCCATGTCAACCACAAGAACGGCCTTTGCGTCAATGCCAGCTAGATCTGCTGTCTGTCGCTCAGTCACACCACGCATCTGGGCCACGCAGTGAGCTGTGAGAGCTCGTGTGTCCACGTGGGGGGTGGGGGCATCCCTCAAGGGCGACTGGAACCGCGCAGCGGCGTTCACCACAAGTACGCCTCCTGAGATCGTCCGTGCGTCGTATCGTGCAACGTGTTCGTGGTGAGCCTCGAAGTCGCGCTTGCGGTTCTTCACAGCCTTATGGTGCTCCGTCATGACGCTCTTGATCTCAATCGCTATCTGGATCGCTGCCGGAACTTCTTCGTAGATGTTACTCGGTGGAGCAGGAGGCGCCGCCTGCCTCGTGGTTGGGCCAAGAACAAGATCGACGTTCCAATCTGATGTCCCGGCGTGGAGGGTGAAGTTCAGTGCGTACGATAGCTGGCCGAGTTCAGCTCGGCTCCTGATGAGGTCACAGCGAGTGACCAAGTCGTTGACGATCGCTCGAGCGAGCGCGTTCGAATGCTTGTTGGAACGCGGGTGGTACCCCTCCGACCGCAGGTGCTCGACGAAGCTAGTTGGTCCTGAGGTCATGGAACCTGACGCTCTGGAGGTCGAGTCTACCGGCGAATCGATCCCGAGCCCGGTCGAAGTACTCGTGCTCGACCTCAAACCCAATCGATGAGCGGTGTGTCTGCAGCGCTGCCAGTGTCGTGTTGCCCACACCCCAGAACGGGTCAAGCACGGTGTCTCCAACAAACGAGAACATGCTGATGAGCCGGCGCGCGAGTTCCTTAGGAAAGGTCGCTGGGTGCTGCTTGTCGGAGTCGCCGGGGATATCTTCCCACACCTGCTGGAACCAGTCCTGATAGTCACTCCGGTCTATTACAGAGAGGTCGCGCTGGAGTTGGGTAGGGTGCCTGTAGTCCCCCGGCTTGCGGAACATCAGGATGTACTCAAGATCATTCTTGATTATCGCGTTCGGCTCATACGGCTTCCCGAGGAAGGTTGCTCCGTTTCCCGATACTTCTGTCCTCAGATTCGCGATCTTCCTCCAGACGATAGGCGCTAGCGGGTCGAAGCCGATCTCCTGGCACTGGACCAGCAGGTATGCGTGGAGTGGATCAACTAGATGTCGCCCGTGCTCGCGTCTCGATCGGCAGACGTCTCCTACGACGATGCACATTCGCGCGCCGGGGACCAGCAGTTGATAGCAGCGCTTCCATACCTTGCCAAGCTCCGCCAGGAAGTTCCCTCGATCACGTACATGCCCAAGCTGAGCAGCGCCAGCATCCCCAGCATATTCCTTGAGGTCCCAATACGGAGGCGACGTCACAACCAAGTGAATGCACTCGTCCTGCGTGAGGGGGTCCATTGTGCGCGCGTCGCCAAGATAGACATCGTGCCCGGTCGCGAGCGTCCTCCCGTGCAGAACCCAAGCGGCCCTCTTGGCTTCCAGTTTCTGTTGGACAGTTGCCTCGCGCCCCGCCACGCGAGGCGGGCAGTTCTCGTGCTCCGGCAAGCTCGCCGAGTTCGTGAGCAGGGCTTGCCGCGTCTTGCCTCTCGAGACCTTCTCCATGGCAATCAGATATTAGCTATGAATGAGCCGGTACCCAACTTGCCTAGTCACGCGCCGATTCGTCGCGCGCCGCAGGAGGCACATCTATGGCTAGGCGAACAGTCGTCGGCAACGAACGAAGTACTCGACGCCCGAGAGGACCGACAGGAAGAGGGCGAGCCCGAGGAGCGCCGCGCTCGCGATCTCCCATCCCGGCGCGACCGGGAACGACCTCCCCACGAGAATGGCGAGGATGAGGGCGATGTGCGAGATGGTCTTCAGCTTCCCGAGGATGCTCGCGGAGATCACCTGCCCCTCGGAGATCGCGAAGATCCGCAGGCCCGTCACCAGGAACTCCCGCGCCACGATGACCATCACCGGAGCGGCAGTGAGCTCCCCAAGCTGCACCAGGGCGATCAGCGCCCCGGAGACAAGGAGTTTGTCGGCGATCGGGTCGGCGAGCTTCCCGAACGTGCTCGTCTGCTTGAGGCTCCGCGCAACGTAGCCGTCCACGGCGTCCGAGACGGCAGCGAGAAAGAAGAGGACGATGCCGAGGATGCGGCCGACGTTGGAGTCCCACAGGATCAGGAACATGAGCAGTGGAACGCTGGCCAGCCGGGCCACGGTGATCTGGTTGGGAATTGTCCGCAGGAGCCCGGCGCCGTTCGACATCAGGGTCGCGCCCCCGCGACGATCCGGGCGAATCCCTTCGGGTCGAGCGACGCGCCGCCCACGAGGACCCCGTCGACGTTCGGAAGGGCGAGCAGCTCCGCGGCGTTGTCCGGTTTCACGCTGCCTCCGTAGAGAACTCGAATAATCTCCGCAGCCGAGGCGCCTAGGTTTCGGCGCAGCCAGCCGCGGATCCAGGCGGCCGCGGTCTCCGCCTGTTCCGGCGTCGCCGTTTCCCCGGTTCCGATGGCCCACACCGGCTCATAGGCGACCACGACGTTCGCGGAGGACCGAGCGGGGAGGCCGGACAGCCCGACGTGCAACTGAGTCTCGAGCACGGATTCCGTCTTCCCTGCGCGCCGCTCCGCGAAGGTCTCCCCCACGCAGAGGATCGGATGCAGCCCTCCAGCCAACGCGGCGCCAAGCTTGCGCCGCACGAGGTCGTCCGTCTCGCCGAAGACGTGGCGCCGCTCGGAGTGGCCGACCAGCGCGTAGTGGCAGCCGCAGTCGACGAGCATCTCCGCCGAGACGGCGCCGGTGAACGCGCCGCGCGGCTCGATGTGCAGGTCCTGAGCCCCGAGCCGTACGGCCGTTTCACGTAGGACGCGGCCGGCGCGATCCAGGCTCGGGAACGGCGGGATAAGGAGGATCTCGCAACTCCTCCCAGAGACGAGCGGGAGGAACTCCGCGAGGAAGACCTCGGTCTGGGTCGGAGTCTTGTTCATCTTCCAGTTGCCGGCAACCAGCGGGGTGCGCATGACGGTTCCTCCGCGGCGAGTATAGCCGCTCCGCGCTCGCGAGTGCACGATTGACTTTGCTGCACCGGCTTCCTACCATGCAGCCCGCCCTTGGCGCTCTTCGCAGGCCGTGAACGTCGGCGTCGAGCGGCCGATCGGCGTCCAAGAAGGTGGATTTCCAAGAGGATGAGACACTACGACGTCATCGTGATCGGAGCGGGTCACGCCGGCTGCGAAGCGGCGCTCGCCGCAAGCCGGCTGGGGGCAGCGACGGCGCTCGTCACCACGAACCTCGGTGAGATCGGGCGAATGCCGTGCAATCCGTCGATCGGCGGGCCGGGAAAATCGCAGCTCGTCTGCGAGGTCGATGCCCTCGGTGGAGCCATGGCACAGGTCACCGACCAGACGATGATCCACATCCGCCTCCTGAACACGAGCAAAGGGCCGGCCATGCAGGTGCGCCGCGCTCAGGTCGATCGATCGGCGTACAAGGAGGCCTGGAAGCACGTTCTCGAGGCGGCGGAGGGACTCGACCTGATCGAGGGCGAGGTCGACGATCTCGTCGTCCGCGACGGGAGAATCCATGGCGCCAGCCTCCGCGAGGGGCTGGAGCTTGCGGCCGAGGCCGCCGTCGTCGCCGCCGGGACGTTTCTCAACGGACGTATCCTGCTCGGCGATGTCTCGTACCCCGCCGGCCGGGCCGGGGAGCCGCCGTCGATCGGACTCGCAACGTCGTTGAGACGGCTCGGGTTCCGAATGGAGCGGCTGAAGACGGGCACGCCGCCGCGGGTTCACCGACGGACCGTCGACGTCTCCCGCCTCGAGCGGCAGGCGACCAGCGACATGCCGCTCTGCTTCTCCTTCGGGTCGACGCCCGAGGTCCTTCCCGACGACCACCCCGTGTACGTCACGCACACGAACGCGGAGACGCACCGGATCATCGAGTCGAACTTGAAGGAGAGCGCGATCTACAACGGCCTCGTGAGCGGGACGGGGCCCCGTCACTGCCCCTCGCTCGAGAGCAAGATCGTCAAGTTCCCGAGTCGCGAGCGGCACAAGGTCTTTCTCGAGCCCGAGGGACGCGACAACGCCGAGGTCTATCTCCAGGGGATCTATACCGCGTTCTCCCCGGAGCTGCAGGACCGGATCGTCCACTCCATCGACGGCCTGGAGTGCGCTCACATCGTCCGCTACGGCTACAACATCGAGTACGACTTTGTCGATCCGTTGCACCTCACCGCGTCGCTCGAGGTGCGAGGCATCGACGGCCTGTACCTCGCCGGGCAGCTCATCGGAACGACGGGTTACGAGGAGGCCGCGGCGCTCGGACTGGTGGCCGGGATCAACGCGGCCCACAGGGTGCTGCGGCGCGAGCCGTTCTTCCTCACCCGCGGCGAGGCCGTCCTCGGGGTCCTGATCGACGACCTGGTCACCAAGGGCGTCAGCGAACCGTACCGGATGCTCCCATCGCGCGTCGAGCACAGGATCTCTCTTCGCGAGCAGAACGCCGACCTGCGGCTCTCTGAGCGTGGCCACGCCCTCGGCCTCGTCCCGGACGCTGACTACGAGCGCGTCGTCCGGCGCCGCCGTGCGATCGACGGACTCCTTTCGGACCTGCGCGGGACGCGGATCGGCCCGACGGATCCGCGCAGCCTCCGCCTCGCCGAGTGCGGCAGCCGCCCGCTCGAGTCGAACGGAGCCAGCCTGTTCGAGCTGCTGCGGCGCCCGGAGGTTCGACTGGCGGATCTTGTCCCGGTGGCCGGCGTGCCCGACAACGTCCGTCAGGAGGTCGAGATGGAGGGCAAGTACGCCGGGTACCTCGCCCAGCACGAGCAGGAGATCGAGCGGCTCAGGCGCCTCGACGGGCTACGGATTCCCGAGGACCTCGACTATGGGGCGCTGACGACCCTGTCGTTCGAGGGCCGGCACCTTCTCGAGCGGGTGCGCCCGCGCTCGTTCGGCCAGGCGGCCCGCGTCCCCGGCGTGTCCCACGCGGACTTGTCGATGCTCGCGATCCACCTGCGGCGCTAGGGCGCCAGTCCGGCGACGGGGACGAGCTCGCCCATCCGAACCCACCGAGTCGCCACGCTCTGGAAGATCGGTCCCGCCGTCGCCCCTCCGCCCACCGGCCCGAGTCCCACTTCGTCGAGGACGACCATGATGACGTAGGCGGGGTTCTCCGCGGGGAGAAACCCTCCGAACAAGGACGTGTACTTCCCGGAGACGTACCCCTTGCCGGCGACCGCCTTCTGCGCCGTGCCCGTCTTGCCGGCGACCGAGAATCCGTCGACGGCGGCGTGAGTTCCCGTTCCGCTCCGAACCACGCCGATCATGAGGTCCTTCATCGTTGCACACGTCTCGGCAGAGAGGACGGTCGGCGGCGTCTTCCTCTTGTGTCCGGGCTCCCCGCTCGGCAGAAGGACGTGCGGAGAGACCAAGCTTCCTCCGTTCGCCACGACCGCGAGGCCGCGCGCAAGCTGGATTGCAGTCACGCCGATTGATTGGCCGTACGACATCGACGCGAGGTCGAGGTCCGTCCACTGCTTCGGGTCGCGCAGGATCCCCTTCGCCTCGCCCGGCAGCTCGACGCCGGTCGGTGCGCCGAATCCGAGCTTCACAAGCGTCTTGTGGAGCCGCTCCTTTCCGAGATCGAGGCCAACGCGAACCATCGCTGTGTTGACCGAGTTGGCGATGACCTGGGCGAACGTGACGGTCCCGTACGACAAGTTGTCCGCGTTGTGGATGGTGTGCCCTCCGACCTGGATCCCATCGTTGCCGTTGAACCGGTCCCCGGGGGTGACGGTCCCGGCCTCGAGCGCGGCCAGCCCGGTGAACACCTTGAAGACGGATCCGGGCTCGAACATGAAGGTGAGAGCCAGATTGCGGCGCTGCGCCGGCGTCGAGGTCCAGAACTGGTTGAGGTTGTAGCCCTTGTCCTGCGCCATCGCGAGGATCTCGCCCGTCTTCGGGTCGAGCACGACGATCATCCCACCGCTCGCCTGCAGGCGGGTCACGCCGTTCTGGATCTCGTCCTCGCAGACGAACTGCAGCCCGGCGTCGATCGTCAGGTGGAGGTCGCGGCCCGGCCGTCCCTCTTCGATCACGTCGGACGAGTAGGTGCGGCCGTCGGCGCCGGCCACGATCCGCATGCGGGTCGGCGTTCCTCGGAGGGCTTCATCGTAGGTCAACTCGATCCCCTCGAGACCCTCGCCGTCCGCGCCGACGAATCCGATGACGTTCGACGCCAGTCGGCCTTGGGGATAGAACCGCTTCCATGCGTCGAGGAAGATCAGTCCGTAGGCCCCCGAGTCGTCGGCGAGGGTCCTGATGCGCCGCGCCGTTTCCAGGTCGACCTGCCGGTCGATCCACGTGAAGTAGCTGGCGCGGTAGACGCGGTCGGAGATCTCCCCCGCCGACATCTGCAACTCCTGGCTGAGGATCTCGACCAGCTTCGTCGGACGGGTCATGTTGTAGCCGTCAATCGCGATGGCCACCGCCTTAACGTCGAACGCAAGAACGGTGCCCTCGCGGTCGTAGATGGCGCCGCGGCGCGGCCATACGTCGACGACCTTTTCTTGCATCGCCGCCGCGGCGCGCGACCACGAGCCGTGTTCGACGATCTGAAGCTCAAGCAAGCGGAGGCCGATCACGGCGCATCCCACCATCAGGACGCCCGCAAGGACGCGTCCGCGACGCCAGGTTTCTCCGTCACTTCTCGCTTGTCGACGGAACGTGTACATAGCGTGTCGTAGGCGGCTCGATCATTCCCAGCCGCTCGGTAGCGTACTTCGAGATCCGGGGAAGCGAGAACGCTTCCGCAATCTCAAGCCGCAGGGTGTGGTTGATCTCCTCCAACTCGGTCAGATTCTCCCGCAGGACTTCGCGGTCGGCGGTGAGGGCACGAAGCATCGTGCCCTGGTGGATGTAGAGGAACGAGAGGCCGCCCAAAAGGAGGGCGCCCCCGAGGGCGAGCGCCACATCGGCGGGGATCGGCAGCCGGAGGTCCTTCAGTCTGCGTCCCTTGCGCTTCGCGATCTTGGCGACCTGTGCGGCGCCCCACGTCGTCCTTCGACGTGACCGAAAGATCGGGAGTCGCGGGAGCCTTCCGCCGCGCTTGGTCCGCGTCGCGGTGTCCGCGGCTTCCGCGGGAATCCACGTCGTTCCACGACGCGGTCGGAAGAGCGCGAATCGGAACCGCGTCCGGCTGCGGCTCCTCCGCTTCACGGGCCTCACGGCTTGCGTGGGCGTCCACGTCCTTCGTCGGCGCGCCATATCGGTCCTAAGGATAGGGGAGCGAGGCCGGTGCCACGGGGACACGTGTCAGCCTACCGGCTGAAATCGATGGTCTTCCTGCACGCGCGAAGCTTCGCGCTTCGGGCGCGGGGGTTGGCCGAAACCTCGCTCTCCGTCGGGACAATCGGCTTTGGAGTGAGGATCTCCGCCTCCACCCGCTTTCCGCATGTGCAGACGGGAAGGTCGGGAGGACAGACGCACGCTGCGGCGCGCTCCCGGAAAAAAACCTTGACCATGCGATCCTCGAGCGAGTGGAACGCGATGACAGCGAGGATGCCGTCCCGGGAGAGCCTCGCGAACCCGTGGCTCAGGCCGGCCGAGAGCTGGTCGAGTTCCTCGTTGACAGCGATCCGGACCGCTTGGAACGTGCGCGTCGCCGGATCGATCCGCTGAGCGAAGTAGACCCGCGGGACGGCCCGGTGGACGACGCTCCGCAGGTGGCTCGTCGACTCGATCGGGCGAGCCGACCTCTCGTGCGCGATGGCCCCGGCGATCCGTCGTGCGTACCGCTCCTCGCCGTACTCGCGCAACGCACGCTCGAGGTCCTCCGGGGACGTGAGCGCAAGCCACTCGGCCGCCGTGACGCCGCGTGAGCGGTCCATGCGCATGTCGAGAGGGCCGTCCGCGCGGAAGCCGAAGCCGCGAGCCTCGTCGTCGAGCTGGAGGGATGACACGCCGAGGTCGAGGAACAGACCGTCGATCGGGCCGACGCCGCTTCGATCGAGGAGTTCGTCGAGTGAGCCGTAGTCGCCGTGCAGCAGGAGGACCCGGTCGCCGAACCGAGCCAGCCGGGCGCGGGCGTGTCCAAGCGCCGCCTCGTCGCGGTCGATGCCCACGATGCGAACTCCGGGCTGCGCGTCGAGGATCGCCTCGGCGTGCCCGCCCAAGCCGACGGTCCCATCGACGAGGACGCCGCCGGGGCGAAGCGCCAGAAGACGGACGACATCGCCTGTGAGAACCGGAACGTGGAATCGCCCGTCGCCGGCGCTCATCCCGCGCTCCGGTCGCCGCGACGTCGCTCGCCCGCCTGGCGCTTCAGGTCGGCCAGCCGCTCTAGAGCCTCGAGCGGCGTCATGCGATCGGTGTCGAGTTTTCGCAGCGCCTGGAGGATGGGGTCGTCCTCCGCGCCAAACAGAGGAAGCGGCGCCGCAGGAGGCTCCTTGCGGGCCAGTCGAGAGAGCGGCGCCTCGGAAAGGAGGTCCGCGAGGATCCGATCCGCGGCGTCGGTGACGTGGGTCGGCAGGCCGGCGAGCCTGGCAACGTGAACCCCGTAGCTCCCCTCCGCCGTTCCCGGCCCGACGCGGTGGAGGAACACGACGTCCTTGCCCACTTCCTTCACGAGGACGTGGAGGTTGACCACGCTCGGCACCTCCTCGGCGAGCCGAGTCAGCTCCTGGTAGTGGGTGGCAAACAGCGTCTTGGCGCGGACCCGGTGCGCCAACTCCTCGGCCACCGCCCAGGCGATGGAGACGCCGTCGAACGTGCTTGTTCCCCGGCCCATCTCATCCAGGATGATCAAGCTGCGCGACGTGGCGCGCTCGAGGATCGCTCCGACTTCGAGCATCTCCATCAGGAACGTGCTGATGCCCGAGGACAGCATATCGCTCGCCCCGACGCGGGCGAAGACCCGGTCGACGATCGGGAGGGCCGCGGTCTCCGCGGGGACGAACGAGCCGATCTGCGCCATGAGGCAGATCAGGGCCGCCTGGCGGAGGAACACCGACTTCCCCGCCATGTTCGGGCCGGTGAGAATCACGAGGTCGCGTCCTTCGGGAAGATCAAGATCGTTCGGCACGAACTCCTCGATCCGCTCGACGACCGGGTGCCGACCGGCGCGGATCTTCACGGCGTGGCGGTCGTGGAACGTCGGGCGAACGTACTGATACCGGTGCGCGACGTCGGCGAGGGACAGGAGCACGTCAAGGTCGGCCAGCGCGTCGGCCGCCTCCTGGAGTCGCGGGATGGCGCCTCGCAGGACAGCGGCGGCCTGGTCGAACAGCTCCACTTCGAGCGCCTGGGCGCGTTCCTCCGAGCGGGCGATCCGTCCCTCGATCCCGCGCAGCTCCTCCGTGATGAACCGCTCCGCGTTCGCCAGGGTCTGGCGCCGCACGTACTCCGGCGGCACCTTGTTGAGGTGCGGGCGGGTGACCTCGAGGTAGTAGCCGAAGACGCGGTTGTAGCCGACCTTGAGGGACGGAATCCCGGTGCGCTCCCGCTCGGCCCCCTCGAGGTGGGTCAGGCGCTCGCGCAGCGCCCTCGATTCCTCCCGAAGCTCATCCAAGTCGGACGAGTACCCTGGACGGATGAGCCCGCCGTCGCGCGCGTCGGCGGGCGGCTGGTCGACAAGCATCCCGGCGAATCGAGCGCGAAGCACTTCCAGTTCCGGCGCCGTGAGGCCCCCGCGGATCGAGGCGAGCCTCGGGGGAGCGGCTCGCCGGAGCGACTCCTCCGAGAGCGTCCCCGCGATGCGAGGAATCGCCTCCAGGGAACGGAGAAGGAGGAGGAGGTCTTGCGGGCGCAGCCGTCCACTACCCAGCTTCCCGATCAGCCGCTCGAGGTCGTGAATCCGCATCACCGACTCGCGGAGTTCGTCGCGGACCAGCGCTGCGCCCGCCAGCGTCTCCACCGCGTCCAGTCGCTCCTCGATTGCCCTCCGATCCGTCAGCGGCGCGAGGATGAGGCGACGGAGGCGACGGCGCCCCATCCCCGTGACGGTGTGGTCGAGCGCGTGGAGGAGCGTGCCCTTCTCTTGGCCCTCCCGCACGGGGCGGACGAGCTCGAGGCTGCTGATGGTGAACGGGTCCAGATCCATGTGATCGGCGATCCGGTAGGCGCACACGGGACGCAAGTGCGATGGGGTTGATTGCTGGGTTCGCTCGACGTACGCCGTGACGGCGGCCGCGGCCTCGAGCGCGAGCTCGTCGACTCCTTGGTGCTCCACGCGGGCCGCTCGAACCGCGAACGTGGTGTCGGGGACCCGGGTCACGAGTCGGCCGTCCAACAGGGCGGCGAGCGGCGTTAGGTCGGCGCTCTCCGGCGCGAGGACCTCACTCGGGGCGCGGCGTTCCATCTCCCCGCGCAGAGACGCCGCCCCATCCGCCACCGTGCACGAGAACTCGCCCGTCGAGAGGTCGAGGAACGCCAGTCCGAATCCCTGGCGTGCGGTAGCTGGGCGAAGCGCCGCGAGGTAGTTGTTCGCCCCGGCGTCGAGGACGGCGTCGTCGAGGGCGGTGCCGGGAGTCACGACGCGGACGACGTCGCGCTTGACGAGGCCCTTGGCGGTCTTCGGATCCTCCATCTGGCGGCAGACGGCGACCTTGTATCCCCGTCGCAAGAGCTGGTTCACATAGGCCTCGCCGCGCCGAATCGGCACTCCGGCCATCGGGTGCCCGTTTCGCGACGTCAGTACGATGTCGAGCTCGCGCGCAATCACCTCGGCGTCGTCGAAGAACGCCTCGTAGAAGTCGCCGAGGTGAAAGAAGAGGATGGCGTCGGGATGCTCCGCCTTGAACCGCAGGTACTGCTTCATCATTGGGGATTCGGCCGGCTTCGGCATGGCGGATCAGTATACGAGGCGCCTCGGCGGCCACCAAAGGTGAGACCATCTCGAAGGGCGTCGCTCTGCAGCGGCGGAAATGATCATACGAAGAGCCTTACACTTCTCGCTATGCGGGGCTTGGCATTGGCTTGACATCCGAACCTACTGCGTATATAGTTGTCGCACTTAGGTCGATATCCTGAAAAGGGCAAACCTACCGCGAGGTAGGGGCGCAAAGCCGCGGGCCTCAGAGGTTGGAAAGCGGATTCCGATGAGGCGGCCGGGTTGCCAGGCAGACTGGGACCCGGCTTTTCTGTTACTACGGGCGGGGATCAGGAAGGGGAGACCGAAGATGCAGACGACGATCTACTACAGCGACGAAGACGCCTACCTGCTCCGGCAGGCGGACGCCAAGGGGCGGCGCGAACGGAAGAGCCGCAGCGCCGTCATCCTCTCGGTCCTCGAGCAGTACTTCGAGGCCGAGAAGAAGCTCGGCGAGATCCTGATCGACCTCGGGGTCGTGACGCACGCCGACCTGGCGAAGGGCCTCGAGCTGCAGCAGACCCGGTTCACCGATAGGCTTCTGGGGGATATACTGCTTGAAGAGGAGATTGTGACCCCGGAAGCCGTGGAGCGCGCGCTACTGATTCAGGGGCGCGGCCGCCAGGCCGACGCCTCGGCAGCCTAGC
>Ga0209609_10001788_pt1 | contig 12437 bp, 11 predicted proteins | sample LakKivw325mmetaG_FD_184136 | JGI IMG/M metagenome (GOLD analysis project Ga0209609, IMG submission 184136) | Anoxic lake water microbial communities from Lake Kivu, Rwanda to study Microbial Dark Matter (Phase II) - Lake Kivu water 325m metaG... | ecosystem: Environmental > Aquatic > Freshwater...
GTTCTGGGCAGCCCCGGGACCAGCGAGCCGACACCCGAGCCGTCCGAGTCGCGGGCCTCGCGCCCGACCGCGGAGCAACTCCCGCCCGTCGCCGACCTGGCGTGCTTGAACGTGTCCACCAGGCAGCGCGGCTGCTATGTGGTCAACTTCTCGTACCACGTCAACGACGCTACCGACCGGGTCCCGATCACCTTCGATTGCGTCTTCGAGGGCGATGCGGCCAACTGGCTGTCAATGGTCCCCTGGGTGCACGAGGCGCCCGCCCGCGGGGTGTCGGTCAACGGGGCGATCACGCTCTACCTTGACGCGCTGGACGCCCCGCTGTCGCTGGGCAAGGCGCCCTTCACGCTGCGGGCGCGCGGGAAGAAGGGCCACGTGCTGGCGGAAGTCAAGATGAGGCCCAAGTTCGACTGGGTCAAATCCTACGCCCAGATGTCCAAGACCAACCTCGTGAGCCACTGGACCAGCGCAGTGGCGCCGGCCAGTGTGACCAAAGTCGAGATCTACGGGGGCGCCGGCACGGACTCGTTGGAGGAGGCCGCCAAGCGCTATTCCGATGAGCCCCCGATGCTGGTGTTCAAGACCGCGCAGGGCTCGTACGGTCGCGGCCTGTTCAAGCCCTGCATGGGCGGCCAGGGCCTCAAGGGGCTGTGGCTGGTGGACCTGGACTGCTACCTGGGCGCGGCGCCGTACTGGCTGGAGGGACACCATCCGCCGGACCTCAACGACTACGGTTCCAGCTACCGCTCCTACGACATCGGTGGGCTGCTTCTCAAGGGTATGCAGTTCGACCTGGACTGGGGCGGGTTCAACTGCACCAACGCCGACGCCGACATCATCGTGCAAGTGGATACCACGGGCACGAGGTACTACCTTAGCGCCGTCAACGGCTGTGAGATCAAATACTGAGGAGGAGCGACAGATGACCACCAGGAGCATACTGTACATGCTGTGCGGTCTGGCCTTGCTGACGTGGCTCTGCCTCGGTCCTGCCATGGCCCAACCGACGGCGACGCTACGCTGCGGTCCCGCCGCGGCGATCATCACCACCCCGCAGCAGCAGGCCGCCGCAGTGGCCTCGCTGCGCCCGGTGAAGGCCCAGAACTGGACCACCGTGCGGGAGGGGCGCATTCCGTATGTCGTCTACGACGACGGCCGACGCTATCCGCTCATGCCGCTGGACGACTACCTGGCGGAGCGCAAGAAGCACAGGGGCAGCAAGCCGGGGGGCGACCAGTCGGCCGGACCGGACACGCCTCAGACCGTCGCCCTGACAGTTGCCGACCTGCCCTGGAGTGACTTCGTGAACCTGGGCGACTGGGTCACCCCGGTGCGCAATCAGCAGGGGCGGGGAACGTGCCACGTGTACGGCGCGACGGCCGTGGTGGAGACGCTGATCAAGAGGCGCATGATGGCCAGGGGCGTCCCCGCGCAGCTCGCCGAGATGGACCTGTCCGAGGAGTGGCTGACCTACCACGCCATGAAGCACAACAGCGACTATCGGGGCTCGCCCAAACTGTCCGGCGACGGCGGGTTCGGCGATGCTGACCTGCTCCAGATCGCCGACAAGGCCTACCCCCCGGAGGCCTACTGGCCGTATGACCCGGAGTCCTGGCCGAAAGCGGCGGGCAAGTACCCCTGTGCCGCCGCGTATGCGCGCGACGAGGCGGTGGAGTGGGAGTACTGGGCCCACCGCCAGCCCGGTCAGTTGACTCCGAGTTCCATCGGCTACTTCCGCGACCACACTTCGCCGGCGGGGCCGTTGCCTGACATCCGTGCGCGAGACGTCGGGGTCACCGGTGATCCCGACGAGGTCATCGCCAAGATCAAGGAGCGCATCCGCGACGACAAGCCCGTGTCGCTGGGCGTCGCCTGGCCGACCGGCGGCGGCGGCCCGCTGTGGGACGGCGTCAAACTCTTCATCCCACCCGGCTATCCCATGGACCTGCATGCCAAGATTGACGGCGGGCAGAAGCTGAGGCCCGCCGAGCAGACGCGCTGGGACGCCTACTACGACGGCGCCCATGAGTTCCTCGTCTTTGGCTTCGGCAAGTCCGGCACCAAGGCCGAGGGGCTGTTCCTGGCCAAGAACAGCCACGGGATCGGGTCCGGACAATACGGGTACCTCTTCTTGACGGAGAACTTCATCCGGCTGTCCTACCCGGTCTTGCACTGGGCCAACCTGGCCAACACCACCGTGACTGACATTGACCGCTTCGCCGAGACGATGAAGCAGCGCTGACCACAGCCGCCTCGCCCCCGGGCTTCCGGGCCCGGGGGTGAGGCAGCCGGGCCCTGACCCGGCGAGGAATCCGCCGCCCCGACGACGAATGATGCGAACCGGCCCGGCCCGACCGGTCTCACGGCCGCAGCATTCCCGAAAGTATACCCCCGCATGAGTCTGGCACAGCAACGCCCTGAACCCGTCGCCGACGCTCCCGCGGGCTCGGGCGTTACCGCGCGCGCCGTGGTGCTTGCCGTTCTCATCGTCTTCCTGGTCAATCTCGCGGTGAGTCGCATCGAGTTGATCATCGGCCGCTACATCGCCAGCGGCATCCCGCCGGTGCCGGCGGTGCTCGTGCTGGCGCTCATGGCGGCGTTCACCCCGTTGGTGCGGCGGGTGGCGCGCCCCCTGGCCCTCGGCCGCCGCGAAATCCTCACCGTCTACGCCCTGATGCTCGTCAGCGTGCCCTTCTGCGCCACCTACGGCATCCGCAGCTTCCTGCCGCGGCTGACCGTGCTGCAGTACTACGCCACGCCCGAGAACCACTTCGCCGAATACACCCAGCATATCCCCTCATGGTTTGCGCCCGAGGACGTCCAGCGAGTCCAGGCCATGTATGAGGGCGGCCCAAGCCCGGCCGTGCCCTGGGGCGTGTGGCTCAAACCGCTGGGCCTGTGGCTGCTCTTCTTCGTGTTCCTGTTCGTCACCACGCTGTCGCTGATGACGATCATGGCGCGGCAGTGGTCTGACGGCGAACGTCTGCCGTACCCGCTGGTGCAGTTGCCGATGGAGATGGTGGACCCGCATCGCGGCCACGGGATGCTGGCCAACTTCTTCGGCAACCCGCTGGCCTGGATCGGGATCAGCCTGGCGCTGCTGTACAACGCGCTGAACATCGCGCAGGCGTTCAACCCGGCCATCCCATCCATCAAGCAGGATACCAGCCTGGACTACCTCTTCACCGAGCGCCCGTGGGACGCCATGCGGCCGATGATCCTGTCCATGTACCCCGGCCGCATCGGCTTTGGCTACCTCGTGTCCCAGGAACTGCTGGCCAGCGTCGTCATCTTCACCTTCGCGGCGAAGTTCGCGGGCGTACTGGGCCGCGTGACCGGCTATGAGCCGCCGGGCTATCCGTACTGGCAGGAGCAGAGCGCGGGGGGCTATGTGGCACTGGCGCTGTTCGGGCTGTGGGCGGCCCGAGGGCACCTGCGCAACGTGTGGCGCAAGGGCATGGGTGACGCGACCGTGGATGACAGCGACCAGGCGCTGCCGTACCGCTGGGCGCTGGTGGGGCTGGGGGCCGGGACCGTCTTCTTCCTGGCCTGGACGTCGCTGGCGGGCATGGCCTGGCAGTTGGCCCTGCCCTTCTGGCTGATCGTGCTGTGCTTCGGCTTCACCTACGGGCGCGTGCGCGCCGAGGCCGGCATCCCGGATGACTTCGTGTACCCGTACCGCCTCCCGCAGGTGCTCATCATCAACGCGCTCGGCCCGCGCGGGATGCTGCGCCTCGGCGGCGCGCCGTCCATCGTCGTGATGGAGATCATGTCCTTCCTGTCGCGCTTCCACCCCACGCAGATCATGACGGCCTACCAGAGCGACGTGATGCAGATCGCGAAGCTGGGGCAGATCCGGCGGCGGACGCTGGCGGGCGCGATGGTGCTGCTGTTTGTGTGCGGGATGATCTTCGCCTTCTGGGGGCACTTCACCACCTTCTACGGCATCGGGCTGAACGTGCTGGAGGGCAACCCGCGCAACGCCGACTGGCGCACGAACGACACCGTGGGCGCGTTCAACGACATGGTGAACCGCATCGAGCACCCCGCCGGGCCCGACGCGGCGCGCACGGGCTGGGCCCTCGGCGGGGGGCTGTTCGCCGTGGGCCTGGCGGTGGCGCGGACGATCTGGCTGCGCTTCCCGCTGCATCCCCTCGGCTACATCGTGGCCCTGGCCTATGGGCCCTCCACGTCGCTGTGGTTCCCGTTCCTGCTGGTGTTCGTCATCAAGTGGCTGCTCTTGAAGATCGGGGGCATCGGGTCGTTCCGGCGGCTGATTCCGCTGTTCATCGGGCTGGTGGTGGGGCACTACATCTTCGCCGGGGTGGGCTGGCCGATCATCAGCCTGTTCTATGAGAACTCGATCTCGGGGCGGTACTATACGGTGTTCTGAGGCGGCGGAGGTGGCTGGAGTGGAAGCGGCGAAGCACGGCCCGTCGCAGTGTTGATCCAAGGAGGCGTCGGCAGTGGCAAACCTGGCAGTGAACGGTGGCACCCCCATCCGGACGGGCAAGCCCTATCCGAGCGTGGGCGATGCCCGGGGGCGGACCTTCGGTGCGGAAGAACTCGCGAACCTGGCGGAAGTCATCGAGAGCGGGATGCTCAACCGCTCGGGCGGGAAGTTCGTGCCTCAAGTCGAGCAGCAGTGGGCCGAGCATCTGGGCGTCAAGCACTGCACGGTGTCCACGTCGGGGACGGCCGCCATCCACGTCGCCGTCGGGGCCATCAACCCCAACCCGGGCGATGAGATCATCACCGGCCCGATCACCGACATGGGGACGGTCATCCCGATTCTTGCCCAGAACTGCATTCCCGTGTTCGGCGACCTGCGGCGCGACAACATCGGCTTGGACGCCGCGGATGTCGAGCGGCGCATCACCGAGCGCACGAAAGCCATCATCCCGGTGCACCTGTGCGGCAACGCCACCGACATGGACCCGATCATGGCGTTGGCGGAGAAGTACAATCTGAAGGTGATCGAAGACTGCTCGCAGGCCTACGGAACGCTGTACAAAGGCAGGCACGTGGGCACCATTGGCCACATGGGAACGTTCTCACTACAGCAGTCCAAGCACATCAGCACCGGCGACGGCGGGATGACGGTGACGAATGACGACGCCCTGGGCGAGCGTGCCGTGCTGTTTGCGAACAAGGGCTGGCCTAACTACGGCCAGTCCGAGCGCGATTACGTGATGTTCGGCATGTGCTACCGCATGACCGAACTGCAGGCCGCGGTGCTGTCCGCGCAGATCGGCAAGGTGGACTGGGTCACGGCGCGGCGCAACGAGATCGGCGACATGATCTGCGCGGCGGTCGGGGACTTCGAGGGCCTGCAAGTGCCGGGCGTGTCCGAGGGCGGCAAGCACACGTACTGGTTCCTGCCGCTGCTGGTGGACCAGGAGAAGCTGGGGATTGCCACGAGCAAGCTGGCGCAGGCGCTCAGCGCCGAGGGGGCGCCGTGTGGGGCCCACTACATCGGCCAGCCGATCTTCATGTATGACCTGCTGCGGCAGAAGAGAATCTACGGCGACTCGACCTACCCCTTCTCCCTGCAGCCGGCGGGGCAGGAGGTGCGCTACGAGCGGGGCGAGTGCCCGCAGACCGAGCGCATCCTCGACGATCTGCTGCAGGTGTCGGTCAACGAGAAGATGACCGACGAGGACGTGAACGACATCATCGCTTGCTTTGAGAAGGTGTGGGCGAACCTCGACGAGCTTCGCTCTGAATGACAGGAGGACCTTACCGTGGCGGAGGCTGACTCGGGCACGAAGTGCAGAGTGCTGCTGGCCGAGGATGATGAGTCCATCCGCGGCACGCTGAAGTCGTTGCTGGAGATGAAAGAATACGATGTCGCGATCGCGGAGGACACGGCAGGGACGCTGGCGCTGCTGCAGGCCCGTGACTTCGACCTGATCATCTCCGACTACCTGATGCCCGGCGGCGGGGGGCGCGAGATCCTGCGCCACCTGCACGAAGCGGGCAAGTCGCCGGCGATCATCATGATCACTGGGCTGGCCGATGAGCAGCTCTTTGGTGAGCTGATGGACCAGGGCGTGGACCGGTGCTTGAGCAAGCCGTTCCGCCTGGCGTCGTTGCTGGTGACCATCGAGGACGTGATGGCCGGACGCCAGGGAGGCTAGACGGGGGGCGGACGCCCTTTGAGGTGCAGTCGTGAACAGGCCGATCTCGCCAGCGGGGTCGGCCTGTTGTCACATCCCGGACGGTGACGTCGGGAGGGAGAAGGCCATGCCGACCCACACCAAGTACCTGTGGTTCAACACGCGTCGGGCGCGCGAGTACCTGAACATCACCGCCGAGGTGCAGGAGGCGGTGAACGAGAGCGGCATCACCGAGGGGATGGTACTGGTCTCGGCGATGCACATCACGGCAGGGGTGTACGTCAACGACGCGGAGAGCGGCATCATCGCCGATCTGGACGAGATGCTGGAACGGCTGGCGCCGTACAACCCCGACTACCAGCACCACCGCACCGGTGAGGACAACGGCGACGCGCATCTGAAGAGCCTGCTGGTCCACCATCAGGTGATCGTGCCCATCACGGGCGGGCGGCTGGATCTGGGGCCCTGGCAGCAGGTGTACTACGCCGAATTCGACGGGCGGCGGCGCAAGCGCGTGGTTCTGAAGGTCATGGGGGAGTAGGCCCCCGCCGGCCAGAAGGCGCTCAACGGTGCGGCCAGCAGAACCGCTACAGGCCGCGCTCTAAGGAGGCGCGGCCTGCTGGTCCGAGCTAACGGAGACTGCACGCGAGAAGGGTGCGCCACACGGTCCGATGGACGTGGCCACCTTCTGCGGAAACTACGATACTGGGAAGACGAGCAGGTCTACCAGGAATCGGCTTCCGGCGCAGCTTCGACGACTACCACGTTGGTAGCCCTTGGGCCCTTGCCACTGCTCTCGACCTCGAACTCCACGCGGGAGCCTTCGGCCAGCGTGCGATACCCCTCGCCCGAGATCGCGGAGTAATGTACGAAGACATCCTCCCCGCCATCCTGCGCGATGAACCCATAGCCCTTTGTGTCATTGAACCATTTGACTGTGCCTTTCGGCATGTACGGAAACCTCCTAGCCTGATCCGGGCGACACGACGACAGGTCGAGAACAGCTCACTACTCCCGACCCCAAGCGGCCCCTCGTCGCGAACAGTACCACGAATCGCGACTCCGCGTCAAGCAGGGATTGCTTGCGGCTGACCGTCTCGTGGCATTTGCCGGGCACTTCTCCGACCCGAAGGAGGGATCGGCTCGGGGGGGAGGCGAAGAGTCCGGTCGCGCTATCTACGCATCTCCGGACATGAGGCGAGGACCATGGCTTCGGAACCTGAGACGGTCGAGGTCTTGGAGGCCCGGCTGGCACAACGCGATCGGCAGTTGACCTCGATCCACACCATCACGGCCGCACTGAGCACCATCACCAAGCTCGCGGACGTGGTCAGAGAAGCCCTGCGCGTTTCTCTGGAATGCGTCGGAGCGGCGGACGGATCGGTGATCCTGTACGACGCCAACAAGGACAAGCTGGTGTTCGCCTACGTCACCGGCGCCAAGGCCGACGACCTGATCGGCCTGGAGCTGGACCCGGGGCAGGGCATCGCCGGCGCGGTCTTCAAGTCCGGCACGCTGCGAGTCAGCGATGACGTGAGCAAAGAGGCCGACCACGACAAGAAGGTCGAGGAACAGACCAGCTACGTGACGCGGAACATGGTCACCGTGCCGCTCAAGAGCCCGCAGGGGCAGACCATTGGCGTCATGCAGGTGCTCAACAAGGACACCGGGCGGTTCGATGACGATGATGTCGAAGTGCTTGAGATCCTGGGCGGGCAGATCGCCATTGCCCTGGAATCGGCCCGGCTCTACGAAGAAGCCCGCCTGGCGGAAGTTGTGCGCTTCATCGGCAATCTCAGCCACGACGTCAAGAACATGATCACCCCGTCGCAGACCGGCGCCGAGACCCTGCAGATGATCGCCGACGAGACGTACGTCACTCTCGATCAACTCCTCACGGCCGAGAACTGCCCCGGCGCGCCGCTGGACGACATCTGGGTGGCGCTGGACGATCTGCGGGTCATGTACCCCGAGATGCTGGCCATGATCCTCGACGGCGCCGATGCCGTCCAGCAGCGGATGGTGGAAGTCTCCGCGGCTGTCAAGGGCATCGTCTCCGAGCCGCACTTCGAGCACCAGCAGATCGGCCCGGTCATCGAGCGTGTCATCAAGCCCCTGGAGTTGGTGGGCGAGAAGGCGGAAGTGGCGGTCAGCTACGCACCGTCGGGCGAGCTGCCCGACATTGACATGGACGACAAGCAGATGTACAACGCCATCTACAACCTCGTGAACAACGCGATCCAGGCCACGCCGACCGGCGGCAGCGTGACCGCCAAGACCCGCCTGAGCGAGACCGGCGAGTTCGAGCCCTTCCCCGACGCGCAGGTCGTCGTCCTGGAAGTCGTGGACACCGGGCAGGGCATGCCGCCGGAGGTGAAGGCCAAGGCCTTCACCGACAATGCCGTCAGCACCAAGCCGATGGGCACGGGGCTGGGCACCAAGATCGTCAAGAATGTCATGGACGTACACAACGCCAAGATCCAGGTGGATAGCGAGGAGGGGAAGGGCACGACGATCCGGTGCCTGATCCCGCTGGAGCACGTGGACGAGGAGTAGCGCCGCCGGTAGGGCGGCCGGTTGGGCCAGTGGGTCGGCATCACGCCGGCCCACAACGTTAGCTGTGGAGGTTGCATGGTGCGTTTCGAGTTCCGTCCCCCGAGTCGTCTGTTGTTTGGCGAAGGTGTCCTGGCCAGCGTGGGCACGGCCATCGCCGAGTTCGGGCAGAAGGCCCTGATCGTGACCGGCCGGCGTGCCATGCAGTCCACCGGGCGTCTGGACCAGGTGCGGGAGTTGCTGGCCGATGCGGGTGTCCAATCGGTCGTCTTCGCCGAGGCCTCGCCGAACCCGACCGTTGAAGACACGGACCGGGGCGCCGCCCTGGCCGGCCGCGAGGGCTGTGACGTCGTGCTGGGCCTGGGCGGCGGCAGTGCGATGGACACCGCGAAGGGGATTGCCGTTGCGGCCGCGCACGACCGGCCCACGCGGGACTTCATGGTCGCGACTGACGGCCAGCCGCTGGTCCCGACCAGCGCAACGTTGCCCGTCATCTGCGCCACCTCCACTGCGGGGACGTCGTCGGAGCTGACCCCCTTCGCGGTGCTGACGATCCCCGATCTACATCAGAAGAGCGCCATCCGCAGCCCGTTCGTCCTGCCGCGCGTGGCCATCGAGGACCCCGAGTTGACCTATACCGCCTCGCCGGAGATCACCGCGGCGACGGGCGTGGACGTGCTCTGCCATGCCATGGAGTCGTACATCTCCACTAAGGCCATGCCGCTGACGGACCTGATGTCGCAGGAGGCCATTCGCCTGGTCGGGCAGGTCCTGCCCGGCGCGTGCCGCGACGGCCAGGAGGTCGTGGGCCGGCGGCAGATGATGCTGGCCAACACCTTCGCCGGCTACGGACTGGCCACATGCGGCGCCAGCGTCATGCACGCGGTGGAGCATCCCGTGAGCGCGTACTACCCCGAAGTGGCGCACGGCGGGGGCCTGGCGGCGATGATCCGGCCGTGGGCGAGGATGTTCTGGCCTGAGATGCCGGATCGGTTCGCGCGGATTGCGGAGTTGCTGGGCTGGGATGTCAAGGGCCTGTCGGCAGAGGAAGCCGCCAAGCAAGCGGAACCCGCGCTCGGCGGGTTGCTGCAGGCCGTGGGGCTGGACCTGCGCCTGCGCGACCTGGGCGTGGACGAGGAGTTACTGCCGCAGATGGCGGAGGACGCCTGCCGCTACATGGGCGGGGCGGTGAGCAACACCCCCGGGAATCCGGACGTCGCGACCGTCACCACCCTCCTGGAGATGGCATACTGATGGGCCCAACCAGCAGCACGCAGCGCGCCACTCTCGGCCAGGCGGTCAAGTTGCCGCCGGCCCCGGGCGTCATCTCGCGGCGTGCCGTCCGGGTGTCGCTGCACCCGGCCGAGATCGGCTCGGGGGTCGTCTTTCGGAACGCCGAGGCTGGCGTGGAGTACCCCGCCCATCCGGACTACCTGGCCCCGTCGCGCAACTGCACGGCCCTGGGCAAGGCGGAGGCAAGCATCGCCTTCATCGAGCACCTGATGGCGTGCCTGGCGGCCGCGCAGATCAGCGACATGCTCGTGGTCACGGACGGGCCGGAGATCCCCCTGTACGATGGCAGCGCCCGACTGCTGTGGCAGGCGGTGCAGCAGGCCGGGCGGGCGGAGAGCGCCATAGCCTGGCCGCCGCTCGTCGTCACCGGGCCCGTGCGGGTGGCGGAGAAGCCGGGCTGGATCGAGGCCGAGCCGGGCCCGGAGATGCGCCTGTCGTACGCACTCGACCACCCCCATCCCATGATCGGGCGGCAGGATGCTGCCTACGCGGCCACGGAGGACTTCGGAACGGCGCTGGCCCCGGCCCGGACCTTCGCGACGGATGAGGAGATTCGGGCGCTGTACGGGATGGACCCGACGCCGCAGATCGAGCAGATGTGTCTGGTCGTCTACGCCGAGGGGCTGTCGGAGGAGCCGGGGTTGCCGGCCCCCTTCGCGCGCCATAAGCTTGTGGACCTGCTGGGCGACCTGTTCCTGTGCGGCCGTCTGGTGCAGGGGCAGGTGCGCGCCTGCCGCTCCGGCCACGGCTTGAACCAGGCCCTGGCACGGGCCTTGCTGGCGCAGGCGGAACCCCCGCAATCTTGACACGAGAACCGGATTCGCCTATACTCACGTCCAGTCAAGGTGAGGGAATATCGCGGCTGACGAGGCCGCGTTTCGCATTATGCGCTATGAGCTTGGCTCACTCCGACAGCCCGCGGGCAGGATGGTTGTTGAGCTGCACGCGGAGGCGCCGGCGGGAACCGGGGCTACGGCCGCCGGGCCCGTGACCGGGCGTCTGGAGTTGGCCAATGTGGATACCGGCATCAGCGTGCGGGGGCGCCTGAGCGTGCCGCTGGCGCTGGAATGTTCGCGATGCCTGGCCGCTTTCCGGCAGACGCTGGACATCGAGGTCAATGAGGACTGTGCGTTACGGCAGCTTGACGCACCGGACTCATACCTCGAGGGCGCGGATGAGCCGGGCCAGATCCCCATCCTGAACGATGATGAAGTTGACCTGACCGAGCTGGTCCGGCAACTCATCGCCATGCACCTGCCGATTCGGCCCCTGTGCGATGAGGCCTGCCCTGGTCTGTGCCCGCGTTGCGGCCAGGACCGCAAGGCAGGCCCGTGCGCATGCCGCGAGGACGAGACTGATCCGCGCTGGTCCGCGCTGCGAGGGCTGAAGCTGGGGTAGACGGGGCCACATGAGGGACCCGCCGAAGGAGACACACCATGCCACTACCGAAGAGACGGCACTCCAAGACACGGCAGATGAAGCGCCGGTCGCATGACGCGCTGAGCGCGCCGGCTGTCCGCGAATGTCCGAACTGCCACGCTGTCGCCCTGCCGCACAACGCCTGCCCTAAGTGCGGGTTCTACAAGGGCCGGCAAGTGGACCACACGGTCAAGCAGGAGAAGACCGAGAAGTAACTGTGGGCGGTGCTGGCCCGAAGCCCGGCGCGTCGGCGCGTGACGCCGCAGGGCGCGCCACCGGGACCACTTCCCGAGAGTCGTATCGTTCTTCCAGGACCGTCGTGGTGACATGATGAAGATAGCCGTGGACGCGATGGGCGGCGACCATGCTCCGGCCGAGATTGTGGCGGGAGCAGTTGCGGCTGCCGCGCAAGTCAACGGTGAGATCATTCTCGTCGGGCGGGAGCCCGACGTCCGGGCCGAGTTGGCGCGGCACTTGCGCGTGCCGTCGAGCCTGACGGTCCACCATGCGGAACAGGTCGTGGAGATGGACGAGAGCCCGCGTCTGGCACTGCGCCAGAAGGCGGGCTCCTCCGTGACAGTGTGCGTGGACCTGGTGCGCGACGGGCTGGCGGACGCCGCCATCAGCGCCGGCAATAGTGGGGCCTTGATGGCCGCCGCGACCATGCGCCTGGGGACGCTTCCCGGCGTCCAGCGCCCGGCCATCGCGGTGTTCCTGCCCACGCCGCTGGGCAAGCGCATCGTGCTGGATGCCGGGGCGAATGTGGACTGCAAGCCGGAGCATCTGGCCGATTTCGCGCTCATGGGCAGCGAGTACGCGGAACACGCCCTGGGCATCAGCCGGCCGCGCATCGGCGTGCTGAGTATCGGGACTGAAGCCAGCAAGGGCAATGAGCTTTCGCTGGCGGCGCATGGCCTGCTCGCCAAGATGCCCATCAACTTCATCGGCAATGTGGAAGGCGATCAGATCCTGGCCGGTGAGGTGGATGTTACCGTCTGCGACGGGTTCGTCGGGAATGTGGTACTGAAGGTCGTGGAGGGCACTGCCCAGGGT